>JAEEGL016302296.1_pt1 | contig 17383 bp, 16 predicted proteins | sample 9134231 | NCBI WGS metagenome assembly JAEEGL01 (sample SAMN16246548, study PRJNA631951) | gut metagenome | biome: gut microbiome; feature: rumen; material: fiber-attached | host: Bos | place: Iran: Karaj | collected 2018-10
ATGATTTATATCCTTCAAATGCATTTCTAATTGTTGGATCAACAGTAGCTGCACCTGACATCCAATCATCAAGTTCTTTTTGTGAAATTGTTCTACCAAGTAAACTCTGCATTTCTCGTAATTTATCACTGGCATTTTGTTGATGAGTATATGCTTGTGTATTGGCTCTTTCAATTTCGGCTCTTAATTCGTTAGCAGCTGTCTTAGCTTTGGTATCAACTCCACCAAATGCTCTAACAGAGTCACCTAATCGATCACCAAAAGTATATCCGGCATTTTGTCTCTTGTCTCTTAAGTCTCTTGCATCAACAGAGCCTTTTATACCTTCTTGAGCCCCTGCTATTACTTTACCATCTTTAGATGTTGCAGCTCTATAAGCAGCACTTATAGCTCCACCAGCTATACTGCCACCATATAAGTCTCGATTTTCCTTTTTGAATTCTCTTTGTTGACCTCTTCGCCATTTACCATAGTCAGCTTCAGCTCTAAATCGTTCAACAGACATTCCTCTTCTTTGCGCTTCTGCAGTTTCAGCACTACTTATAGCGTCTCTTAACTTTTGCCCTCTGTTTTCAAAATTATAAGCTTTCTTTATCGCATTAGCAGCAGCGCCTCCAGCTAGTGCTAAGCCTGCTGCACCAGCTCTCTTAATGTATTTGCTGCCCAACATTTCATCATTAAATTTTTTCTTTAAGTTGAAAGTACCACCTTCAAATTTAACACCTAAGTCTTTTAATATATCAGGTAGTTTTTTAGCAAATGTTAGAGCTCCTAATATTAAGAATAATTCAACAAAAATGTCACCACTCTTGAATAATGTTTCATTTTCTAACATCGTATCTATAAAGAATACTGCAAGTTCTAAACCAGCAATTCTAGTAAACAAATCTGCATATGTTTTTAGTACTTGTGAGAACCATTTATTTAGCATTGTTTCTTTGCCATCTTTTGGTCCTATATATGAAATAATTGGTATAGGAGCTATCAACTCATAGAATGCAAGCTTTATACTACGAACGGCCACATCAATACACATTATTATTAACATATATCCAATTAATATTCCAACTAATGTTGTACCTATTACTGGATATTTATATTCTGAATAATATGATCCGGTTTTATCATTTCCGGCACCACCAAGTCCCATCAATGCGCCTAAGTCATATTTTGCTCCCGTAGGATATGAAGCTTTGAAAAGTTTTTTAGCATAGTCAACGTCATCACCTGCACCTAAACCACAGAAGTTTGCACAAGTACCTCCTGACCAGTTTGTTTTGCCATCTGTACTTGGCGTTCCACATCCGTGCCCATCCGAATCATTAACAGCAATATTCTCGTCCCACTTTGTTTTTTCTGTACATAGGGCACTATTATCGGTGCTTCCGTCCGAAGATGTACAATCATCATTTGTACATGCATACGGGACGACAAACAGTTTACCAACCGTATGCATAAATTCGTATCCGCTTGAGACACCTGATGTATTACTTTGACCAAATACAAAGTACTCAATAATTCCTTCTTCTAATATAAGTTGTTGAACAGTACGTGATTGTTCAAAGGCCCATGGAGTAATTATTATTAATCCTAAAGTAATAACCATTTTCCTAATTACATTTTGATAACCTTTAGTTTTATCAAGCATGTCATCTGGATTTACTACATATGTTACAAATAAGAATATTAATCTAAACACCATAATGAGGGCTAAAAGTTGATAGACTCTGCCCGCAACTGCATTGAATGTACCTTCTTCAAAAATCTTTTGGCGTGCAATTTTTACAATTAGATCATATAATTCCGCATCAGCAGTATAAATCCAACCATCAATTGTACTTATAATTCCTCTTAAAAATCTTGGAATTGTAAATCCAAAGAAGTCTTTATGGCCCAAAAGTTTACTAATAAAATCTCCGCTTAATATCATATGCTTCTCTCCATCTAGGCAATTATTTTTTGCTATTTTTATACATATTATATTATATCATACTTTACAACATAATTGTATCTATTTTCAAACAAAAAAAGCAATAAATTTGCTTTTAGTTAAAAACATATATTTTTTCAGTTTCACCATATACTGGAACCTTAATAAGTTCTATTAATGGTAAGTCGATTCTCATATATGAAACAACTCCATAAGTTATATATTGCGTCTTAGTATGACCTTCACCATCCTTATATGTTGTTTTGTCCATTTCATATATGCAAATCCCAGAAGGTGCCCATTTTGCACTCTTGTTATCGCCCTTAGCATTTTTTCTTGTTGGGCAATCAGAAGGTTTAATTGGGGCAGTATTATATCCCATACCTGTTAAATATCTTGCTACTGCAGTTTCAGTTGGACTATTTGCACCTGCATACCCAGAGTAATTCTCAATGATTGCAATAACTCCTTTACTTACACGATATGCCTTAGAATAACTCACTGAAGCCATTAAAAAACCAAAGGCTACAAGTAAGAAGACAATTACCATATTATATACATATGCGCCACCAACAGCTTGCTTCATATAACCACTCTCTATCTTTAAGAATATTATACACAAAAAAAACAGTTTATTCAACTGTTTTCCAACTATCTCCTGAATAAAGAATTTTTGTTTCACCCGTTACAGGTATCAACAAATGACTGCCAATGAATGGAATATCAAAATACATAAATGAAACTACTTTATAGTATTTTTCTCCACTATTTTTCTTATAGATACAATATAAATATCCTGGATATTGATTTGTTTCTAAAGTAAAACCAGTAAATTTATTTGTTGGACAATATGATAAATATTTGCTTCGATCTATTGTTTTATATCCAATATCGCCTAAAGTTTTATCAATATTAGTCTTTGCTACGCTATTATATCCATTTTGTTTTTCAATGGCATCAATTATTCGGTTCTTAACACGGAATGCTTTGCTATATGCGATTGATCCTGCCAAAAGCACGATTATAATTGCAATAATAGATAGCATTATTCCCATTAAACCGGCTTGTCCAGTTGCATCAGACATAAGCTCACTCCTTTAACTATTTACATTTTTTATTAGTTGAATCATAGTAGCTACTTGCTGCTACTTGTGATTTGCTTCCACTAGCAGTGTATTGGTAACAAGCTCCGTTCTCCCATGTTCCACCATATGATGCACAACATCCTTTTTGAGCACTACCACCTAATAATTGTGGAATTAAAATTGCTCCTGCTGCTGCAACTAAACCAATTAAAACGATTGTAATAACTGTCATGTTTGCTTCTCCAGCTGCCTCTTTCATTTAATCACCACCCTACTTTTCTAAAATAATTATATCATAGTTTTTCTAGATTACAATTAAATATTCATCATACTTAACATTGCAAACATTAATAGTGCTAATACGCCACCACCTGTGCATGTAAGCATAATCATTGTCTTACTTTCCATTGTGTCTAAACGTGCTTGATATTTCTGTTCACGAGCCTTATTTTGTAAAACTGAAACGTTTCTAGCAAATAAAGCGAGTTGTTCTTGTTTACTATCTTGAGATCCAAGACCTAATCGATAAAGTAAACGCATCATACGCATAGAATCACGTACTGGATAAGTTTTTGCAAATTCCATATATGGATCTACCGAAGAATCTCCGGCATCAATTCTTGCAATCAATCTCTTTAGTCCTTCTTGAAAAACAAATGGTGCTGTATTAATTGATTTTGCAATCGCTACAGGAACTGTATAATGTTGAACAAGAATTTCTAAGCTTTTTAAGTAATATGGCAACATTTGATTAATGTTGTTTAAATTCCTTTTATAGTATTTTTTTAATTTGTTGTATGGATCTTTGAACATTAAATATCCAACTGCTACCGCAGCCAATGAATATATTAATGATAATTGTCCAGCTAGTGCTAGAACCAATACCATTATTGCTGTTGTAAGTCCAAAAATCATAAGTCTTTTTGAGAATAATGCATTAACATCTATTCCTGCTCCATATTTAATTTTTAGAAGGAATTCATAATCTTTTTCCATCATAAATTTAAATATTGGAGCAATATTTTCTTCCATTCCTTTTGAGGTCAAAACTCCATTTGCAATTAAGATTACAACTAATATTGCTGGAATACCTATTATTACTAACAAATCCATTATTCAGCACCTACATTCTCATTGTAATATTTTTCACCATTTAGAAGGAAATATGTATTTCCAATTAATATCAAGTGAATCAAAATATTAACTAATATATTTTCTTTAATCATTGCAATGTAAACGTCAATACCAATTAAGAATTCAACTAGTAAAGCCATGATATAAAGCACGCATCCGAATTGAATAAATTTTCTATGGAATACTGCTCTATCCATACGGTCACGGTATACAGCTTCAACAAGCATATCGATGTCAGATGACATATTTTCTAATGCCATTGCTGAGTCTTTTGAACCTTCATTTGTAATTTGTAAAAAAAGTTGATGCATATTTTTAACAATAAAGAAATCATATTTAGCATTGAAGAATTCAATTGATTGTTCAATTGAACCATTTTTATATGCTAAATCAATCATAACTTTAACGTCAGATTTAACAGGATCTTCTAATACTCCTGATGCATATACACCTTCAATTGCTCTTACAAATGCTTGAGTTGTTGCAAACTCCATTATTGTATTAGTTGTATAAGTTTGAATTTGTTCAAAGATAAATTCACTATATAATCTCTTGCAACGTAAGTATGACAAATATGGTACAACACATACTGCAGCTAATGCATAGATCAAACTTATTATTATGTTGTAAAAATAAAAGTATGAAATAACTGCTGCACATCCTGAATAAAGAATAATTTGTGTTGTATATTGTCTTACAGTATATTCTTGACCTAATTGTTTGATTTTTTCACGAATTTGTTTGAATGAATAAGGGGCATATTTTTCATAAGCTACCCCAACGGCATCTACAATTGTATTATAAACACCGCGTCCAGAACTTTGCCAGTTAACAAATAAATATAGCAAAATGAACGCTATTAGTACCAATATAACCGCAGGCACTATATCACCCCTTTACATGAATAAAACTTCTTCAGCTTGTTCACCACTGTTACTTGGTGTTTCTGGTGCAGTTACAACTCCACCATTTTCAGCAATTGCATCGTTAACCTTAATTTCATCAGATGATTCATTGTCGTCTTCACCTGTTGGAACAATTGCATTAGCATCTAAAGTCACACCTTGTGCATCTAAATAGTCAATTAAGTATTTAGATGGTGCTTTTTTAATTATCTTCCCTGTGGAAGATTTTCTATAAATTGTATTATAAATTGCATTGTTATCTTCATCTACATAGAACTCTGTAACTTCAGCTATTTCACGCTTAAAGCTCTTTGTTTTTGGATCTTGATAACCCCTTATATATACTCCTAATTGAATATAACGATAAATTGATTTTAAGAACTGTTCAATATCTTGGTTGGTTTCAAGCAAACTATACATACGGTTAGGTATAGAAGCTGCTTTATCAGCATGTATTGTTGATAAAATGTAGTGTCCAGATGAAATTGAGTTTCGAACAGCCATTACAGCTTCGGCACTACGAACTTCTGATAGTAGAATCCATTTGGGATTCTGACGCATACATGTAACTAAGATATCGCTGTAAGATACGATGTTGTTTGTCTTCATTGCAACAATATCTCTTTGTGGGAAGATTTTGTCCAAGTGAAGTTCTAAAGTATCTTCTACAGTTATGATTTTTTCATTTTCGCGAATTTTTGAAGCTAGATATTTTACAAATTCTGTTTTACCAGAACCAGTTTCTCCACAAACAATGATGTTGCAATGTCCTTGAATTGCTTTCATCAAAAGTTCATGGATATCTAGTGTAATATAATTATCTGCTAATATTTTTTCTTTTTGTAAGCGAATTTTAGCAGGTGTCTTTCTGATTACGCACGCGATTCCATTTTTGGCAACAGAATCATGTACGAAATTAAGACGAATTTCAGAACCTTCAGCATCTAGAAATGGGCTTGCAGAGTTAAATGTTTTACCCATTATGTTAGAACACTGGAAGGCTATTTTTTCCATTAACGCATTGGTTACGTCCTTGTTTTCCTCCCTGTAGATTCCTTTGGATAATGTCTTAATCCAAAGTTGGCCATTATTTGTATAGGAGATATCGGTTACGTCATCATTTTTTAAATATACATCTAACGAACCGAAATCTATTTGACCAAATAAATCATCCATTAATTGTTGTCTCTTATTTCTACAGTAGCATTCTTAATCAAGTCAACGATTTGACTTTCATTAACTTGTGTTGCTGAATTGCCTTTATAAGTTTTTCCATCGACTACAGGGTATATTGTCATTGAATATTCAGAAACCTCTAATTTTTGAGCTTTTCTTATTAATTTAATAATTTCACTGTCTAAAGTGAAGACAAAGTATGATGGAGCCAATTTGTTTTCATGATCTGCAAATACGTTATTACCATTTGCATCAAGAACAGCTAATACTTTAGCACCTGTTACAAGTGGTCCAGTTATATATTCTGTTGTCCCCTTCTTTGTTATATTTTGAGCATCAACATAAATATCAACTACGTCTCCTGGCATAATTGAGTTTCCATATGTCTTTTCTAAATCAACATTGATCATAATTGCAGCATCTTGTTCAATTAAATCTTTAAATATTGAGTTTGGTGCTGTATCTGTTGCTGATAAAGCTTCAGAATAGAAAAGTGAATTAGCTGGAATAATAGTGTCATAATTAACATATTTACCAATTATTTCACTAGCATTAGTAACTGCTTTAACAGTTCTTAATGTTGAAGCTGGAACATCAATATATTCTATATGTTCTTCTGTAATTCTAGTTCCTGCTTTAATTTTTTCTTTTGCAACTGGTACACTACTTACAATTTCTAAATTTTTATTTAATTGATAATTATAAGTAAAATACAAAATTGCAACAATTGCTAAAACACCAATAATTGTTATAAGTTCTCTACTTAAGAAACCTTTTTTCTTCTTTGTTGGTGCTGGTTTATTTCCTTCCTTAATAAATTGACTAGCATTATTAACCTTTGGTTGTGGTGCTGGGCCAACATTGTTTGCTACAAACCCATTGTTTGCAGGTGCTCCAGCATTATTTGTTGGTTGTGCTGGTCGTTGATTTAAATTTTGTTGTCCATTTTGATTTACTGGACCATTAGGATTTTGATTCATCTTTTATTCCTCCTTGTTATTCTATATTTGTAACTGGTCTTGTTGGATCAGTTTCCAAAATCGCATTAATTGAATTTGTTAATGTATATTCTCCGTGATAACCAACAGAATCTGTTGCTTCACTACTCAAAACTCTTATATTTACGAGCGGTGGTTGAGTTTGAATTTTGTAAACATCAATCTTATATGTTGAACTTAATTGAGCATTTTCAGCAAATCTTCGAATAAAACTTTCCATAAATGCTGCTTCACTTATTTGAACAGTACCATCTGCCTTATAAGCATCCCAATCAATTGCATCGTTCATCGATGCTTCTGTAACTTCTTTTAATAATATCATATTGTGTTCATCAGTATTAGTTACATTTTGAAAGAAAAATATGACAAATATTAACACAATACCTATTACAATTACCAAATATCCCCACATAGACTCTTTCACTTTTTAATCACCTCTCAGATAAAGTCTTTTTCGCGTTTCTCACGAACTATAAATATTAATAACAAAACTAAAGCAAATATTGTAAGTCCAGTAAATATGTAAAAGTGTGAGGCACTTGGCTCATATTCTGTCACTTTCACATCAGGTTTTTCTAAACTTTTGCGATATTCTGTTGTTTGTTTTTTTAGTACATCTTCTGTAATTGAAGCACTTAATGTTTGCCATTTTCTACAAGAAGAGAACTCACTTATTCCTTCACAATATTTTGTACCGTGGTACTTATTATACTTTGGAAGTGCAATATCTTTTGTTGCAATATCAGTATTACACTCTTTGGAATAAATCGTAAAACTAAGTTTTTGATTATCGGCCAAATTTTCTATTGTGAACTCAGATTTTGAATATTTTTGACTTGTATTTGTATCAATTATGTATAAGTCTTCATAGACATTAGTTACTAACAAGTTAAAACGCATTTCATTTTTAACTAAATAGTATTCATATGACCAACTTATATTTCTTGCCAGATTCTTTTTATCACTTATTTCCGACCAGTCGCAGTCTTTTGCTGCTATAGAAACTGGCAAAAGTGATAGTAGAATAAGCATATATTTTATACATTTTCTCATACCATCACCTATTATATATAATTATAACATTCGATTATTATATTTTCAATATTTTTGTCTTATTATAAACCGAATTTCTTTTTAAATTCTGAATCTTTAAATTTAGATGTTGCACTATATTTTGCCATTATATCTGCATATTTGATATTTTTATTATCATTTCTAATAGCTTTGATTTTTGCTGGTGTTAATTTAATACTATATATTGGGGTCTTAGAATAAATTTTTTCATCAATTGTATTCTCTTTATCATACCAATTGCTATTAGTATCCAAAGTTCTTTTTTTGCCGTCGATTCCTAAGAACGGATTAACTAAATCTATTGTACGATAAACTATTTTATAGTACCCTTTTTTACATTTATCACCACAAACATCCCAACCATGAATAAATCCCATACCAACACCAAAATTAGATGTTGTTACTTCATCAGGAGTATAGTTTCCAGCACCATGGCCACATTTCTTTGCAGTCAAATCAGTTTTTTTGAACTCTATTGTTCCTATATTTCCATCTTCTTCAAGCGAAAGATACTTAACTACATTACATCTTAAGTTAAAATTATTGATATATGTATTTTTACGAACTAAGCTTCCAAAATCTGCTGCAGTATAAATTCCACCAAGCTTTCCTTTTCCGCATGCAACAACTCTAACAAGAACTTCAATAACCATTGTGTAATCTGGATTTAAACTATCAATTCCTGTTACTTTAGCAATGTTCATGTATCTTTGTACAACTTCTGCCGTTGAAAGATATTGTTTCATTGCAACTGCTCCATCTGCTGTATACATAAGTTGATATCCAGTTGCGGTCTTATCATAGTAATAGTAATATGTTCCACCAGATAGAGTAAAAATTGATGAATCCTCATGATAATCTATTCTTGATGGTAGCCCATGAGCATGATTTATATTGATTGAATAATATTCAAACCCGTTATCACTTGCTAATTTGGCATCCGCATTATTGCTGTCAACTGCTTTCCACGTGTTATTGCTAGCAGCTTTTGCTTTATTCCATACATCGATTGTATTTCCAAGTTGTTTTCCATCTATATCGTAGAAACTAACTCTTAATCCAAGCAATTGATCTTTACCACCTAATTTTGTATTTTGACCACCTAAATAGTATGCACCTGTTGGACATGACTTATCAGATGATGATGAACCGGTACTAGGAAGTACCACAGTTCCAACTACATTGGTATCATGATTTATTGCCGAAACAAAATTTACATTTAGAAGTAATAATAATGCTATTACTATTTTTATTCTTTTCATTTATTCTCCTTAAAGACCAAATTTTTTCTTAAATGCTGAATCTTTGAATTTAGATGTTGCACTATATTTTGCCATTATATCTGTATATTTAACATTTTTATTATCGTTTCTAATGACTTTGATAGTAGCTGGTGTTAATTTAATACTATAAAGTGGTGTTTTAGAATAGATTTTAGCATCTATTGTACTTTCACTTCCATACCAGTTACTTTCTTCAGTTAGTGTTCTTTTTTTACCGTCTATTCCTAAGAACGGATTAGTTAGGTCAACTGTACGATAAACTATTTTATAAGCTGTGTTGGGATCCTTACAATTTGGTTCACATACTTCTTTACCATTGATTACAGAGATTCCAACGCCTGTATTTCCTGCAAATTCATTTCCTAAGAATAATCTTGGATTACCTTTTTTATCAGTTACTGCTTCTTGAGTATATGTAACTCCTGCAATTTTAGTAGTTTTACTAAGAGCCAACCATCCTGGAACTGTCTTTAAAGTATTATTAATTCCAATACTCTTTAATGCCCAAAGTTTACCTACTTCAGTTGAAGTAAATGCTCCAGCATATGTTCCTCTAACACAAGCTGAAATTTGAATAACTGGTTCTAGTACCATTACATAATCTCCAACTTCAATATCAAGAAGCCCATCGGCTTTTGCTATTTTCATATATCTCTTCATTACATTAGTATCCATCAAATAATCTCTCATGAGTTTTTTTGATGCGTCTTGTAATGAATAGAACAATGGTCCACTTACTACGCTGTTCTTAGATCCATATTTGATTTGACTTGCTGCTGTTTTATCAAAATAGAAGTAGTAAGTTCCGCCATCCGCTTCAAACTTTTTGCCATTTGAATAGTCGATACGTGAATAGTAATATCTACTATGATTGCTCTTTTTAGAATAATATATGAACCCATCTTCATCTTTTAATGATGAGTAGTTTTTAGTATAGTAGAAAGCTTTTCCCCAGTTCCATACGTCTACTGTATTACCAACTTGTTCATTCTTGTCATTGTAGAAAGTAACTCTTATTCCTTGTAGGGCATAACCTGCAGTATAAAAACCAACATAATAATTTGTTGCTGTACATTTTGAGCCACCAGTTCCACTACTTGGAGCTACTTTTACTCCAGTAATATCAGCAGTATAAGTTGCTGCCGTTACTTTAAATGGAGATATTAATGTAGCTATTAGTAATAACAAGAATACTTTTTGTTTCATATAAACCTCCTTAGAGTCCAAATTGTTTTTTAAATGCTGAGTCTTTAAATTTAGATGTTGCACTATATTTTGCCATTATATCTACATATTTAACATTTTTATTATCATCTCTGATTGCTTTAATAGTAGCAGGTTTTAAAATTATGCTATATAAAGGTGTTTTTTGATATATTTTTTCATCAATTGTAGTTTCGTTTGAATACCAATTGCTGTTTTCATTTAAAGTTCTTTTTTTGCCGTCAATTCCTAAAAATGGATTGACCAAATCAATAGTACGATAAACAATTTTATATCTGTTGCCAGTGCAATCTGGTTCACATAAATCAGTACCATTTACAGCACCGATGCCAAAACCATCTAACCAAAGCATATCCATAAAGTTTAGGAAATAATTAGGACTTAATATATGTCTTGCATCATTTGATTTTACACCTCTAAATGAATACCCGCCTATTTCTTGATTGCTTCCTAGTGACAAATGATTAAAAAACGTTTGTCTTAATGCGTTATGTCCTACTCCGCAAACAAAATGAGTATAACCACTGTTGTAGTTCCCATTAAAAACATATGGTTCATTTCTTTTTTGGTATGAATCCCATTTCATTTCCTTAGTATCTGTTAAACATTGTTGTAACTTGTCGCCATTTTCTTTCGTAGGTTTCAAATTAAAAGTGGCATATTCTGTTTTGCAATATGTATTTTTTAAAACATTTTCGCAATCTTTTTTGTTAACCATTCCCCACTCCGAAGTGGTAGTAATTGATACATATGGTCCATTGGATCCACCACATTGATCAATCTTAATAATTGGTTCTAAAAGCATTGTATAATTTCCTTGTAATGTTGATGCATATTCATCTGCTCCTGTAAGAGCAAGGTACCTATCCATAACTGGGAAACTTTTAACGCCATTTTTTTCTTCTTTTGTTGTGAAATATTTAATTAAACATTGTGCAGAGTCCTCTGTATAAGTAAACGGATTCTTCTTGCTTGTTTTAATTCCTGAACAAGTTACTTTTAAGGCTTCTTCATCAACATACATTCTATATCCAAGATAATAACGCTGTAATTCATAATTTGTGTTTGTTTGAAAGTTAGCATTCAAAAAATCGATTCTTGTAGGTTTATAATTAGCCTCTCCCGTCTTTTTGTTTACATATACATAGTAATGACCAAATTGAGTATAATTAATTGCATATCCTTTAAAGCCTATACTACTCTTGTCATCTATTAATTTTTTGCTACCACCGAACTCAGTGTTCCAAACATCAACAGTTGTTCCAATTTGTTCACCTTCTGTTGAATAGAATGTGATTCTAAGTCCTTCTATTGGTGTATTTTGAGCATACCAAAAAGGGTTAGTTCCACAATCCCCTGTGCCACCTGTATTTGGTCCTTGTCCTTGACGATATATTGTTATACCTTGAAGATTAGCGCCAACGTCCTTAGCTGAAACTATTATTGGAAAGAGTATAAATATTATTAAAAATGCTTTGATCCTTTTCATAGACACTCCTTAATCAAGTTTATAATTAAAGACTTGATTTCGTATTTTTATTTTGATAACCCTATTAGTTCCTTTTAAAACATCTTTTGAAACTTGCACATAATATGTATTAGGTTCTTTTGATAATTTTGGTGAGATAAACGAATAGAATTTACCTTCCTTCTTATTATTATCTATCTCGTACTCTATTATAGCATACTTCGTAAGTATTGTTGCAAAGTTAACTTTATTGTTATCAAGAAATGTTTCTTCATAGTTAAGTCTCATTATAGCTTTATCTTCATTATCTTCTGCCGTTGGAGTTATATATTCATATAAAGTATATTTTTTACCATTAGTTTCAGAATTTGATGTAATTTTAAATTTATCTTTAATTGCAAAATCACTTATGATTACTTTTGTTTTTACACCATAAGCTTCAACATTCATTTCTTCATTTAATTTAAATTCTTTTGCTGTTTCAACATTGTTTAAACGATTATATGTTGTCTTAATTTCATAGTAAGTATATCGATTTGTTTCATAATCAAAATTACTTGTTATTTTTATAAATATTTCTTTACTAGAAAATTCATATGGTATTTGATAGGCAAGATAATAATCTTGATATTCTTGGCTTAGTTTTTGATCTTTATAAGCTATTCCTAGATCTGTGAAATACTCGAAATATTTTGAATTTGCATAATATGTTTTATCATTAACTGTTACTGCAATATATGCGCCATCAAAAGTATATTCTTGTTCAAAATTCTTTTTGATTTTAAATTTTAATACAACAAAACTATTATTATCGTTTATTCTTTTTCCAAAATAATCGAAACATGTTACATAGGCATCAGTAACAACTATATTGTAATTTCTTGTTTTTAATTCATTACCCAATTCATAATAAACTGGTTGATTAGCTTTTATTATCATCTGAGTTACAACAAATAATATGGCTAGAATTAAACCACCAATTATGTTGATTTTCCAAATGTTTTCAAAATATGCGTATTTAAGATTTCTTATTTTTCTTCTTCTTTTTGTTTTTAATTCATTACCATCAATCTCTAAATTGAACTCGATTTCTTCATCGTCACCTTCATCTAGTTCTAGATCATATGATATTCCATCAAATGTAAAAGTTTTAATGTTGAATCCTGTCGTTTTAAACAACCAAACAAATGTAATAACACTATGTGTATAGAAAAGCATTCTAGATACATCACCATATGCTAAATATGTTGGTGCTGGTACATTAGTTTGTTGCATTTCATGTATATTTAAGTATGAAAGAATATAAAAAACAAACAAGAATCCAAGTAATAGAGCTGTTGCTAAATAAAAGATAAATTTCTTTTTTCTTTTTATTAGTAAAACCATAATGGTTATTACTGCTGCTAAACAAATTATTAAAACAAAATACATAAAAAAATTGTAAATCTGAGATGTATATGTTTCACCTATTATTGATTTAGCTTTTACAATTCTATCATAGATAACACTTATTTCGTTTGTTTTATATAGTAAATATCCGATTCCTAATAGAATTATTGCGTGAATTATTTTAATGTGTTTTATTATAAAAGCGTCTGGCCTTCTAAATATCATCGCAATCCCTCTATTCTAAAATAATTATACAATAATTTTTATAAAAAAACTATAATTTAGTATTTTAAATAATAAAAAAAGAGAAATATTTTTTCTCTTTTTTAATGTATTATCTTGTTTTAGGTGCTTCAGTATTAAAGTGTAAGTTAGTTATTCCATTGGGAACTAATTTTTGATTATATATTTCAAAGCATTTTAGTGTTTTGCTAAGATATCCAATAGTTCCATTAAGACTTACACAATACCATTCACCCGTATCACCTATTATTTTTAGTGTGTCGCCTTTATTTAATTGTGTAATAACATTTCCAGTCATCGAAGGTTCACTTCTAAAGTTAACTTGTGTTCCTGTAATTCTAATGAAGTCTTCTCCTCTAGTAACTAGCTCTTCCATTTGTTCTTCACTAATGAAGTCTCCATTTTCACCCTGCATATATCCAATATAGTTTCCATATGTGACAACATACCATGTTTCATTTGACCATTCTGGTCCAAGAACAGTTCCGATTATTCTTGCATAATCACCTTTTTTAGCAGTTGTTAAAATGTTTCTTGCTTCAGGACTTTCATCCATTTCAGTGCGAATTCTCGTGCTATTAGTGAAATGTACATATTTTCCATCATTATTAGCTTCTGGATAAACTTTATTTCCTGATAAACTTACAACACTATCTGCTGGAACAAAGCCAAGGCGTGTATAACTATCCCCTGGATTGCGATGACTTACTAAAGCATAGTCACCATCCATAGCTATTAAATTACCACGATTATCCCCATTTATGGTTTCAACATATGCTCCTTCTTGAGAAGGTTCTAGTCTCATCCTTGTACCTTGACCGATTCTAATATCAAAACCATCATAATGAATTGGTTCCGTTTTTGTTGGCTCAGGCGTTGCTGGAGCTGGAGTTACAATCTTAGGTGGCATTGTTGGAAAAACTTGTTGTGTTTCTTGCTTTCCACCCATCGAAGCTACAAGTGTCACAATTAGTACAATTGTTGCAATTATTGTTCCACCTCTTACCAATATTGGATGTCTGTTATCTAATTTTTTTATACCATCATAAACTTTTATATTCATCTTTAATCACACCAAAATTATACAATGTTTTCATAGAAAAATCAATTTTTCTACTTTTCAACAAAGTATATCCCCTCTACTATTGAACGACATGTACTGTGGTTGCTACCATCAGAACATTTAACCTTTGTTGCCGATGTTTGTCCCGGTTTTTTATAAAATAAACTAGTTGATCCTCCACCATCTAAATTAAATGCTGTTTTACAACCTAGTTTAACAAGTAAATCAGCCATATCAGCATAACATGCATTATATATTGTTGTAAACATAATATAGTTGTTTGAATTAACCTGACATATTGCTTGTCTTTGAGCATTTTCTTTCATCCAAGAATTAACTTGACCATTTTTGACTAATAATGGGTCAAAATCCCATGTGTTTTTAGTTCCGCTCGCTATGATTGTGTTATATAGTGCTTGTCTTTCTGTTGTATTTGTTGCTTTACCATATATTTGTAAATCACCGCTTGAATTGATTCCGATTATAGTTCTTCTTGGTCCATCGCTTTCATTTATTCTCTTTCTTGTGACTTTGCCATCAGTTAAAACAACCCAACTACTTGAACGGTTGTGATAGAAGTCGCTTGGGGGCTCCCAGGCGCCTTTTACATAGAATCCACTTGCATTATATCCGATTGCTGCTTTGCTTGATGGGATCATCCCTCTTGAAATGTATGCATTGAACATTTCTCCAACACTCATTCGAACTGGTGATTTACCAGCACTTGCGAGTTCACTGTCACTCATTACGCTTCCATATTTGGCTGTATTTGAATCAAATTTTTTAATTTGATTATATGGATCAGCCATCCATATATATGTTAAATAATAACTTGATTTGTTTTGAACATAATACTTTAGTGTTTCACCTTCGTATTTAATACTTGCTGAAGTTGGAACTATAGGTGGTTCTGTTGACTTAACTGTTATCGTCGCCGTTGCACTGACACCATCACAAGTAACAGTTATTACCGATGTTCCGTCTTTAACGCCTGTTACTAGACCAGCACTTACTGTTGCTACACTTGTATTACTTGATTTCCAATTAATAGTATCACATGATGCATTTGAAGGATCTATTTTAGATATTGATAATGATACTGTCCCTTTTGGTTTAATCTTAGCACTTGTCTGATTCAAAGTAATACTTTTAACATTTGTTTTCGTTACTGTTATAACAAATTCATATAAATCTCCATTTGTTAAAATTGCTGTTACGGTTGCAGTTCCTGCTATTTTAGCAGTCACTTTACCATTTTGATCAACTGCTACTACATTACCATCATTACTTTTCCATGTCTTAACAGTGCCTTCATCAACTACCAATGTCTTAGTTGTATTTGTATACATATTAACTTTAGCAGTTACAGTTGGATTACCAATAGTTGTTACATTATATGTTAGAGTTGTAATGTTGCCTGCTTTATCTTTTACATAACCTGTATATTTGCCATTACTACTTACTATTAACGAATTGTTGCTTGACCATGTATTTTTGTTCCACGAATAAGCATCACTTGCTAAACCGACATCATCAGTAGCTTTTATTGTTAATTTTGCTGCAAGGTTTCGTTCAGTACTATCTATAGTAATTGACCCCGTTGGAGGATTTTTATCAATATTGGTTACATTAATGGTGCAACTTTCTTTAGAACTTCCACTTACAGCATAGAAGGTATAAGTCCCATTAGCCGTTATATTTGCTTCATATACTGATTGATTAGTGTTTACCCCTTCGTTAGTTTCTACGGTTGCATTTTCTCCATTTGCAGTGACACGAACCTTAACATTTGTATTAGTCGGAAGATTATTAACTAAAGTGGCATTACAAGATAGTTTTCCACTACTAGGATTAGATAATAATAAAAATACCACCACAATAATCGCGATTATTACTATTATGATTAATGCGGTTGTTCCTGCCCCGTTAGAATTCTCCCTATTATTCATATCGTTCACCATTATAATAATATCATTTTTTAGGCATAAAAAAAAGATATTAATCTTTTTTTATATCTTTTACTAAATTATATATACATGAGTAACTTCTTGTATTATAAAATTTGCAAAACTTTCTAATACTGGCGTTACTTCTTTTATATAGGTTGATTATTTTTTCTTTTTCGGATTCACTTAAAGCATTAGCTGGTTTTTTATTTTTGTTACCATGTTCAAGAGAAAATTTGTTTTCTCTGATATCTTTTTTTAATTTAAAGATGTACTTAACATGATATCCTGTTATATCAGCTATTTCTTGATAAGATAGGAAAGTCTCACCTGTTTCCATTTTCTTTAAAAGTTTAAGTGCTTCTTCTTTATTCTTCATAAATAATCACCAAGAAAATTATAATACAATAGTAATTTTTTTGCAAGAAAACTTTCTAATTTACACTTAAATGTTGAACATTTAGA
>JAEEGL010119423.1_pt1 | contig 17382 bp, 15 predicted proteins | sample 9134231 | NCBI WGS metagenome assembly JAEEGL01 (sample SAMN16246548, study PRJNA631951) | gut metagenome | biome: gut microbiome; feature: rumen; material: fiber-attached | host: Bos | place: Iran: Karaj | collected 2018-10
ATTCATTACTATAACTATGAAAGGCCTATGTATAAACACAATTATAAAAGCCCTGCAGAGTTTACACTCTCACAGGGCTATAAGCTGACTTTTTGAAACTGTCTACTTTCGTTTGACAAGTTCACCTAGGAAATGTGTTTTGTTTTTTTTTGAACTTTTTTCAGTCGGATTACTGAATGTCTCTTACGTACTTGTAGTATTCAGCGTCAGCAGCCTTCTCGTATGGGCCTACATAGAATACATAAGCCAGACCGAAAGTGATAACTGCCAGCAGATCCCAGAGAATGAATGAAAGGTCAAAAACGAAAGCTTCCTTCTTGTGGCCCATCATCATGTCTTTTGACTTCTGTAATGCATCTTTTGGAGAGATCTCAGGATCTTCTGCCAGGATGTAATGAACCTGCGAATACTCGTAAGTCTTGATGATACCCGGAACAATCAGCAACAGTGACCATAAGAAGATGTAAAGATCCTTTAAGAACAGAGTTTTAACAGTTCTCATGTAGTCAGGACCGAAGCCTTTCTTGACTTCTTCAAAACCTACTGTGGAATCATCGGCATTTCTTAAGAAGAATGTCTTGCATCCCTTTTCAAGCGGATTTGCCAGGAAGATGTCGATTAAGGTTGAGATAAGAATAGATGCCAGGATGATTGTGAAGATTGCACCTGCAACCAGAGCGAGAACTTCCGGTCTTTCCTTGAAAATCTGAACCAGTTCATCAACGCTCTGTGCGTTAGCAGCTTCTGTAGCGCTGTCAGTTGTAGTTCTTGAAGATACACCGAAGGTTGTACCTGCAAGAATCATCATGATGAAGGCAACACCGACAGATTTCCAATAGTTAGCTGTAAAAGCGGCCTTAGCCTTTGCTTTTAATTCTTTTCTGTCAAACATAGAATTTAAATTCCCCCTTTTTTGTTCAGTTCACTATTATAGCTTATATTTTCTTAAAATAACCATTTTATTTCACTTTCATTATTGTCGGTTAGGTATAATCAAGATAATGAAAAAGCATATTCTGATTATCCTGATTATCCTTGGCTGTTTTACTCTTTTATCATGCCATAAAAAGGATGATAAGGAAGATATAATTGAACCGAATGAAGAAAGCAGACTTGTATTAGGTGATGAACGCTTCGATGAGTATCTTCCTTTACTGAAAGATAGAAGAGTTGCCCTGTTTACGAACCAGACCGGTATAGTCGGTGACAGGGTCTATGATCAAAACGATAATGAAATCACATGTGAAACTATAAACGATCTGCTTCCTTTCGGGCTGGATGAAAATGGCGATCCGCTAAAGTATGGTCCGCACATCCTCGATGTCCTTCTGGAAAAAGGCGTTGATGTCCGCTGTGTCTTTTCACCGGAACACGGTTTCAGAGGAAACAGCGGTGCCGGTGAAGTGATTTTTGATTCGGTCGATGAAAAGACCGGTGTGCCAATTCTTTCACTTTATGATGGCGACTCGCATTATCCGTCAAGGAAAAACATGGAACTCTTTGACGTTTTGCTTGTGGATATGCAGGATGTGGGATTGAGGTATTACACCTACTACATTTCTCTTTATTATCTGATGGACACCTGTGCCATGAATGACAAGACGATGGTCATTCTTGACCGCCCTAATCCCAACGGCTTTTATGTGGATGGGCCGATACTTGATCCGGCTTATCGTTCAAAAGTCGGAGTATTGCCTATTCCTGTCGTCTACGGCATGACCTGGGGTGAACTTGCGGGCATGATCAACGGCGAAGGCTGGCTCACTTCCGGCAAGAATTCCTGTAAATTGATCGTTATACCTTGTCTTAATTACTCTCATCAGGACAAGACTTCTCTTATCTATAGACCATCTCCCAACATCAAGGACATGAGAGCCGTCTATCTTTATGCCTCAACCTGCTTCTTTGAATACTCTGTTATTTCTGTCGGCCGAGGTACCGATAATCCTTTTGAGATCTATGGCAGTCCTTATCTTAAGGATCTTGAAGGAAATGATTTCAGCTTCACACCGATCGCTATGGAAGGAGCCCCTTCACCGCAGTTTGAAAACGAAATCTGTTATGGCAGGGACTTAAGAAACATACCGCTTGAGGACATTTATAACGCACAGATAAATCTTGATTACATTATCGATGCCTACAGGCAGTTCAAGGAAAAATATCCTGAAGGTTCTTTTTTCGGTGAACCTGATATCAACGGTTATTACTGGATCGATTATCTCAGCGGCTCTTCAGAGTTAAGAGAAATGATTATTGAAGGGAAAAGTTCCGCACAGATAAAGGCTTCATGGGAGGAAGATATTGAGCTTTTCAAGGCTCAAAGGAAACCGTATCTTATCTATCCTGAATAAACACGAAGACGCGAATCAATCGCGCCTTCTTTTTTACTGCATTAATGTTAAATGCTATTTGCCAGATACTTCTGCCCACTTCTTGTCGAAGTATTTCAGGATATCATGTATGTCTTTTAATGAACCGTTATCAGAGAAATCCTCAGGGAACTGAGTATAGGCATATGCCAGCATCGCTCTGACTGCTGCTCTTGGGTAACCTTTTTCTTGGGCTTCGACAACAGCCCGATCGATTATTCCCCATGTGTTATCCAACACTTTTCCACCGGTAATCAGGTCGAGAATTTCATCATTTACTTCATAAGCATTTTTACTCATATACATATTCCTTCTTTCTTTTTTTATTTATACGTTTTTAAAAAAACAAAAGGCACAGATCTATTGTGCCTTTTGCGATATTTTCTGAAATCGTGCTATTTGCAGTCTTTATTTAGAGCGGCAATGATCTCCGGTAAAAGTTCATCAACCTTGTCGTTATCCAGCTGGCATGTGCCGGCGTTCTTATGTCCGCCTCCGCCGTACTTAAGGCACAGTTCACCGATATTGGCTTCTGATGCCTTGTTGATGATGGACTTGCCGATCATGACGGCCGTATTCTGCTTCTTGAAGCCCCAGGCTACATGGACTGAGATCTGGGTTTCAGGATAGAGGGCATAGACCATGAAACGGTTGCCCGCATAGATAGTCTCTTCATTTCTTAAATCAAGCACAACAACTTTGCCTTCAACTCTGGCAATCCTCTTGACCTGTTCGGTGAACAGCTGCTGCTGCTCAAAGTAGAGATCGACTCTTTCCTTGACATCAGGCAATTCCAGAATCTCATCGACGTTCAAGGTGATGCAGTGATCGATCAGTTCCATCATCAGATCGTAGTTGGAAATACGGAAATCATGGAATCTTCCCAGACCTGTTCTGGCATCCATCAAAAAGTTCATCAGTACCCAGCCTTTTGGATCAAGAACTTCTTCAAGGGTAAAATCTGCGGAGTCGCCCTTGTCTACTGCCAACATCAGTTCATCGGAGATGCGCGGTAATGCTTCTTTTCCACCATAATAGTCATATACAACTCTGGCAGCCGATCTGGCGTCAGGGTCAATGATATAGCGGTCTTTATAATCAATGCCGACAAGTCTTGTCAGTTCGGACTCGTGGTGGTCAAAAGCCAGTCCGACACGCTTGTCAAAAGGCAGGTTTGTCGTGATATCGTTTGCGGTAATATCGACCTTTCCGTCCTGAACATCCTTAGGATGCACAAACTTGATCTCATCGATCAGATCGAGTTCCTTAAGGATCATCGCACATACCAGGCCATCAAAGTCACTTCTGGTTACAAGTCTCATTTTTTTATCGCTCATTGTATCTACCTCTTAAATCTATTATATAACTACCTGGCTAATTGAACGCCTTTTTCAAAAGCTTCTTTCTTTTCTTCCGGGAAGATCGTCTTATGCCTGATCAGCTTTTCATCAGGATTGAAGATCGACCATTCCCAGTCTGTCTTGCTGTAATCATTTATCTGCATCGTATCACCGCACACAAAGACCTCAGTCGGACCGATGAATCGTTCAAAGGTCTTCTGATAACCTTCTAAAAGCTGATTATAAGTATTATCCGGAGCGTTGCTGGTCATGATCAGCAGGACCGGAATCATATGGGAATTGCAGCACGGATTGTCCTTGTTGTAGGTAAGATTCTGAAAGATCAGCCTTTCATACATGGCCCTGAAGGCGGCTGTAAGTTCCGAAAGATAGTTTGGTGAAGCAATGATCAATGCGTCCGCATGTCTGATCGTATCCAGAACCGGTGTGAGTCCATCCCTCTGGATGCAGCGTCCCTTGTATTTTTCTCTCTTGCAGCCAAAGCACGACAGACAGCCGCTGTACTTTTCCAGCTTGTACAGATCGAACCTGATGACATCGGCTCCCATGGACTGTGCACCCCTGATGGCTTCACTTATCAGTGAATCCGTATTCCAGCCTTTTCTTGGTCCGCAGTTTACAGCTACGATTTTTTTACTCATATTTTTATCCTTTTCTTTATTTCTGATTCAGATCGAATATGACATCCAGTGAATCCTTGCAGGCTTCGATCGCTGTCTTGTTTCCGATGATGCAGATATTATCTTCTTCATTGACCTTTTCAAATAACGGCAGAGTCTTGCCTATATCTTCTTTGGAAGTCTTCAGGATCTGATCAAGTACCCTTTGCTTAGTCTCATAATCAATGCCCATCAGGCATTCAAGCGATGCGCTTCTGATGGAGATCTTAAGTGACTGATATGGGTCATAGTCACCGGTCGTACCGACGATGTAGTTTTCCAGATTATCATTACCAGAAACAAAGTTCTTTAGATAGTCGATCGTCTCATCGTAGATCATCAGTGAATGCTTAGGATCCGGATCACGGTATGAGTAGAAGCTCATGTTGCCGACAAAGCCGCACCTGAAGCCGCAGCCATAGGCACCGCCCTTTACACGGATATTGCTCCAGAGATAATCGTAGCTCAGGATATTGGCGATGACATACATGGCACCGAGGTTTTCCACCTCCTTGCGCATATAGTTGGCCTTGGCCGCATAGGATATATTGGCCGGCACAACAATGCCTTCGCGATGATGACCCAGCGGTTTCTTTTCTGCTGTTTCACCGATCGTGCCTGATGGTGCATCTATAATGATTTTATCAATGATTTCTTCCTTCTTAGGGCCAGCTACGGAAACAGAATATCTTTCCTTGATGAATAGTTTTCTGTACAGATCCTTGAGTTCATTTATATATCCTTCAGCTTTTTCATCAAAGTTCTCATCAAGATCCTTCATGAAACGGTATGCTTCATATCCGGACATGTATTCAGAGATCACCGATGTCGGTGAAGAATAGGCCATGCATCTTTGGACAGCCAGGGAATGACCGGAATTGATGAAGGTCTGTTCCAGAACGATCAGGTTCTGTTTCAGGATGTTTCTTATGGCTTCCTTGTCGGAGAAATCAGTCTTGTAGATAATTTCTTCAACCAGATCAATTGCCTTTTCATAGTTTCTTTCCAGACACGAGAAAGAAACATTGACATAGTTTCTTTGACTTCCATCCTTATATGAAAGCATTGGTACGACAGCAGCATCAAAGCTTCCCAGGATCGATTTCATTTCTCTGTTGAGAGTAAGTACATCGTAGTTCTCGGTCTTTAACTGACCAAACAATGTCAGCAATTGAGCCATACGAGTATGCTGATCCAGCGTGAAATCATTGGCTTTCGCAAGGATCGATACATAACAGATGCCGTTGGTATCAACGTTGTGTCTGATCACTTCATTATCGCCATTGAATGAAGATACTTCATAGTTATACCTGCTTGGTGTCTTTTTGAGATCTTCAAGATGCAATGCCGGTAAGGTTGCCTTCTGTTCAGGAGTATCAGGAGTATTTTGCCACTCGATCAGATCCCTGTTGAGTTCAACAAGCTCCTCCCGTTCTTTCTTTGACCACTTGGATGCGATTGAAGCCAGTTTTTCTTTTTCATCTTTGATCTTCTTTTCACCCAGAGTATTCGATGGCCTGAGCATGATCTTGGCGCAGTGCCTGCTTTCAAGGATACATTCCTTAATCAGATTCTCATAGTAGGATGAATCGAGCTTTTCTCTTAAAGTAGTAAAGAGCTTATCAACGCATATTCCTTCCAGAGGATCGCCATCATACAGCCAGGTATCAAGAGCACTAAGCGCAAAGATCAGACCCTTAGGATTTCTTCCGTAGTCTCTTTCCTTGACATAGAATTCACGCTGATTGATCGCTGCTTCCAGTTCCTTGCGGTCGATACCTTCCTTTACAACTTTATTCAATACATCATAGATCGTTTTTGTGATCTCTTCTTCTTTTTCAAGATCGGTATTAATGACATCGATCTCGCAAAACGGCTGTAAGATGCCATCCTGCACATCAAAGGATACATCCTCACCTAAACCCTTCTCCAGGATCGCCTTCTTTAGTTCCGATTCATTGGAACTGCATAAAACGGAACTTATAAGTGACATGGCTGTGATCTTCTCATAGTCATCAAAATTGCCCAGGACATATCCATAGGCGATCTGAGCCTTGCCCTCAGGATCAGTTTCGGCAGAGATCTCATAATCGATGGTCAGATCCCTGGCAATAACAGGTTCCTGTTTTTCGATCGTGATCAGATCACCTTCCCTGCCATAGTGGCTGAGATATTCCTCATCGATGATGCCTAAGACATTTTCAATATCCATGTCACCATCTAAAAATATGTATGAATTGCTTGGATTGTAGTACTTGCGATGCGCATCGCAGAACTGCTTATATGTTAAGGAAGTGATATATTCAGGATCACCTCCCGATTCGTTGCCATAGCAGTTGTCCGGGAACAGTGAATGCATCATATAACGGGATCTTAATCCGTCAGCCGAAGAGAAGGAACCCTTCATCTCGTTGAAGACAACACCCTTATAAATTGGATCTTCATCTTCGCTGTTAAGTTCATAGTGCCAGCCTTCCTGATAGAAGACATGAGGATTTTCCACAACCAACGGATTAAATACCGCATCAAGATAGACTCTCATCAGATTGATGAAATCCTTGTCGTTTCTTGAACTGACCGGATAGACTGTCTTGTCTGGATAGGTCATCGCATTAAGGAAGGTCTGTAACGATCCTTTCAGAAGATCCACAAACGGTTCTTTGAGAGGATATTTCTTTGAACCATTTAAGACTGAATGTTCCAGAATGTGGAATACACCTGTATCATCGACCGGTGTCGTTTTGAAACCAATCGAAAAGGTCTTGTTTTCATCAGCTCTATTAAGCCAGATCGTTCTGGCATTGGTCTTTTCGTGGATCATTTCATACATATCGGCGTTGATCTCGTCGCTGTGTCTGACATTGATCACTTTAAAACCATGTATAACATCATTAACTTTCATACCAATTCTCCCATATCTTCAAAAAAATTATATCATCCTTAATATTCCCGCATTAAAGCTATAATATAGCTGACAGGACAAGGTAATAATATGAAAACAAGATGGTATAAGAATGCAGTTGTATATCAGGTTTATCCTTTCAGTTTCATGGACTCAGACAATGACGGCTGGGGCGATATTTAAGGCATAATATCAAAGCTTGACTACATAAAGGATCTGGGCGTTACAGCGATCTGGTTCTCTCCTTTATATAAATCACCGGACTTTGACTATGGCTATGATGTGGCCGACTATCTTGATATAGATGAGAAATTCGGGACGATAGCTGATTTCGACAGATTGCTTGAAGAATGCCACAGAAGAGATCTCAAAGTCATCATGGACATGGTCATAAACCACACTTCTATAGAACATCAATGGTTTAAGAAAGCCGTAAGTTCACCTGATAATGAATATCGTGATTACTACATCATCAGAAAAGGTATCAGAAAGGGAAAGAAATTACTGCCACCTACCAACTGGTCTTCTACCTTTACCGGTTCGGCCTGGGAAAGAATAGGTGACTCCGATGATTTCTATCTGCATCTTTTCTGCAAAGAACAGGCCGACCTCAACTGGGAAAATCCCAAAGTAAGAGAGGAGATCATCAGGATCCTCAATTTCTGGCTGGATAAAGGTGTTGATGGTTTCCGTTTTGATGTCTTCAACATGTTTTCCAAGGTCTATCCTATTCAGGATGACAGATCAAAGGATTTCCAGAAAGGTTCCAGATACTTTGTGGACGGACCAAGGATGCATGAATTCCTCAAAGAACTTAATGAAAAATCATTTTCACTTTACGACATCTTCACCGTCGGTGAATCCTATAATCCTTCCAAAGAAGCGGCCAGAGAATATGTAAAGGAAGAAAACAATGAGCTCGATGCGATCTTCAATTTCGCACATCTGAATTCCGATAATATTGCCGGGGCAAAGTTTTTCAAGAAGAAATTCAATATCCTGGAATTCAAGGACGGTTTATTAAGACCGCAGATCGAAAACTATGAAGACAGCTGGAATACGCTGGTCTTGGAAAACCACGACAACCCTAGAAGCGTAAGCCGCTTCGGTTTGGATCCAAAATACCACTATGAAGCAGCGACGATGCTGGCGACAATAGCTTTCCTGGGATTTGGCACACCATTCATCTATATGGGTGAAGAGATCGGCATGACCAACGCCAACTTCAATGACATCAGAGACATGAAAGACCCTGTCTCCCACTTCATTTATGATCTTCTTACCAAATACCACATGCCTAAAAAACTGGCCTTCAGCTTCGTCAAATACGGTGCCAGAGACCACGCCAGAGTACCGATGCAATGGGATGAAACAGTCAACGGCGGCTTCAATATCGGTCATCGTCCTTGGCAGTGCATGAACAGAAACTTCAAGGAAATAAATGTCAGAAAAGATTTAAACTCAGAAAGATCGATCTATCGTTTCTATCAAAAGCTGCTTGACATAAAAAAGAATAACGCAGCAGCCATCTCTGGCAAAACAATAGAATATGATCATGACAATAAAAAAGTTGTCGCCTACAGCAGGGACAACAGACTGTTTATCTTAGGTAACTTTACCAATAAGACCATCAAATACGAACTTCCTGAATGGACAATTAACTGCAAACTTCTTCTAAACAACTATGAAGAACTTGCCAAAGAAAACCAGACATTAACTCTGAAACCATATCAGGCAATCGTCATAGAAAATGCAGAAGACCGGTAATCCCGGTCTTCTTGTTTTGTTGTATTGATTCAGATCTTACTTGAATTCATCCCAGTAGTCTTTACAGATGTTTCATCTTTTGTTCCAGAACCTTCTTCCGAAACTCCTTCATCTGTTTTAGTACCATCTGTTGGATTTTCTTCATCGTTGTTTTCCTGATCATTTCCACCAGAAAGATCACCCTCGCCGGATGGATTTTCTTCTTTATTTTCATTATCGTTCTGTTTTTCCGAGTCTAAAACATCAGCTGTTCCAGGTTCAGATGGGTTTTCTTCCGCAACGATCCTTGCGCCGATATTTACCGGTAATAAGTTCACGATCAGGAATAAGCTTAAAACTACATTCATGATCATGTCTCTTATGAGTTTTCTCTGATAAGGGTTATACATAATAAAATCCTCCTATAGACGTATTCCAAAAGCACGACAAAAATACTTTTGTAACTTATATTTAAACTATTTTTATCTCTAAAATACGGATTTTCTATAGTCTTCTGTATAAAACTTACTAAAAATAATCTGTTATGATGGTTCTATGGGGAATATCAATATCATTCCAATCGGTTCAGGATCGACAGGAAATTCCATATATATCGAAATCGGCGAAAGAAAGATCCTTGTGGATATGGGGATGGGTTTTAAGCTGACCAGAGATGTTCTGGCTAAACACGATCGAGATATCAGAGATATTGAAGCCATCTTTTTAACTCATGGCCACTATGATCACACTAAAGCTTGTGTCCCTATATGCAACAACACTTCCTGCAATGTATACTGTGATCCTTCAGCAATGTATCCGATCAGAAACGTCAAAGCTGAGCGCATCGGTTTTGAGATGAACTGTGAATTTGAGCCATTACAGGATCTTCTCGTAAAACCATTTTCGATCCCTCACGATTACGCAAGAACCTGCGGCTATACTTTCAGGTATAAGGAACTTAAGTTAGGTTATCTTACTGATTGCGGCAAGATGTCTGATTCCATAGTTGATGAACTGAGCGGTTCTGATGTTGTAGTCATAGAATCCAACCATGATGTGGATATGCTTAAGAACGGTCCTTATCCTAAGGATCTTCAAAAACGCATACTGTCCAAATATGGTCATCTTTCCAATGATGACTGTGCCGATACCGTTTTAAGACTTTATGAAAAAGGAACCAGAAGCTTCATCCTGGCTCATCTTTCTAAGACTAACAATACTCCGGAAGTCGCTCTTAAAACCACTATGGACAAATTAAAAGGCACAGACGCCTTTGTCTATGCCTGCTTGGCCCGTAATGAAGATCTGCTCAGTTTCTAGAACTTTTCGATGACATCAGCCAGTTTCTGCTGATACTTCACTTCTTCCTTTTTGACCAGTTCTCTATATCCGTCGATATCTTCATCATTGATTTCTTCGGCTGTTTCCCACTTGAGATTATTGAGTGCCTTTTCGCTCTTGATGACGACCTGGGTATATCTGTTTCCTACCTTCACCAGCTGAAGTGATTCCTTATCGGAGAATATTCCGCTGGTGATGATGCCCAGGGTATCAAAGATCGTGTCATTGGCGATAGGTCCGATCACTACATCATAATCGGCGTAGATGTCCTTGACATTCAGACGATTTAAGTAGATATTCTTGAACCAGTGTTTATCTTTTCGCAGTTTCTTGATATTGAGACCATCGGTATCAAGCTCATATGTGTTGATATAAGTGGTAAGACCTTTACGTTTCTTGGCCCATCTGATGGAGAATTCCTTATTGTCCGATAAGTAGAATCCCTTGCCAAAATCCGCATTTTTTCTGCCCGCATTTATATCAGGCTCTTTGATAATGTCAAATCCTACGTGGTACAGTTTCATGTTGCTTGGTTCGTTTCTGTGAAGTAAATCTATATATACAATATCTCTATATTTAATAAAAAGCTAATTTATTTGCTAAATCGTGCAGGTGGCAATATATCTGACGCTGTCCGGTACACTGATGTCAGGATCTTCAATCGACAGTTTTGCTGAAAGTCCTTTTTCCTTTGCAAGTAGATCAAAGTGACATAGGGCAATACCAATATCGATCTTCTGGATATCAAGTGTCCCTTCGCCTTTCAGTTCCTGCTTCAGATAGAAGTGATAGCTGTTCCCTTTTCTGATGATGCGCCAAGGCTGCTTGTTGACAGCTGATGGAGCCAGTCTGATTCCTTCAAAGACATCCTTCATATTCTCATCGATTATCAATGGCTTATTGTATTCTTCGTCAAAGAAAAGTTCCCCGTTATCCTTTCGGGTATCAGCCTTAATGCCTTTTCTCATCACGATTTCCCTGAAAGCCATTTTGGCTGCCGGGTAGCCTAAAGGTGAGATGCAAGGCATGACTTCATCATCCTTGAGGTCAACGGCTCTTTCGAAAGCCTTTCTGTCCATCGTGCCGGCGATCCAGGTCGTTCCGACACCTAAAGACTGTGCGTACAGGACGATCTTTTCAAAGCTGTAGCCAAAGGCTTCTTCCAGATGTTCGACTTTTTTGGTTTTTCCTGTCATATAGATATCGCAATCCACAATGACCGGAACATTGAGATCATCTTTACCGGCGTCCAGAAAGAACCATTCAAATTCTATGCCGTATGGATTATCAACACTTCTGGCGTATTCTTTAATCTTATTCAGATCTTCTTCACTGATTCTTTCTGAATCAAAAGTTCTGACGCTTCTTCTTTTCTTTATAAGATCGATATAATTGTTCATATTTGTTGCCCCTTGTTTAAGTACCTTTAATTTATATTCTCTTTTTGCTCTAGTCAAACAAAATGACCTGTACTAAAATATAATCAGTTAGAAAAAACTAACAGAATAAGCCAAGTAGTTTGTTCAATGCTTTGTCCCCTTCTGAAAACGTCCGGCATCATACCGGACGTTTACTTTATTTTTCCTTCCCTGAACATTCTCATCATTTCATTGGTAAGTGAGTAGTCGGTAGACTGCAGTTCTATATCTTCTCTTTTGACCCAGGAAGCATATTTGAGCTCTCTGTTGTCCATGGTTATCGTGTCATCACCGTCGACTTCACAATAAAAACCAGCCAGGATATCCTGAGCTATGCCCCAGGGCTGCGACTTATAGTAACTGATATTCTTGACCTCTATACCGGCTTCTTCTTTAACTTCTCTTCTGACCGTATCTTCAAAGGTCTCGCCAATCTCGGTAAAACCGGCAACCAGGGCGTTGTGGGCAAAGCCCCTGGCATATCTCGTGATAAGCAGTTTGTCACCGTTTTTGACACCGACGATGACAGCCGGATTGATCCTTGGATAGATGCGTTTATGACAGTTCGGACACTCCAGCGCTCTTTCATCACTTGTCCTTTCAAGTCTTTCCCCGCAGCATCCGCAATAGCGGTTATCCTTGTACCACAGGGAGAGATGATAGGCCGTGTACAGGCCAAACAGCATCACTTCATCGTGGTCGATGCTGTCTCTGATCTGCCTTAAAGAGCAGTAACTGAAATCCGCAAGTTCCCCGTCATAATCACAGGTGAAATAGTTCCTGTTATCGATCCTGAACAGATAGATAAATTCCTGATCCTTAAGATCTTTTCCTTCAGGGAAGATGACCTTGTCATCAGTGATCCTGCACAATACCTAGTCTTTATCAAAGATGACGAGCAGATCATCATCTTCTGCCTTCTTTATGGCATATGTGTTATCAAAACAATGAGGAGCTATATCCTGTATCATTGCTGCTCCTCTTTGCTTCCTTCATCATATTTCATATGGATGTTGTTTATATCTTCCATTGACCCTACGACATCATCATCGGGATCCCTGACCTCACCCTTATCTACGAGTCTTAAGACGGCATCGACAACATCGGATGTCAACTGCGTGCCTCTTACTTCCTTGATTATGGATACAACCTTTTCAAAGTTCATCCTTGAACGATACGGTCGGTTGGAATACATCGCATCAAAGGTATCCGCGACGGCAATGATCTGCGCAACACGCGGAATCTGATTGCCCTTAAGACCGCGCGGATAGCCTCGGCCGTCCGGTCTTTCATGGTGGAATCCGGCACCATCGGCCAGTTCCGGCATGATGGAGATATCCTTAAGAACGTTATAGCCTAAAGTCGAATGCGACTTGATGATATTGAATTCGTCATCATCAAGCTTGCCCGGTTTATTGAGCACTTCTTCCTTGATGCCGATCTTGCCTAAATCGTGAAGCAGGGCGATGTTGTAGTACTTATCGACAGTATCTTCATCATAGCCAAGCTCCTTTGTCAGCATCGCCGTATATTTCGCAACTCTTGAAGAGTGACCGTTGGTATATTTGTCCTTCATATCTATGGTCCTGGCAAGAGCCTGCGTGATCTCGCGGATGAGCGCTCTTTGTTCCTTGCTCTTCTTTTCGAACTCTCTGGTCTTCCTGCTGATGGCGATCATGATGATGTGAGTCATGAAAGCCAGGATAAACAAAGCAGCCAGAATATAGAACCAGATCTGTTCGTAGAAGTTCCTGGTCTTGGAGATCGAAACGCTTATCTGCTGTTCATCGGCTCCGGCCGGATCCTTGATCTTCATGACGAAGCTGTATTCGCCGCCTCTTAGGTTGGTGTAGTTGATCGGCGCCAGAGCGGATCTCTCTAAAGTTGTCGTATGGTTTTCAAAACCTTCCAGGTGATATGTGACCTGCGGGTTGATCAGAGAATAGTTGTAGATGAACGGATAGATCGTCAGTCTTTGCGTATCGGCAGGTATTATGAAGCGTCCTTCTGCATTCGGATAGATCAGTGAAGAATCCGCTTCAACATAAGGGACCACCATCTTGAGGTCGTTTACGCTTTCGAAGTTTTCATCGATGTTGACCTTGGATACACCGGTCGTACCAGAAATGTAGAGATCGCCGTCATCGCTGAGATAGCTGTAGGAATTGGCGTTGCTTAGAACGCTGAGTCCATTGCTGCGGTTATAGTAAAGCGGATTGATCTCATTATTGTTCAGCAGTTCCTGTCTAGGTACGACATAGATTCCGTTGGAAGAGAGGATCCACATATCCCCTTTCTTGTTTTCATAGATGTCGAAGTTGTTTGAATATGGGAAGTTTCTGATCGTGTGAATATTGTGATCAGCGTCCATATAGGCAATAGAGTTGCTGGTGACGATCCAGTAGATCTCTTCGGCAATATCTTCCTTGATCCTCATGACGACTTCCGATTCAAGACCTTCATTGATGCCGAAAGTCTCTACACCCTTTTCACTTAACAGATAGATGCCATCGCCATCAGATCCGATCAGCAGTTTATTGTCTTCCGTTTCAACAACAGTAAGGATTTCGGTGTTGTTTAAGCCTGAAGACTTGCCGTAAGTCTTTGTTACTTCATTGTTTTTAATCAGGGATACGCCACCTGTTGCCGCCACCACGATAGTGCCGTCTCTTCTTTCATAGACCGCTCTGATTCGATCTGAAGGAAGGCCATCCTCCGGTGTGAAGGATGTCATATCATGACCGTTTAATCTGATCAGCGCATACTGGCCATAGGTCGAGATCCAAAGATTGCCCCTGGAATCCTGTATCATCGAACGTATTCTCTTGCCTTTAAGAGCTTCGATCAGATCGCTTTGTCCAAGATCATTTCCTGATGCGCTTCTGCAAGAAGTTAAAGGATAGCTGTCGAGCTTGCCTTGTTCTTCATCGACAATGGTCAATCCGTCATCCTTGCTGCCGATAAACAGCAGACCGTTATACAAGGCCGTCGCATTGATTACCGAAGGTTCAAGATCATATGACTCATTAAGATCGCTGAAACGGCTCTTGACGATCTTCATGACGCCCTGCTTTGATGAGGTGAACCAGAGATTTCCCTGGTAATCAGTCATCATCTTTTCGACTGACGTCGTAAGCGGGATATTATCAAGATCGGTAAACTTTTCGCCATCATAGATGCCGATGCCGTTGTCGGCACAGATCCAGAGGTTTTCATTTATCTGATTGATTGAATTTATATAGTTGAGCGGTGAAAGATCAACTTCATAGGCCGCTTCAAAGACATCGCCAAGTTTTCCATAGTACATTTCAGACTCCTTGGTGCCAAGATATACATAACCGGGATTTTCGTTGTCCGGATAGATGCAATGGACATCTTCGATACCTAAAGCCTGCGCATCGTAGTATGAAGTGAGCTTCTTGTTTACGATCACAAAAAGATTGCCGTCATTAGTTATGCCGTAAATGATGTCATCGGTGCCGATTTTGAATTCCTTGATGTAGGCGTCATTAAGCAACGGTTCATCCAGCTGATGCATGACCATCTGCGTATCGATATAGTAGATACCTCTGGTTGTTGCTACAAAGATATTTCCTTCAGAGTCTTCACCGATCTCTCTGATCGACAGGGCTTTGAGGCCATCTTCCCTGGTGAATCTTTTTAGTTGCGAATTCTTCAGAACAAAAACACCGGAGTCATTGGTACCGATCCACAGGCGATCCTTGGAATCAACAAACAGAGATATTACCGAAGCAATACCGGTTGTAGAATCATATCGTTCGAAATTATTGCCGTCATAACGAACCAGACCCGAATAGCCGCCGATCCAGATGAAGCCTTCTTCCGTCTCGGCAATCGCATTGGCTTCCGATGTCGGAAGGCCGTTGGTGTTGTCGTAAAGGACACTTGCATAGCCTTCGCCGGTCTTATACGGATCGATCCTTCCTTCTTCAGCTTCAAGCGTATTAAAAACTGCTGTATTTACTATCAGCAACACGATAAGGATTAACGGTCTCAGTCTGAATTTAACGCTCATTGATACATAGTAATTATACATTGAGGAAGAAAATAAGATCAGCTTAACTCTTCCAGTGTTCAATAATTGTATATAATTTGTATATAATAAGGGTATGAATACGAAGAAAGAGCGTAAAACCTTGCATCTTAGTCAGATCGGCGGTTGGTTTGTACTGATCGCTTTCGGTATTGCGGTCAATCTTGCGGGAATTCAGATCAATAATGCCTTTAATCTGCCTACCTATCTGGACAGCATCGGCACGATAGCCTCCAGCGCTATCGGCGGATATCTGCCGGGTGTACTGGTAGGCTTTTTTACCAATACCATCAGTTCGCTGATCTATGATCCTATCAACATCTACTATGCCATCCTTAATGTACTGCTGGCAGTCATAGCTTCGGCTCTTACCAACAAGGGCTTCCTTGATAAGCTCTGGAAAGCCGCCTTGATGGCCATACTCATGGCTGTGGTTAACGGCGCCGTCGGCGGCATCATCTCCTACCTCATAAACGGCTATCCCGGTGTGGAACCATTTATACCGTTCATTCTGGGCGAGACCAGGATTGAACTGATCGATAAGGGCATAACAGTCCTGATCGTATTCCTGTTCATTAAGCTGGAAAAGAGATATGTCAATGAAGACCTGCAGTTCCATACCTGGCGTCAGCGTCCGCTTACTCCTGAAGAAAAGTATCATGCCGACAGCAACTACAGCCACACCCACGGTCAGGCGTCACTGCGCAATAAACTGCTGGCGGCAATCATTATCGTCACTACCTTGATCGCTTTCGTCATGGCCGGCATCAGTTATATGCAATACCGTTCCGAAACCGTCGACAACAATATCCGTGTCGGTACCGGTACTGCCAAAATGGCCGCATCTGTCCTGGATGGCGATATGGTAGATGATTATATTGAAAAAGGCGAAGAAGCTTACCGCTATCGCGATATTGAAAATCAGCTCTCTGCCATTAAGCAAAGTTCCAACGATATCGAATATGTCTATGTCTACAAGATCCTTCCGGACGGCTGTCATGTCGTATTCGATCTTGATACCGAGGAAGTTGAAGGCAGCGAACCCGGAGATATCATTGAGTTTGATCCTTCATTTGAACCTTATCTTGATGAACTGCTTTCAGGCAAGGAAATAGATCCGATCATTTCCAATGACAAATTCGGCTGGCTGCTTACAGTGTACGAACCGGTCAGGGATTCCAAAGGCGTTACGCAGGCCTATGCCTGTGTCGATATCTCAATGAACCGCGTCCAGACCAACCAGATCGCCTTCTTAACTAAAGTCATATCCCTGTTCCTGGGTTTCTTCATCACAATCATCGTCTTTGCTTTGTGGCTGGCTGAATACAACATCCTGCTGCCTATCAATACGATGGCCATTGCGGCGAGGGATTTCACGGTCCAGAGTGCCGAGAGTCGTGAAGAAAGCGTTGAAAACTTCAAAAACCTGCAGATTTCCACCAAAGATGCGATCGAAAATCTGTACGACTCCTTCTCCCTTACGATCGAGGAGCCGATATCTTCCCTCGTCGAGCAGCAATAGCAGGCTGCCG
>JAEEGL011092179.1_pt1 | contig 17382 bp, 15 predicted proteins | sample 9134231 | NCBI WGS metagenome assembly JAEEGL01 (sample SAMN16246548, study PRJNA631951) | gut metagenome | biome: gut microbiome; feature: rumen; material: fiber-attached | host: Bos | place: Iran: Karaj | collected 2018-10
GCGGACGGATGGCTGCATTCCGGAGATCTTGTATGCCGCGACCCTGACGGCTGCTACCGCGTAACAGGACGTCTTAAGGACATGATAATCCGCGGCGGCGAGAACATATACCCCAAAGAAATAGAGGAGTTCCTCTACACCTACCCGGACGTAAAGGATGTTCAGGTGATAGGCGTTCCGGACAAGAAGTACGGCGAGGAAGCCATGGCATGCATAGTCCTCCACGACGGCAGCACTGCCACCGAAGAAGATATTAAGCAGTTCTGCATGGAAAGACTTGCGCGCCACAAGGTACCGCGGTATATTAGTTTCGTGGACTCCTTCCCCATGAACGCTGCGGGAAAGATCCTCAAATACAAAATGCGCGAAGACGCAGTAAAAATGCTGGGTCTCGACAAATAAAGACGGAGAAGAAAATGTTCAAAGGCTTTTTCAAACCACTGAAGAAAAGAGACGCAAAGATAGCCGCGGTGCTGTTCGGGATCGTACTGCTGATCCTTGCTTACAATCTCGTCAAAGATCTTTTTGGCGGGAAGACTTTCGATGAACTGCATTCAAACATCATGCTTATTGCATTCTTTGCGATAATAGAATGGGGAATGGTAGTCATTTCAACATCCAAGGATAAGGACGAAAACGCCGCAAACGAAGACGCATCCCCGGAAAACAGCGCAGCGCTGCTTGAGGGTTCCGACGAAAAAGAAGGTTCCGAAGAGTTTACCGAAGGCCTTTCCGAGGAGTTCGAAGGATACGGAAGTTCCGATGCCGGCGAATACGGCGGAGAAGGTACAGGTGCTGACGCAGTTGATGGTTCAGGTGAGGCCGGCGGAGAGGCAGGCTGACAATAAGAGAACGGCAGCATAGTAAGGCAGCGCAAAATGCTCAGACAAAACAAAGCCCCGCGCTAGTGCGCAGGGCTTTTTCTTTACTGTTTTTACGTTCCGTCCGCGGAAGCGTATGCCAAATAAGATGATAACTATTTACATTTGCAGAATGTATCATAAGAAACAGAGACAGTCAAACATATTATATTTATTACTCCGAATGACGCATGTTGTTGTTGACAAACAAACGCAGGAGTGCTAACATTGTTGAAAATTACATATTCTCTAAAGGCTGTGACGAGGACGGCCGGAGAACACTTTTCTAAAGAGAGTTGGCGGTTGCTGCAAGCCATCGAAAAGATCTCCAACGGCCCATCACCTCCGAGCCGGAGGACCGAAAGGACTATCACCTACTAGGCTCCTTCCGTGAGGCTGCGTTAATGCACAGGGGTTGATGGACCCCGCAGAGAGGCTGTGCTTTGCGGCACGGCAAATTGAGTGGTACCGCGGGTGTATTATACGCTCGTCTCAATGCGTTATCGTTTTGAGACGGGCGTTTTTTTGCAGGCCATCATGCAGACGCCCTTAAGAAAAGCGCTTTTGCAGGCGCGGAAAAAGGAGTTTAAGAAATGACAGCACAAGCAGACGGAAACCTTATGGAGGTAGCGCTGCGCATAAAGGAAATGCGCGAAATAATGGGCTTCTCCGCAGCCGCGATGGCCGATAAGACCGAAGTATCCGAAGATCAGTACCTGTTGTACGAATCCGGGACCGTAGATCTCCCCTTTACTTTCATCCACAAGTGCGCCCTGGCCTACGGCGTGGGCATGGCGGACCTTCTGGAAGGACGCAGCGCCAAGCTTTCCACCTACACCGTTACCCGCAAGGGACACGGCGTGGACACGGCCAAAGAAGACGGCATAATGATACAGAACATGGCGCCCTGGTTCGTAAACAAGCTGGCGGAGCCCTACTACGTTACCTACCAGTACAGCGAGGAGCTTCAGGACAAGCCCATCCACACCACAAAACACTCCGGACAGGAGTTCGACTTTGTCGTAAGCGGACGCCTTAAGTTCCAGATCGGAGACAACGTAGAATACCTGTCCGAGGGCGACAGCATATTCTACAATTCTTCCCTGCCCCACGGCATGATAGCCGTGGACGGACGCGACTGCGTTTTCATCGCCATAGTAGTGGCCGGCGGCAGCAACGTTAAGGAAACTGTCATACGCGACACACTGATCCCGTCCAAGATCCAGAGCAGAAAGCTTGCTATAGACAAGTTCGTGGAGACAGAGACCGACGAAAACGGCCTGCTCAAAAAGATCACATTCAAAAACGAGGATAAGTTCAATTTCGCATTCGACATAGTGGACGCCATCTCCAAGCGCGAAGCCGACAAGCTGGCCATGATCCACATAGACAAATACGGTGTGGAAAGAAAGTTCACCTTCCGTCAGATGAAGAGAGCCTCCGCCCAGTGCGCCAATTACTTCAAGTCTTTAGGCATCAAAAAAGGCGACAAGGTGATGCTGGTGCTTAAGCGCCACTACCAGTTCTGGTTCTCCATGCTGGCCCTTCACAAGCTGGGCGCCATAGCCATCCCGGCCACGGCCCAGCTGCAGCCGCACGACTTTGTGTACAGGTTCCAGAAAGCCGGGGTAAAGGCGATAATCGCCACCATGGACGACAACGTTCCGCAGCACGTGGAAGAGGCCGCAAAGACCTGCCCCGAGCTTGAGCTTAAGATACTCGTCGGCGGAGACCGCGAGGGATGGAGGAACTTCGACGAGGAGTACGGCCTTTACAGCGCGCACTTCTACAGGACCGAGGACACTCCGTGCGGAAACGACTCCATGGTAATGTTCTTCAGCTCCGGAACCACCGGTTATCCCAAGATCGCGGACCACTCCTACAAGTACGCTCTGGGTCACTACCATACAGCTAAGAACTGGCACGGAGCCTACGAGGACGGCCTGCACTTCACCATATCCGAGACCGGCTGGGGCAAGTCCCTGTGGGGCAAGCTCTACGGCCAGTGGATGCAGGAATGCGCGGTATTCGTGTACGATTTCGACCGCTTCAAGGCGGAAGAGATACTGCCGATGTTCGAAAAATACAACATCAAGACCTTCTGCGCGCCCCCGACCATGCTCAGGATGCTCATAAGGGAAGACATCTCCAAGTACGACCTTTCCTCCGTGGTACACATGACCACCGCCGGCGAAGCGCTCAATCCGGAAGTATACAAACTGTTCGAAAAGGCCACCGGCCTTCAGATAATGGAGGGCTACGGCCAGACCGAGACCACGCTTACAATAGGCAACCTGATCGGCGGCACACACAAGCTGGGTTCCATGGGCAAGCCAACCCCGCTCTACGACGTACGCATACTGGACCACGACGGCAACGAGGCCCCCGTGGGCGAACCCGGCGAGATCTGCATCAACACGCAGAACGGCGTTCCCTGCGGCCTGTTCAAGGGCTATTACAGGGACGAGGAAGCCACAAAGAAGGCCTGGCACGACGGCTACTACCACACCGGCGACGTCGCGTGGAAGGACGAGGACGGCTTCTTCTGGTTCGTAGGACGCGTGGACGACGTGATCAAGTCCTCCGGCTACCGCATAGGACCGTTCGAGATAGAGAGCGTAATAATGGAGCTTCCGTACGTGCTGGAATGCGGAGTCTGCCCTGCCCCGGACGAAGTACGCGGACAGGTCGTAAAGGCCTGCATAGTGCTCGTAAAGGGCACGGAGCCCACCGAAGAGCTTAAGAAAGAGATCCAGAATTACGTAAAGACCCACACCGCGCCGTACAAGTACCCGCGCATAGTGGAGTTCCGCGAATCTCTGCCTAAGACGATAAGCGGCAAGATACAGAGGAACCTGCTGTAATAAGGTTTATATCACAAAAAAATACACAAATGTTTATTTGTGAAGTACAAAACACTTTAAAAATCGGAAATAAAGTAATATAATACATATTTAATATTACTATTTCAAAATCGGAGAAACTACATGAACGATCTCAACGGTCTGGACATTAAGATCCAGGAGATAGCAGGACGAATCAAAGAGCTCCGCGAGCTGGAAGGACGCACGCCGGAAGAGATGGCAGTCGCCACCGATGTGCCCGTGGAAGAATACATTGCCTGCGAATCCGGAACACGCGACCTCAACTTCACTTTCATCTACCGCTGCGCTCTTGCGCTCAACGTAAACGTAACGGAGATCATCGAAGGCGAGAGCCCCAACCTGCGTCAGTACACCATGACTCGCGCAGGCGGCGGCCAGAAGATATCCCAGGCCCACGGAATGACATACTACAACCTCGCCTACTCCTTCCAGAACAGGATAGCCGAGCCTCTTTACGTGCGCAGTATCTACGACGAAGCCGCTCAGAACAAGGAGATAGAGCTTACCAGCCACGCAGGTCAGGAGTGCGACATAGTGGTCTACGGACACCTTAAGGTTCAGGTAGGAAACCACACGGAGATCCTGGGCCCCGGAGATTCCATGTACTACAACTCCGGAACGCCTCACGGAATGATAGCCGTGGGCGGCGAGGACTGCATATTCTACGCAATAGTGCTCAACCCCACCGGAGAGCCCATACCCGAACTTGCCGCAAGGCCCATCATCCAGGAGGCTCCACGCCCCCGCGTCGTGGACGACCAGCCCAGAGTATGGCACAAGTTCATAGAAGTTACGGAGGACGAGAACGGCACGCCCACGTCCATAAAGTTCAAGAACACGGACAAGTTCAACTTCGCGTACGACGTAGTTGGCGAGATAGCCAAGAAGGACCCAGACAAGCTTGCGATGCTCCACATAGCAGGAGACATGACGGAGCGCCGCTTTACCTTCCGCGACATGAAGCGCGGATCTTCGCAGTGCGCAAACTACTTTAAGTCCCTGGGCATCAAAAAGGGCGACCGCGTAATGCTTATCCTTAAGCGCCACTACCAGTTCTGGTTCGCCATTCTGGGCCTGGAAAAGCTGGGCGCCATTGCGATCCCGGCTTCCAACCAGCTTATGTCCCACGACATAGAATACAGGCTCAACGCATCCGAAGCCACGGCGATACTCTGCACCGCGGACGGCGACACGGCTCACCAGGTGGACATCGCAGCAGTCAACTGCCCCACCCTTAAGCACAAGCTTATCGTAAACGGCGAGCGCGAAGGATGGCGCACGTTCGACAACGAATACACCATGTTCAGCAGCCACTTCAAGAGGACTGCGGACAGCCCCTGCGGCGACGATCCGATGCTGATCTACTTCACCTCCGGAACTACGTCGTACCCCAAGATGGCGGCTCACAACTACAAGCACCCGCTGGGACACTTCCACACCGCCAAGTACTGGCAGACCGTGGACCCGGAAGGTCTCCATCTTACGATATCCGACACCGGCTGGGCAAAGTCCGGATGGGGCAAGATCTACGGACAGTGGCTGGCCGAAGGCGCAATATTCGTCTACGACTTCGACCGCTTCGACGCAAGCAAGATCCTGCCGATGTTTGCGAAATACAACATCACCACGTTCTGCGCGCCTCCCACGATGCTGCGCATGATGATAAAGCAGGACATCTCCAGGTACGATTTCTCCAGCGTAAAGCACATGACCACAGCCGGAGAGGCTCTCAACCCGGAAGTCTACAGGCAATTCGAAAAAGCCACGGGTCTTCGCATAATGGAAGGCTTCGGCCAGACCGAAGGCACCATGCTGATAGGCAACATGGTAGGAGCGCCTCACAAGATAGGGTCCATGGGAAAGCCCGCACCGATATACGACATTAAGCTGGTGGACAAGGACGGCAACGAAGTGGCCGCAGGCGACACCGGAGAGATAGTCATTAACATAGCCAACGGAATGCCTCCGGGACTTGCGTACTGCTACTGGAAGAACCCGGAAGAGACCGCTTCCACTTGGAAAGACGGCCTGTACCACACCGGGGACCTGGCGTGGAAGGACGAGGACGGCTTCTACTGGTACGTAGGCCGCGCGGACGACGTAATAAAGTCCTCCGGCTACCGCATAGGACCGTTCGAGATAGAGAGCGTGATCATGGAGCTTCCCTACGTTCTGGAATGCGGAGTATCCGCAGCGCCGGACGAGATACGCGGTCAGGTCGTAAAGGCCAGCATAGTGCTCATAGACGGCGTGGAAGGCTCGGCAACGCTCGTTAAAGAGATACAGGATTACGTAAAGCAGCGCACCGCGCCGTACAAGTACCCGCGCATAGTGGTATTCAAGGACGAACTGCCCAAGACCACAAGCGGCAAGATAATAAGACATGCGCTATAAACGTGTAACGCTCATCGCGGGCCATTACGGCAGCGGAAAGACCAACATAGCCGTTAACATGGCGCTGGATCTGGCAAAGCAGAGGCCCAACGTCGCGATAGCGGATCTGGACATAATAAACCCCTACTACCGCACGCTGGACAGCCGCGCGGAGCTGGAAGCAGCAGGCGTAAGGCTCATAGTGTCGCCATTTGCCAACAGCAATCTTGACATCCCGGCTCTGCCGCAGGAGATGTACGCGGTGGTGGACGACTTATCCTTAAGCTGCATCATAGACGTTGGCGGCGACGATACCGGAGCCGTGGCTCTGGGAAGGCTGGCGCCAAAGCTAAGGGAGGAAGACGACTACGACATGTACCTGATAGTCAACCGCTTCCGTCCCCTCACCCGCACCGCTCAGGAAGTCGCCGAAGTACGGTACGAGATAGAAGCAGCCTGCGGGCTTAAGTTTACCGGAGTCATAAACGATTCCAACCTGGGCGCCGACACTACGGCGGAAACTGTGCTCTCATCCGTGCAGTTCGGAAAGGACTGCGCCCAGGCGACCGGACTTCCGCTCGTGGCTACGACCGTAGAGCGCTCGCTTATGGAGGAACTGACCGGCAAAGTACCGGACCTGTTCCCGATGAAGCTGCAGAAGCGCCCCATAGACCTTTGATCACGATTATTTAACATATACGGAGGATATCATGGCAAAAGTAACTTTCAGGACAGACGAATGCAAGGGCTGCGGCCTGTGCATCGACGCATGCCCCAAGGGCATACTTAAACTGTCCGAGGAAACCATCAACAAAAAGGGACACCACCCTGCCGAATGCGCGGATCCCGACGCCTGCGTCGGCTGCGCTTCCTGCGCTCTGATGTGCCCCGACTGCATCATCACGGTAGAAAGGTAGGTGTACGGAATGGCTGAAAAAGTTCTTATGAAAGGCAACGAAGCTATAGCGGAAGCCGCCATCATGGCCGGATGCCGTCACTACTTCGGATACCCCATCACTCCCCAGACGGAGATAGCGGCCTACATGGCCAAGAGGATGCCCAAGATCGGCGGCACCTTCCTTCAGGCGGAGAGCGAGATCGCGGCCATAAACATGGTCTACGGCGTATCTTCCGCAGGAAAGCGCGTCATGACCTCTTCCTCCAGCCCCGGAATATCCCTTAAGGGCGAAGGAATATCTTATCTTGCAGGCACGGATCTGCCGGCCGTAATAGTAAACGCGCAGCGCGGAGGCCCGGGCCTGGGCGGCATACAGCCCAGCCAGTCCGACTACTTCCAGGCAACGCGCGGAGGCGGTCACGGAGATTATCACATAATCGTTCTGGCGCCCTCTTCCGTTCAGGAGATGGCGGAACTTACGATAAAGGCTTTCGAACTGGCAGACGAGTACCTGATGCCCGCTATGGTGCTGGCGGACGGTACCACCGGTCAGATGATGGAGCCCGTATCCTTCGATTTCGAGATAAAAGAGCCCCCGGCCAAGCCCTGGGCCACGACCGGCACTAAATGCCAGAGGCCTCATAACATAGCAAACTCCCTCTATCTGGATCCGGAGAAGCTGGAGCGCATCAACAACGTACGCTTCGCCCGATACGAGGTAATAAAGGATAAAGAGCAGCGCGCCGAGGAATATCTTACCGAGGATGCGGAGATAGTTGTCGCCGCATTCGGAATATCCGCAAGGATCGCCAAGAACGCGGTAGACGCCGCGCGCGCCAAGGGAATAAAAGCAGGTCTGATAAGGCCCGTCACCCTCTGGCCATTCCCGGACAAGGCGTTCAAGAAAGCCGCGGAGCACGCAAAGCGCTTCATAAGCGTGGAACTCTCCATGGGCCAGATGATAGAAGACGTAAGGCTCGCCACCGAGTGCAAGGTTCCCGTGGAGCTCTGCTACCGCGTAGGCGGAATGATCCCCTCGCCGCAGCAGGTCCTGGAATCCATAGAAAAGGCAGCAAAGGAGGTAAAGTAACATGGCAGTAGTATTTGAAAGACCCAAGGCGCTGCTGGACGTGCCGTTCCATTACTGCCCCGGCTGCACCCACGGCATAGTTCACAGACTCGTAGCCGAAGCCATAGACGAGCTCGGCATTGAAGGCCGCACCGTAGGAATTGCTCCCGTAGGATGCTCCGTAATGGCCTACGATTACTTCGCCTGCGACATGATAGAGGCGGCTCACGGAAGAGCTCCGGCCGTAGCGACAGGCGTCAAGAGGTCCGATCCGGACAACCTGATAGTATTCACCTACCAGGGCGACGGCGACCTTGCTTCCATCGGTACCGCGGAGACGGTCCACGCAGCCGCGCGCAACGAGAACATAACCATAATCTTCATAAACAACGCGATCTACGGCATGACAGGCGGTCAGATGGCTCCCACGTCCCTGCCCGGGCAGGTAACTCAGACCTCCCCCTACGGCAGAGATCCCAAGGCTTGCGGCTACCCCGTAAAGATCTGCGAGATGCTGGCCCAGCTGGAAGGACCGGAATACCTTGAGCGCGTCACCGTAAACAGCGTAGCGCACGTAAGAGCGGCCAAGAAGGCCATAAAGAAGGCTTTCCAGAACCAGATAGACGGCAAAGGATTCTCCCTGATAGAGGTCCTCAGCTCCTGCCCCACCAACTGGGGAATGACGCCCAAGAAGGCTCTTGAGTGGATAGACGAGAAGATGATCCCCTACTACCCGCTCGGCGTCTACAAGGACAGAAGCGCCGGCATAGGCCCCGGCCTTTCCGGAAAGGAGGACAAGTAGATGACCAGAAAATATCTTTTCGCCGGATTCGGCGGACAGGGACTGCTCTTCTCGGGCAAGGTCCTTGCGTATAAAGGCCTCATAGAGGACAAGAACGTTAGCTGGCTTCCGTCCTACGGACCGGAGATGCGCGGAGGCACCGCGAGCTGCGGAGTCACCGTAAGCGATCAGGCCATAGGAGCTCCCATAGTTCTGGAGCCGGACGTACTGGTAGCCATGAACCTGCCCTCGCTGGACAAGTACGAGCCCAAAGTAGAACCGGGCGGATACATCTTCGTGGACAGCACGCTTATAGAGCGTAAAGTTCAAAGAGATGACGTAAAAGTTTATTATGTTCCGGCAACCAAACTCGCAAGCGACATAGGCGCGTCCACCCTCGCAAACATGATACTGGTAGGCAAACTTCTCAAGGAGCTCGGGGACTATAACGAAGAGACCGTGGAAGCAGCCCTCAAGAAGTGCATTTCCGCAAGACATGCCGATCTTCTGGATCTGAACCGCAAGGCTATGGAGACAGGCCGCGATTTCGTATAACTTGTCTTTTTTGCGATCTACTTAATCGCTTGACAATAATGAAATGGAGAAAACTATGGATATCAAGATCACAAAGACTACCTGCCCCAAGGAGAAGCCGGAAGCTTCGGTCCTTGGCTTCGGAAAGTATTTTACGGACCACATGTTCCTTATGGACTATACACCGGATAAGGGCTGGCACGACGCGCGTATAGTCCCCTACGGCCCCATAGCGCTCAGCCCCGCATGCACCGCCCTGCACTACGGTTCCGAGATCTTCGAAGGTCTTAAGGCTTACAGAAGACAGGACGGCGGCATACAGTTGTTCAGGCCGCTGGAGAACGCCCGCAGGATGAACAATTCCGCCGACAGACTCTGCCTGCCGCAGCTGCCCGAAGAAATGTTCATGGAAGCCCTTAAGACCCTCATAGAGCTGGATAAGGACTGGGTGCCCTCCGCTCCCGGAACTTCTCTTTACATCCGTCCGTTCATGTTCGGAAACGACGAGAATCTCGGCGTACACTCCGTTAAGCATACCACCTTCATGATCATCCTCTCGCCGGTAGGAAGCTACTACAAGGAAGGCCTCAACCCGGTAAAGATCATGATAGAGGACCAGGACGTAAGAGCGGTCCGCGGCGGCACGGGCGAAGCCAAGTGCGGCGGAAACTACGCGGCATCCAACAGAGCCGGAGAAAGAGCCGAACAGAAAGGCTATTCCCAGGTGCTGTGGCTTGACGGCGTAGAACGCAAGTACATAGAGGAAGTAGGCGCAATGAACGTTCTCTTCCTTATCAACGGCGTCGTGGTCACTCCGCAGCTTCGCGGATCCATACTCCCCGGCATAACCAGGAAGTCCATAATAGAGCTTCTTAAGTCCGAGGGATTCCCCGTAGAGGAAAGGCTCATCTCCGTGGACGAGCTGGCTGCCGCAATGGCGGATGGTTCTCTGGAGGAAGCTTTCGGAAGCGGCACCGCCGCAGTAGTCTCCCCCATCGGCGCCCTCATCTACAAAGATAAGGAATACGTCGTAAACGGCGGAAAGATAGGCAAGCTTACCCAGCATCTCTACGACACCCTCACCGGGATCCAGTGGGGCAAGACAGAGGACAAGTTCGGCTGGACGGTAAAACTGTAAGAACGGCTCTCTGAAGTTTAGAAATGATAAACGATAAGTATTTCTGCATAGACGCGCACTGCCACGTATTCCCGGAAAAGGTAGTGGACAAGGCGGTGGGAGCCATCGGAGACTTCTACCACATTCCCATGTACCACCGCGGAACGCCGGAGAACCTCTTAAAGGCAAGCGCCGCCAGCGGGATAGACAAGTGCGTCATCCACTCGGTAGCTACCAAGCCGGTGCAGGTAAGTTCAGCGAACCGTTACCTGGCTTCGCTCGTAAGCGAACACCCGGACAGATTCTACGCCCTTGGAACGATACATCCGCTCTCGGACGACATGGAGCGCGACATAAACGAACTGCAGTCTCTGGGTCTTAAAGGCATCAAGATCCATCCGGACATGCAAGGCTTTACGTTGGACTGCGACGGCTTCATGAAAGCCTACGAGATATGCCAGGCAAAAGGACTTCCGGTGCTTGCCCATACCGGGGACGACAGAGGCGACCGCACCAATCCGGACCGCGTGGAACACGTGCTCAAGTCCTTCCCGCGTCTGACGTTCGTGGGCGCGCATTTCGGCGGCTACACTGTCTGGGACTGGGCAGTGGAGGTGCTTCCCAAATACGACAATCTGTTCGTGGACACCTGCTCCACCCTGTTCTGGAAAGGAGCATGGGGCTTAAGGGACTACATAAATGCCTACGGCATAGACAGATGCATGTTCGCTACGGATTTTCCGATGCATCCAGCAAGTCTGGAGCTTAAGGCCCTGCTCTATCTGGATTATTCAGAAGATGAATACAGGAAGCTTTTCGCGGACAATGCCCGGCGCATCTACAAGCTGGACTGACCGGCCGGATGAACGTCTGCCCGGACATTTGTAAACGAATTTACCAAACGCTTAAAGTTCAAGCTATTTAAGCCATACTGCTTATAAAAAAACAAAACGACCCGTTCCTTTTTTTACAAAAAGAGCAGGTCGTTCTGCTTATTTTTTTGTTTGAAATGACAAATTATCTTGTTAACATTCTTGCAATCATTATGCACTTTAACTGTCCCCGAACTTGATAAATAATTCTCACTAGTCTATAATAATACTGTATGTAAAGAATTTGGAGATCGCTGATGAAGACCTACGAATTAGTAACGGAAATATTCAATAAATGCTCCGGAAACCAGATGCGCGACGTAGCCATAACGGAAGTCGAAACGGACGACCCCAGGGCCTACGTGGAGCAGCTGCTGAAGTCTCACAAGAACGTGGAGATCGAAGAGGACACCCTTAAGGACGGTGCCCGCATCTTCAACGTTACAGCCGACGGACTGCCGGAGCGTTATTCATTTACGGAGATATGAAATGGCTAAACTGATCGCTCTCGCCGGCAAAGGCGGTACCGGAAAGACTACCACCGGCGGAATGATAATCAAATACCTTGCCGAGCACGGAAAGCGCCCCATCCTCGCGGTGGACGCGGACGCAAACTCCAACCTCAACGAAGTTCTCGGCATGGACGTATACACCACGCTCGGCGACATCCGCGAGGACATCGCCCACGCGGAGATGGCTGAAAAGAACCCCATCCCCGTAGGAATGACCAAGCCGGAGTACATGGAACTTAAGCTTTCCGACGCTCTTGCAGAAGGCGACGACTACGACCTTCTGGTAATGGGACGCACTCAGGGCAAAGGATGCTACTGCTACGTGAACGGCATACTCCAGAGCCAGCTGGCAAAGTACATAGACAACTACAAGTACCTTGTCGTGGACAACGAAGCTGGCCTTGAGCACATAGCCCGCGGCATACTGCCCCGCATAGACGTGCTGTTCCTCGTTTCCGACTGCTCCAGAAGAGGCATCGAAGCCGTAGCAAGGATAGCAGAGATGGTCAAGGAGCTGGGGCTCTACCCGCCGGTAGTAAAGCTTATCGTAAACCGCGCGCCTGGCGGAAAGATCAACGAAGGCATAAAGAACGCAATAAAGGAACACGGACTGGATCTTCTGGCAGTGCTCCCCCACGACGAAACGATATACGAGCTGGACAGCGAAGGCAAGCCCACCGCGGACATACCTGCGGACGCTCCCTTCAAGAAGGCTCTCTACGATGCTCTGGATACTCTGGAGCTTTAACAAAGGCTAATCGCACAGATCAAAAATAAAGAATCACAGAAAGGAAGACAGAAATGCCATTCACAAAGAAACCGCATGCCTTTAAGGCTGCAATCAACGAAGTGACCCTTGGCACCGGCGACAAGGCCGTTACCATCGGCGGCGAAAACACCTATCCGTTCTACACGTTCGACAACACGACGAAGAACAAGCCTGTCATAGGCGCGGAAGTATCCGACATCGGTTACGAGAACGAGCCCGAAGGCTACAAAGCATTCTTCGGAACGGAAGACATGGTGGAAAGAGCAAAGAAGGCAGCCGCAATGGACGAAGTAGCGTTCATCTGCCTGCACTTCGGAGGAGCGGACCCCTTCGGAGCCAACAAGTCCGTAGAGGAATGCATCGAGAAGGCTAAGGCTGTTGCCGCAGCCGTAGACAAGCCGCTCGTCATCATGGGATGCAAGAATCTCGAAAAGGACACCGAGCTCTTCAGCAAGGTATCCGAAGCACTTGCAGGAAAGAACATCGTAGTGCTCAGCGCAAGAGAAGAGAACTACAAGACCGTCGGCGCATCCGCAGGCCTTGCCTACAACCAGAAAGTAAGCGCAGAGTCCGCAGTAGACATCAACCTTGCAAAGCAGCTGAACGTACTCATGATGCAGCTTGGCGTCAACCCCAAGTCCATGGTCATGAACCTCGGTTCCGCAGCAGCAGGTTACGGCTACGAATACGTAGCTTCCACGATGGACCGTGTAAGGGCCGCTGCTCTGGGCCAGAACGATACCCAGCTCCAGATGCCGGTCATCACTCCGGTCTCCACCGAGACCTGGGCCGTTAAGGAATCCGTAGCGGAAGAAGCAGACATGCCCGAATGGGGCGCAAGAGAAGAGCGCGGAATAGACATGGAAGTCGTTACCGCAGCCGCATCGCTCTCCGCGGGAAGCGACGCAGTCATCCTCAAGCACCCCGAGTCTATCAGGACCATCTACAAGCTGATAGACGCACTTTGCTGATGGGAGGTACGAAAAATGGCACTTAAAGGCTTAGACATATTCAAACTTACACCGAAGACGAACTGCAAAGACTGCGGTTCCCCCACCTGCATGGCTTTCGCCATGAAAGTCGCTCAGGGCGCTGTTCCCATCGAGAAGTGCCCGCACATGAGCCAGGACGTTCTTGATCAGCTCTCCGAAGCTACCGCTCCTCCGATGAAGACCATCGAAGTCGGTACCGGCGACGCCGCTCACAAGCTCGGCGGAGAGACCGTTCTCTTCCGTCACGACAAGACCTTCGTAAGCAGAAACACCTTCTCCGCAAGAGTCTGCAGCTGCATGTCCGCAGAGAAGATCGACGAAGTTCTCGCAGGACTTAAGAAGCTGGACTACGACCGCATAGGCGAGCGCATGTACGTGGAGATGCTCTACGTAGACTACGCAGCTGACAAGGGTGCGGACGCTTACATAGACCTCGTTAAGAAGGTCGCGGGCCTTGAGCAGATACTCATCCTTGGAGTTAAGGATGTAAACGTTGCTAAGGCAGCCCTTGAGATCTGCAAGGACAAGAAGCCCATCCTCAACGGCGCGGACGCTTCCAACTACGAAGCAATGTCCGCTTTGGCAAAGGAAGCAGACGTGGTTCTGGGAGTTTCCGGCAAGGATCTCGACGAGCTCTACGACACCATAGCCGCCATCGAAAAGACCGGCAACAAGAAGCTCGTTGCCGACGTTACCGGCGAGACCGTAAAGGCTACCTTCGCTAACGCAGTTCAGCTGCGCCGCGGAGCCATCCAGGACGGCGACAGGACCTGCGGATATCCTTCCCTCGTCAACCTGTCCAAGCTCGTTCCCGGAGACGCACACCTCCAGGCAGCTCTGGCATCCGTATTCGTTCTCAAGTACGGTTCCGTAATCGTAATGGACAGCATGAGCTATGCTCAGGCGCTCCCGCTCTACGGACTCAGGCAGAACATATTCACCGACCCGCAGAAGCCGATGCGCGTATCCCCGGGAATCTACCCGATGAACGGTGCGGACGAGAATTCCCCCTGCGCCATCACCGTAGACTTCGCCCTCACCTACTTCGTAGTATCCGGCGAGATCGAGCGCAGCGGAGTTCCCATCAACTTCCTGATCACCGACGCGGGCGGATATTCCGTACTTACCGCATGGGCGGCAGGAAAGCTCTCCCCGAACTCCATCACCAAGTTCATAACCGAAGAGGTACAGGACAAGGTAAAGAGCAGAAAGCTCATACTTCCGGGCAAGGTCGCCGTTCTTAAGGGCGAACTGGAAGCCAAGCTTCCGGATTGGGAGATCATCGTAGGAACCAACGAGGCCATCGAGCTCGTTAACTTCCTCAGAGGATTCGACACACTTTGCTAAGTTTTACCGCGGCATTTCCATGCCGCGGCATCTCTATATTTAAACTAATTCAATTAATGAAGGGAGCTTAAAAATGGCTAAATTCATCACAATCGGAGAACGCATCCACTGCATCTCGCCCTCCATCAGAAAGGCCATGGCCGAGAGAGATCCCGAGCCTATCCTTAAGAGAGCTAAGGAACAGATCGATGCCGGCGCCACCTATCTGGACGTTAACATCGGTCCCGCAGAGAGCGACGGTCCCGAACTCATGACCTGGGCAGTACAGCTGATCCAGAGCAACTTCGATAACGTACCTCTTGCATTCGATACCGCAAACAAAAAGGCCATCGAGGCAGGAATCGGTGTCTACAACAGATCCAAGGGCAAGCCGATCGTAAACTCCGCGGACGCCGGAGACCGCATCGAGTATCTGGACCTTGCGGCTGCAAACGACGCCATCTGCGTAGCGCTGTGCTCCAAGGCCGGTGTTCCTTCCGACAACGACGAGCGCATGAGCTACCTCATGGAGCTCCTTGAGCGCGGACTCGGTCTGGGCATGGAAGCAGAAGACATGTGGTTCGACCCCCTCTTCCTCGTAATAAAGGGAATGCAGGACAAGCAGATGGACGTTCTCGAGTTCATCCGCATGATCGCTGAGCAGGGCCTCAATTCCACAGGAGGACTTTCCAACAACTCCAACGGAATGCCCAAGCACATCCGTCCTATCATGGACAGCGCAATGGTAGCCATGGCCATGATGTGCGGACTTACCTCCGCCATCGTAAATCCGTGCGACCTGCGTCTCATGGAGACCATCAAGTCCTGCGACATCATCAAGAACAACAATCTGTACGCAGATTCTTATCTTGAGATCTAATTAATTTCAGGAGGAACTATTTTAGTAATGAGTGCATTAACAGATCTTATCTATGCTGGCTCCAACGCAGTTGCCGGACTTACCGAAGGCGCTGTAAACGATGCCATAGCTAAAAACGGAGCAGATACTCCCATCGCTTTCCCGGACACCGCGTATTTCTTCCCGACCATATTCGCGGCTACCGGCGTTAAGGTAAAGACTCTGGGCGACCTTCCCGCTTGCGTAGGCGTTCTCAAGAGCCTCATCACCAACCAGGACGACATAGGCCAGGCCCTCAACGCAGGTCTTGCTACCGCAGTAGGCGCGGAGATCCTCGAAGGTCTCAAATACGTCGGCGGAGCCAACCCCTACGAGAACGAGAGCGGCATAGGCTTCGTTCCGGACCCGATCATCAGGTCCCTGGGCGTGCCCCTTGTAACCGGAGACATCCCGGGCGTTGCCGTAGTCATCGGCAAGGCGGACGATCCCGCGGTAGTAGCCAAGATAGTCAAGGATTACCAGAGCAAGGGCATAGCCACCTTCATGGTAGGCGACTGCATCGAGCAGTGCCTTGAGCAGGGAGTTAAGATGGGACTTGAGTTCCGTGTAATCCCCCTGGGCCACGACGTAACTTCCGTCATCCACGTTGTAACAGTAGCTGTCCGCGCTGCCCTCATATTCGGCAACGTACAGGGCGGCGACCTTGCAGGACTTCTGGAATACACCAAGAACAGAGTACCCGCTTTCGTAAATACCTTCGGACCTCTCAACGAGGTAGTGGTATCCGCGGGCGCCGGCGCCATCGCTCTCGGTTTCCCGGTAGTAGTAGACCAGCCCATAGGCGATCTTCAGGTACCCGGAGCTCTTGAAGCAGTTACCGACTACGACCTTACCGTAAAGAGATCCCTGGAGCTGCGCAACATAAAGGTAAAGGCAGCCGCGGTCAACGTACCGGTAGCATTCGCAGCCGCTTTCGAAGGCGAGATCATCCGCAAGGGCGACATGCACGTAGAGATGTCATCTCACGCCAACCCCACCTGCGAGCTCGTACTCATGAGAGACCCCGCTCAGGTAGAGGATCACAAGATCACCATCATCGGACCGGACTTCGACAACGCTCCGGAAGACAAGGAACTTCCGCTCGCTACATACGTAGAAGTTGCAGGCGCCAAGATGCAGAAGGACTTCGAGCCTGTAATCGAAAGAAAGATCCACGCCTGGTTCAACTATCTGGAAGGTGTAATGCACACCGGCCAGAGGAACCTTATCAGGATCCGTATCAGCAAGGCTGCTTTCGAGGCAGGCCTCAGACTCAAGGACATGGCAGAAGTTCTTTATGCCATGATCATGGACGAATTCGGCAGCGTAGTAGACAAGTGCCAGGTGACCCTCGTTACCGATAAGGCAAAGGTAGAAAAGATCCTCGCAGAGGACGGCATGCCCACCTACAACGCCCGTGACGAAAGACTCGAGTCCATGTCCGACGAGAGCGTAGACACCTTCTACACCTGCATACTCTGCCAGAGCTTCTCGCC
>JAEEGL013040218.1_pt1 | contig 17382 bp, 12 predicted proteins | sample 9134231 | NCBI WGS metagenome assembly JAEEGL01 (sample SAMN16246548, study PRJNA631951) | gut metagenome | biome: gut microbiome; feature: rumen; material: fiber-attached | host: Bos | place: Iran: Karaj | collected 2018-10
ATTACTCTAATATCCTGCGCGGTTGCCAAAAGAATCTTGCGAATATTTTCCGCCTGTTTTTCTTCATCATGCATAGAAGAGGATATCCTAGCAAGTTTAGTTACACCATCAACTAATTTTGCTATTTCTTCACCAAACTCTTTTTGTAAATACTCTTTAGTAACCTCTGTGTCTTCTACAACATCATGCAAAAGCCCAGCACAAACCGTTGATGTATCCATTCCTAATTCTACCAAAATATATGCAACAGATACGGGGTGAGATATATAATCTTCTCCGGATATACGTTTTTGCCCTCGATGAGCTTTAAAAGCCACGTCATATGCTTTGTTTATAAGATCTAAATTATAATTTTCACCACTTTGATCAACAAGATCTATAAGTTCTTCATATGTATTATATTTTTTCCTTCCTTCCATCTATATGCTTCCCCCTTTCAAACCGCTAAGTTTTTTTATTATCAGGGAATCATTTAAATTAACTTTGTTTACGTCCATATTTATTTTAATTTTAAATTCATCTCCGCTTTGACTCACTGAAGCAAGCCCTAGTTCCTTTAAAACTTCTACTATAACATATACCTTGCCGGTATTTATGGTATTTCTAAATACTCTTTGGCTTATTATATCCATACGTACGCAGTTATCTTTTATAAGCCTCAAATATCTATAAACAAGAGCAAAATCACTTCTTTTTAAACTTAAAAGTTTAAGTTCTTCTTTGGATAAATTATAACCTAGTTTGAACTTTTCATAAACCTTTTTACAATTAATTACTTCAAAAAGATTTACATCAGACAATTTAACATCTAACGCCTGTATAGACACAGTTACGTTACCACGGTATTCATTTCTGGAAAAAGTAACTGCAAAATCTAATCTTTCGCCCTCGCTATACAAAAATTCGCTAGGTTTTTTATTAAACATAAGAATTTCAAGCTTTGCATCTCCACGGCTAACAATTAATTTTGTATGGTTACCTTGACCAATTGAAACTATTTTTTTTAACTTCATACTAGAAAGTAAAAAAACAGGCTCCGGATTACCAACACCAAAAGGTTTAATAATATCTATATCATTTAAAATATTTGTACTTATTTTTGAAGGATTTATGTTAAGATCTATATTCAGTTTAGGGTGAGAAATTTCTAACTTTTCTGCATTTTTTAAAATGGCATCTTTAAAACTTTCCACATTGCAAGTTTTCAGGTTTATTCCTGCTGCCATAGGATGTCCGCCAAATCTTTCCACCCACTGTGAACACATACTCACTAAATTATGTATGGAAAAATTCGCCACACTGCGACAAGACGCCGTAGCATTTTCATCATCAATTGAAATAAGTATAGTTGGCTTACCGTACTTTTGCACAATTCTGGAAGCAACTATCCCCAAAACGCCATGATGCCAATAATTTCCTTCCGCAATTATTATTTTCCTGTTTTTACGTTCAGGCTCTTTCATCAAAAGCCCTTCCACAGAATCTAAAATTTCATTTTCTATTTCTTTTCTTTCGTTATTAAGCTCATTAAGCTCATTTGCAAAATCATATGCTTCTTCTTCATTTTCACTTATTAAAAGTTTAAGGGCTAAAGCAGAATCACCCATTCTTCCACTTGCATTTATTCTGGGCACCAAACAAAATGCTATATTAGTTGAACTTATTTGCTTATCTTTAAGCCCCGAAATTTCTATAAGTGAGTTTATTCCCGGGCGTCTAAACTGCATTATATTTTTTATTCCGTCTTTTACAATGTTTCGCGTTTCTCCAGTAAGCTCAATAGAATCTCCAATTGTACCTATTGCAACCAAATCTAAGTACTTTGAAACATCAAAATCATTTTCATCTTCCATAGCTTGAATAAATTTAAACGCAACACCCACTCCTGCAAAATTTTTATATTCAGTATTACAATCTTCTCTGTATGGATCAACCACCGCTACAGCATTTGGTAATTTTTCAGGAACCCTATGATGATCAGTTACTACCACATCAATACCCAAAGAATTTGCATATTCCACTTCTTTTTCCGCTGAAACACCATTATCAACCGTAAAAATTAATTTTGCTTTACTATCTTTTATAAAATCAATTGCAGCTGCATTCAAACCATAGCCTTCTTTTTCCCTTGAAGGAATATAATAAAAAACATCTGCACCTTTATTTTTTAAATAATCAAAAATAAGTGCCGTTGCCGTTATTCCATCAGCATCATAATCTCCATAAATGCATATTTTCTCGCTTGTTTCAATTGCTTTTTTCACGCGTTCTACGGCTTTATCCATATCTTTTATATCAAAAGGAGATTCATAATCATTATTTTTTTTAAGAAATTTATTTATATCTTCGGTAGTTTTAAATCCCCTTGTATAAAGTATTGCAGCACAAACAAAAGGGATATCACACTCATGAGATATCTTCAAAACTTCTTTTTTATTTATATCTTTAATTTTCCATTCGCGTATACTCAATTTAATTCATTCTTTCTTTATAAATTTTATCCTAAAATATCCTTTATAACCTGACTAGCAATTATAAGTCCAGCTACAGAAGGTACAAAAGAAATACTTGCATTAATTTTTTTGCCATTAACATCGTAATTTTTTGCTTTATAAATTGGCTTTTCCGTAGAATACACCACTTTAAGATGTTTAATAAGCCGTTTTTTTAATTCCCTTCTAATAACCTTTGCAAGTGGGCATTCGTACGTGCTATAAATATCATCCACCTTAAGCATCAGTGGATCCATTTTATTTGCCGTTCCCATTGAACTTATAATATTTAATTTATTTTCGTAAGCTTTTTCTATTATCAGCAATTTGGACGTAACAGTATCTATTGCATCTATAACATAATTATAATGTAAAAAATCAAATTGATCTATATTTTCTTTAGAAACAAATGTATTATAAGTTGTTACTTTTATTTCTGGATTTATATTAAGAAGCCTTTTTTTCATGACATCTGTTTTAAAATTCCCAAGCGTTGTATCATCTGCAATTAATTGCCGATTTATATTTGAAATATCTACTGTGTCACTATCTACAACAGTTATATTTCCTATTCCACATCTTGCCAACGCCTCCGTTACAAACGATCCAACACCACCTAATCCAAAAATTATAACTTTTGATTCTTTTAACTTATCTAAACCATCTCTTCCAATTAAAAGTTCTGTCCTGCTGAATCTATTTTCTATTTTAAGTCACCTACTTTTTAAATTATGCCCTAAAGATTATACTTTCTTTTTTAAATAGTTTAAACATAATCAAACACAAAAAGAAAACATAAACAATATGCAAACCAACTACAAAACTAAAATGCATAAAATTAAAGGAATTAGATAATATTTCTTTTATTATGCAAATAATATTTAAAACTGGAACACATAAGTAGGCAAAACTAATACTGCCGGAATCAAGCGTGTACGTAAAAAATGACGGGAACATAGCAAGAAAATAAAACGGCATTAAATAAGTTTGTGCTTCTTTATATGATTTTGCATAAATGCCAACCGTAAGGTTGAGCGCAGCAAAAAATACTGAGATTATAACAATAACCACTAAAAGCATAACAAATGAAAAAATACTAAAACTACCTAAAACATTATCTTTAGAAGATAAAATCAAATACACAAAAAGGCCAAGAACCGTAAACACACTGCTTAAAATACCCATAAAAGTTGTAGCCAAAAGTTTACCCAGCACCACTGCGGATCTTTCTACACCTGTAGAAAGAAGCGGCTCAAAAGTTCCTCTTTCTTTTTCCCCGGCACCAAGTTCCGCTGCTGTACTTGATGAACCTACACAAGAATAAGTTATAAGCATCATTGGAACAAGCATCATAAAGAGCATAGAACTAAAATCCATTTGTTCAGAACCAATTTGTTCACCTAAATTAATTTTAAATTTACTAATTTGCTCTAGCTGATTTATATCTTTAAAAGAATACTTTTCAAGTATATATCTATATGCATCTTCATAGCCCGAAATCATAGCTTGAGCAATTGAAGAATTTATAGACGATTTATTATACTTAATATCCAAAGTAAATGGCTCGTTTTTTATGATTTTCTCATCTAATTTTTCATCAACTATTATGTAAGAAGATATTTCTCCGGAATCCAACAATCTTTCTGGATTGTTTGTTTCAATAACTGTAATGTCATCCTGTGCAAACATAAATTTATAAAAAGAATTGTTTTTACTACTTACTGCAATATTCACATTTTTCGATAAATTTTGCTCTGTACCGCCCACTGCAAAACCAATTATAAATAAAATAGATGGAACCAAAAAAAACGGTATTAAAATTCCAACAAAAAAAGTTTTTGAATCACGCACAATACATTTTAATTCTTTAAAAAATATAATTAAAGCTTGTCTAATCATTTTCATCACCATCACATACTAAATTAAAAAGCATATTATTTATTTCTTTTTCGGAATATTTTTCGCGATACTCATCAATTCTAAATATTTTTGTTATTTTCCCCCGATGAAGCACCACAATTCTGTCTGAATAATTTTTTATATTTTCCATTGAATGGCTAGAAAATATGATAGTCTTACCTTCTTCTTTGCACTCTTCCATAAAATCAAAAATAGTTTTTGACGCTTTAAAATCAAGCCCAGAATCAGGTTCATCAAAAAGCATAACAGAAGGATTATGAACTACCGATCTTGCAATTGCTATTTTTTGTTTCATACCTTTAGAAAGTGTAATTATCTTTTTATCTACATATTCCGCAAAAGAAAATTTATTAATTAAATAATCTATTCTCTCATTACTTTCTTTGTTTGACATACCATTCAGTTTAGCAAAAAACTCAAGGTTTTCTCTGGCAGTAAGCCTTTCATAAAGACCAACTTCGCTGCCAAAAAGTATACCAATATTTTTTCTGACTTCTTGTGGCGATTTCAAAATATCGTAGCCTTCAACTTCTGCGCTACCTTCGCTTGGCAAAAGCATTGTACTGATTATTCTAAGAAGAGTTGATTTACCGGCACCGTTTTCTCCCAAAAGGCCTAGTATCTCTCCACTGTCAACTTTAAAACTCACATCTTTAAGAGCCTCTTTGTTTTTAAAATTTTTGCTTATGTTTTTTATTTCAATCATACAGTTTTCTCCCATATCAAAAATATTGCACTTATTTAAAATTGTAATAAATCAGCTGGCTCATGTCAATCATATTAACGTAAAAAAATTTAAAAACTAATCTTTTAAATCATGGTATAATTAAATTAACAAACGAATTTTTAAGCTTAAAAAGAAAGGAATGATTAAAAAATGGAATTTAAAATAAAATCTGAATATAAACCTACCGGCGACCAACCAAAAGCAATTAACTCCATCGTAAATGGAATAAAAAGCGGAAATAAAGAACAAACACTACTTGGCGTTACCGGCTCAGGAAAAACTTTTACTATGGCAAACATAATCGAAAAAGTTCAAAAACCCACCTTAGTGCTTGCACATAATAAAACTCTGGCAGCACAACTTTGTTCTGAATTTAAAGAATTTTTTCCCGATAATGCAGTGGAATATTTTGTTTCTTATTATGATTATTATCAACCGGAATCTTACATTGCAGCCACAGACACATACATTGAAAAAGATTCGTCTATAAATGACGAAATAGACAAACTTCGCCACTCTGCAACATCATCACTAGCGGAAAGAAACGATGTTATAATAGTTTCCAGCGTTTCGTGCATATATAGCTTAGGAAACCCAATAGACTACAAAACAATGGTAATATCACTACGCCCTAAAACAGAAAAAAGCCGCGATGACCTTATAAAAAAATTAACTGAACTTCAATACGAAAGGAACGATGTTAACCTGATAAGAAACAAATTTCGCGTTCGTGGTGATGTGGTTGAAATATTTCCTGCGGCATCTACAAATACTATTATAAGAGTGGAATTTTTTGGCGATTACATTGAAAGGCTTTGCGAAATAGATCCAACAACAGGCAGCGTAAAATCTGTACTAAAGCACGCAGCAATTTATCCAGCTTCACACTATATTGTACCAAAAGAAAAACTTGTAATAGCAATTGAAAAACTAAAACAAGAAGCAAATGAACGTGCAGAATTTTTTAGAAAAAACGGGAAATTAATCGAAGCACAAAGAATACTCGAAAGAGTAAATCATGACACAGAAATGCTAAGCGAAATAGGTTTTTGCAAAGGAATAGAAAACTACTCAAGAGTTTTATCTGGCAGAAAACCAGGAAGCACCCCATTTACACTATTTGACTTCTTTCCAAAAGATTTTCTGATGTTCATTGACGAATCACACGTCACACTTCCACAAGTACGAGCAATGTATGCCGGAGACAGATCTCGAAAAGAAAATTTAATAGAATACGGCTTTAGACTTCCTTCTGCATATGACAACAGGCCCATGAACTTTGATGAATTTTATTCCAAAATAAATCAAGTGGTTTTTGTAAGTGCCACTCCAGGCGATTTTGAACTGCAAAAAAGCCAAAACATAACAGAGCAAGTAATTCGTCCAACAGGGCTTCTTGACCCAGAAGTAATCGTAAAACCAATCAAAGGACAAATAGACGATTTAATTGGCGAAATAAACAAACGAACACCACTTGGTGAAAAAATTCTCATAACCACTCTGACCAAAAAAATGGCAGAAGATTTAACATCGTACTTAAAAGAAGCAGACATAAAAGTAACCTACATGCACAGCGACATAGACACTATAGAACGCATGGAAATAATAAGAGATTTAAGGCTTGGGACTTTTGATGTTTTGGTAGGAATAAATCTTTTAAGAGAAGGCCTCGACATTCCGGAAGTATCTTTGGTGGCCATATTAGATGCCGACAAAGAAGGTTTTCTTCGTTCTGAACGCTCACTAATACAAACCATAGGAAGAGCAGCACGAAACGCCAAAGGTAAAGTAATAATGTACGCAGATGAAGTAACTCCTTCAATGGAATCAGCAATAAAAGAAACCGAAAGGCGCAGAAAAATTCAAAATGATTATAATATAAAACACGGCATCACGCCAAAAACTATAATTAAAAAAGTAAGCGATATAATTGAAATATCGGATAAAAAGTCAAAATCAGGAAAAATTAATTACAGCAAACTTTCCAAATTAGAAAAAGAAAAGCTAATTAAAAACTTAAACAAAGAAATGAAAATAGCAGCTCAAATGCTGGAGTTTGAACACGCCGCGTTTTTACGCGATGAAATAAAAAAACTAAAAGATGCTTAAACAAATGGAGGCAAACATGAACGAAAACATCATAATTAAAGGTGCTAAAGAACACAACTTAAAAAACGTAAGTTTAACAATACCAAGAGACAAACTGGTTGTTTTAACAGGGCTTTCTGGCTCCGGGAAATCATCTCTAGCTTTTGACACAATTTATGCAGAAGGCCAAAGAAGATATATGGAATCGCTTTCTTCTTATGCACGGCAGTTTTTAGGGCAAATGAACAAACCAAACGTTGAAAGCATAGAAGGCCTTTCACCAGCCATTTCAATTGACCAAAAAACAACTTCTAAAAACCCACGTTCAACCGTTGGAACAGTTACAGAAATATACGACTACCTAAGACTTCTGTACGCCAGAATAGGAACCCCCCACTGCCCAATTTGCGGACGTGAAATAACAAATCAATCTATTGACCAAATTGTGGACAAAATAATGGATTTAGGCAAAAATACAAAAATTCAAGTTTTAGCCCCAATTGCATCAGGTAAAAAAGGTGAATATATAAAAGAATTCGAAAATGCCAAGAAAAACGGATTTGTACGCGTACGTGTTGACGGAGAAACTCATGACCTTAGCGAAACAATTAAACTTAACAAAAACCAAAAGCATAGCATTGAAATAATTGTAGATAGAATTGTAATAAATAAAGATTCCCGATCAAGAATCACCGATGCAGTAGAAACCGCTGCCGGCGTAGCAAACGGCATAATTATAATTAATGTAAACATGGAAAAAGACATTATGTTTTCCAAAAATTTTGCATGTCCTGAGCATAACATTGCCATCGGAGAATTAACCCCGAGAATGTTTTCGTTTAACAGCCCTTTTGGTGCGTGCAAAAAATGCACAGGCCTTGGAGTGTTTATGGAAATTGACCCAAATTTAATTATTCCAGATAGTTCAAAATCAATAAATCAAGGCGGAGTTAAAGGCAGCGGATGGTCTATGGAAGGCAATTCTATTGCATATATGTACTATAAAGCCCTGGCAAAAAAATATAATTTTTCCCTAGATACTCCCCTTGGTAACCTACCGAAAAAAATATTAGATATAATCCTATATGGAACAAAAGGTGAAATGCTAGATCTTGTTAGAGAAACTTCATACGGCAAAACCATGTACAGAAATAAATTTGAAGGAATAATTCCAAATTTAGAACGAAGATTTAAAGAAACAAAAAGCTCCTGGATAAAACAAGAAATAGAATCTTTCATGAATGAAATCCCGTGCGATGAATGTGGCGGGAATCGCCTTTCGCATATTTCACTCAGCGTAACAATTGGCGAAAAAAACATCTCGCAGCTGTGCCAAATGTCTGTAATTAAAATATTAGAATTTATAGATAAACTAAAATTAAATTCAAAAAATAAAACCATCGCCGAACCCATTTTAAAAGAAATAAAAAACAGACTTTTGTTTTTGAAAAACGTAGGACTGGAATACCTTACCCTCTCCAGATCTTCCGGTACACTTTCCGGCGGAGAAAGTCAAAGAATACGCCTTGCCACACAAATTGGTTCCGCTTTGATGGGTGTTTTATATGTTTTAGATGAACCAAGCATCGGGCTTCATCAAAGAGATAACCAAAAACTTTTAGGAGCACTTAAAAACTTAAGAGATGCGGGCAACAGCGTTCTTGTGGTTGAACATGATGAAGAAACCATGTATGCTGCAGATTATATAGTAGATGTAGGCCCAGGTTCAGGAGTAAATGGCGGAGAAATTGTCTGCACAGGTACAATAGATGATATTAAAAAGTGCAAAAATTCAATCACAGGACAATATTTAAACGGCAAAAAAGCAATTGAAATTCCAAAAACCAGACGCAGCGGTACGGGAAAATTCCTTGAAGTAATAGAAGCTGCGGAAAACAATTTAAAAAACATTAACGTAAAAATACCTCTGGGAACAATCACAGGTGTTACTGGTGTTTCAGGATCCGGCAAATCCAGCCTTGTAAACGAAATAATATACAAAAAGCTTTCCACTATTCTTAACAAAGCTAAAAACATACCCGGAAAACACAAAAAAATACTCGGCACAGAAAATTTAGACAAAGTAATAGATATAAGTCAATCACCAATCGGCCGTACTCCCAGATCTAATCCTGCAACATATACCGGCGTTTTTACCGATATACGAGATTTATTTGCTTCTACAAACGAATCCAAAGCAAAAGGCTTTAACAGTGGGCGCTTCTCATTTAATGTAAAAGGCGGAAGATGCGAATCTTGCCAGGGTGATGGCATAATTAAAATTGAAATGCATTTCCTTTCGGATATTTATATTCCGTGTGAAGTTTGCAAAGGAAAAAGATATAATCAAGAAACGCTTAGTGTAAAATACAAAGGCAAAAATATAAGCGATATATTAAACATGACTGTTGATGAAGCATGTGAATTTTTTGAAAATCACCCAAAAATAAAAAGAAAACTTTCAACGCTCCAAGAAGTTGGACTTGGATATATAACGCTGGGTCAACCGGCCACTACACTTTCTGGCGGAGAAGCGCAGAGGGTAAAACTCGCAACGGAACTTTCTAAAAAATCAACCGGAAAAACACTTTACATCTTAGACGAACCTACAACAGGCCTACACATAGCTGATGTACACAGACTCACACAAGTCCTTCAGAAACTTGTTAAATCCGGAAATACTATACTATTAATTGAACACAATTTAGACATGATAAAAATTTGCGATCATTTAATAGATTTAGGCCCAGAAGGCGGAGAAAACGGCGGAGAAATCATTGCTGAAGGCACTCCAGAAAAAATTGCTAAAAATCCAAAATCTTATACTGGGATTTATCTTAAAAAAATGGGAATATAAAAAATTAAAAATTTCTATTTGCTTTTTAAGTCGATTCATGATAAAATTTGTCATCATATATGTAAATATACTGATAATAAATTTCAGGAAGGTGTTTTTTTATGAAACATACCAAAAGTTTTATTTTTTTAGGAGCAGCGTTCTTAGCAGCACTCACACTTGTCGTAGCCTACGGAATAAAAAAAGATTCCGAACAAGAAAATCCCGGTCAAACTAAATCGGAATCAGTACGTAAAAAGCCATCCATATCTCCAGGAGAAAACACATGGCCAAATGAAAACTTTATTTCTAAAGAAATGGAATATAAAGGCAAAGGCGAAATTGTTTATACTGAAAATATTGACAAAGAAAAAAATGAAGATCATGACAAAAGCTGGATTATATTTTACAAAGACGCAAACCTAAACGATATAAAAACATATATTGAAACGTTAAAAAGCAAAAAATTTGAATACACAGGCAGTGATGAAGAACCTACTATAGAATTTAAAAATGGAATGTTTTCTTGGCAAGGAAAAAGCCATAATAATCAACAATTTGTTTCAATATTTATAACAGATCATAACGCACTTACAACTGCAGGTGATTTACAAAAAAATATTGTTCAAAACATGTGCATCAGACTTTCTAATTATAATATAAACAAAGAAATAAAAAATGATTTGGAAAGTGAGATGTAATGTAAGGAATCCCCAGCAAAAAACAATAAATGAATAAATTTAAAGTTAATTTAAAACAAAACAGTTGGTGATGTTTTCGCCAACTGTTTTACTTTCGATTTCAAAAGTATTGACATTTAATAAAAATAATGTTATAATGTAATTACAAAAATAAATTTATATTTTAAAGGAGAAATTTTTATGAACAAAAAAATATTATCCAAAATCACCGCATTTTTATGCATAACCACAATATTCACCTCTGGTCTTACTCAAGTAAGTTATGCTTCTAACCCCGATAACTCACACCATTACTACATAGGAAAAATAAACCTACCTAAGTTAAAAGAATTATTTACTCATAAAAACGGTCATGGTATGAATATATTAATGAATCAGCTGGAATCCACCCAACGTCTTAAGGCGCTAAAAAATTACGACAGCTCCCAAATTATTAAATCAACTCTTGAATATGCAAAAGAACTCAACATGTTATCCTCCATATTAACTGAAAAAGATAATGACGGAAACACCGCATTAAAATATGCACTAAATAATCAAAAAAATTTTGAAGTCATTCTTAAATATGCAGAAGATGCCGGGGTTTTAAAAGAATTGCTTACCTCAGCTAATAATGAAGGTAAAACTATTCTAATGTATGCCGCAGGCCATAGCGATGATAACCCTATAATCGATCTAATACTATCTTACGCAGAAAAAGCCGGGATATTAGAAACTGTACTTAATGCTACTGTACCACCAAAAAGAAAACAAGGGTCTGCTGAAAAATTTAAACCATACTTAGAACTTTCCGCATTAACATATGCAGTACAAGAAAATCATTTAAAAAATGCAAAAAAATTAATTGAAAAAGGATGCAAAGGAATTAATATTATAGTTTTTACAACCCATCCTGCAGGAGTAGACGTTACAAAACCAATAATAGTTTCTTTGGTAAAAAATAAAAATTTTGAAATGGTAAAACTCTTAGTTAAAAATGATAAATTAGATTTAGAGTGTTCAATATATGGTATGAATAAAAACGATCTTTTAAAATTAGTTAATGACAATAAAGAAAAAGAAGTTTTCGACCTTCTTGAAAAATGGTCCAAACCACAGTACATGTACCACATGATAACTCCTGTAAAGCCCCACAAGTGGCCGATACGTATTGCAAAATTTTAACAGCCATAAAAAATCATTCTAGGTTTTTCTTAGAATGATTTTTTTGATTTTATTTAGAAACTTTACTTCTAAGGCGCATGGTTTTATCGAGAATTTTTTTGCGTATTCTTATACTTTTTGGTGTTACTTCCAAAAGCTCGTCTTCATCTATAAATTCTATTGACTGTTCTAAACTCAAAACAGTATGCGGAGTAAGTTTTAACGCTTCATCAGAACCAGATGCTCTCATATTTGTAACATGTTTTTTCTTGCAGACGTTAACTGTTATATCCTCAGATTTCGGAGTTGAACCTACAACCATTCCTTCATAAACATTAACACCCGGACCAATAAAGAGTCTACCTCTATCTTGCGCCGCAAAAAGGCCATAACCAGTTGATACACCGGTTTCATGGGCTACTAAAGAACCGTGATGACGCGAAGATATTTCTCCTTTATATGGTTCATAACAATCAAAAATTTGATTTAGTATTCCTTTACCGTTCGTATCGGTCAAAAATTCTGACCTATACCCTATTAATCCCCTTGATGGCACTCTAAATTCTAAAAGCGTTGTGCCACTTTCTTTTGGTGACATATTTGTCATTTCGGCTTTTCGAGAACCTATTTTTTCTATTACTGCTCCAACGTACTCTTCAGGAACTTCAATTGCCAAAATTTCAATAGGCTCATATAATTTGCCGTCAATTTCTTTCATTATTACCTGAGGCCTTGAAACCTGAAATTCATATCCCTCGCGTCTCATTGTTTCTATTAATATGGATAAATGCAATTCACCTCTGCCCGAAACCTTAAAGGTATCAGCAGAATCGGTTTCTTCAACTCGCATAGATACATTGGTTTCCACTTCTTTAAAAAGTCTATCTCGAATATTCCTGGACGTTACGAATTTACCTTCACGTCCCGCAAATGGGCTATTATTTACCATAAAATTCATAGAAACAGTAGGCTCATCTATTTTTACAAAAGGAAGCGGATCTACACTGCTTGAGTCACACAAAGTGTCACCTATATTAAGGCCATCTATTCCAGAAATTGAAACTATCTCGCCAAGCGAAGCCTCATCGGTTTCCACTCTTTTTAACCCTTCAAATTTATAAAGTTTACCAATTTTTACATTTTTTTCATTTCCACTTTGATTGCAAAGGACAACGCTTTGGCCATTTTTTACAATGCCACGCTCGACCCTACCCACACCGATTCTTCCAATGTAATCATCATAATCTATATTTGAAATTAATATTTGAAGTGGACCTGTTTCATTTCCTTTTGGAGCAGGCACTTCATTTATAATAGTTTTAAACAGCGGCTCAAGGTTTTCTTTTGGATCATTTTTATTCAAAAATGCGTAACCGTTTTTTGCAGATGCATAAACCACAGGAAACTCTATTTGTGATTCGTCTGCACCAAGTTCAATGAATAAATCCAAAACTTCATCTACTACTTCATCTGGTCTTGCACCAGGTCTATCTATTTTATTCACAACAACTATAGGTTTTTTACCGAGCTTAAGCGCTTTTTTTAAAACAAATCTGGTTTGCGGCATACACCCTTCAAATGCATCAACTAACAAAAGAACAGCATCTACCATTAAAAGTATTCTTTCCACCTCTCCACCAAAATCAGCGTGGCCAGGAGTGTCTACTATATTTATTTTTGTATCACCATACATAACTGAAGTGTTTTTAGAAAGTATTGTAATGCCTCTTTCTCTTTCTAAATCTCCGGAATCCATAACACGCTCCGCCACAGATTCATTCGTTCTAAATATTCCGCTTTGTTTTAACATTTGATCCACAAGCGTAGTTTTGCCGTGGTCTACGTGTGCAATTATTGCTATATTTCTTAAATTTTTTGAATTTTCCATTTTCTCACTTTCCTAATTTTATAAATACTAATTATTTTAAATTATCAATAAGCGATTTGAATTTTCCTTCTATCTCACCACTAGCGCCTAAAGGAACTTTATCGTAAACTTCTAAAACTTTATCTCTCATCCAAAGCCCCGGAGTTATTCTTACGGAATACCCACAGCCATTATCAACTATCCAGTCATAAAATGGCGCTTTTGGAATGCCATATTTTGAAAGAATTGTCATAATTACTCCGCCATGAGTGAAAACCGCAGCCGTAGTAACACCTCTTTTCATTAAAGAAAGAACAACATCCTCAAAAGACTTACACACCCTATTAAAAAACATTTTCCAGCTTTCTCCATTTGGCGGAGCAATTTCGCCGCCGCCTTTAATCCAGTTTAAATAATCAGGAATTGATGTTAACTCTTCGGCTGTTTTCCCTTCCCAATCTCCAAAACTGCACTCCTTAAAGCCTTCCACCACTATTGGCACACTGTTATTATAAATTATGCCACAGGTATCTTTACACCTTGAAAGCGGACTTGTGTAAATTTCCTCTACATATGGATAATCATATTTTTCTTTGATTTGTTCTAATTTTTCTTTTCCTTTTTCACAAAGCGGCACATCCCAAGAGCCGGCATATTGTCCGTTCAAATTCGCCTGCGTCATGCCGTGCCTTATAAAATGTATTACGTATGATTTCATTTTTGAGCTCCTTTTTACTTACCAACAGATATTTTTTTCTCTGATTTATTTAGTATTCTTTTGATGTTTTCCTTATGCTTAAAAATAACTATTGCCGAAATTATAACCGAAAAGAAAACCGGTATTAAAACATCGTAAAAATTATGTGTTTGCTTATATACCCAAAAATAAGAACTACAAAAAGCCGCTATTGGATAAGAAATTGCTGCACACAAAGACGAAACTGAAACAATTTTAGTAAAAGCTAAAACTATTAAAAACACACTTATAAGTACAAAGGCAACCCTGAAATCTACCAAAAACATCGCAGCCCAAGTAGCCAAAATTCCTTTGCCGCCTTTAAATTTAAAAAAGCAAGGGTACATATGCCCAATTACACACATAACACACGCAAAATATTTTGCCAAAGTTAAAATTGGAAAATCAACTCCAACAACACTGAAAAACACTACAATCACTTGAGCTAAAAATACCGCTAATACTCCTTTTAAAAAGTCAATTAAAAAAGTCCAAATTGCAAGTTTTTTCCCAAAAGTTCTCAAAACATTTGTAAAACCAGCATTACCGCTACCTTTTTTTCTAATGTCTTCGCCAGATTTAAAAATATATGTAACAACTATAGAAGCATTTACGCCACCAATTAAATAAGATTCAACAGCTATAAAAATCAAAGGTAACCAATAATAAAATAAAACATCAATTAATCCAGACATATTTATTTCCCTTCTTATAAATTTAAAGAAAAACGCATTAATTTTTATGCACTTAAATTTATTATAACACATTTCATACAAACAATCAATATATTTACATATTAAAATGCTCACACTTTTTGTGCAAGCATTTTAAGTTTTTATATTATAATACTATATTTCCCTATCTGATTTTTCCCTAACTATAAATCTTATTGGAGTACCATCAAAACCAAAAACTTTTCTTAAATTATTTTCAATATAATGCTGATATGAAAAATGAAAAAGCTCTGCTTTATTCACAAAAAAAACAAATGTTGGCGGTTTTACACTAACCTGAGTCATATAATAAATTTTAAGGCGTTTACCTTTATGCGTTGGAGGAGGAGTTTTTACCACAGCTCTTGAAAGAATATCGTTTAAAACCCCTGTTGATATGCGCATAGAATTAAACTCAGCAACTTTATTTATGGTTTCAAAAATTCCTTCTACGCGTTTTCCAGTCTTAGCAGAAATAAAAACTACAGGCGCATAGGACATAAAAAGAAAATCTTCTTTCAGTTTTTTCTTATATTTATCCATAGTTTTGTCGTCTTTTTCAACCAAATCCCATTTATTAACTACCACAACACATGCTTTTCCAGCTTCATGTGCAAATCCTGCAATTTTTGTGTCTTGTTCTGTTGCACCTTCAGTTGCATCTATCATAATAACGCAAACATCAGACCGTTCAACTGCAAGTTTTGCCCTTATAACACTATATTTTTCAATTTTTTCATTTATTTTACTTTTCCTTCTAATTCCTGCAGTATCTATAAAATTATATCTACCGTGTTTATTTTCGACAACTGTATCAATTGTATCCCTTGTTGTGCCTGCAATATCAGAAACTATGCTTCTTTCTTGTCCGGAAACATAATTTATAAGCGAAGATTTACCGACATTCGGTTTTCCGATAATTGCCACCTGTATGCTGTTTGGGTCTTCTTCAGTTTCATTTTCTGGCAAATAAGTAAATATTTCATCAAGAAGATCTCCCGTCCCATGGCCATGCACAGAAGAAACTTTTATAGGATCACCAAGCCCAAGATTATAAAATTCATAAAAATCATAATCTTCTGTTCCAATATTATCAAGTTTATTAACACACAAAACAATCGGTTTACCGGATTTCATAAGCATTGACGCAATATCTTTGTCCGTAGAAACTAACCCCTGCTTGCCATCAACCACAAAAACAACAACATCTGCAAAATCAATTGCCAGCTGAACTTGGTGCTGCATTCCACTTAAAATAACGTCATTATTCTTATATGGCTCAATTCCTCCAGTATCAATAAGCGAAATTTTACGATTTCTCCATTCGCACTCTCCATAAACTCTGTCACGAGTAACGCCTGGTGTATCATCTACAATAGAAACTCGCTTTCCAATTAATTTATTAAACAGTGTAGATTTTCCAACATTTGGTCTGCCAACTAATGCAACAACCGGTTTTGGCATTTTTTCACTTCCCTTAAACTTATATATAACTTTTTAAGAAAATAGAGAAGGATTTCTCCTCCTCTAACATAAAAATATTTATTGATTAAAGAAAAAATTCATATTTTATGCTTCTTTTTTTACAACTTCTCTATTCCTATAATATCCACAAGATTTACATACTCTATGAATTAACTTAAATGCGCCACATTTTGAACATCTGCTCAAAGCCGGAGCCTCTAACTTCCAAACATTAGAGCGTCTTGTATTTCTTCTGGCTTTAGAATGTTTTCTTTTAGGTACTATTGCCACACTCGGCACCTCCTCTTTCAATGCAATAAAAAATCCGCATAAGCATCGGTAATATTATTGTATAATTATTTACCAAACTTGTCAAGTGATTTTAATAATTTAATTTATGAACTCATAGAACTTCAATTGATTTATAATAACGAATAAAAATTTAACTCTGGAACAATTACGAACAACAGAGAATAGTGACCTTCGCAAAAAATTTATTTTAGGTTTATATAATTTTGAAGAAAAATATAAAATCACAAAAAATAACTAAGAGATTATTTTGAAAACAATCAAAATAATCTCTTTAATTTTAATAATACCCCGGCTTTTTCAAAAGAGTAAACATTCTCTTTTTATAATTTTCAACACCCGGCTGATCAAACGGATTTACATCCATTAAATAGCTCGACATTGCA
>JAEEGL014368043.1_pt1 | contig 17382 bp, 11 predicted proteins | sample 9134231 | NCBI WGS metagenome assembly JAEEGL01 (sample SAMN16246548, study PRJNA631951) | gut metagenome | biome: gut microbiome; feature: rumen; material: fiber-attached | host: Bos | place: Iran: Karaj | collected 2018-10
AATAATAATAATATTAATAATATTCAATTACCTCAATTATTTAAATTATATGGTCATCCTTATTTCAATGGAACAAAAAAAGAAAATTATTTTCCAATAAATCAAAAACAAAAATATTATTAAATTTCTATTTTTACTTTTATATAAATAAAAAAATTAAATTTTTTAAAATTTTAATTTAAATTTATACTTTTATTTATTATTTAATTATTATTTTTATCCTCAGGAATAATATTTACAACTCCATCAGGATATAATCCAGAATCAAAAAAAGTATCTTCTAAATTTGAATATATTTTTTTTGGAAAAGGTTGAGATAAAAGAAAATTTTTTTGTTTTAATTCTTTAACAATATCATCACTTAATGAATTTATATAAATATACATTAATTTAATTTTATCATCTTTTTTAAAATTCCTTTTTATTATTTTATTTGATGGAAATTTAAAAATAATTGTTGAAGAATTATCATCTTCTTTTGGTTCTTTTGGTAATTCTTTTTTTAATATTTTATTCTCTTTGTTCTCATCATTTAAATTATTTTTTACTCGATTTCTATTTGTTCTAGATGATTTTGGATTATAATCATTTGGAAACCCATATTCTCCATTATTATTATAGTTAAATAAATCTGAAAAATTTGTAATATGTGATGAAATAATATTTTTTGTTTCTTTATTTGAATTAAATATATTATTATAAATTTCTTTTTCAATTTTATTATATTTATTGTTTTTATTGTGAATAATATTTTCATAATTGTTTTGTTTAATTTTATGAGAATTATCAATGTATTCTTTTATTATTTCATTATTATTATTTCTATTATAATGGTTTAATTTATTTAAATTAATATTATTGTTTTTATTATTTTTTATAATGTCTTTTAATTTTGTAAAATCCAAATTATATTTATTTGATATATATTTATTATCTTTTCCCCTTCTAATAAGAAAAATTGATTCATATATTTCTGTTTCATATCCAATATATTTTTGATATTTATCTTTTTCATTTATTTCATAAACTTTAACAGTATAAGATTCTTTTATTTGATTAAACAAAGAAGAGTTTTTTTCTATATCTTGATAAATCTTCGTAATATTTTGTGGTTTATGAATATCATAAATTAAAATAATCCCATTTTTTTTTTTTAATGAATCTTCAAATTTTTCATTTTTATTTTTAAAGATATTTTTCACTTTCAAATATTTAACAAATTCATTATTATCATTATTATCATTACTACACCCTTTAAAAAAACTACTCATTATAATCTTTTTTATATTTTAAATATTAAATTAAAAAAAAAATTAAATATTTTTTTGTTTTAGAATTATAAAAACTCATAATAATAAAGATAAAATATTATATTTTAAGGTTAAACAAGAAAAAAATTCGTTAATATTATTATTATTATTATTATAATAATATATCAAAGTAATACATAATAATATTATTGTATTCAATCTAAATAAAAAATACTATCTTTAAACAAGAAAATTATTTTTAGAAATCCATTTATTTTTTTCAATTGGTCTAAAAGAAATAGGAGGAGAAGGAATACCATCACTAATAAAATCATGATAAAAAATATTTTTATTACTAGTTGCTCTACCAAAATAACCATTAAAATTTTGATTAGAAATCCATTTAAATTTATTTTCTTTATTTATTTTTTTTTGCACTTCATATGGATCTCTATAAGGAGTTGATGCTAAAATTGAATGATATGCTAATTTTGATAATCTATTATTAAAATGATACATAGGTTTATCATAATTTTTTGATATGGAAATATGTAAATTTTTTTTATTTAATATTGGTTTTATTTTTAATTTTGGTATTGATAAACTTCTTCTTCCCAAAAATAAACTTTTAGGTTTTTCTAATTCCATATTCATTGTAACTTCTATTGATGAAAATTTTTCATTTATTAATTTTTCATAATTTAATTTTTTAACAAATGAATATGCAATATCAGAATTTTTAAATTTAATTAAAAGAAAGATTGAAGTTTCTGATAAATTGTAATCTTTTGGATAATTATTTTCGGATAGAAATTTATTTAAAAAATCGATTACCAAATCTTTTGAAGTATAGTTTATAACTTTTACTTTGCTAATTAATTGTATATCATCTGATTTTTGTTCTTCTTTTTGTTTAATATCCATTAAACTTATTAATTTTATTTTCTCCAGATCACAATAAAAAATCAAAAATTAATTTTTTATTGAATACTAATAAAATTGAATTTTTCATTTATAATAAAATAATAATATTATTAATTAATTTTTTTTAACTTAAATTAAATTCATTACTTCCTTCAAAAATTGCAATATCCATTTTATTTTTAAATATTTCATATGATGAATATTCAGGAATTTTTAAATAATTTTGACAAGTCATTACAGAAGGTAAATAATTATCGGGATTATCATATTTTTCTGTTAATCTTTTTACTATTGTTAATTTAGGTTTTAATCCTTCAAAACCTAAAAAAGGTAATCTTTCACTTCCAGTTATGAATTTTAAAAATTTTTTTTTATTATCTTGATTTAATTCACTTATGTATTTAAAAAAAAATGAAATTTGTTTTGAATTAATTGAATAACCATGTTCTATTATAATAAATTTAGATATTTCTTTTTCTTCCCATTTTTCTATTTGACTTGTTAATATTATATTTTGTATTTCTTTTGATGTTAAATAATTTAATCTTTCTATTGGAAATATTGTATTAAAACCATTTTTAAATGAATTTATTATTTCTTTTATTTCTTTACTTTTAAATAAAAAATTATATAAACTTATAATATATTCATTTATATTTTCATTTGTGATTAAAATATTTTTTCCATTTTGTATTAATTCAATATCATTATCTTTATATGGGAATATAAAATATAAAGTCATATTATTTATATTATCAATTTCATCTTTTTTAGAAATAAAATCATAAATTTCTTTATGTATATTTTGAATATCATTTATTAATATTGGTTTATCAGTAACTAAATCAATGAAAGTTTTACTTAATGGAATATCAATTAATCTATCATCTAAAATGCATCTTGCAATAATAAAACCAAGAAATTGAAATGTTAATAAAATATCTTTTTTATTTTTTTCACTTGAAAATTTTGGTAAAGGATATAAAAAATTATCATTATTAATAATAAAATTATTTAAATTTTGTTCCATAAATGATTTAAATAAATTAGAATAAAACTCATTAGTTGGTCCAATACCTTTTCCTATTTCATTATTAAAATCAAATTCTATATAACCATTATAATTAAAAATTGTTGTAAAAGATTTATTATCTTTTAAAGTATTTTCAAATATTTTTAAATAATTTTCATATTCTTTTCCTCTTTCTATTTGAATTTTATATCTTTGATTATTTATAATTGTATTTATATTTTTATTATTATGTTTTATGAAATCTATATAATTTATAAATGTTCTTCTTGAATCATATTTTAATTTAAATAAATTGTATCTTGTATTAAATGAAAAAATTTGATTTAAATAATTATTTTGAACTATTTGAAAAAGTGAATAATCAATTAATTTAGTAAAAAAAAATTGATTTTTTTCATTATGTGTAAATGATTGTATCATATCATCTATATTTTTACATATTTTATAATCTTCTTTTTTGTTTTTGAAATTAATTGTATAAAATAATTTGAGAATTGATATTAAAAGTAGAATTTGAGATAATGTATTATTTTGACAATTTATATTTTTATTTATTATTTTTTGATATATTTTTAAAAAGTTATTTTTTATAATATCTTCTTTTTTTTCATATTTTAAATTATCTGAAATATTTGTATATAAACAAAAAAATTCATCATCATTTAAAACTTCATCTGAAGAATATTTTATATAATTTTCATCTTTTAAATCATATGTAATACCAAAATAAATTTCTTTATTATCTAATAATAACACTATTATTTTTTGTTTTTCATTTGAATTATTAATTTCTTTTTTTTGTTTATTATTATCTATATAATAAATATAATATTTAATATAAAAGGGATTTTCATCTTGATCATTTATTTTAAGATGTGAATGTTGATTTAATGATTTAATTAAATATTCATAAAAATTAAAATTTTGATTAATAGATAATTTAAAATTAAATTCTTTAATAAGTAAAAATTTATTATGAAATTTTAATATATCTTCACTAAATTCTCCTAAATTTTCTAATTCATCTTTATCTATTTTTTCATAAATACTTGAATCATATTTTATATTTATAAATGCTTCTGAAGTTTTTTCAACATTATTTAAAAGATAAGATAATAAATCATTTTTATATAATGATAATATTGAAATTAGATTTTCATAACAATTTATTATTTGTTCTTCTGATTGAAAATATTTTTGAAGATTATTATATATTTCTATAGGCTTTTTACAAGTATTTTTTTTTGAAATATTAAAATAGTTCAAAAGTTTTTCAATAATATTTGATTTTTCAATATCATTTTTAATCATATTTAATATTAAATTAAAATATCAATTAAAATTTTATTTGAATATGTTAATATAATAAAGAGAAATTTCATTTTTTAAAAATTATTATTAAATTAAGTAATAAAATAAATTTAAATGAAAATATTTACATCATCGAATAAGAAAATAAGACTACCAATAGCTAATAATTCATCACAAAATTCATTTATAAAAAGAAATAAATTGGGATTTTCAAATGGTCAAAATAAAGTCCATTATTATTTCAAAACTTCAAGAATCCATTCTCCTAATTTAATAAATGAATATGAGAAAGATAAAGGTTTAACTATAGTAAATTCATTTAGACTTTATTCAAATTCAAATACAAAAACAAAAAGAAAAATATTAAAAAATATTGAAAATAAATGTCCAGGAGGACATAATTGTATTAATTATGAAAAATATATTAAAATAAAGGAAAAATATCAAAAATTAATTCATGATAATAATTCAACTAATGAATTAAATAATTATTTTCCATTTCTTTTGAAGCAAAAAGAAACAATGTATCTTCAATTAAAAGAAGAAAATAATGAATTAAGAGAAAGAATAAAAAAATATGAATTTAGGGAAAAATATTATAAATTACTTGAAAATAAAACAATTAAATTTAAAACAATAAATTCAACAGAAAAAAAAGATTCAAAAAATGAATATCATACAATAAATAAATATGAACAAACAAATAATGAAACCACAAACACAGAAAAAATAAATAATAACAATGAAGAAATAAATGTTTCTTCAGTATTATATGCAATAAAAAAAATAAAAAAAAAGAAGAATATAACAAAAAGAGAATATTTTGAAAAACCAAGAACAAAAAGTTTAATATTTGATCAAGAAACATTTAAATTAACATTATCACCAAAAAAAAAAGAAAAAGAAGAAGACAAAAAAACCTATGATATAAATGACTTAAAATACTATTTTCAAAAAAACAAAGATTCAGCATTTAACCAATACAATAAAATAATATCATACAACAATAAAAGAATATTTAAAAACTCAACAATAAAAGTATCATTTTTAGTAACTCCAGAAAATTTATTAAAAAAAATGGCATTTAATCCAAATTTAGAAATTATATATAATTTATCACAAGATTATGATACTTTCATAGATAGACTTAGTAAATTTTCAGAAGAGAAAATTTTTGATATTTGTAATACATTAATTTCAACAATAAAAGATTTTCAAGAAATAATAAAATTAATAATAAGAATACAAGAATTTTTAGTTGCTTCAGAAACAATTGTAGAAAGTATTTTATCAGATGATTTTTGTACTGTTTTAATACAAAAAACATGTTTAATTTTAAAATGTGAACGTGCTTCAGTTTTTATATATGATAGATTAAGTGATATGTTAATTTTACATGATGGTGAAGGATTAAAAAAAAATGAAATAAAAATACCTAAAGATAAAGGAATTGTTGGTTCAGTTTTTTTAACTGGAGAAAAAGAAAAAATTGATGATGTTTATTTAGATAAAAGATTTAATAAAGATGTTGATAAAAAGACTAATTTTAAAACTAGAAATATGATTTGTTTTCCTTTAAAAGATAAAGATGGTGAAATTTTTGGTGCAATACAAGCAATAAATAAAGTAAATGGTAGTTTTGATAGTGATGATGTTGAATTTATGGAAATTTTTAATAAAGAAGCTTCTTGTATTTTGAAAAGTAAATTAAATTTAGGAGAAACTAATAATATTATTTCTAAAATGAAATTAATTATTAGTTATTCTAATGATATTTTAGGTATTGTTAATTTGAAAGAATTAACTAAAAAAACTGAAGATTTATTTACTAGTTTATTTTATGTTTCTACTTCGAGATTATATTTTTATGATTATGAAAAAAATGATTTGGTTCATTTAATTTTTGGAAAAGATGATGTGAGAATTAAACTCATGGGTATTTTAAAATTAGTATTTAGAAATAGAGAAATGCATGCTTGTCCAAATATTAAAAATTGTAAATATTATAATGATTTATCTGATTTATATAGTGATGGTTCTTTAGTTACTTTTCCTATTGTTTGTGAAGGTGATGTTATTTGTATTATTCAAACACTTTTTCCAGGAAAAATTTCTGAAAAAACTGAAAGTTTAAAAGAAAATGAATCTGTTATTATACAACAATTTGCAAAAATTTTATCAAGGTTTATTATGTATTATACCAATAATAAACCTAAAAATATATTAAAAATGGTAAAGTAAATTATGGTAAAAAAAGAGTTTTTTAAAAATATAACAAAAAGGAAATTTCATATTTTTTTGATTTATAAATAAAAAAAATATTAATATATAAAAAAAATATTATTCAAAAAATATTTTAATTAAAAAAGAAAATAAAAAAAAAATATTTAAGAAAAAAAAATTCAAATTATTATTATTTGAAAAAGGATAAAAAAATGCCAAAGAAAAATAAAAAAGATACAATATCTCAAATAAAAAATGATAAAGAAAAAATAAAAAAAGAAGAAGAAAATGAAAATTCAGAATCATATTCAGATAAAAGTGAAGAAGAAGAAGAATCAAAAGCAGGAATTGTAAAAGAACAAACAGTACAAAATAAAAATGAACCAAAGAATTTAAAAGATCTATTTGACTCAGAACCTCAAATAAAAGAAGAAAAAGAAACAAGTAAAAAAATTCATAATAAACCAAAAAATAAAAATGAAAAACCACATTTTATTAATTCAAAATATTCTGGAAATGCAAATGCAAAATATGATATTGAAGCAAAGAGAAAAAATGAAGGTCAAAAAAAAAAGTATAATGTTCAAGGAATTGATACAATTGCAATTGAAAATGAAAAAATAAAACCTACTAAAAATTATTTAGAAAAAGATATTGTTAAAAAATATAATGAAGATAAAGAAGAAGAAATTGTAAAACCAGAATTTAAAAATTTAAAAATTGGAAAAGAAAATTTTGTTGAACTAAATAAAAATGAAGATTTATTTGCTAAAAATATGGAAAGTAAAAATTTTGAAATTAAAAATGAATATGCTGATGAGAAAGAAAAAGAGAAAAAAGTAAGAGAAAAAAAATATTATGAAAAAAAGGAAATTACTAATGATATTGATTCTGATGGATTTGAAATTGTTGGTTCTAAGGAAGAAAAAAGAAATTATCAACCTCATAAAAAAAAACATTGGAATAAGAAAAAAAAATATTATAATGATGATGATAAAGATTGGAAAAAAAAAGATGAAGATAATAAAAATGAAAATGAAAATGAAAAAAAAGAAAATAACGAAAATGAAAATAATGAAAATGAAAATAATGAAAATGAAAATAATGAAAAAAAAAATGAAAATGAAGAAAAAGAAGAAAAAGAGAAAGAAAAAGAAAAAAAATATGAAAAAAGAAAAAAGGGAAAAAAAGATAAAAAATATAAAAAAGAAGAAAAAAAAGAGGAAGATATACCAAAAGCTCCTATTAATTTACATGAAAAGGTTACAGTAAAATTAGATACAAATGTAAAAAGTTTAAAAGATTTATTTTAAAAGAAAAATTTTAGATAAATAAGTTTTAGATTTCATAATGTTTTTATTAATAAAAAGATTTATATTTGTATATTTTATTCAGTTTTTTTTTATTTAATTTATTTGTTTAAATCATTTAATATTTTATTAAAGTTAATAAATTTAATTATTAATTCTTTAATATCATTTTCATTTATTATGTTCAAGTTTTCTTCTATAAAATTTGAATTTTCATTTATTGTTTTAAAAAAGCTTTGTATATTTTTATTTTTATTATTTTGATTTATTTTATATTTTTCCATAAGAAAATAAACATTTTCTTTTAAAACATTAGGATGATATTCAGTTAATAACCAATAATATATTGAAAGAATTTTTTGTGTTTTATCTTCAATTTTTTCAATAGATAAATGATTAAAAGATGAAATTATACTTAAACATCTATTTTCAATTATAAATTCATCTAAATCAATATTATTATAAACAACTTTTATAAAATCTTCAAAAACTTTTTGATAATCATATACAAATTCTTTATACATTTTAATTTGATATGAAGAAAAAGCTTGTAAATGAAGAACATTTTGATTATATTCATTATCTTTTTGTATATACTTTTTTAATGATTCTTCATCTTTTAAATTAATATAATCATCAGAATGACCAACTGAATCAAAAATAAATATTGTATTTTTATCATATATATCATCAATTATTAATAAGTTCCAATGAACCTGCATTGCTATAAAAAATATATGAATTTCATTGTTTGATTTTTTAAAATTTTCTAATGCATTTTTTAATATTTCAATTTGATTTATTTCTATATAATTAAAATTTCTAAATGAATATTCTATCCAATTATAATTTATTTTTATTCCATTTATTTCATTTTTATATATATTTTTATTTATATTTAAAATTTTATCAATTTGTACTCTTTCAATTGAACCTTGTTTTTTTAATTCATTTTTTTCAAATTCATCAAAGTCATCTTTTTCTAAAATTTTTTTTAGAAATTTATTATAGAATTTATAAAAAAGAAAATTTGAAGTATTCTTTATTAAGTAATATAAATTTCTTCCTTTTTCTATATATTTTAAATAATTTTTTGCAAAAAAAAAAGCATAAAAACCACATAAATTACTTTTATTATGTTGATTTATTGTTTTCATAAAAAATAATTTTGGATTAATAGTGAATTTTTCATAATTAATTTGAAAAAAGATATAATCTTCTAATTTTTTTCCTATAATTTCTTTTTGTCTTTCTTCTTTAGTTTTTAGTAATTCATTTAAATATTTTGTTATATAATTTTTAATATCTTCATTTTCCATTTTTAAGAATATGAATAAATTAATTAAAACTTAAACTATAATATATAAAGAAACAAATTATTTTATTAATATTTTATAAATATTTATATTCATATAAATTTTAATAGACTTTTACATTCAAAATCTAATTTTTATTTTTAAATTATTCTCTATTATATTCTTTGATTTTAAATAAAAATCTTATTGTTATTTAATTATTTTTATGATTTCAAATAAATAATAATACTTCTTAAGTTAAAATTTTTTGATTTATATATATTCAAATTAATTTAATAAAAAATCATATAATTATATTGTCTATTCATAGAAAAATTTAAATGAAAAAAAAATCAATAACAAATAAAATTAATATTATGATGGATCTATTATCATTCTTAGTAAATATATAATATAAATTCAATTTAGTTTGTTTGTAAAGAAAAAAATGAAAGAATAAAATCAAAAACAGAAATAGAAGTAGAATCAGAAAAACCATTAAATATGACTGAATCAACAGTATGGAAAAAAAATAATACAAATCAATCAATTTATGAAAAAGGGTTTAATATAAAAAATGATTTATCAGAATTACCAATAATAGAAGAAAATAGAATTCAAAAATCAGAAAAAATTTTACAAATAATTCCTTCATTAACTTTTCCAAATTTATTTCTAAATTATAAAAATATAAAAATAGATGAATATGGACTTGAAGGATGTGTTGATAATTTTAAAGGTAAAAAAACATTTTTTGGTATAAATAAAAGTAATAATGAAAATAATATTAATTTTTCCCATGTAAATGATGTAATAATAAGTGAGCAAATAACTAATCCAACTATAAATAAAACCTTACCTTTATTTTATATTTTTTTTGAAAAAAATATTCGACATTATTTATTGAAATCATTATCAAAAGGAGTTTATTTTTCACTTTCAATTAATCCTTTTAATCAAATTTTATTAGATACTAAACATAAAAATTATTTTAAAATTGGTAATATTGTATTATCAATTACTATAATTAAAAAAGAAAAAAAAATAATAATTAAAGTAAAAAAAGGAGGTGAAATTCAAGATGAAATAAATAATCAATTTGATTTTGAAAAATTTCCTATTACAATAGGAAGAATGAAATGTTCAATTAATATTAATAGTGAATTAATTAGTAAAAATCATATTACTTTAAATTATTTTAAAGAAAATGATATATTTTTTTTAACTGATAATGGAAGTACAAATGGTACTCAATTATTATTAAATGAAGGAAAAATTATTCAATTATGTGGAGAAATGGATTTTAATATTGGAGAAAAACAATTTAAAATTATTGAAAAATAATTTGATAAAGATAATATTTGTATTTTAGATTTTTGCTAATTTTATTATAATTGTTTATATATATAACTGGTTTTAATATTATATTTTATAATCGTTAGTTTTATAAAAAATAATGGTTTGAATAAATGATATGTATATTTAATATTAAATATTATATAAAAGAATAAAATGCTTTAAAAACTTTAAATTTATTTAATAAAAAATTAATAATTATGGATTATTTATTCAATTTTTTTATTTGAACTAATAAATTAAAAAATGAACAATAGAAATTCAAATCAAAATAGGAATTCAAATCAAAAAAGAAATTCAAAACAAAATAGAAATTCAAATCAAAATAGAAATTCAAATCAAAATAGAAATTCAAATCAAAATAGAAATTCAAATCAAAATAATAATTCAATTCAAAATAATAATTCAATTCAAAATAATAATTCAATTCAAAATAATAATTCAATTCAAAATAATAATTCAATTCAAAATTCTGAAAATCAAGATTATCATTATCTAGACTTTATGCAAAATAATCTGCAAGAAAATAGTCAACATCAAGTAGATAATTTTCAAAATGAAGTTCAATTTAGCAATGATAATGAAAATGAAAATGAAAATGAAATTAATAATGAAGATGAGAATTTTGATAATGAAAATTCTAAGGAAGAAGAAGGTGAAATGAATGAATATAATGAAAATAAAGATTATAATGAAAATGAGGAAAATGATAAAATTAGTATAATTGATAAATTATATTTAATTTTTATAAATAATTCATCTTATATTCCAGCAAAAAATAAATATTTCATAACTCAACAAAACCTATATAAAATAGTCAAAAAAATTCTATTGACATTTAATATAAATAAAATTGATTTAATATTTAAAAGAATATCTCCAAAATCACTTCTAATTGACTTTGATCAATTTCAACAATTTTTAATATTATTATGTGAAAAAGAAAATCCATTTGAATTTAAGAGAAATAAAAAAGAAGCATTAAACAAATTTCTATCATTTTTATTTGCAAAATTTCCATTAGTAATAGAAAAAGAAGTAAATAATAATCAAAATGATACTTCAAATTACTGTTATAATTCAATGAATAAATTATTTAATTATAAACCAGATGATTCTCAATTATATGTGATGGAACAAATAAATTCATCAATAATGGAAATATATGAAAAATATTTTTATGATGAAACAAAAAAAGAAAACCCCATCAAAGAAAATAATTTAAGATATATAATTGAATTTTCAAGAGATTTTGAAATAATTCCTTTTTATTTAACTGAAACTCAAATCTCAAATTATTATTTTTTATCAAATGAAAAAGAAAATATAAATCAAAGATTAGATTTTACTTTTGAAAATTTTAAAATGTTATTGATTAGAATTAGTATTTATATATATGAAAAATTTTATAAAAATATAGATGATAAAATGAATGAAGTTGGTAAATTATTATTATTTTTAGAAAGATTAGAATTTTCAAAAGGAATGAAAAATTTTAGTAGAAAATTATCAAGACCAAATGCCAAAAATATATCTTTAATTCCAAGTAAAAATGTTTATAAAGAATTAATAGATGAAAATTTAAATAATGATGATGATAGTATTGAAAATAATAATTTAATTAAAAATAATTTATCTGCTTTTGAAACTACTTTTTCTTATTTTTGTTCTCATGGTAATAAATTTAATAATTTAATGAATTTAAGTTCTTATATAAAATTTTTAAAACATTGTAGGATTTATAATGAAGTTTTAGAATGTCAAAGAAAATTATTTAATAAAATTTCAAATGATATGAGAAAAAAAGAATATTTAAATAATAAAGGATTTACAAACCAAAGATTTTATAATCAAAATAATAATCCCAAAACATATGAGCAAAAAAAATATATAAATACAATAACAAAAATAGTAAATGCATCAAATAATAATTCATTAATTGGAGAAAGTGATGTTAATATAATTTTTTCTTATTTAACTGGACCAAGAAATTATAATTTTAATGAATATTATCAAAAAATGTTAGATAAAAATTGTGGTTATTCAACTGCAATTTGGGCTAATAATGAAAAACAATTTAATACTAAAGCAATAAATAATAAAGATTTAAATGATGAAGAAAATAGTCATAAAATTTTAAGAATGGATTTTAAAACCTTTTTATTAAGTTTAAAATTTATTGCTAGAAAAATATATCCTAATTTAAATATTAATCAAGCTCTGGATAATTTATTACAAAATAGGATTATTCCTCATTTAATTGATAAAGATAAAAATATTGTTGATACTAACAAAAATTTATATTATTTTGATAATTTAGAAAAAGTTTTTGAAAACTTAAAAGATGAAGAATTTACTTTTTGTATTAATAAATTAAAACAAGTTATGAATATGTATTTTAATCTTTATTTTGATACTAAAACTATTGTTTTTAATCAGTTTTTTAACTTTTTGACTGAATTTTCAATATTTCCAGATATAATTAATTTATTTCAAATAAAAATTTTATTCAGTTTTTTATCTCAAAAAACTAAATTAGAAGAAAATAAAAATATACATTCATTAAATGAAATAAGTAAAGAACAATATATTAATAGTAATTTATTTGCATTATCTTTTGCAATTATTTCAATGATTTATAATATAAATGAATCAAATGATTTTATTTCAAATATTGTTGCAATAATTGAAAAAATGAATAAAAGTGAAGGAGTGAAAAAATGTTTATTAAAAATTGGAAGAACATATATTAAATCAAGTGATTTTGTTAGCTTTTTAGAAAGTATGAAAAATAAATATCCTAATGAGTTAAAATTGGGATATAATGAAAATAATAATTTTCCTGAAAAAAATAATAAAACTTTATTAGTCCTAAATGATATTTTTAATGATGAATAGAAAAATTTAAATGAAAAAATTATATTAAAAGATATTATTTTAAATATTTATATATAATTAATTTATGATTATTTTTAAAAAAAACATTCTTTATTTTAAAAGAAAAATGAAGAAAATTTACATTTTAATTTTTTCACTTACTTTAATAAAAATAACATTAAATGAAGAAATAAAGGAAAAAATAATATGTTATGATGAAAATTGTTTAAATTGTGGGACAGAATTCATACATTCATGTATAGAATGTTCAAATAATTATATATTACATTTAGGAGATTGTGGAAAAAAAGAAGGATGTCAAATTAAAAATTGTGAATTATGTTCATTTGAAAATAAATGTATAAAATGTAAATCTTGTGTTAGTTCATCAGGAAAATGTACTTGTAGAGAAAAAATAATAATTTATGTTTCATGTGGAATTTTATCAATTTTAATTATAGGTATTGTTTTATATTGTTTAATTCATCCTGTTAAGAGTTCAATTAATTTAAAAAAAAATCCTATTATTTATAGAGAAATGATAAGAAGAAATAGATTGATTAATACTATTCAAAATTATAATGATGAAAATTTTAATAATAATAATGATATTAATAATTTTAATTTTGGGAATAATTTTACCAAAAATTTATCTGATGAATTTTTAAAGGAAGAATTTGAAAAAAATAAAATTAATATTAATGATATTAATATTGAAACTAAAAAATGTGATAATTGTTTTATTAATTTATGTAATGTTAAATTAAATTGTGATTGTTTTATTTGTTTTGATTGTTTAAAAAAGGAAGAAATAAATAAAATATGTCCAAAATGTAAAATGAGTATAAATAATATTCAACAAATAACTTGTAGTATATGTTTTGGAAATAAAAATGAAATTTCTAAATTTAAATGTAATTGTTCATTAACTGTTTGTTTGGAATGTTATATGAAATGGAGAAAAGAAAATGATTTTTGTCCTGCATGTAGAAATAAAATATAAATATAAAAAAGCATATTTTATTAATATAGAGTAAGAAAAAAGTTAAAATAAATTAAAAAAAAATGATATTTGATATATTATTGAAATGATTATAATTGTAAAAAAGTATCTTAAACTAATGATTTATATTAATTTTTATTTTTTTAAATTTTTTACTATTAAATTATTTAAAATTTTAATGTCAAAAATTATAGATGAAAAACCATTAATTAATCTAGGATTTGATTATTATTCTTCTATAATTTCACAGATAATAATTGGAGGATGGGATGAAAATGATATTAATAAATATTATAATATAAATAATACCTTAGAGATTGAAATTCCAAAAATGAAAGTTTTATTTTCAATTCCTTTTAATTCAAATTTCTCTAATTTTGATGTAAATTATTATATAAAAAATATATAGTATATTTTTCCAGATGAAGAATATTTTTTTGATAAACCTCAATTTTTTTCTACTTGTATAAAAGAACAAACAACTAATTTTTATAATTATATATATTCATTAAAATATAATGAAATTTATAATGAAAATAAAATACCAATTGCAATAATATTAATTTCAAAAAAAGATGATCCAGAACAATTTAAATTATTCTTATCTTTCATATATAATAAAATGATAATAAATTCAGATTTTAATAATACAATAAATATTGATGATATAAAAAATTATAAAAAATTAGAATTTTTAAATATATTATTTTATTCTTTTTCAAATTTAATAAAAGTTTCACCTCATTCAACACTAAGATTAATTTTTCCTAATTATGAAGATAAAGTAGACTTTTATTATCATTCAAATTCAGAAATTCCATGTAATAAAATAGATAAATCAATATCTTTTTTATTTTCAATTTTAGATTTAAATATAATAATTAAAGTAATATTTATGTTATTAACAAATAAATCAGTTGAATTTGTATCATCTTCAATTTCAATTTTATCAAATTTAATTCCTGCTTTTTTAAAACTGATTTACCCAATTAAATTTGACTATTCTTCAATTCCAGTTGTTCCAATTAAAGATACTGAAAATTTAAGTAATCAAAAACGAATTCATTGTTTTGGTTTAATAAATAAAGATGATAATTTTAATAAAAAATTTTCTCAAGAAGGTTGTGTTATTGTTGATTGTGATACAAATCAAATGTATCGTTATCAAAAATATGTTAATTTTTGTCCTTTACCTTCAAGTGAATTATCAAAAAATAAAAATTTGAATTTAAAGTATTTTGCAAATAAAATTCAAAAATATGAAAAAATAAAAGGAAAAGATAATTATCATGATGTTAAATTTTTAGAAAATGGGAAAATTATTATTGATTGTGAACAAGAAAATTCACTTGTGTTAGAACATAATGACAGTTATTTAACAGAAAAAGAATTTATTCAATTAAGAAAACAAATTAATTATATCAAAAATTTAGATTTAAATTTGAGTTCAATTGATAAGAAAAAAATTAATAAAAGAGTTTTTAATCCAGAAAGAGAGGAAAGAAATTTTGATTATAAAATTAATAAATTATTTACTGAAATGATTTATAATAAATTAATTAATCAACAAGAACCTTTAGCAATTGATATGAGAATTTTAAAAAGTTTCATGAAATTTAAACAAGATTTCGAATTTGATAATAATTCACCAAAGAGTATAATGAAGAATATTAAAATTTTTGATGAGGAATTTTCTTTTTTTAATTCTTTTGTAATTAAACAAGAAATTTTTGATTTTCCTTTTAATGAAGCTAAAAACTTTTTTGATTTTGAAAAATTTAATGAAATTTATTCTAGCTATAATAAAATAAAAGAAAATTTTTCTTCTGGAAATCTTAAAAGTGAAAAAAATGGTGAAAAAGATTATGATTTTATTCATAATATTCATTTAAATTTTTATGGTGAAAATGGAGTTTTTAATTTATTTAATTTAATTAAAGAAAAGATAAAAGATAAAGAAAAAGATTTTTTTCTAAAATGTTATAATGAAAAAATATTTAATGAAATAAAAAAATTTTTAAATGATAATTTTACAAATGATTTTAATTTAAAAAATGAAGAAACCCAAAGTAAAAAATATTTGATTGAATTTCTTAAAAATGATAATAGTGAAATAAATTATTCAAAAAATTCAAATTTTTATCTCTATTTAGCTTTTATATTTGAAAAAATGAAAGAAGCTAATTTATCGAATCAAGATTTTGATATAAACTCAATTAATAATCAAATTATTAATTATTATATTTTAGGTTATAAATATTCCCCTCATAATTTTACATTTTTAGATTTTTATAAATTTTTAGATAAATTATCTTTAAGAGAATTAAATGAAACATATTATTTTAATAATAAAACAATTAATAAATGCTTAGTTAAAATTATAGAAAACATCAGAGATAAAAAAGTAAAAGAAGAAGAAATAAAAGTTGAAAAATTAATAAAGGATAAATTCGATTATTATTCAAATTAATTCAAAAGATAAATTTAATATTAATTAAAATAAATTTTTACTTAAGTTTTTTATTATTAATTTTAAACAATATTTAATTAAATTTTACCAGAACTAAACCATTTTAGATTATTAATAAATTACAAAATAAAATCAAACTTTTAATTAAGCATTAACATAAGAATTTATACAAAATAATTATATATTTTATAATATAAAAAAGATTTAATCAATTCCAAACAACCTTCCAAATTACATAGAATAATACAAATATATTATTTAGTTTATCAAGAGAATTATTAATTCTTGTTAAAGTTATTTACAAATAATATTTAAAAATTATTTCTTTAC
>JAEEGL017204728.1_pt1 | contig 17382 bp, 19 predicted proteins | sample 9134231 | NCBI WGS metagenome assembly JAEEGL01 (sample SAMN16246548, study PRJNA631951) | gut metagenome | biome: gut microbiome; feature: rumen; material: fiber-attached | host: Bos | place: Iran: Karaj | collected 2018-10
CCGTCGTAAAGTTTAATTCCGGATCATTTAAAATCAGAGTATTATGGCAAGATATACTGGTCCTACTACAAGAATCGCCCGCAAGTTCGGAGAGCCGATCTTCGGGCCGGACAAACATTTCGAGAAGCGGAATACGCCTCCGGGACAGCACGGTCTCGCAGCCAAGCGCAAAAAACAGAAAGAGTACGGCACCCAGCTCAAGGAGAAGCAGAAAGTCAAATATATGTACGGCCTGCTGGAGCGTCAGTTCCGCAATACCTATGAGAAGGCTTCCCGCATGAAGGGACAGACCGGTGTCAACCTCCTCTTCCTCCTCGAATCCAGACTCGACAACCTCGTCTACCGTGCCGGTATTGCTCCGACCCGCGCCGCGGCCCGTCAGCTGGTTCTGCATCGCCACATCACCGTTGATGGCGAAATCTGCAACATCCCTTCCGCACAGGTGAAGCCCGGACAGGCTTTCGCTGTCAGGGAGCGTTCCAAGAGCCTTGAGGTCATCCAGAACAGCGTCGCTTCCGCGACCAAGTATTCCTGGATCGAATTCGACACCAATACGCTCGCCGGCAAGTATCTCAATGTCCCTTCCCGTGAGGACATCCCCGAGACCATCAACGAGCAGCTGATCGTCGACCTCTATTCCAAGTAAAATCCTAACACCCACAGAATTATGGCAATCTTAGCATTTCAAAAACCGGACAAGGTCATTATGCTCGAAAGTACGGACACCTTCGGCCGTTTCGAATTCAGACCCCTCGAGCCTGGATACGCACAGACGATCGGTAACGCACTGCGTCGCATTCTGCTTTCGTCCCTGGAAGGTTTTGCCATTTCTTCGATCAAGATCTCGGGCGTGGAAGATGAGTTTACCACCATCCCGGGTGTCATCGAAGGAATGCAGGACATCATCCTCAACCTCAAGCAGGTCCGCTTCAAGAGAATGGTGGAGACCGTTGACAGCGAGGTAGCAAACATCACCGTAAGCGGCAAGCAGGAGTTTACCGCCGAGGATATCTACAAAGGATTGTCTTCGTTCCAGGTGTTGAATCCGGAGCAGCATATCTGCTCGCTCGAGCCCTCTGTCAAGCTCGAAATGACCATCACCATCACCAAGGGCCGTGGCTTTGTTCCGGCCGAGGAGCTGAGGGATGAGAATACGCCGATCGGGACGATTCCCGTCGACGCGATCTACACCCCGATCCGCAAGGTGAACTGGTCCCGTGAGCCCTGGCGTGTCGAGCAGAAGACCGACTACGAGAAACTGAACCTCGAGATCGAAACCGACGGTTCCATTTCTCCGGACGCGGCCCTGCAGGATGCGGCTTCCATCCTTATCTATCACTTCAAGCTTTTCACCGACGAGCGTAAGGTCACTCTTGACAGCGCGGTGGAGACCGAGCGCAATCCCCTGGGCGAAGAAGAGCTCCGGATGCGTCACCAGCTCCTGACCAAGCTCTCCGACGAGGGCCTCTCCGTCCGGGCGTTCAACTGCCTGAAGGCGGCCGACATCGACACCTTTGCCGACCTGGTCTCCTACACGCGGGCCGAACTGATGAAGTTCCGCAACTTCGGACGCAAGTCCCTCGGTGAGATCGACCTCCTCGTCGAAAAGCGGAAGCTGTCCTTCGGTATGGATGTTACGAAGTATAATATTGAACCCAAGAAAAAGAACGTTTAGCCATGAGACACAATAAAGCAGTCAATCACCTCGGACGCAAGAGCGGTCACCGCAAGGCGATGCTTTCCAATATGGCCTCTTCCCTGATCCTTCACAAGAGGATCGAGACGACCGTTGCCAAGGCAAAGGCTCTCAAGATGTATGTCGAGCCGCTTATCACCAAGTCCAAGGACGATTCCACCCATTCCCGCAGGACCGTTTTCAGCTACCTGAAGGACAAATATGCCGTGTCGGAACTTTTCCGCACCATCGCTCCCAAGATCGCTGACCGTCCCGGTGGCTATCTCCGCGTGCTCCATACCGGTTTCCGTCAGGGTGACGGCGGCGAGATGGCGCTCGTAGAGTTTGTCGACTTCAACGAGGCCGCCCTTGCTTCCACCAAGAAGGAAGCCAAGAAGGGTACCCGCCGCAGCCGCGCCAAGAAGGCCGAGGCCGCTCCCGCAGCCGAGGCTCCGGTTGCCGAGCCTGCAGAGGCCCCGGTTGCTGAGCCTGTCGAAGCACCCGCCGCTGAATAAGTCGATGCGACACCCCTTTGAAAGGCCCGGAATTTCCGGGTCTTTTTTTGTTGGGCCAAACTTGCTATATTTGTAGGTTATTACTAACCAAACCAATTATATGGATCTGAACATTTTGTTTTATTCGGTCCCTGCGGCATCGGTCGTGGCGCTGCTGTTCGCGTGGATTTTCTTCCGTCAGATGATGAAGGAAAGCGAGGGAAATGTGACGATGAAGGAGATTGCCCAATACGTCCGTGAGGGTGCGATGGCTTACCTGAAGCAGCAATACAAGGTGGTTGTCATCGTGTTTGTGGTGCTGGCTGCGCTGTTTGCCGTGCTGGCCTACGTGTTCCACGTGCAGAATCCGTGGGTCCCGTTCGCCTTCCTGACCGGCGGCTTCTTCTCTGGCCTCGCCGGATTCGTCGGAATGAAGACGGCGACCTACGCCTCCGCCCGGACGGCCAACGCGACGATGCGAAGCCTGAACTCCGGCCTTAAAATCGCCTTCCGGAGCGGCGCCGTGATGGGCCTCACCGTCGTGGGTCTCGGTCTGCTGGATATTTCCATCTGGTGGATCGTCCTTCGCGCTTTCGTGCACGAGGCTTCTGACGCACAGACCCTGGTCGTGATTACCACCACGATGCTGACTTTCGGAATGGGTGCCTCTACACAGGCCCTCTTCGCCCGTGTCGGCGGCGGTATCTACACCAAAGCGGCGGATGTGGGCGCTGATATTGTGGGCAAGGTCGAGCAGGATATTCCGGAAGATGACCCCCGCAATCCGGCCACGATTGCCGATAACGTGGGCGACAATGTGGGGGACGTTGCCGGAATGGGTGCCGACCTCTACGAATCCTACTGCGGTTCCATTCTCGCCACGATGGCTCTCGGCGCTTCGGCCTTCTTCTCCGACGGCATCGCCGTGCAGCTCCGCGCCATTATGGCGCCGATGCTGATCGCCGCCATCGGCGTGGTCCTTTCCATTCTCGGCATTTATGTCGTCCGTACCAAAGAGGGCGCATCGCTGAAGGACCTTCTCGGTTCCCTCAGCCGCGGAACGAACCTCAGCGCCATCCTGATTGCGCTGCTTTCGTTTGGCGTCTTCTACGTGCTCGGATTCCCCAACTGGTGGAAACTTTCCCTGTCCGTGATTTCCGGCCTCGTGGCCGGCGTTGTCATCGGCAAGGTGACCGAATATTACACGTCGCACTCCTATAAACCTACGCAGAAGCTCGCGGAGAGCTCCCAGACCGGTCCCGCCACCGTGATCATCAGCGGCGTCGGCCTCGGGATGATCTCAACGGCCATTCCCGTAGTGACCATCGCGGTTGCCATTCTGCTGGCCTACGGCTTCGCGGCTGATTTCCATTTCTCGACGGAGACGCTGAGTCTCGGCCTCTATGGTATCTCCATCGCCGCAGTCGGTATGCTTTCCACCCTCGGCATTACCCTCGCCACGGATGCCTACGGCCCGATCGCCGATAATGCCGGCGGCAATGCCCAGATGTCCGAACTCGATCCCTCCGTGCGGGAGAAGACAGACGTTCTCGATTCGCTCGGCAATACCACCGCTGCAACCGGAAAGGGCTTCGCCATCGGCTCCGCCGCCCTCACGGCACTTGCCCTTCTCGCGGCCTACATTGAGGAAATCAAGATCGGTTTCAGCCACGTGGGCAAGACGGTCCTCCAGGTGGGCGACCGTACCGTGGATACCGTTTCGGCGACCATTACGGACATTGTCAATTACTACGACATCTCCCTGATGAACCCGTATGTACTGGTGGGCATTTTCATCGGATCGATGATGGCCTTCCTGTTCTGCGGCCTTACGATGAACGCTGTAGGTCGCGCCGCCCAGAAGATGGTGGTCGAAGTACGTCGCCAGTTCCGCGAGATCGCGGGCATCCTTGAAGGGAAGCAGCGGCCGGACTATACGAGCTGTGTCCGAATTTCCACCAAAGCGGCCCAGCACGAGATGATCTTCCCGTCACTCCTCGCCATCATCGTTCCGATGCTCGTTGGGGTGATTTTAGGCCCTGCAGGCGTCATCGGCCTCCTTGCCGGCGGCCTCGGCGCAGGCTTCGTCCTTGCGGTCTTCCTGGCTAACTCCGGCGGCGCCTGGGACAACGCCAAGAAGTTCGTGGAAGAAGGCAACTTCGGCGGCAAGGGCTCTTCCAGCCACCACGCCACCGTCGTAGGCGACACCGTCGGCGATCCCTTCAAGGACACCTCCGGCCCCTCGCTCAACATCCTTATCAAGCTGATGTCAATGGTCTCCGTCGTGATGGCCGGCCTCACCGTGATGCTCCACGGGTAAACAAAGATGTTCCGCTACGGATTCCTGGTCTTTTTCTTACTCGTGCTGGCGGCATCGGGGTATGTCGCCTGGCATCTTTGGCGCATTACGCCGGGAGGGTGGGCCTGCAAACTTTCCGTTATCGCACTTTTCGTCCTCTGGATGGTGCTCGCCATTGCCGGATTCTTTTTGACGGAGAAGGTCTCCGTTAAGGCGGCCCGGGTGTTCTATGTCGTTGGAAATACGTGGTGGATCGTGATGCTGTATCTGGCGTTGATCTTCCTGGTTGCGGATATTCTCTCCCTCTGCCGGGTCCTTCCGAAAGGGATTCTAAACGGGAATGCGGCCGTCGGAGCAGGCGTCGTGCTTGCTGTTGCAGTCGTGTTGATTGCCGGGCGGATTCACTATGCGCACAAATACCGTGAGTCCATCACTATTCAAACCGAGAAAACGCTGGAACATCCCCTGACTATTGTCCTGGCCAGCGACTTGCACCTCGGCTATCATAATTCCCGGCAGGAATTCGCCCGCTGGGTGGACCTGATGAATGCCGGAAGCCCGGATTTGATCCTGATAGGCGGAGATATCGTCGACCGGAGCGTTCGTCCGCTGCTGGAGGAAGATTACGCTGCAGAATTCCGCCGCTTGACGGCGCCGGTTATATTCGTTTTGGGCAACCACGAATACTATAGCGACAGAGAAGGTGCAGAGAAGTTCTTCGCAGAGGCGGGAATCACATTGCTGCGGGATACGCTTGTCTATTGCAAGGGTATAACGGTCATCGGTCGGGATGACAGGAGCAACCCCAACCGGATGGCTCTGCAGGAGTTAATCCCTTCCCTTGACAGCACATTCACTATTCTGCTTGACCACCAGCCCTACCATCTGGAAGAGGCGGAGGCAGCCGGCATCGACTTCCAGTTCAGCGGTCATACGCACCGCGGGCAGGTCTGGCCCCTTTCGTGGGTGACGGATGCTCTCTTTGAGAAGTCCTGGGGGTATTACCGTCGGGGGAATACGCAATACTATATCAGCTCCGGCCTTGGTCTTTGGGGCCCGCGCTTTCGCATAGGTACCCGGTCGGAATACTTAATCTTGAAGATTCAGCCGTCCGCTTCGGCGGGAAGATAGCTTGATGAGGGCGACGTAGGTCAGCAGCACGACATTCATCATCAAGGAGTAGAGGATGGCCGGAATGGCCATTTCCTCGTTAGCGAAGACGAACGGGCTGGAGGCCAGGGCGATGACCTGGGCGGCATTCTGCATACCGACCTCGATGATGACGGTGCGGCGCTCGCGGCCGTCGATCCGGAAGGCGCGGGACAGCAGGGCGGCACATCCTGCCGCCAGCAGAATCAGGGCCGTTACGCATAGCCCGAGTCGGCCGATGTGGGCGAAAATGGTCTTGTAATGCTGCACGAAGAAAATGGTCACCAGCAGCATTAGGGCCGGAAAGGCGGCCTTGGAGAGGACTTTGTCAATTCCCGCCGCGGCCTTGGGCCAGAACCGGTTGATGACGATTCCCACGACAACCGGAAGCAGCATCAGCAGGAGATTCTGCTTCAGCAAATTCCCCACCGGCAGGTGAATCCCTACCTCGGCTCCCGTCGACGCCGTCACCCATCCCATCAGCAGGGGCAGAGTTACGAGCGTAATCAAGCTACTGAGGGCTGTAAGCGTCACGGAGAGCGCGACGTCTCCCCCTGCCAGTTTGGAGAAAATGTTGGAGGAACTGCCTCCCGGCGAGCAGGCGATCAGCATCAGCCCGATGAAAAAGACAGGCGGCAACCGAAAAATATATCCAAGTCCCAGCGCAATGGCCGGGAGCAGGATAATCTGCCCGGTCAATGCGACGATAAAGGCTTTCGGCCGGGTCAGCACCATATAGAAGTCCTTCAGCCTCAGTGTCAGGCCGAGGTCGAACATCAATATTGTCAAAATGGGCAGGACGATCCAGATGGTGTTCATAGGCTGCAAAGATACACCATTCTTTGAAGATAGGCAAGTCACAAAAACAGCCCAAAATGTGACTGGCCCCTTACCAGCCGAAAACATTCCGCAGAACCCACCAGAGAATCGTTAGGACGACGAGGATCCAGGCGAGAATGGGGTTGCGGCTCAGCAGGTAATAACCGGGAAACCGGTATTTCAGCCATTCAGCAGAAAGATAAAAGAGAATGACCGGGATGACGCAGATAAAAAACGCGTTGTACTGAAAGGCGGCGGCCAAATGTCCGTGCAGCAACTGGTGAATGGCCCGCTGGGAGCCGCATCCCGGGCATTTCCAGCCCGTCAGCGTCAGGAACAGACATTTGGGGAACCAGGTGAAACGCTCCGGATCGAATCTCCCGTAAAGCCAGACACCAAAGAGCAAGGTCGCGATGACAAGCACCGCGACCATTGTTCGTTTGGTCCTCCGAGAGAGGGTCGGAGACATGGATGTGACGCTTATTTGGCCAGCATCAGGGCCTGCTGGAATTTCTTGTAGTTGAACTCGTAAGTCCGTTTCTTGGCGCTGAAGATATCGATGAGCCACCAGACACCGCAACCGAAGCCGGTCAGGATCTTGACAACGCCCAGCCCGATATCATCGAGGAAGAAACGATCCCAGCCCAGCAGGATGGCGATGATCAGAATGAGGCTCGGCTTCTGATAGCTGCCGCCCAGGAGCATCCCGGACTTGCTGTCGTCAACCTCCTCAAGTTGTTTTTGAATCTCGGCTTGCATCATCGGATCGAAGCATTCGCCGTTCTGCATCATGAATTGCTGAATAATTTCTTGTTTCATAGCTGTAAAGTTTTAAGGATGAATTTATAATAATATTAAAGATTTTCTGCTTCCTCGACCGCCTTGAAGTAACGGTAGGAATTGACTTTGAGTTCCCCGATGGCGGGCTCGTCGCAGACGACGATGCCGTTGGGATGATTTTGCATCCCGGAAAGGGTGCAGTAATGGCTGATGGGACCTTCGATGGCATCCTTCAGCGCGCGGGCCTTCTTGCTGCCGAAAGCGAGGATGACGACCTCCTTGGCACCAAGAACTGTGGCCACACCGACCGACATCGCCTGGGCGGGCACCTGCTTCCAGTCGCCGCCGAAGAAGCGGGAATTGACGATGCGGGTGTCGAGTGTCAGGGTCACCACGCGGGTACGGGACTGGAGGGAAGAGAATGGCTCGTTGAAGGCGATATGGCCGTCTTCTCCGACACCGCCAAGGAACAGGTCAAATCCGCCTGCCGCCTCGATGGCTTTCTCGTAAGCCTCGCATTCTGCCGCCGCGTCAGGGGCATTCCCATTGAGGATATGGATATTTTCGGGCTTCTCATCGATATGGTCGAAGAGATATTTGTGCATAAAGCTGTGATAGCTCTCGGGATGATCCTCGGGAAGGCCGACGTATTCGTCCATATTGAAGGAGATTACGTTTTTGAAGGAGACCTCTCCCGCTTTGACCATACGAATCAGCTCCGCGTAGGTCTCAATGGGGGTTGAGCCGGTGCAGAGACCGATGACAAAGGGCTTTCCAGGCTCTTTGGCGGCCTTCTCGTTGATCCGGGCCGCGATGTGGCGGGCCGCCCAGAGGGAGGCTTCCGCCGAAGTGTTACGAATAATGACGTTCATTTTATATAAGAATTAGTAAAGTTTCAGGAATACCTCGATAGCCTGGTATTCGGCCATACCGAGTTCGTCATAAAGGCGGGCGGTATTCTGCGTACGCTCCTCGGCCCGCTGCCAGAATTCCCGCGGGTCATCGCCCGGGAAGGGGACGATATCCTTCTGGGAGAGGTGACGGAAAATGGCGTGACGCTTCTTGATCATCTCATCCGGCGAGAGCGGAACGGCCATATCCACGCGGCCGAGCTCCCACTCCATCCAGGCGCCGCGGTACAGCCAGACGTGGGTCTTGCCAATCCAGGACGCGCCTTCTCCGCGCAGTTGCTCAAGGGCCTCCAGAGCCGCCTCGGTGCAGACGCGATGCGTCCCGTGCGGGTCCGCAAGGTCGCCGGCCATAAAGATCATATCCGGCTTGAGTTGCTCCAGCAAAGCCTTGATGATGTCGATATCCGCCTGGGTGCGCGGCAGTTTCTTGACGCCGCCGGACTCATAGAACGGCAGGTTCAGGAAATGGGCGTTGGTCTTGTCGTTGAGGCCGAAGGAACGGACGGCCCCGCGGGCTTCGCTCCGGCGAATCGCGCCCTTGATGTCCAGGAGGGCTCTGGGCTCCGGCTCGCCGGGGACCTTGCTGTCTACCAGCGCCTTCACGTCATCGAACTTGTCGGCAAAGCCGAGCTGGAAGGCTGCATCCATATGCTGCAGCACCACATCATCGTGCACCGCCACATTGCCGGAGGTCTCGTAGGCCACGTGGACGTTGTGCCCCTGGCTCACAAGCCGGATGAACGTGCCGCCCATTGAGATGACATCGTCGTCCGGATGAGGCGAGAAGATCAGCACAGTCTTCGGGTACGGAGTCGCAGATACGGGACGAGTGCTGTCGTCGGCATTCGGTTTGCCGCCCGGCCAGCCGGTAATGGTATGCTGCAGGTCGTTGAAGACATCAATGTTGATCTTGTGATAAGGACCGTATTTCTCGATCAGTTCGCCCAGTGAATTCTCCAGATAATCCTTCTCTGTGAGTTTCAGGATGGGCTTGTGTACCGTTTGGCAGAGCCAAACAACCGCCTTGCGGATGAATTTCTTGTTCCACTCGCAGGGGCCGACCAGCCAGGGGGCTTCAACGCGGGTGAGCATCGCAGCGGAATTGGTCTCGGCGTAGATGGTCGCATCATCGTGGAACTGAAGATAAGAAGCCGGACAGGACGGATCGACCGGGCCTTCGGCAATGGCTTTGACGGTCGTAGCCTTTCCTTCGCCCCAAGCCATCAGGATCACTTTTTTAGCGCTCAGCATCGTACTCAGGCCGATGGTGATGGCCGCGGCGGGCGTTGATGCCATATCGCCGTTGAAGTTCTTGGCCTGACGCTTGCGCGACTGGTAAGACAGGCGGACTGTCCGTGTGCGGCTCTTTTCGGAAGAGCCCGCTTCGTTGAAGCCGAGTTGCCCCTGTTCGCCGACGCCAATCACAAGGAGGTCAAGGTTTCTGGCAATCTTGTCGTATTCGGCGCAATAGGCGCTTACCTCATCCTGCGGGACGGTTCCGTCCGGGATGTGGATATTCTCCCGGGGAATATCCACCTTGTCGAGAAGGGCCTCGTGCAGGCGGAAATTCCGGCTCTGGCGGTCATTCTTCCGGAAGGGATAATATTCGTCAATGGAGATGACCTCCACATTCTTGAAGGAAATCTCACCGTCGGCATATTTGCGGGAGAGGATGTTATACAGGGAGACAGGGGTCCGGCCAGTCGTGAGGCCGAGACGGAAAGGACGGTCCGTGCAGGCTTTGATGGCATCGATTATGATGTCGGCAATCTGCTGGGATGCCGCCGCGTCGTCTTCAAAGATTTCGACGCCCACTTTCTCGTAGGAATGCAGGATTCCTTTGGGGAGGTCCTTCTCGATCAGGCCGCCCTCTTTGGGAAGATTGAATTTTGTCATAACTGCCTGTCACTTAAAGAGAATGTATCACCCTGCGAGAGATCCCCCGTCGTAAGGCCCTTCTTCAGCCATTTCTTGCGCTGGGCGGCCGTTCCGTGGGTAAAGGATTCTTCCACGGCATAGCCCTGGGCCTTCTTCTGGAGATAATCGTCGCCGATCTTGTCGGCGCAGTTGATGGCTTCGTCGATGTCGCCATCCTCCAGAGAACCGAACATCTGTTTCTCATAATACCCCCATACGCCGGCGTAAAAATCAGCCTGGAGCTCGATGCGGACGCTGATCTTGTTGGCGTTGGCTTCGCTGGTGCGCGACATCTGCTGATGGGCCTTGCCAAGGGTGCCAAGCAGATTCTGCACGTGGTGGCCGACCTCGTGGGCAATGACATACGCGTAAGCGAAATCCCCGTCCGCACCCAGGGAGCGCTTCATCGAGGAGAAGAAACTCAGGTCAATGTAGAGTTTCTCGTCGGCGGAGCAGTAGAAAGGTCCCATCGCCGCCTGCCCCTGGCCGCAGCTGGTGTTGGTCGATCCGGTGTAGAGAACCAGGGTGGGATTGCGGTACTGACCGAGGCCGTGCTGCTGGAAATAGGCCGTCCAGACATCCTCTGTGCTGGCGAGGATAATTCTGGAGAATCGGGCCAATTCCTGTTCTTCAGCCGTAAACTGGGCATCGTCCCCACCACCGGAAACCACCTCCGTCCCGCTGCCCATACTGGTCACGTTGTTGAATACATCCCCGAGGTCCCCGCCCATCAGGAGGGTGAGAATGCCCACGATGATTACGCCGCCGATCCCGAGCCCGGCAATTTTGCCGCCCGAACCCCTGCGGTCTTCTACATTGCTGCTTTCGCGTCTTCCGTCGAGTCTCATAGAGGTTTAGAATTTATGCATCCACAAATTTATATTTTTTCGTGGAATTCCGCAAGCGGCTGCGTAAAAACCCGACAGACAGGTAAGTCACATTTCAGGCCTTTTTTGTGACTAGCCTCACTCCGAGGGCAATGGCGAAGACGGCGGTGGGGAGGAGGAAGTAGATTTTTCGGGCCTGTAGGAAGGCCAGCGTTGTGGCGAGATGGCCGCTTTCCATCCAGGCAGGGTGCACGACCGGGCAAAGCAAGACGAAGGCCGTTACCAGACAGCCCAGGATGAGACCGGCCACCAGGGCGAGCACAAGAGCGCGCCGGCCGAAGCGACGCTCCGTATCCACGGTCTTCTTGAGGCCTTCCACGGCGTTGAGCCGGGCGTTGGTCTCAATGAGAAACTGCCCTTCTTCCGGAGCGGAGGGCCGGTTGTCCCGAAGGAATTGATCCAGGTCGTTCATAAGCGAATCCATTCTTTAAGGTGATTCCTGCCGACGGACAGGAGGTATTTGACGGTCCCTAGAGGGATTTGCATCACGCGGGCGATATCCTTCAGGGGGAGGTCTTCAAAATAATGCAGAGCGATGGCGGTGCGCTCTTTTTCAGGGAGCAGGGCGATGGCCCGTTGCAGCTTCTCGTGTTGGAAAGCGGCATCCGAGGCGGTTCCGTCCGGGACAGCGAGGGCTTCCGGCCCGATGGATGCGTGCTGCGGCACCCTGCGTAAATTATCGATAAAGCAGTTGTAAGCGATGCGGAACAGCCAAGCTTTGAAATTGCCGACGAAGCGGCCCGAGCTGACGTAGGCGCGGACCAGCGCTTCCTGGGCGATGTCGTCGGCGAGGGCGGCGTCGGAGCATAGCGATGTCAGGAACCGCCGGAGCGACCCCTGACACACTCGTACCTCGGCGATGAACCGCTCCCGCGTCACTCAGCCTCGAGTTCCTTGGCCAGCATCTTCTTGCCGGCAAAATAGTAGACGAACAGGCCGATGCCAACAGAGATGAAAATCAGGCCGGGACTATCCACCAGGAAGCCCAAAACGATGCGGGCTTGGGCATTCTCAAATCCTTCTATCATTGGAGTGAGGAGCCCTGTTAAAAGGATCGAGACGCCGATCAGCGTGCAGATGATGGCGGCGGTAAGCCGTCCCAGCAGGCGCTCTTTGAGGCTCTTCGGTTTCTTCGCCCGCTGCAGAAGATCGGGATTGATCTCCGCACCGGACTCGATGGCCTTCAGCATAACCTCCGTTTTGCGGTTTACTTCATTCTGCCGGACTCTGCCGATCAGCCAGACAATCAGCACGGGAAGTGCGACACAGATGGCAATGGGAACTAAGATGTCTTCTAACATAGTGTATCAAAATTTAATGTTCACCCGTATAACGCAAACCGACCCCGAAAGGTTGGAAAAATCTGCAAATTTTTTCAAAATTACAGCCGGAAGCCGAGGGTGAGGTGGCCGGTGACGTGGCTCATCGTGTAGTACAGGTCTTCCCCGGTTTGCTTCTCCCGGGTGGGGATGAACAGGACGTCGGCGGTCCCGAAGACGCCGACATAAAAGCGCTTGTAATAATAGATGACGGCAGCATTGGCGGCAGTCAGGAGCGGAAGGAACCGCATCCGGAATTTGGTTGTGTTGTTGAAGGCGGTAATGCGGGAACACCCGAACAGGCCGAATGTCTCGGTGCCGGAAATGTGGATCAGCCAGTGCTCGGACGGAGCCCAGTTGTAGCCGTATCCGCCGCCGAGGCCGACGAAGAATTCCCGGTTGCTGAATTTCGCCGGCTTGAATGTGCCCCAGTCGGCCCGGAATCCGAACGTCGCCAGCGGGCTGCCGGCACTCTTGCGCTGGATGAAGGACTGGCTCATCGCCGCCGGCATCGAGAATTTCTTCCAGTTGAAGGCATAGTAGGCATTGACCCGGACATACTGGGTCGGCATCGCGCTGGGGTTGACCTCGAAGGAGCTTTCGTTGAAGCTCAACTTGCCACTGAGGGACCAGATTTGACCGTATGTCACCTCACCGCCCGCCCGGTTGGTATAGACTTTCAGGCTGAATTCCTTGTCCTTGTTCTTGAATGGAATGGCGATGCCGAATCCCAGGATGACCCCCCGGTAGCCGACGCCGATGTTCTGCCGGAAGAGCGGCTTGGCCTTGAGGTCCACGCCGTAATCAATGCCCAGCGCGGGATGGTCGTTGTGGAAAGTGAGCAGGTTGAGGACGATATCCGATCGGGTGCGGAACAGCCACTTCTGCTGGGGTTTGAAGATGTAGTCGGTGTCTGTGTTCTGCTTCTGCTGATTCTTCAGCAGGAATCGGTCCACCTTCTTCGCCGTCCGGACAACCTTTGTCTTGAGCGAATCCGGCGGTAACGCCGACTCTCCGGCGGCCCAGGTGGCAGCCGGAAGAAACAACAGCATTACGATGAGGACTTTGCGGAGCATTCCGTCCGCAAAGATACGAAAATTTCGTCAGTCTCCGAGGGTCGCGACCATCACGGCCTTGATGGTGTGCATCCGGTTCTCGGCCTCGTCGAAGACGATGCTGTTCGGGCCTTCGAATACTTCCTCGGTGACCTCGACACCATCCATGCCGAACTTTTCATACACGTCTCGGCCGACCTTCGTCTCCAGATTGTGGTATGCCGGCAGGCAGTGCATAAATTTGCAGGCCGGATTGCCGGTGCGCGCCATCAGGGAGGCATTCACCTGATAGGGCTTCAGCAGGGCGATTCGCTCCTTCCACACTTCGTCCGGCTCACCCATTGACACCCAGACATCCGTATAGATGAAATCGCATCCTTTGATTCCGGCATCGACGTCGTCGGTAATGGTGATCCGGGCGCCTGTCTCCCGGGCAATCTCCCGGCACTGTGCGACCAGTTCCGCGGCCGGCTGCAGGGTTTTCGGAGCCACGATTCTCACATCCATTCCCATCTTGGCACCGCCGACCAGCAGCGAATTGCCCATATTGAAGCGGGCATCGCCGAGGTAAGCGTAGGTCACTTCGCGCAGCGGCTTCCCGGCGTGCTCCCGCATCGTCAGGAAATCGGCCAGGATCTGCGTCGGGTGGAATTCATTGGTGAGACCGTTCCAGACGGGAACGCCGGAATACTCCGCCAGTTCCTCTACGGTTTTCTGCGCGAATCCACGGTATTCGATGCCGTCATACATCCGGCCGAGCACGCGGGCAGTATCCTTCATCGACTCCTTGACGCCGATCTGGGAACCGGTGGGGCCGAGATAAGTCACGTGCGCGCCCTGGTCGTGAGCGGCCACCTCGAAGGCGCAGCGGGTGCGGGTCGAGGTCTTTTCGAAGATGAGGGCGATGTTTTTGCCCCTGAGGCGCGGCTGTTCGGTTCCGGTATATTTGGCTTTTTTGAGGTCGGCCGCGAGGTCGAGGAAGAATTCGATTTCCCTGGGGGTGAAGTCCAGCAGCTTGAGGAAGCTGCGGTTGCGAAGATTGTATGCCATATCAATATATTTTTAAGGAATAATTCTGGTTCCGCAGGAGGGATTGCCGAGTTCGGAGGCTTCGGTGATGACACACGCGCCGCCGCCGTTTTCGACGAAATAGATGCCGGCGCGGACTTTCGGGGCCATCGACCCCTCTGCGAACATCTCTTCCGCGAGGTATTGCCGGGCCTGGGCGATGGTCATCGTATCGAGTGCCCGCTGCTCCGGGGTGTGGAAATTCAGGTAAACCTTGGGCACGTCGGTGAGGATGTAGAATTCATCCGCCTTCATCGTGACGGCGGCCAGGGCGCTGGCGAGGTCCTTGTCGATGACGGCTTCCACGCCGCGAAGTCCCTCTGCATCCCTCACGACGGGAATTCCGCCACCACCTACCGTGATAACGATATACCCTTCCCGGGCCAGCCGCTCGACAAGGTCAATGTTCAGGATCCGAATCGGCTTCGGCGATGCGACCACCTTCCTCCAACCCCGTCCCGCCGGGTCTGCACGGTACGTCGCGCCGTCATTTCCGGGCTCCGTATAGTACGGCCCCACAGGTTTTGTGGGATTCCGAAAGCCGGGATCGTCGGCCGCCACCTCCACCCGCGTCACGAGCGAAACGACGGGACGCGGGTCCTGAGCCTGTCGAAGGACCCGCTCCAGGGCCGTCTCGATCAGATAGGCGATCGAGCCCTGCGTTTCCGCTCCGCAGAAATCCATAGGCATCGCCTCCAGGCCGAAGAGCTTCTTCCCGGCTTCGTGACGGAGCAGGCCGTTCCCCACCTGGGGACCGTTGCCGTGCCCGATGACGATGTCATATCCCCGGGAGACGAGGTGGCACAGTTGCGCGCACGTCCGCTCGACGTTGGCCAGTTGCTCCTGGAACGTTCCCTTTTCTCCGGCCCGCAGCAGGGCGTTCCCGCCGAAGGCCACCATGGCTAGTTTATTGGTATGTGTCTTCATAATAGATTCCGGGTCAAGCCCGGAATGACAAGGTGTTAATCTCTCCTCAGTGGCAATGTTGAGCATCGCAGCAGGCCGCCCATCTTGGAAATTTCCCGGTAGGGGACCGTCTCGACCGTCATTCCCCAGACGGTGCGGAGATGGTTGTTGAGCCGGGTGAAATGTTCTTCCGTCACGACCACATCCTCCGAAATGGAGAAGATGTTGGAATTCATATAGTACATCTCCTCGGTGGTCAATTCAAAGACATTCTCCTTGCCGAACATTTCCACGAGATGGTCGGCGTCGCGGGGGTTGAGGAAACCCTTGCGGTAGATGATGGCCTTGTCCTTTCCGACGGGCATAAAGGTGCAGTCGAGGTGCAGGATGCCCTCGTAGGGGTCGGTATCGCTCTTGCGGAGGTTGAGGGGGATGATGGTCTTGCCGGGGAAGATCATCCGGAGGTAGTCCAGGGCGAGACGGTTGGTCCGCGCGGTCTTTACCTCGGGATAATCCTCGAAGGCGTATTGCCCGAGGAAGATAATGTTTTTGTAGAGAATGACGTCGCCGCCCTCCACGTGCACCGCTTCCGGCAGGTTGTAGATCTGCTTGTAGTGGATCTGCCGGTAGATGTTCTCGTAGGCATCAATCTCTTCCTGCCGGTCGGGAATGATGTTGGATACGATGATCTTGTCGTCGATGACAAATCCCACGTCCCGGGCAAAGACCTGGTTGCAGTTTGCGACCAGATCGGGGCGGTAGACTTTTACGTCATATTTCTTGAGGATGGCTTCAAAGGCCTCCATTTCCCGGATGATGTCGGCTTCGGCCGGATAGACTCCGTGCAGGACCGACTCGTAGGACTTGCTGTCGAAGGTCTCGTCGAGCCTCGGCGTGGGGCCGTTGGAATACGGAAGCCCCAGGACGACTTCCCGGAGACGGGCGGTTTCAGAATGTATATTGAGTTCCATATTATTGAATTTTCTTTTCTGCAGGGCGCTGAGTCAGCCAGATGCCAATCATCGCGACGGCCATTCCCGCCCATTGGAGAGAGGAAAGGCGCTCGTCTCCGAAGAGGAAAGAGAGGATCGCGGTCAGCAGCGGGCAGACGGCGAGGAATACGCTCGTGTGCGCGACGCCGAGGTGCTTGATGGCATACGCCCAAATGGTGAATGCGGTGGCAGAGCAGAGCAGGGCCAGTGCCAGAGTCGGGTATAGGACCTTCCAGCTCAGATAGAGGGTCGCGTCGAACTGTGCAATCCCCCGGGTGAAGAACAGCGGCAGGAAAAACACGGCCCCGAACAGGAACTGGTACATCACGATGACCGAAGGCGCGTATGTGTCGGAAAGCGACTTGGTAAAAGCAATCTGGCTGACTTCCGCCATTACGGCGATGAAAAGGATCAGGATGCCCCAGTAGAACAGCGGCCCGGTCTCGGTGCGCGTATAGGTGACGAGCCAGAGCCCGCCGAGGGTGATGAAAACGCCGAGGATATTGAGCCAGGAGAATTTTTCCCGGAAAATAATCATCCCCACGCCCATCGCGAAAAGCGGATTGGTCGCGATGATCAGCGAGGTGAGGGTCGGCGAATCGGTAAACTGGAGGCCATACGTTTCGGCGACGAAATACACAAATGGCATACACAGTGCCAGCAGCAGGAATTTAAACCAATCCTTCCGCCGAATGCGCATATCGTACCGGGCGATCTTGTTGAGGATGAAAAGCAGCCCTCCGGCCAGAAGAATCCTGACTGGCACAAAAAATTCCACCGGAATCTTCAGGTCCAGCAGCCGGTCCGCCCAGATATACGACATCCCCCACAGAACGATCGTCCCGATTGCCGCCAGATATGCCTTCCAATTACGCATTGAATGTTCGTAAGCCGTTTTAACTTACAAATATAATCAATTTCGGCGAATTTCCTTAGGAAAGCTTATGTTTTGCGGTTAAAGGATTTGCAGCGCTATTGCCGCGCAGGCCTCCGCGTCGGCGAGGGCGTGGTGGTGGCGGGTGAGGTCGTAGCCGCAGGCGGCGGAGACCGTCTGGAGCTGGTGGTTGGGAAGCAGGCAGCCGAAATGCTGTCGCGAGGCGGCGAGGGTGTC
>JAEEGL010108914.1_pt1 | contig 17381 bp, 10 predicted proteins | sample 9134231 | NCBI WGS metagenome assembly JAEEGL01 (sample SAMN16246548, study PRJNA631951) | gut metagenome | biome: gut microbiome; feature: rumen; material: fiber-attached | host: Bos | place: Iran: Karaj | collected 2018-10
CCGCTCAAGTTAAGGCTCGTCAAACCAGAGCAACCAGCGAACATGCTAGACATGTCGGTCACCCAGTGCGCGTTGAAACCGCTCAAGTTAAGGCTCGTCAGACCAGAGCAACCAGCGAACATGTTAGCCATATTGGTCGCATTTGACGTGTCGAAAGTACTCAAGTCGAGGCTCGTAAGGCTGCTGCAGCCTGAAAACATAAGATCCATATAGGTTGCCTCGCTGGTATTTAAGTACTTCAAGCCCGTGATGGACTGAAGAATCGTCATGTTACTAAACCATTTGTAGGTGGTCGTCGGGCGGGCAGCAGCAAACGACGGGTCAAAGACCACCTTGGTCACATTGGCACTGATGCCGTCAATGAACCAAGCGGGATTTATGGAAAACCTGTTTAGGTCGTAGGTCTCTCCAGTGCGGCTGCTGCGGTGGATGTCGTAGTAAAAAGTCAGCGTCGTGTTCTCGGGCGTGTAGCAGGCATAAGCCTCGGCACCCCAAGCAGTAAAATAGCCTGGGTAGTTCGGGCCGCCGTCGATGTGGGCATAGTCCGCGTAAACGTTGTTGGGATCATAGGTCGTGCCCATGCCACCCACCAGATTGGTGCAGTCAAGGAACATATCTGAAGCGTACGCCACATTCATAGTGGTCCAATCAGAGCCCACATAGATGGTCCGCAGACTGCTGCAGCCACTGAACATACTAGTCATATCAATTACACTGAACGTGATAAAATTGTCCAAGAAAAGGCTCGTAAGGCTGCTGCAGCCACTGAACATGCTCCGCATGTATCTCACATAAGACGTGTTGACGTTGCTTAAATCAATACTTGTCAATTTATTGCATTGAGCGAACATATGAGACATATTGGTCACCGAATCGGTGTTCAGGTAAGCCATGCCATAAATGTCTTGAAGATTCCGCAAGCCATAGAACCAATTGTAGGTGGTCGTCGGGCGGGCAGCAGCGAACGACGGTTCAAAGACCACATCGGTCACGCTGATATGAACCCTCCAAGGGGCATCGTGTTCGCCCGTGTTCAGGTCGTAGGTTGTGCCAGGACGACTGCTGCGGTAGATGTCGTAGCAGAACGTCAACGTCGAATTCGACGAGGTATAGCAGACATAGGCCTCTTGGGCGCTGACGCCGAGGGCGCACATCATGGCCGCCAGCATGACGACCAGTCGAAGAAGTAATTTCCTGTGCATCATATGCGTGTTAAGTTTTATAATCCGCAAAACGAAATGTTCTGAAAAAACAAAACGAAGCGTTCCGCTCCTCAAAACGAAACGTTCTTCTTTTGGGTTCCCCCAACAACAACATGAAACGCTCCAGATAAAACTGAAGCGTTTCACTTTTTAATGGCGTTTTAATGCTGTTCAAGCGGCGTTATATATCATCATGTCGGTATAGGTGGCACTGTAGTTCATCTGGGCATGGAACTCGACCATGCGGCAACCGTCAAAGGGATTGCCCAGATCCTGGTTCCGGCCAAGCCAGTCACACAGCTCCACGATGCTCGACTTGTTGCTGGTGAAGTACACAAACTGGTGCCCCTTCAACACGGTCAGCACATCGAGGTAGTCGCTCAGTTTCCAGTACATCTTATAGGTTCCGGCTTCGGTGCTCAGGTAGGGAGGGTCAACCAGGAATACCACACCAGGCTCGTCTTTATACTGGGCGAACACTTCGCGGTAGTCGGCACTGGTGATGGTCAGCCCCTCAAGATAATCCCCTGCAGGGGCAAAGTCACTGGTGCGGATCTTATTGTAGAGTCCTTCTTTCTGGATGGCTTCAAGGCTCATCAAATACTTCATCGAAAACAGTATCGAGGGCGACACGCTGATGTAGTCCACCCAGCCGTATCGAGCCTCATGCTCTGCGATGGCGGCAAGCACTTTCTCGCGGGCCTCGCCCTTGATGGGTGCTTTTCTGGGGATGTCAACGGTAATCTCGCGCAGCCGGGCAAGCATCTCATTGGTCTCTGGGATGCGCTCCAGACGCTGGCGGTAGTTGTCAAAGTCATTGTACACGACTTTCGAGTGTGGCTTCTGGTGCTTAGCGATGTGCGAGAGCAGGCCACTGCCACCGAACAGATCAACAAAGGTGGTGCCGTCCGGGTACTGCTCAAGCACCTTGATGAACGGCTTGGCGAAATTCCGCTTCTGACCCACAAAAGGAAGCGGCGCCGACAGGTATAGTTTTTTCTTTTCCATACCGCAAAGGTCGGCATTTATGCCGGGTCGGGTGACACAGTGTCGCGCAATCACACTGCATCAACCGAGCAGTGCTGGCCGAAGCGCTTCACAAGGCTATAGATCTTGCGCTCACTCACATGATACCGCTCGCTGAGGACGGTGACGATATAAGTCACCTTCTCACCATCCTCTCGCATCGCCTGGTAGTCATGGTAGAGGTCGATATACCGGCAGTCATCGGGCTTGGCTCCGAACTCCTGCAGCCGGTTAATCATTTCTTTGTTAATCGATAGAATTTCATACAGTGTCATGTCAGAAATTATTTGTACCTTTGCGGTGCGTTACTTATTTATAACAATACAACCCACATCGGGAGGAAGAAGGCACACGCCTCCAGCCTCTCCCGATGTGGGTCTGTTATTAAGTAAGTAACGCGACTTTTGACAGGGCTGGGGGCTTTTATTTGCCCCCTCCTTTGCTATACGACCTGGACATACAAGCCCACAAGGTCGCTCAAATCATTATATACCGGATTGCCAGTGTCACGGATACACAGGTAGATCACGCCGCCCTGGCTGTAATACTTGCCCTCCTCGAGGGCCATATTGTTGTTGTAAGGAATGGGATTCTCAAGCGTGCCGATCTCGGCTTCACCTTCGCCCTGTACGACTACCTCGGTAAACAGGCTCGCCGACACATCGGGTGTCCAATCAGCCTGAACAGTGTGTGCCTGCAACGCCTTCCATAGCTTTCCGTCATAGTATAGCCTTTCGCCGACGGCAACGGCCTCACCTATCTTGTCGGCCCATGCGGGGAACAAGGCGGGCACCGTCGCGGCCTTCTCGTCGGGCAGCTCGGCGGCTTGGTCTTTCGCCAGCGACACGGCCTGCATCATCTGCTCGATGCCGTCAGGAACGGAAGATACACTGTCGTCATGGTAGTCGTCCTGCGGCTGTTCGCTGACTTCTTCACATACGCCGTTGGCCTCTCCCCACGCCATGCATTCGGCTGCGCTGCGTTTGGCCATGGCACGCCACTGCTGCAACTCGCGGTACTCTGCCACGCGCTGCGCGTCGGTCGGCGCGTTAAGCACATTGTTGATGATCGCCTCAACGTCATCGGCCGAATACCTGGCACGAATCATGGTGCGGATCACGACACCTCGGTCCCACCAACCGGCCGGGGTTACTACGCTCAACCAGGCATACTCATCGCCTTCTTGTTTGACGGCAAAATTGAAGTGGTATTCCCACTGACCTCCGAAGCGGGTCCGATGCACAGGTGCCGGAGCTTCCTGTCCTCTATTGAATGTAAGTTCTTTCATTGTGTAATTCCTGTCTTAGTATGGTTGATAATTTATATTCACGCTTGATCTTTATGACCTCATGACGGCCGCCGACATAGCAGCAGGCCCAATAATAGTGTAGCCCCCTGAACATGTCACGCTTGATGTTGTAGCTCGCGCTGTGTTTCAAGAAGCCGTTGTAACTGTTGAGCGATGCCGCCATTTTGTCAAGCAGCATCGCGCGCTGGCGGTTGATGCCGTCGGTGGCAATAGCATGACACACGCTCTCGATCTGCATCATGCGATTGTAATAACCGGCGACGGTCCTGTTGGCGGTGTATCGGCGGCCAGGCTTGATCACCTGGCCGACAAACTTGACGCCTTTCCTGACCTCTTGCAGGTAGAACTTGTCGGGATGCAATTCCAGTAACAGGTGCTCGCTAAGCCAAGCGGAGGCGCGTCTGTGCAAATCGACAATGAAACGCTTGTCGGTACATACCACGCAGAAGTCGTCAACGAAACGCACATACCTGGCACCGGCTTGGCCGCATTGCGTCAACATCCAGTCGTCAAAGAACGACAGGTAGAAATTGGCAAGTATCTGGCTTGTGATATTGCCGATCGCCATGCCTTTACTGTCTGGGTTGTTGAACAGGCTCTTGCCTTCCGGAAGACAGTCCCACAGGGAGAGACAGCCACGGCGACGGCACAGGTGTTGCGGACAGTGGCGGATCGTCACCTCGGTAAGCCATAAAAGTGTGTCCAGGTCGTCTCCTTGATAACGCTCGCGGATGAACGGAAGCAACTGCGACAACAATACATCTTTGTCAATGCTCATGAAGAAGGCCTTTATATCCATCTTGCCCACCCATGCCTCGCGGGTATAGTGCTCGCTCACCGCCTCGATTTCTTCCTGGAGACGAAGCACGGCCTTTAATGAGCCGTAACCCTTGCGACAATTAAAACTCACATCGCCCTGCTCGCGGAAACGTTGCTCCAACAGCGGATTGATGCGTAGCGTGATCCAGTGCTGCACGATGCGGTCTCTGAAAGCGGCGGCAAAGATCTCGCGCAGCCTTGGACGCGTCACGATAAAGCAGGTACTCTCGCTCGGCTCATAGGTACGCGTCTTGACCTCCTGTATCAGTCGCAACAAGTCCTCCTCGACGTCCACAGCTCGGTAGCGGTCACACTGTGCCGCAGTGCGCTTGTTGGCTATACAATCAAAATAGGCACCCATCCAGTCGCCAATCTCGTCCTCTCCAAGAGCGCACGCCGCCCTGACCTGGCGAGGGTTGTACTTGTTGTTGTTGTTGTTGTTGAGCACACCACTCGAACCATTGAAAGCCCAGGCGCTCATTGCGTGTATGACTTGTTTCCTAACTACGGAACTTGCCGCAGTTACACGCCCATTTGAAACAGAAACGAGAGTACACATAACAACCGTAATCATTATGTGGGTCTATTAAGTTGTTTCCTGCGCCAAGCACCAGCCTGTGTGCTGATGTTTGAGGCCAGACTGAGGAACTGGTCCAGCTGCTTCGGTGATATGACCTTTCGATTGACAAACACACGGTAGGTCGTTTTCACGGCCGTCATGTGAAGAATGAAAGCGTCGATGCATCGCAAGCGGGGCTCCCCCTCCTCTGCCTGAAAAGCGAGCACGATGTAGTCCAGCGCGTTCATCACGTCACTGACCATCCGCTCACCCAACACCCGGTAAGGTAGCGACTTCGGCAACCGCTCGGCTATGCCTATAGAATAGTACAACAGCCGCTCGGTAGTCCTGTAGATGGATGCCTGTGAAGGTTTCATGACGCAAAGGTAACACTTTTTCTCAAAAAAATCGAACCGCTTCGCGGTTAAGGGCCGGGGACGTCAAAGTCCCCGGCATAAATTAAAATGCGCACGCCGCCCTGACCTGGCGAGGGTAGCACTTGAAGTAGTAGTAGTTGTTGAGCACACCACTCGAACCATTGAAAGCCCAGGCGTAGTTGTTATTGTACTCATTCGACGTCCACATGTAATCGCTGGTCAACTGGGATAGTCCGGCGATACCGGCAAAGGGCGCGTTTCCGTCGCGGTCCGATTTCATGTGCCAGAAGATGCGGCACATCTCACCGGCACTCGGCAAGTACCAGTTGTGAGCCTTGAACTTCGGGTGCAGACCAATGGCGCTGGGCTCGTAGGCATAGCACCTCGAGGCGGCGGGAAACAGCAGGTGACCGTAACGCTGAGCCGTGCCGCTCGAGTCCTTGAGCGTGTTCAATGCGCTGAACAAGTTTCCTACTATGGTAAACTCCTTGACACCGCCCACATCCCTCGGGACCTTTCTTCCTGTGGTGTCGCTGACAAGGCCCTCGGTGCCATCGGGATCGTCGGTGAAGATACCGCCAAACACACGAGCGGCCTGGCCTTCCTGGCCTTCCACGCGATCAGCACTTGACCAGATATTGCTGTTAAGGATCTTGTTGCGGAGCGCTATCATTTCAAGCGTGTACTTGCGACCGACGGGGATCCAACTGTTTGCTGGAGCGTCGAGCAAGCCGGTGGGACCCGTTGCCCTCAGGCCGATATTGAACTGGGCGTACGCTTCACTGTCTCCGTAGAAATCGCCTTCAGGCCAGGTGCCGTTCCAGTAGTTGGCGCGGTTCACCGTCCAGTTGTTGCTGTTATAGATGTCGGGGATCTCTCCCACGTTATATACCGACCCGACACCTTCAATGTTAGAGAAACCGGGGATACCGTCATTGGTATTGTTGTACGGCCCCCACACATAAGTGGCTCCGTTGCCCACCTGGTTCATCGAAATCATGCGACGGTCATGGATGATATTGCCGTTGTCGTCAAGCTCGTCCTTGCTATAGAAGCAAACGCCGATAACGGTCTTGCTGCTGTCTTGCTCGCTCTTCGGGCCAAATGTCCCGTCATGATACACCAGGTCGCCCACCTGTGCCTTGCGCTCATACAGGCCAAGGTCAAAGGTGGCAGGGTCTGGCGTCGTGCCTGTGCTCACTGTGATGCGGCAGGTGATAACGGCAACGTCATTACCGTCATAAGGCGTCTGGGTGTGCAGGTGGAGCACGCCTGTGCGCTCGTCGATGGTGGCGTAGTCGTTGTCGCTGATCGACCAACGCACATCGGTGACATTGTTACCGTTGGTCGGGTTGACATTGAGTCTGTACTGGTAGTCCCCGACCTCATAAATGCGCTTCTCGCCCGATATGGAGATCGACGCGATCTCAACGGGCGTATAGCCCGTAATGTAGAGCGGGTTGTTCGGATCATCGACATTACCGTACTCCGCCACCAGCGCCAGCTTCTGGGCCAGCGTGGGCTGGCCAGACAACGAGACGGTTCCAGTCAGCGTCGCATGAACGCTGGCCAACTTGACAAGTGACGACGGAGCGACATTCTGCCAGTTTACCTTCTCCAGGATAACTGTGGTCAACGGCGCATTGGAATTGATAGCAGCTGTTACAACTGACAAACTCGGCACGTTAGGGGAGTTGCGGACGACTATCCTGGTAAGGTTGGATATGACTGGTGCCTCGCCTGCAGCGTGCTCAAATTCAACAGTATCAAGATTGTCACAATCCTCAATAACCAGCTCGGTCAGCGACACGGGAAGGTATAACTCCTCAAGCGTTCCTGTCTTCGGCAGGGTAACTGATGTGATGGATGTGCCGCGCAGGTCGATATAGGCGAGTTTGGTCAAGGCAGACAAGTCCATCGAGCCGCCGATAACCGAGCAACCGTTAAGTGATAGTCTTATAAGGTTCGGCGTGGCTAACGCAACCCTGCCCGGGCGGAATGCGGTACTCCCTTGTCGCGGCTCTGCGACAAACTCGGTCAACCTGTTCGCGGCGACGGACAGCACATCATTGCCGACAACCATATTGCCGACATTGCCGAACTTGCGGTAATAGTTGGAGGCGCACAACGATGCCGACGAGTCGCCGCCGATGCCGGTCTCGCTTCTTATGTTGAAGACGTAGCCCTCGTTGGGCGCTACCCTTACGTGCGGGTCAACAATCGTCCTGTCAATCACGCCAATCGGGTAAATCCATTGATGGGGAACAACCGCATCAAACAGGTACGAGTCGCTTGTGCGGCCAGAACCTGGCATCATCGAGAACGTCTGGCCGGCGTCACTCAGCCCCACGTTGGCCGATTGTCCGGCAAAACCGCCCCAGGCCGCATAACTGGCGATAAGGGCGATGCGCCTTTTGGCATACTGCCGCTCGCTCTCCAGCTGGTTGCCCACCTGCTGCGTGATCGGATCGATGCCGCGGGCTTGATTTCCGTAGGAAATATAATCAAACGACTTCGGCCACTCGTAGCGCAGACGCGCCTGCTCGTTCCATGCAACCTCCGGGAAGTAGGTCTGGATGTTGAAGAAGTATTTCTCGAGGCAACCGTACACGCTTGCATTGTTGCCCCCGCACAACGTCACCATCGCATTGAGAACACTCCTCATGTTGGCACGCAACTCGTTGGAAAACTCCTCGTATGCCGCCTCGATGAAATTGAACAATGCGGATGCCCTTCCTTCGTAGTCGATCTGAGGCTTGTAACCGTTCTGGTAGTCCTGAACGTCATGGATGCGGTCCAGGAAATACACCTTCGTCTGGTTGCCGTTGTTGTCGGTCTTCAAGATGGAGTCCAGGTCGTCGCCATCAAGGTAGATCAGACTGGTTTCCGGGTCATACTGGTAGTACATGTTCTTGGAACAGTTGTCAGTGCCGGCAAGCATGAAATTCACCACATTATAGTGCGTTTTGTGGTTTTCCACATCGGCCACCAGGCCGAAGTGATCCCTGCCGTGGCTGGCGATGGCTGCACGGAACAGCTCATTCAGCTTATCGTATTCGCCGATATTGGCTGGGTCGTTGAGCCATTCAGTATAGGCTGCGCTCGTCATGCTGTCGGTGGTGAGGTTGCGCACACCGGGGACGTAGAACTGGTCGGCCTCGGCGTCCCAGGTGCCGGCATCCGTCCACTCGCCGCCAGCGAAGTCATAGCGGTAGAGGCACAAGTTGCCGGTGCACCAGTATGGATAATTCATCATGTCCTCTCGCGTCGCCTTGTCCTCGTCGGTGTCCGACTGCACCAGCCTGTTCCACAATGCGTCAAACTGGGCCTTCGTGCCTTCAAAGTAACGAAGGGCTGTATTGTGGCAATAGATGAAGTTGACGTATCTTCTGAAAATGCGGTCGTTGGCGGCGGTAGGGTATTTCTTCCCGTCTCGCTTCTCGGTTGCGCCAAGACCGTACTCAAAACTCTTGGTCCCGGCATATGACCAGGACTCTTCGTCGGGGTCATACGTCACTCGTTCATCGGCAGGTACCCTGAAATCACACAACGGCAGGTTGTTGTTCAAGCCCTCAAAGGCAAACGTGCTGCTGTTGGACTTGTAGCCGAACACCGCTTTGTCAAACTTGCCGTCACCAAAGGTGCACATGCCACGGAACTCGACCTTGCCGTTGTCGTCTGGGTGCTCGGTAAAGAACATGAAGCATTCTTCATATACGCTGTACCTTGCCTTGCTCATCGACGGCTTTCCGCTTCCGCACACCAGCTTTATCACGTCATGGTAGAACCGGGTGGCGCCCATCTTGTGGCTCTGCATCGATGATGCGTAATTGATCTTGTTTACGCCCTTGGTGCATTTCGCCCCACCGACATACGAGGTATAGAACTGGCCGTGGTACATACCCATATCGTCCTCAAACTCGCTCCAGCCGTTGCCGTCAAACCAGCCGTCCTGGACAACGATCCGCACCAGTTGTTTCAGAGCATCATCCAGCGAGTCGTAGCTGCTGCCCTCAATCCTTGACCCGTTCAGGTACATGGGGCACTCGCAATCCTCGCCGTCGCTCTTTGACGGCATCCAGCCGAAGTCGCTATGGACCTTGGAGAACGGGATGTTCACCTTGTAATTGATGCCGTCGTATTTCGTCTGCTCGTTGTTGTCCCAATAGGTGTTCGCCGTCGAGCCCTGGGGGGTGACGACAAGACACTTCTCGTCCTCGCCCAGCGTGCCGTTGATGTAGGCGAGATATGCGGCCTTGCCGATGGTGCCGCTCAGCTCGGGCACATCATGGTCGATGCGCCAGTAGCAGGGATAACCGTCTTCCTTGTTCTGGTTGAGTTTGTATTGATCCTGGCCGACCAGGGTAAGGCACCTGTAGCCTGCGGCTTTTGTCAGGGTATAGCTGATACGCCCGTTGGCGGTGATCTTGTTCCTCGATTTGACGGCTTGCTTTTCTGCTGCAGTCGGCAGTGAGGCGATCACGTTCTGCAACACGTTATCTGAACTCAAGGCGGTCCTGTAGCATCGGATGCCGTAGATGTCGATGTCGGCATGGGGATTGCCGATCTTGATGCCGCCATGGCCGGCACCCCGGCACCATGTCCCGGCAGCGGGCATACGGCCCTCTGCACTCTCGGCCTGGTTGTTCGCATACACGACCTCTCGATAGGGCACACCGTTGATATAGACCTTGGCCAACGCAAGGGGGCGGCTAACTTTGCCGGGCAGGATATTCTGCCAGGTCAGCTCGTCGTCCGCCTTAACGACAACAGAGGGGTTAAGGACAATGGATACATGCGTCCTGACACCTTCTTCCCATGAAAAGTTCTGGCTGGCATCCGATTGTTGGGATGCGCATTTGATATAACCGTCAAGGGGAAGCATCCTCAATCCTAATAGCTCACCGCTGACTATCTGGCATACGTCGATCATCGGTTCATCCTCTTGCGTGATATTACGGACGGCGAAGTCGATGTCAAGGGTCATGGAGGCATTACCGTCATTGATGAACTCCCGGAATGGCTCATAGGCGATGGTCAGCCTTGAACCGGCCAGCACCCTTAACACTTTCTGGTTGTCCGATGTCGTGACCCACAGGTCCGTTGTCCCGTTGAAATTCTCAAACACCGAGCCTTCGACAACCGCTCCAGTTTGTTGGTTTATGATCGTTCGCGGATTGCTCTCGCTGTTGTTCCTGTTTTTCGGGTTAAGGACAAAATCAGCGCCTGTTATCGGGGCGTAATCCTCGCTGTTGTCAACCTCGATACCTATCCTTTGCACGCCGATACTGCTCTGCAGGAAATTGCTGCCTTCGCGCAAAATGTACAGGAATGCGTATTCTGTCTGAAGTTCGCTCTCGATCTCGATGGTGGTATCAATGGGATATGAGACACCAGACACCGGACTCTCGCTGATGGACATGTATTCTATAGTCTGGCTGCTATTGGTCAACTTGACCGTGATAGCGATAGGTTCCATTGACGGGATGGTGGGGTCTTCCGGCGAGGGCACCCACACGGCATACCTCGCAAGCGTTGTGTGTACATAGTTTGTGACCGGGCTGTACACTTCCTGCAGCAGAAGTTTGGGCTCATACAGATCAACTCCTGGTGTGCTGGCGTTGACAACCATAAAACGGCCAATGACCGCATCCGACGATAGCTCGTTGCCGGCACCGTCTTCACAGGTTACCCACGCCTTGACTGTGTGCACGCCATGGGTGAGCACACCTGATTGCGAAACCTGTAACGCCAGTGGACTCGTTTCCGGGTATTCCGTCCCGGCAGGGATAACCTCACTTGTGTAAGTCCAGGCAGGGTTGTTCGTGTTATAGGCGTTGGCTCCACCAATCTCGATATGAAGGACCTTTTCAACAGCACCCAACACTGCAAAGGATTGCATGATATAGCTGTTGGCATTGGTCACTACCAGCGGGCGCGTGAAATCGGTCTTGTTCAAGACCTTCAGGGCTGTGTATGTTGCTGCAGCGACTTCCACCCAGATGGAAGTCACCTCATCGCCACGAGACGTGAACGACACGTTGGCCCTGATAATCGTCTGCCGGTCGCGGACAAGATACGGGGCAATGTCAAAGGTGTCGTAGCCGGACTCGCGGCTGCGGATGGTCGAGGTGGCCACTGTTTGCCATGTCGCGCCGCCATCCGTGCTGCGCTGCAGGGTGAGCAAACCGTTTTCGCCCGCATTGATATACTGTCCGCCACTGTAGAAAAGTGAGGTGAAGCGCAACTCTACATTCAGGCTGCCACCGATAATAACACTCGGGGTATCGGCTTCAGGATTGGTGACCAGGCGGGCGATATACCTTTCAATGGTTCCTTCTCCGCCTCCACCGCTCGGCAACTCAAAATCGATGATGGGCGTCACACTCTCTGGATCAGCGACCCAGTTGATATAGTCTTCACGGGTGGCGAAGGCTAACATGCACTCCTTTTCCACGCCTTCAACTGTCTTGGTCACTCGAGCAAGCCACCCGATCTTGTCGGCAAGGCCTCGGTCCAGATCGCCCAACAGTTTCTTGACATAGGCCTGTACTTCAGCGCCACTGTGAAGTTGCCAGTCCTCGTTGATATTGATAATCTCTGACATATCTTTATATTTTTAATTGTTTTTCCACTTGTCGTCGTTGAGCCACGGAAGGTCATTCCGCCACACGCCTGTGCCGAAGCACGAGCGTAGGCGTTGCCACACCAGATGTGCCCCATTGTACATCCTCACCAGGGCCATGCGACCCACATTGATGGCGATGATCACGTATCCTCTAAAGGTAATCATGACTCTGGCTCGTATATCATGTAGATGGCGTTATCGTCATAGGTGTCCAGTGCGTCATACTGCGCCTGCGTCAAAAGAACATGGTACTTGCCGTCACCGGAACCTCCATTCCCGCCTCCGTTAACTGCAATGAACACCGCAGCGTCAAGTATATGAACCTCCGTGTTATACTCAATGCTTGGCTCAATGCCGGCTTCAGCCGTCAGGTCAACAATCTTCACGGCATCACGCTGCTTGAAACGCTTCTTCTTTCCGTCGCTGTCGCAACAGAGTACCGTCATACTATAGATGCCGGATTCCAAAGTCCCGTCATCCTCAAAGACGGCAATGTTACCGTCCATCCGGGCATCATACTTGTGCTCCTTCGAACCGCGTTTCAATATGATTTCAACGGGATAGGAAGGATTCGGCACAAATTCTGTCACCGTCACCACCGGGTTGCCATTGACCATCGTTACCGTTTGCAGCGTCAGCGGTACACCGAGCTGCATCCAGTTTCCTTGAACTGGCCTGATCCTGATCTCTTCCATCTCTGTTTTCGTTATGTTAGTTTGGTTAGTTGTTTCTCTATCTGTTTCAGGCGGCTGTAAGCGTCCGTCTCCCCGATGATGTATGTTGGCGTGTCGTTGGGGAAATCCAGCTTGTACTCATAGCCGATAACGCGGCTGTCCTTTGAGCCGCCTGGGAGCGCGGCGTGGTTGATTGTCACACGCGCACCGAGCGCCAAAAGGCCGAACGTGTGCAAGCCGTTTGAGGCCGCTCCGCGCCCGCCGAAGGCCCATGTATAGAACACGTTGCTCATCATGCGCACGTTGAACGTGAACTGCCCCTCCTGGATCGCGTCAAGGTATTCCTCGGCCTTTGATGCGAGTTCCTGCTCTGCGGCTGCGACGATACCCAACTCGTCAAGGGCGCGCGGGTTCCAGCCCGTGAGAACGAACGTGTCGCCCTCGGTGGGTTTCAGCACCTTGTTGGGCAGCAGCACGCCGTACTCCTCGTTGCGGATTATCGTGTACTGCGAGCCGCCGTAGCCCTGTGTGAAGCCGACATCAAAGGTCATGCCCGCGAGGAGGAAGCCGCTCTCCTGTGCGCTCTCTGGCGCGAGGAACACGGCCTGCAGCTTGGCACCGTCCAGCATATATTCAAGTTTGAACGGGAAGTCCACCCACGAGCCGTTGCTGTTGTACTCGGCCTTGAAAGTGTACTGCGTCCAATCCTCCCACGTCACAGAGCCGTCGCTGTGCTCCACCTTCTGTTTCTTCGGTGTCTGTGACAGCGAGTTTTGCTTGATGCGCAGCGTGAGGCGCGGGTACACCTCGTTGAACACCACAGCCGCCTCAATGGTCTGCGAGGCCTCGTTGAGGCTCAAGGAATGGGCGTGGGGCGTGGTGTCCTCGGACTGCGTGTTGGCCGTGTCGATATATCGGTTCGGATATTCATCGAGCGGCAGGTGCAGACGCTTTTCGCCCACCATGCGCAGCGTGCCCGTGTCGTAGTCAGGCGTATAGTATGACAGCGGCACTTTCAGCTCGTCCAGCGGCGTGACTGTATAGTTCTTGTTCGCGAACGCACTGGGCGGCATATTTGATCCGAACAATATCTTGCCGTCTGCGCCGTTGAAGGTGCCCGCATAGTTGGTATTATTGTAGCGAACGACAACGGCCTTTGTTGCCGTTGACGCGTCGGCTGTGGCGGTAAATGAGCCGTTCACGCCGCAGTCCACAGCATCGTTAAGGTGGAAGCTACCCGCCTCAAAGTTCACCGTCCACACGATCTGTGCGTAAACGCTCTGTGCCGTTGAGCCCAGGCTGATGAGTTGCGACAGCGAGATTTCGGCGGTCCATGTCTTGCCGTCGACGTTGAGGATGTTGCTGTTCAAGTCCACGTGCATACGGACAAACGTGTTGCCGTGTACCAACGTGGCGATTACTGACACCTGCGGAATGTCGGTTCCCGCCCAATCATCGTTCTGCAGGGTGAGCGAGGCGGTGAGCGCGGCGTTAAAGGTCTGCTCTCCGCTCAAGGAACGCGTTTCTGTTGATTGTGTGTAGGTGCGCTGCATCGATGTGCCGCCCTGTACCGTGTTCCCGAACGAGAATATCGTGGGCGTGACGCTGCCCGCGCCCTTAATCATTTCAAGCGTCAACGGGCGCTGCGAGTCCTCGACAGACGAAATCTTTGTGCCGTTGCGCGTTGTCGTGTCGGCCTTGAAGATTAGCTGCCTGTCGTAGCTCTCGGGAACGTTCTGCGTGCCGCCGTACGCGAAGATGCGGTTGGCGAACGTCTGCTGGTCACGGCTCGCGTCAATACTCTCCACGTTATCGTCCAGCGACAGCACAAATCGGCTGTTGTCAAGCTCGCATTTGCCGAAATGTATGCAGCGGCTGAATGTCGTTGTGCCAACGGTGACGCTCTCGCCGTCAACCCACCACTCACAGCCGTAGGCCTCGGCAATCCTGTTGAGCGCGCTGATGATGTCCGTTCCGTCGTACGATATGAACTTGATTTCACCAGCCGAGGCCAAATCCGCGTCAACCTTGACGGCGTAGCCGTTGCTGTTGTACCCTGATGTTCCCGCTTCGGGATCGACGACAGGGAACACAGTAGGCGGGAAAATGATGTTCACGTTGTCGGCTATCTGCTGCGCGTGTACGGCCAGCTTGTCGGTCAGCGTCCATGAGGTCTCCATGCGTTTGCTGTTGCTGACAAGGCAGTGCAGGAAATTCTTCCACCGCATATAGTCCTTGTCGAAACGCAGCGAGTAGTCATAGCCGCCCGTCGTTTGGTTGTACCTCGGCATCTGTTCCGACGTGATGAAGAACTGCCCGAAGATAGAGTCAGTGAAATAGCTGCCTATGCCGATGTTCACCGGCTCCTCAAGCGAGAACTCCAACTGAATGTAGTCGTCCTGCATCAGCGAGAAACGGCGCACGGAGCGCGGCGTGATAGGCACCTCAATGCTGGCAGTTGAACCTCCCGAATAGTAGTGTATCGTTACCACAGCGGAGGTGCGCTGCTGGATGTTCTCTATGTAACCTGTCGCTGCCATTATTCCTCGCCGTTGGTTTCTCCGTTGTCGTTGTTGTCGTCTTCGCCGCCGCCGTTGAGGGCGTTAAGCGAAATGGATTCGGCCCCAAGGTTGCTCGGGTTCCGCTCAATGAAGCGCACCGCGAACTTGGCCAGACTGCCGCCGTACACCGCGAAAGGCGTACAGGACAGGTATTGCAGGCGGTATTTCACGGTCTGCCCGTATATCTCGAAGGTCAGTATAACGCCCTCGGGGGAATAGATCAGCGCGGCGAAAAACGCGCGGTAGTTCGCCAGCATGGTAGCAAAGTCGGACGCGATAAGGTGCATCTCAAGGGTGAGCTCACGCGACTCATAACGGGTGGGTATGCGGATGTCAACGCGCTTGCCGTGCTCCAGCCTTGACGCGTTGCTCACGCGCTCCTTTGCGGCGGGAGGCGCGAGCAGCGTGCTGATAGCCCCATCACTCAGCGACACGCCAAACTCGTTCTTAAGGTCGTGCGTGCCGTTCCAGTTGAATATCGTACAGGTTCCTCTCGGCATATCGTTATAGCGTTTTAATCTTTTCTGCGATACTGTTGATGGCATCACCGAACTGCGAGGCGATGCGCGTGTAGCGGGCAATGTCCTCCAGGTGCCCGTTGCCTATCAGCATGAGGTTGCGCATTTCGTTCAACGCCGTACCACTCGCCGTCAGCACAACCGACAACTGCTGCAGCTGGGCGACGCCAGCAATCAACGACTGGTTCTCGCGCTCCTGGCCAATCTGCAGAGCAGTCAACCGACCGTTCAACTCGTCGCCCTGTTCTTGAGAGAATGAGGCCACGGCCTTATAGGCGCCACTTCCCTCGCCGGAACTGCTCCAGCCAAACTGCTCTCGCAACATCTCGCGCTCCTTTAGCGCTTGTTCGGTGATAGAGTCCCATTCCCGGCGCAGCGCGTCCTGCTCGGCCTTGTCTATGCCGTCAGTTTCAGCCGCCTTGCGGAAGTTCTGATACCAACGATCCAACATCGGCTTGTATTGATCAGCCACAAGCGCGCCAATGATAGCGTTTTGCAGGTACTTCTCGAAGTTCTCGGCAAAGTCCTCTGAGGAGCTGTCAAAGTCAGAGAGCATGGACTTGAACTCGCTCTCCACATCGTTAAACGAGATGCCCGTGAGCTTCTCGGCGTATGCGTCTGCAGCCTCCTTAAGCTCGCTCCAGTACTCGATATAGTCATCCATATACTGCGACGCATCCTTGTAGCCATCGGCAGCAAGCTGCTTGATGTGGGCGTACACGTCGGGCGCATCCTTCGCCACCTTGTGCATCTGCTCGCTCGTCAGCGTCCAGAACTCGCCCGCACTCTTCACACTTTTGCCCACAATCGCCGAGATCCGCTGCCACTCGCTCGCCGTGACACCGCCGTCAATCTTGGCATTTGACGAATGACTGCCGCCGATACCTAAGAAGCCATTATTATACGCGGCCCCCGAGCGGCGCATCATTTCCTGTGTGTTGCGCTGTGACTGTTCGAGGTTCGCCTGCAGCTGCTTGTATATCGCCTCGACATCGGAAAACGCGGCATCGCCCATTTCATCGGTGAGTTCGTCCACGCTGCGCTTCAAGGCTTCGTTCGAGGCCGTCAGCCGTTCCATGTCCTCGGCAAGGGTTTTATCGCTCTCGCCCATGCCCGCGATACCGAATGAGCCCAGGGCGTTGCCCAGGGAACCGAGTGACTTGAGCGAGTTAGCCAACGCGCCGATGTAGTTGCCGCTCTGTAGTGCGGAAAACGCGTCCGTAGCGCTCTGAGCGGCGTTTGCAAAATCAGTGACACCTTTGCCAAAGGCTGTGTCCTCCAGCCCGAGTTGGCCAACGAGGTCAGTCATTGACTGTATGTTCGCGTTTACTTTTGTCGATATCTCGTTGATCAGGTTCAGGGCATCAGTGAAACTAGTCTTGGCTTTGTCTGCAGCGGCAGCAGCCTTGCCTGTGGCCTTGTTAAGACCATTCGTCGCCTCTTCAAGTTCGTGATCGCTGTCTGCCAGGTTGTCAAACATAGATCTCAGCAATTTGTAGGCAGTGCTGCTGGGGTCGAACTTGGCAAGGATCTCATCAGCGTTCTCAAGGGTGATGTCCTTAGCGTCAATCTCTATGCCCGTGGTGAGCTTAATCGATTGACGCACTTCGTTGGCTTTCTTCACGGCATCTTGATACCGCTGCTCGGCGGTGGCCAAGTCAGCCTGGGCACGCGCTGATTCTTGTTGCAGACGTTTGCGCCGCTCAAG
>JAEEGL010217283.1_pt1 | contig 17381 bp, 15 predicted proteins | sample 9134231 | NCBI WGS metagenome assembly JAEEGL01 (sample SAMN16246548, study PRJNA631951) | gut metagenome | biome: gut microbiome; feature: rumen; material: fiber-attached | host: Bos | place: Iran: Karaj | collected 2018-10
CCTCCACGTTCCTTCCCTTCCCGGCCAGCCCCTCATCAATGAGGAGACCATCGCCAAGATGAAGGACGGCGTCAACATCATCAACACCAGCCGCGGCACCAATATCGACGAGGCCGCTCTGCTTGCCGCCCTCAACTCCGGCAAGGTCCGCGCTGCGGGTCTCGACGTCTGGGCGGAGGAGCCCTCCAAGAACCCCGAGCTGTACAGCCATCCCATGGTAAGCTGCACTCCTCATATCGGCGCTTCCACCGTTGAGGCTCAGAAGCGTATCGGCGCTGAGATCGTTGACATCATCAACAAGTTCTTTGCGTAAACCACGTTCGATCCGAAATGAGCCGCCGAACAAGGCGGCTCAACTGTTTTGAATTATGAAAGTCAGAAATATTTTAGGCGAAAGGTTCAAGGAGCGGGCTTTCGATATAGAGAGCCAGAACCTTATGACCCGCGGCGGCTACATGAAGCTCGTCGGCAACGGCATCTACTCGCTCTTCACCCCCGCAAAGCGCATACAGAACAAGATAGAGGCCATTCTCCGCGAGGAGATGGACGCGATAGACGGGCAGGAGGTCCTGTTCCCCGTCGTTATGCCCGCGACCCTCTGGCAGTCTTCCGGCCGTTTCGATTCCATAGGCAAGGAGCTTCTGAGGTTCAAGGACAGGTCGGGAGCCGACATGGTACTCGGCATGACCCATGAGGAGGCCGCCGTGCAGATGGCGATGAACGTCGCCGGCACCTATCAGAAGTACCCCTTCATGATCTACCAGATACAGACCAAGTTCCGCGACGAGCCCCGCGCGAGGGGCGGTCTCATCCGCGTTCGCGAGTTCACGATGAAGGACGCGTATTCCTTCCATACCTCTCAGGAGGATCTTGAAAAGTATTACGAGCGCGCTTACCGCGCCTACGAGCGCATCTATGCCCGCGCGGGCGTGCCCGAGGTCATCGCCGTCAAGTCCGATTCGGGCATGATGGGCGGCAAGGTCAGCCACGAGTTCATGCTCCTCACCGGCATTGGCGAGGACTCCATCGTCATCTGCCCCGAGTGCGGCTTCCGCGCCAATATGGAGGCCTGCGAGGCCATCACCGAGAACACCCCCGATGCGGAGCTTGCGCCCCTTGAGGAGGTATTCACCGGCGAGGCCAAGACGATCGAGGAGGTCGCGGAGATGCTTCGCGTCACCGCCGAGAAGACCTGCAAGGCGATAGTCTACCAAAGGAATGCGGACGACTCCTACGTGCTCGTGTTCTGCCGCGGCGACCGCGAGCTGAACGAGACCAAGCTCACGAATTATCTGAAGGCGGAGATCCATCCCGCCGTCGATATCGAGAACGCCAATCTCGCCGCCGGCAATATCGGCCCCGTGGGTCTCGAGACCACGGCGACCGTGCTCTTCGACAAATCCCTCGTCGGCGCGACCAACCTCGTCTGCGGCGCCAATAAGGCGGAGTATCATCTCAAGGGCTTTACTCCCGCAAGGGATCTCCCCGAGAACACGCAGTTCATCGACCTCACCAAGGCAGTCGAGGGCGGCGAGTGCCCCAACTGCCATAAGCATGCCCTCAGCATTAAGCGCGGCATAGAGGTCGGCAACATATTCCAGCTCGGCAGGCGCTATACCGAGGCCATGGGCATGACCTACGACGACGAAAACGGCGCCAGAGTCAGCCCCATAATGGGATGCTACGGCATAGGCGTAGGCCGTCTTATCGCCTCCGTGTGCGAAGCGCATCACGACGACTACGGTCCCATCTGGCCCATCACGATCGCGCCCTGGCAGGTCGAGATCTGCGCTCTCCGCGCAGACGATCCCGCCGTACGCGCCGCCGCCGACAAGCTCTATAAGGAGCTTGAAGACGCAGGAGTCGAGGTGCTCTACGACGAGCGCAACGTTTCCGCGGGCTTTATGTTCTCCGACGCAGACCTGTTCGGCGCTCCCGTCCGCGTGGTAATAAGCCCCAAGACCCTTGCAAGGAACGCCTTCGAGCTCTCCGCGCGCGATAAGTCCTTCCGCGAGGATATCGCCGCCGGTAACGCGGTCGAGGCGGTCAGGAACAAGGTCAATGAGCTCATTGCCGCCGTGAACGCCAAGGTGCCCGAGAGGCTTTGATAATGATATGAGACCCGCCGCCTTTTCCCAAAACAGGAGGAGGCGGTTTTTTTATCCGATTCTGTAACGAATCGCCTTTTTCCGGTACTAACATATGAACGCGAAAGAAAGGAGACGCTGCCGTGAAGGAAATGGACGAGATCTATAAGCGTTACGCCATGACCGTATACCGGTATCTTCTCTCCCTTTCGCACGATCCCGATCTTGCCGAGGAGCTCACGCAGGAGACCTTTTGTCAGGCGATAAGCTCCGTCGGGAGATTCGAGGGCAGGTCGAAGGTGTCCACCTGGCTGTGCGGGATCGCGAAGCGCGTTTACCTCAAATACGTCGGAAAGCATCCCGAACACGAGGAGCTTTCGGAGACCGCCGCGTCGGGAAACTCCGCGGAGGACAGCGTTATCGCGGACGAAGCGCACAGGGAGCTTTTGAAAAAGCTCCACGGGCTGAAGGAGCCCGAACGCGAGATAATGTACCTGAGGCTTTTCGGGGATCTGTCCTTCCGCGAGATAGGGGATATAGTCGGCGTTTCCGAGAACTCCGCGAGGGTGACGTATTTCAGGACCAGAGAAAGATTGAGAAAGGAACGTGAAAAGGATGAATGATATCCCGTGCGAGGTCGTACGAGACCTTCTGCCCTCCTATGCGGACGGGCTGACCGATGAAAAGACGAGAGCCATTGTGGAGGAGCATATCGCAGGCTGCGATGAGTGCAGGGCGGCACTCCTTGCCATGCGCGAGTCGGAGGAGCCCGAACGGGACGATGGGAAAAAAGAGATCGATTTTCTGAAGAAAAACAGGAAAAAGACTGCTATTATCGCCGCTGTCGCCGCCTCATGTGCGATCGTGCTCGCCCTTTTAGCCGTGCTTTTGAAGCTGTTCGTCATCGGGCGCGGCGCAGGCGGCGAGAGCCTTCGGGTTTTTCTCGAGGTGGACGGGAACAGCATGAGCATAAAAGCGGAAGCGGCGGATCCGGACCGCGCGGTCTCGGCATTGAGCTTCACGGAGACGAACGGCACGGTCGCCGTATCGGCGCGGACGGTCGTTAAAAGCTTCCTTCACAGCGGGAGGCTCGAAAAGACGTACGGATCCGACGACACGATAAAAGCGGTATCGTTCAACGGGAACCTCATCTATGAAAACGGAGTGTATTCTATGACTTTTTCGGAAGCGATGAAACAGGAGGTCAAAAGCAGCTGGGAGCGGTATATGGCCCTTCCGGAGCTGGAGCGTTATTTGCAGAGCACGACGCCCGGATTTGTGATAAAGTATTTCGGGTCGTGGCAGGACGCTCTGGATTATATGGGCTTCGGCATGGAGGATCCGTTTGAAAACGATCCGGATTTTACAGAGCGTATCTGTAAGGAGCCCTTCGGAGAGGGCGTTCCGTTCACAGCCCTGCTCACGTGGTACGGCGATCAAATGGGAAGCGTAAACTACGCCTGCCTGCAGAAATACTATTCGTACGGCGACTTATCCGTGCAGTTCCAGGCCGAGCCTATGTGCAGAGCGGCCCGGATCGACGGCGGGGAAAGCTTTTTCGTTCAGTCCTATTCCGCCTTCGGCCCGGATCTTCCCGACGGGATAGTAACGAGCAGGGACTCCGGCGCGAACTACAACGCCGCCAACATACTGTTCATATCGAACGGAGTGCGCTACTGCATAAGGCTCATCGACAACGTGCGGAACGATTCCGCGGCGCTCGAGAACGCGATAGCGGTCGTTCAGGCCAAGGCGGAGAGCATGATAGAAAAATAGCCCAAAACCCAAAAAAGAGCACGGCTTGCGCCGTGCTCTTTGTGTTTTTGAAAATTTTAACTCAATATCCCGTCGAGCGCACGGAAGATCTCATCCTCCGATCTGTAGGGAATTATCGAAAAATACTTGTCGCCCTTTATCATGGCGGAGAGATTCCCCTTTGCTTTGTTGTAAAAAACGAAGCAGGGCTTTTCGTGCTTCTCGGCGTACGCGAGCTCGTAGCCCACGCCGAGGGAGGGGCAGGTACATTCGGCGATCAAAAGGTCGCATTCCCTTATCCACGCCGTGTCCTGCTCGTAGATCAGCTTATCCCTTCCCGGTTCGCCCTCAAACAGCGAAAGGCCGAGATCGCCCACGTGCTCGGTAAGGACGGTATTCTCCCTCTTTATGTAGGCGATCATCCTTTTATAAAGCTCCGCGTCGACGCGGCCGCCGCGTATGGAACCCGCAAAATAGACATTCTTATTCATAGATCATTCGACTGTAACGCTCTTCGCGAGGTTCCTGGGCTTGTCGACGCTGCAGCCCTTCTGGACCGCCATATAATAGGCGAACAGCTGCATGGGGATAATGGCGAGGAACGGCACGAGCAGATCGTCCGTTTCGGGCAGATGCCAGACCTTGGAGCAGTGGCTCTCGAGGTCGCCCTGATTACCGTTCGTCAATGCCAGCACCTTCGCGCCGCGAACGCGCACCTCCTCGAGATTGGAGGCGGTCTTTGCGGCGAGCGCGTGCTGCGTGATAATGCCGACTACCAGCACGCCTTCCTCGATGAGAGCGATCGTGCCGTGCTTGAGCTCGCCGGCGGGATACGCCTCGGAGTGGATGTAACTTACTTCCTTGAGCTTGAGCGCGGCCTCCATCGAGAGCGCGGAATCGATCCCGCGGCCGATGAAAAAGACGTGCTTCGCATTGAACTCGCGGCTGGCGAAGAACTGTATCTCGCCGCGGTCGTCAAGAAGCTTCTGCATGCGGTCGGGGATATCGGAGAGCTTGTCGATAAGCTCGGCGGCTCTTTCGGCGGAAACCGTGCCTCGTATCTCGCCGAGCCGCATCGCGGTGAGGAAGAGCACGACCGCCTGAGTGAGATAGCTCTTTGTGGCGGCAACGGCGATCTCCGGCCCGGCGTAGGTGAACAGCACCTCGTCCGCCTCGCGCGCAATGGTCGAGCCGACCACGTTGCAGACGGCGATCGTGCGCACGCCCGCTTCCTTCGCCATGCGCAGAGCGGCTATGGTGTCGGCGGTCTCGCCCGACTGAGATATGACTATAAGGGCTTCGCCCTCTTCGAAGGTATAGCCGCTGTAACGGAATTCGGAAGCGATCTCGATCTCCGCAGGGATCTTCGCGAGCTCGGAGAAATAACGCTTTCCGAGCATGCCCGCGTGATACGCGGTGCCGCAGCCGATAATGCGGATGCGCTTAAGATCGTGCGCGTCGGATTCGCCCCAGGGGAAGCTGTCGGCCTTGAGACGGCGGTTCCTGAACGAAACGTACTGATCGGCAGTCTTTCTGAAAGCAACGGGTTCCTCGCAGATCTCCTTCATCATGAAATGCTCGTAGCTGCCCTTTTTGGCTGCGTCGAGATCCCATGTGATATGGGTGGAACCCTTGTCGATAGGCATTCCGTGCTTATCGTAAAAGGCTATGCCGTCGGGGGAGAGCACCGCGATCTGCTTTTCGCCCATGAAAGTCACGTCGCGGGTATAGGCGAGCATGGCGGGGATATCGGAGGCGATGTGCGCTCCGTCCTTCCCGAAGCCGACGACCATCGGGCTGTCCTTCGCAACGCAGTAAAGCCTCTCGGGATCGTCGCGGAAGAGTATCGCGAGGGCGAAGGAGCCCTCTATGAACTGCATTGCCCTGACTATCGCGGCGATGGGATCCCCGTCGTAGATGTCTCCCAAAAGCTGGGCGACGACCTCGGTATCCGTGTCGGACACGAAGACGCAGCCCTTTTCGATGAGCATTCTTTTAAGCTTGACGTAGTTTTCGATAATGCCGTTATGCACGAGCACGAGCTGCTTCTTGCTGTCGCCGTGCGGATGCGAATTGATGTACGAGGGTTCACCGTGCGTTGCCCAGCGGGTGTGGCCGATACCGCAGGAGCCGGTGACGGGTTCCTTTGCGAGCAGCTCCTCGAGCACAGAGAGCTGGCCCTTTTCTTTGCGCATGACTATCTCCGACCCGTCGAATACGGCTATTCCCGCCGAGTCGTACCCGCGATAAGCGAGAGTCTCGAGCCCGTCCAGAAGGATGGGAGCCGCTTCGTTGGATCCGGTATAACCGACTATTCCGCACATATATATCACCAATGCCCGAAATGGGCATCCTTCCCCTTTTAATATCTAATGGAAGTATAGAACAGTTTATTCATTCTGTCAAGCTGAAATGAGCTCCCCGAACGGATGCGAGCGATAAAAAAACCGCACGGGGTTTGCGTTTTCAGAAGGTATATGATAAAATGGAGAGGATCGGAGGAAGAAAGATGCCAAGAACAATCATCAGCGATCAGAATATCAATTACGAGTTTGCCGGAATAACGGAATTCAAGCTCCGCACGCCCGCGCTCATGCTTCACGGCAACGGAGAGAGCATGCGCATATTTGCCAAGGTGCTCCCGCCTTTGATGTCCACGCGCGGATTCGTGCTCATGGACAGCCGTTATCAGGGCGATTCCAAGCCGCTCTACGGCGAACAGCCGCCGCATATCACCTATGATCTCATGGCCGACGACGCGATAAAGCTCATGGAGGACGTCCTTAATATCGGCGAGTACGATATCATCGGCCATTCGGACGGCGCGATAACCGCCCTCAAGATCGCGCTCCGTTCGATAAGAGTGCGGAAGCTCATACTCATAGGCGTGAACGCGGATCCTTCGGGGCTCAAGCCGGCAGCCGTCAGGCAGATAAGGAAGGATCATGATAAAGCCGTTCAGTCGGGAAAACTCGTCAAGGCCGAGCTATGCAGGCTTATGCTCGAAGAACCGAGGCTCACCAACGACGATCTTGCGAAGGTCATCTGCGAAACGACGGTCATCTACGGCCGAAGGGACGAGGCGATAAAAAGAGAGCATGCCGAAGCAATAGCCGACGCGATACCGAGAGGGAGCTTTGTCGAGATGAAAAACGCCGGGCACGACGTCCCGCGGACGCATCCCGAGGAGCTTGCCGAGATCATCAGATCCCTGCTCTGATCCGTATAAAAATCCGACCTCCGCGCAGAATAAGCGCGGAGGTGTTTTATATGTCAAAGAAAAGGCACAGAAGGATATGGCAGGAGCAGGAGATCAATTCCGAGGCCGTGTCCATGACGGGCGTCACGGGCCTGACGCCGTCCCTGCCGATGGACGGACACGAGTGGGTGAGCTATACGGATATCGAGACCCTCGAACCGGACGGCATTGCGAAGGCCCGCGAGACCGAAGAAAGTTGAACACCCCGCAGCATATGGAACGGCGGCAATGCCCGCCGTTCCTTATTTCTGTGAAAAAAGTTTGCCGCGGCACTTTTCAAAACACGTTCCTATATGTTATACTATAAGCGGAGGTATATGCCGAAATGAAACGCCGCCACTACCGCATACATTATATCGACCGCGCGCAGCCCATGAAGCGCGTAAAACACAGGGAGACGCCGTGGCGTATGATCCTGCTCGTTTTGCTTGCGCTCGTGATAGTCGGCGCGGGAGTCGTTGCGGTCCTGAAGTGGGTCGGCGCAAACGGCGGCGTATAAGAGGTGCTTTTGTAATGAAAAAATCTGTCAGGATATTGGCGCTGATCATGGCGGGGCTTTTCGTCCTCTCCCTGATCTTCGCGGTAATCGCTTTGATCTTCGGGCTTTGATAAGGGGGTATCGAATATGGAGGGTTTCTCGTTTCCTTCGGCCACTGGCCTTTGCGACATAATCGCATACAAGTGGCTTCCGGACGCCGCGCCAAAGGCGGTGATCCAGATAGTTCACGGCATGGCGGAACATGCCGCGCGCTATGACAATATCGCCAACTATTTCGTCGGCCTCGGGTACGCCGTTTACGCGGAGGATCACGCAGGTCACGGCGCTTCGATCAACGGCGAAGGCATACGCGGCTTCTTCGCCGAGGAGGACGGCTGGACGAAGATCGTCACAGACGTTATGACGCTCCACGAAAAAGCGAAGGCCGACTACCCGGGCGTAAAGCACATCCTTTACGGTCATTCGATGGGCAGCTTCCTCGCGAGGACCTGCGCTTCGAGGTTCCCGGACGAGTTCGACGCTTTCATCTTCTCCGGCACGGCGGGGAAAAACCCGGTGCTCGCGATCGCAAAGATGATGGCGAAGAGCAATATAAAAAAGAACGGCGGCAAGGTCCCGGATATGGACCTTACCAAAATGGCGTTCGGCTCCTACAATAAGAGGATCAAGCCGCAGAGGACTCCGGTGGACTGGCTCTCCCGCGATAACGAGGTCTGCGATAAATACATGCAGGACGAGCTCTGCGGGTTCCCGTTCACCTCGTCCGCATTCCGCGACCTGTTCGACGGTCTCGGCGAGATAGCGGGGAAGGCCTGGGCGAAGCGCGTCCGGAACGTCCCCATACTCCTCGTTGCGGGAAAGGCCGATCCCGTCGGGAATTACGGCAAGGGCGTACAGGAGGTCTGCGATAACCTTTTGGCGACGGGCCATACCAAGGTCGTGCTGCAGCTTTACGACGACGGCAGACACGAGATGCACAACGAGATAAACCGCGACGAGGTCTACCGCGGCATTGCCGCGTTCCTCAGGACGGTGTAAGGATCAATAGAAAAGGAGTAACAACGATGAGAAAGACAAAGAGATTCTTTGCCGTTCTGCTTGCGGCGCTTCTGCTTGCGGCGCTCGTGCCCGCATCGGCCTTTGCCGAGGGCAGGACCGCAGGCCGTCCGCTCACGAAGAGCGAGCGCGAAGCCAAGATCGCCGCGTTCGAGACCTTCAACGCGAGCCTTCGCGAGATGGAGGACAAGTTCGCGGATACAGACTATTCCAAGAAGGACGTTAACGACGCCTACGCGACCGCGCGCATAATCGTCAAGAGCAGCAAGCCCGTTGAGGACGAGACCGCTCTCGCCGTAGTATCCGGCTATAACGACTGGCACGTGTTTCAGTATGCCGACGCCGCCGACGCGGAAGCCGCGTGCAGGCGCTTTGAGAAAATGAAGGGAGTCGAGTGGGCCGAGCCCGACGGTATAATGACCGTCTGCGCGACTCCGGGCTCCAGCAATTTCAATTCCTGGGGATACGGCTCGAGCCATATCAACGCCTTCGCTTATAACGAGTGGCTTTATTCTCAGTACGGAAACAGCATAGCCAATATGCCGACGATCGTCGTCGCCGTAGTCGATACGGGCGCCGATCTCGACCATCCGTATCTGGTGAACAGGCTCGTTCAGGGCTATAACGTTCCGGCGGACAACAACGTACCCGAGGACGGTCACAGCCACGGCACGCACGTCTGCGGCACCGTCGTCGACGGAACTTTCGAAAACGTCAAGATAATGCCCATCAAGGTCCTCGGCGATTCCGGTTCCGGAACGACTCTCGACGTGGCCCTCGGCATGGAGTACGGCTATCTGCACGGCGCAGACGTCGAGAACATGTCTCTCGGAGGAGGCTGCGACGGCGGAGAAGGACACCACATAATGGCAGAGGTCGTCGACCTTGCTTTCGATAACGGCACGACGATCGTAGTCGCCGCGGGCAACGAGTCCGACGACGCGGCGAATCACTGTCCCGCGAATATCAAGCGCCTGTGCACCGTTGCGGCGACCACCTCGAGCGGCTCTCTCGCTTACTTCTCCAACGTCGGCGACGACGTCGACGTTGCGGCTCCCGGAGACAACATCTACAGCTCCGTACCCGGCGGCGGATTCGGTTCCAAATCCGGCACCTCCATGGCAAGTCCGCACGTTGCGGCAGTTGCCGCGCAGATCAAGACCGCTCATCCCGAGATGAACGCGGACGAGGTCGTCACCGCCATCAAGGGCTGCGGCGCCGGGACTCCTTCGGGCAACATCGGCACCGGCCTTGTAAAGCTCTCCGCGAACATGTTCGCTCTCGACGGCGCGGCGAATGCAGACGGTTCCCATACCCACTTCACGTCCACCGGCAATTACGCATGGACCGTCGACGGCAGCGCTCTCGTCAGCGGAAACGCCGGCGCGAATTCCACGACGTCCGTGCTCAAGACCGAACTTACGGTAGGCAAGGATCAGACCGTCACCTTTGATTACAAGATCAGCAGCGAAGACGGCGACAAACTCAACGTCAAGGCAAACGGCGTGACTTTGTTCACCGCGAACGGAGAGCATGATTGGCAGACTCAGACCATCACGCTGCCCGGGAACGGCAGCGTAAAGCTGACATTCGAGTATTCCAAGAACAGCCAGGGCGCTGCGGGCCAGGACAAGGCCTGGATCCGCAACTTCAGGCTCGAAGGCTCGCTGACTTCGGCTGCCAATATGACCGGCGGCGAGATCCCCTTCACGTCGGGCGGCATGTATCCGTGGATCGCAAACGACGATGAAGGAGCCGCAATGAGCGGCAATGCCGGTGTGAACAGCTCGGTATCGACCATGACCGCCCAGGTGCAGCTCAAAAAGGGCATGAAAGTCGTATTCAGGTATAAGGTCAGCGCGGCTGAGGGCGATATCCTCAACGTCAAGCTCGACGGCGACACCGTTCTCACCTCGGGCAGAACGACCGGCTACGAGTCTTTCGAGTACACTGTACCGTCGACCGGAGAGCATACGATGAGCTTCGAGTTCGTAAAGGACGCTTCCGGCTCCGCGGGCGACGACTGCGCTTATATCAAGGCGTTCTACGCATATCATACCTTCGAGTCCGCCGTCAACGGCTCCGACAACTTCCTCCCGTTCGACAACGACACGGAATACGCATGGGGCGCGATGTACGACTACGCAGTCTCCACTAACTGGGGCGAGGCCTATTCCGAGGGCTATTTCACGCTCACGCTCGACATGACCGCGGGCGAGACGCTCTCCTTCCGCTACATGGCCAATTCCGAGAACAACTACGATTTCTTACGCTTCTACGTCGACGGAGTACAGAAGATCGAGGCTTCGGGCGTGACGTCATGGGCGGATTACACCTTCACTGCTCCGACGAACAAGACCTACGTGTTCAAGTGGTCCTTTGAAAAGGACAGCAGCGTCGACGGCAACGCCGACGAGGTCTACGTGGACGAAGTGATCTATTCGGGCAGCGTATCCGTTCTCGGCGACGCCAACAGCTCCGGATCCGTCACCATAGAGGACGCCCTCCTCACGCTTCGATACGTGATGGGGCTCGTTCCGGGAAGCGCGCTCACGCTCGGCAACTGCGATATCGACGGCGGAGGCACGATCGATATCGACGACGCTCTCGCCATACTCCGTATGGCTATGGGCCTCTGATAATAGCGTTATCTCAAAGGCCGCCGCGGGAAACCGCGGCGGCCTTTCCGGTATGATTTAAGCCCCGCCGGGATGTTCCCGGCGGGGCTTTGATTCGTTTTTTTACCAGATATCCTCTCTGAGCATCGGCATGCTCATGCAGCGGGGACCTCCGCGTCCCCTCGAAAGCTCTCCGCCGGGGATGGGGTTCACGTGTATGCCCACCTTGTCGAGAAGGGCGTTGGTAACATGGTTGCGGTCGTAGGTGATTATGTTCGCGGGGCCTATCGCGAGGGAGTTCGAGCCCATGTTCCAGTGTTCGCGCTTATAGGCGATCTCGTCGCCGCCGCCCATCTCGATAAAGCTGACCTTGTCGAGATGCAGGGCCCTTTCGAGTATGCGCTCGACGGCGTCGTCGGTGCGGGTGACGTTTATACCGCCGTGACCTGCGGGCGTAAGCTCGTAAACGTCGAACCACTTGTGCGCGATACAGGGGTGAGCGAGGAACTTATCGTAATCCACGTGGGTCATGAGCACGTCGAGATGCATATAGGTGCGGCTCGCGGGATTCTTGAAGAGAAGGACCTTCTCATATCCGCGCCCGAAAAGCGTCTTGGCAAGCTTCTCGACCGCAGCGACGCTCGTCCTCTCGCCGCAGCCTATTGCGACGCACTTGTCCGAAAGCGAGAGCACGTCGCCGCCCTCGATCGGGCAGCCGCAGTTGTAGTCGTAAAGAAGATCGACGGAGCCCTTGCCGAACTTCTCGCCGTATTTATGCAGATATCGGATGAATAGCGTCTCGCGAAGGCGCGCGGGCATGCTCATCGCGGAGATGGCAATGCCGGTGCCGAGCGAGAAACTAATATCGCGCGTGAAATAGATGTTGGGAAGAGGATCGGTGAGGAAGGGATAATCGTCGGCGATGAGGGATTGAATGGGCTTGACGCCGACCGATCTGAGATCGTCACGCGTGATGCCCTTGGCGACGGCGTCGAACAGCTCGTCCGAAGGCACGGAGAGGAGATACTCCTTCACGGCGGGCTTCAGCGAATCGCCCTTCACGCCGATATCGACGAAATCGTCTATGAAGGAACGGCGTACGCCGTCGTCCTTTACGATCTCGGCGAACTCCTTCTCGATGTAGACCACGTCAACGCCCGCATCTTTAAGTATGCCGGCGAAAACGTCGTGCTCCCTGCCTGCCATCTCCACGTCGGGAGTGTCCTCGGCGAGCATGCGCTCGAGGTAATCGGGCATGAGGCTCGCGAGCTCCGGGCCGGGACGGTGCAGCATGACCCTCTTGAGGGGGCCTATCTCGCTCTTAACGTTTATATGACCCATGGATACAACCTCCATTCGTATTTTTCAACTTAACCATTATACAACGAAAACCGGATCCGCGTCAACCGCGCCGCGCTTTATATACGGAAACGGCGGACTTTATCTCGGCCGCTTCGGAACGGGCTTTTGACGCTTGCGAGGCGACTTGGGCGCGTCCGGCTTCGGTTTTTCGGGCTGCAGGAGACAGTCCTTCCCGACGCCTATAAGATCCTCGCGGCCGGCCTTGATCAGCGCCTTTCTCGCAAGGCTCCGGTACCGGGGCATGAAATACTGCATGAGCGCGCGCTGCATCGCCTTTTCCTCGGGATCGCGCGGCACGTAGACCGGAGTCATGTCCCTGGGATCGAGCCCCGTGTAAAACATGCAGGTCGAAAGAGTGCCCGGGGTGGGGTAGAAGTCCTGCACCTGCTCCGGACGCTGGCCCGTTTCCTTCAGGTATTCCGCCAGCTCGACCGCGGAGTCGAGCGTGCTCCCGGGATGGCTCGACATGAAGTAGGGCACTATGTACTGATCCATGCCGAGCTGCCTGTTGACCTTGGCATACTTTCGGCAGAACCTGTCGTAAAGCCCTCCTGCCGGCTTCTGCATAAGCCTTAGAACGTTGTCCGAAACGTGCTCCGGAGCGACCTTGAGCTGACCCGAGACGTGATGCGCAACGAGCTCCCGCATGAACGAATCGTCCTTATCGAACATGAGATAATCGTAGCGTATCCCGCTGCGGACGAAGACCTTTTTAACGCCTTCTATACCGCGGAGCTTTATTAAAAGCTCGGTGAAATCGCGGTGGTCGACCTCGACGTTTTTGCAGTGCTCGTAGCCCAGACAGCTGCGCTTTTTACATACGCCCTTCGTGAGCTGCTTCCCGCAAGCGGGTCTTCTGAAATTGGCCGTAGGGCCGCCCACGTCGTGGATATAGCCCTTGAAGTTGGGAAGGCTCGCGAGCAGCCTTGCTTCGCGCAGGAGCGACTCGTGGCTCCTCGCCTGTATCACGCGGCCCTGATGAAAGGTCAGCGCGCAGAACGAGCATGCGCCGAAGCAGCCTCTCGTCGACACGAGCGAGAACTCCACCTCGTCGAGAGCGGGTATGTGTTCCTTATATGAAGGATGCGGCTTGCGAGTGTAGGGCAGCTCGTATACGTCGTCCATCTCCTGAGTCGTGAGCGGGGGAGAAGGGGGATTGACCACGAGCCAGCGCGCGCCGTGCTTCTGGACGAGCCTTCTGCCGGTGATCGGATCCTGCTCCTCGTACTGCTTCATAAAAGCGCGGCAGTAGGCCTTCTTGTCAGTCGAGACCTCCTCGAAGCTCTCTATCTCGTCGTAATCGTACACGTTCTCGAGCGAACCGGTCATAAAACAGGTGCCCGGTATGTAAGTGATATCGTGGATGGCGAGCCCGGAAGCGAGCGCGTCCGCGATCTCGACGGTCTGATGCTCGCCCATTCCGTAGGAGAGGAGATCGGCTCCCGAATCGGCAAGCACGCTCCTTCTGACCTTATCGTCCCAATAATCGTAATGCGCGAAACGGCGAAGGCTCGCTTCTATGCCGCCTATTATTACCGGCACGGAGCCGTATGCCTCGCGCACGCGGTTGACGTAGACCGTCACCGCCCTGTCGGGACGCAGCCCCATCCTGCCGCCCGGTGAATAATTGTCCGACGAACGCCGCTTTTTGGAGCTCGTATAATGGTTGACCATGGAATCCATATTCCCGGCGTTGACCATAAAGGCATACCTGGGCCTGCCGAAAACGGTGAACGCTTTGTCGGAATGCCAATCGGGCTGCGCGATTATGCCTACTGAATACCCGCGTGACTGGAGCACGCGGCCTATTATTGCCGTGCCGAAGGAGGAATGATCGATATAAGCGTCTCCCGTGACGATGACGAAATCGGGGACGTCTGTCCCGAAGACCTCTCGCAGCTCCTTCCTGTTCATCGGCAGCGCATGCCTGTATCCCGAAAGATCCATGTTATCGTTTTTCCCTGAAATAATCACCGAGCAGTCCGGCGCATTCCGCGCGCATGATCCCTCCGACGACCGGTATCTCCCTGCCGAAAACTCCGCTCGCGATATCCGTCACAGAGCCAAGAGCGCCGGCGTTCGCGTCGTATGCGCCGAAAGCGACTGCGCCGATGCGGAACAAAAGACACGCCCCGGCGCACATCGGACACGGCTCCATCGTAACGTAAAGCACGCAGTCCTCGAGGTATCGGCTGTTCAGGGCTTCCGAAGCCCTTTTCATAGCCAGCATCTCCGCATGGAGCGTGGAGTCGCCTCCCGCTGCGGTCTCGTTGTGGGCGCGGGAGACGATCTCTCCGCCGCGCACGACGACTGCGCCGACAGGAACTTCGTCGGCGCAGAAAGCCGTTTTCGCCTCCGTGAGCGCGGCTTCCATGAACTTCTTTTCGATAAGCATATCCCACTCCGTGCGTTTTTTTGATTATACCATCTTTTTTCATGTTTGAAAACCCGGAATAATTCCCGGATCACCCGAATATAAATACAGTTGAAACGATTTGAAAGGAGCGATTTGTTTGAACGGAAGACAAAGAAGCGGCGGAGCGGACGCCGCTCCCGTGATGATCGCCGTGCTTGCGGCGGTACTGGTCGTCGGCTCGGCGGCTGCATTGGTAATAAACGGCTTTATGGGCCTTTGGCAGGACAAGCGTACTTATCCGGCGAACACGTCGGTGAACGGCGTTGCGATATCGGACATGACGAGGGAGGAAGCCGCAGAAGGCCTGAAGGACGAGATCGCGAAGATGCTCGCGGACTGGAAGACAGTGATAACGAAGGAGGACGGCTCGGAGATCGTTATCGCGTCGGGCGAAGCCGGCGTGGGCACTGACGCCGACGAAGTGCTGAATAGAGCGTTTTCGGGCGGCGAATACAGCCTGAAGTATTCGTTTGACGAAGGCCGGCTGCGCCTTTGCCTCGAGAACAGGATGAAGGATCTCAGACGCGAACCGTCGCCGGGAGAGCTTGAATTCGATAAAGCGCGTGCGCTTACGGGCGAAAGGTTCCGGTTCGCGAACGGCGAGGACGGCGAGGAGCCCGATATCGAAGCCTGCATCTCGAGCATACTCGACGGCGTGACGCGGTTCCCCGCGCCGATGCGCGTCATTCCCGCAGAAACGGACGGCGGGACGCTCCCGCAGCTGATAGGCGAATACGAGACTTCCTTTGCGAAAGGCAGCCTTGCCGCTCCGAACAGGGTATTCAACATCGAAAAAGCGGCGGAGCTCATGAACGGCACGATAGTCGAGCCGTATTCGGCGGTCTCCGTGAACGAGGTGCTCGGCGACAGGACTGAGGAGAACGGCTGGAAGCTCGCTCCGGGGATAACGGACAACGGCGCAGGACACGAGGATTCGCCGGGAGGGGGAGTGTGCCAGGTCTCCGGCACCTTCTTCAACGCGGCTCTTTTTGCGGATATGGGAGTGATATCGCGCCGATGCCATTCCGCCAGGGTATCCTATCTCGACGGAGGCAGGGACGCGACGATAGATACGGGCTCAATAGATCTCGTGCTTAAAAACAGAAGCTCCGAAAGGCTGTACGTTTTCGTTTGGGCAGATCCTTCCGAGCACACGGTCAGATGCGAGATCTACGGCAGCCCGCTCGAGATGAAGGTGGAGGTCGAAACGGAACTTGTCAATACGATAGAGCCAGGGGAGGACGAATACGAACTGGACGAAAGCCTGGGCGATGACGAGATCGCGGAGGATAACCCCGCCATAACCGGATACCGCTACAAGACTTACAGGATCTACAGGAAGGACGGAAGGGAGGTGCTGCGCGAGCTCGTTGCCGAGAGCAATTACGTCATGCACCCGAGAAGGCTCCGCGCGGGAAGAAGGGCGTACGCGAGGCTCACAGCGAAGCCGACGCAGGCTCCGACGAACGCACCGACCGCGCAGCCTACCGCGGCAGCCCAAACGCCCGCTCCATCCGAACCGCAAACGCCGGCTCCGGAGCCGACTCCCGCGCCGACTCCCGCGCCGACTCCCGATCCTACTCCCGATCCAACTCCCGCACCCACTCCGGATCCGACGCCGGAGCCTACGGACGAGCCCGCTCCCGATCCCGTAAAACCGCACGATACCGACTGCCCATAGCAATGATATACCCATAAAAACCCTTTTTTAGGCTTGCTTATTTCAAAATAAGGGTTTATAATGATATGAGGGTCTGTGCCCGCATCAATAATAATTATTACGGAGGAATGAACCATGGCTCTTGTTACCAGTACCGAAATGTTCAGAAAAGCTTATGACGGCGGCTACGCTATCGGCGCCTTCAACGTCAACAATATGGAGATCGTCCAGGGCATCACCGAGGCGGCTGCCGAGCTTCGCGCTCCGCTTATTCTTCAGGTTTCCAAGGGTGCGCGCGCCTATGCGAACCACACCTACCTTATCAAGCTGGTCGAGGCCGCAGTTATCGAGACCGGTCTTCCTATCGTTCTCCATCTGGATCACGGCGACAGCTTTGAGCTCTGCAAGTCCTGCATCGACGGCGGCTTCACTTCCGTCATGATCGACGCTTCCTCGAAGCCCTTTGCCGAGAATATCGAGATCACCCGCAAGGTCGTCGAGTACGCTCACGATCACGGCGTGGTCGTCGAGGCCGAGCTCGGCACCCTTGCCGGCGTTGAGGACGAGGTCAATGTCAAGGCCGAGGATTCCTCCTACACACGTCCGGAGGACGTGCAGGAATTCGTTGAGCGCACCGGCTGCGACAGCCTTGCAATCGCCATTGGTACC
>JAEEGL010509267.1_pt1 | contig 17381 bp, 19 predicted proteins | sample 9134231 | NCBI WGS metagenome assembly JAEEGL01 (sample SAMN16246548, study PRJNA631951) | gut metagenome | biome: gut microbiome; feature: rumen; material: fiber-attached | host: Bos | place: Iran: Karaj | collected 2018-10
CTGCAGTCGATCCCGGGCGGCGCCACGGCCCGTCCGTTCATCACCCACCACAACGCGCTGGACATCCCGCTGTACCTGCGGATCGCCAACGAACTGTACCTCAAGCGGCTCATCGTGGGCGGGTTCAACGGCGTGTACGAGTTCGCCAAGGACTTCCGCAACGAGGGCATGGACAAGACCCACAACCCGGAGTTCACCTGCATGGAGATCTATGTCGCATACAAGGACTACATCTGGATGATGGAATTCGTCGAGCACATGCTCGAGAAGATCGCCACCACGCTCCACGGCACCACGAAGGTGCAGGTCGGCGATGTGGAAGTCGACTTCCGCGCCGGCTACCGCCGCCTGCCCATCCTCGAGGCCATCAAGGAGTATGCGGGCGTGGATGTCGCCGGCATGGACCAGGAGCAGCTGCGCGCCACCTGCACGAAGCTGGGCGTGGAGTTCACCCCTTCCATGGGCGTGGGCAAGCTGATCGACGCGATCTTCGGCGAGTACTGCGAGAAGCACCTCGTCCAGCCGACGTTCGTCACCGACTATCCCGTGGAGATGTCCCCGCTGACCAAGCGCCACCGCGAGAACCCCGCGCTGACCGAACGCTTCGAACTGTTCGTCTGCGGCAAGGAACTCTGCAACGCCTATTCCGAGCTGAACGACCCGATCGACCAGCTGGAGCGCTTCGAAGAGCAGGCCGCCCTCAAGAGCCACGGCGACGACGAGGCGATGTTCATCGACTACGACTTCGTCCGCGCCCTCGAGTACGGCATGCCGCCGACCTCCGGCCTGGGCATGGGCATCGACCGGCTGACCATGTTCATGACGGGCCAGACGACCATCCAGGACGTGCTCTTCTTCCCGCAGATGCGTCCGGAGAAGACCGTCCGCAAGGAAGAGGAAACGGAATAGCAGGATGGAGCGCGAGGTCATCACCTCCCCGCAGAATCCGAAGGTCAAGGAACTGCTCTCCCTCCAGGAGAAGCCGAAGACACGGCGGGAAAAAGGCCTCTTCGTCGTCGAAGGACGACGGGAGATCGGCCATTGCGCCGCGGCCGGGCTGCGGTTCCGCTGCGCCTTCGTCTGTCCGGACATCCTTCCGGATGCGGAAGGGGCCGTCCCGGCCGGCACGCGGATCTTCGAGGTGAGCCGCCCCGTCTACGAAAAGATCGCCTACCGGGAGGGGACGGAGGGCATCGTCGCCGAAGTCGTCATCCCCGACCGGACGCTCGAAGGCCTTTCGCTCGGAGAGCATCCGCTCATCGTCGTCCTGGAGGGGGTCGAGAAGCCCGGCAACCTGGGGGCCGTCCTGCGCAGCGCGGACGCCGCCGGGGCCGACGCCGTGCTCGTCTGCGGGGGCGGAGCCGACCTCTACAACCCGAACCTGATCCGCGCCAGCATCGGCGCCCTGTTCACGCGCCAGGTCGTCGCCACCTCCTCGGAGGAAGCCATCGCCTGGCTCAAGCGGAAGGGCGTACGCATCTACACGGCGCAGCTCCAGGACTCCTCCCTCTACTATGACACGGATTTCCGGGGCCCCTCCGCCATCGTGATGGGCACGGAATCCACCGGACTCACGGACCGCTGGCGCGAAGCCGCGGACGCGCACATCCGCATCCCGATGCTGGGCCGGCTCGACTCGCTCAACGTCTCCGTTTCCGCCGCCATCCTCCTGTTCGAGGCCGTCCGGCAACGACAGGGCCAATCTTCCCGCACATGACAGAAGACTCCCCCAACCTCCGGTACGGACTGATCGGCCACCCCGTCCAGGGCTCCGGCAGCCCCGCGCTGTTCCGCGCCGCCTACGACGGCGCCTGGCCGTACGACCTGGTCGACGAAGCCGATTTCGAAACCGCCTGGAACCGTTTCCTGACGGGATACCGGGCCGTCAACGTCACCGCCCCGTTCAAGGAGAAAGCCTTCGCCAAGGTGTTGCAGGCGGTCCGCGAAGGGCGCGGCAGCCTCGACGGACCGGCCGCACGGACCGGCGCCACCAACCTGGTGGTCCGCACGGATGCCGGCCTGGAGGCGCACAACGCCGACTTCTCCGGCATCCTGCTCACGGTGGCCGAATCGTATTTCCCCGGCATCGTCCGGGAATTCCTGGGCACCTTCGGCGAGCGGTTCCACATCAAGGTCCACCAGTTCTGCCGCGCACGGCTCGAGACCCTGTTCAAGGAGCGGCCGCAGGCGCTGGTCGTGGGCCTGGGCGGCGCCGGGAAGGCGGCGGCCGTGGCGGCTGCGGAACTGGGCTTCGCCACCGTGCTGATGAACCGTACGCCCGAAAAGGCGCAGGCTTTCGCCGATGCCCTGCCGGAGTACGGGTTCCTCGTCGACCCGCTGAGCGACTTCGCCGGGGCCGTCAGGGAATGCGACCTGGTCCTCTACACGCTTCCCGTGGCGCTGGAGGAGATCGCCCTCTTGAGCGCCGACGACCTGGTCTCCACCAACGGGGCCGGCAAACGCATCCTGGAGGCGAACTACCGGCAGCCTTCGTTTGACGAGGCGGCGCAGTTCAAGACGGCCGCGGCCGGCGGCGAATACCTGCACGGAAGGCGGTGGCTGCTGTACCAGGCGCTGGCCGGATACGGACTGATGACCGGCCGCGCGCCGGACCTGGACGCCCTGGAAAAAGAATCCGCCCGGAGCGCTGGGAAATCCAAATAATATGCCTACATTTACATAAACATAATACAACCGATATGTCACTGAACAAAGTCATGCTGATCGGTAACGTGGGAAAAGATCCGGAGATCCGTTACCTTGAAGGAAACAACCCCGCAGGGGGCAACACGAAAGTGGCGCAGTTCACCCTCGCCACCACCGAACGCTTCCGTGACCGCAGCGGAGAGCTGCGCGAGAACACGGAATGGCACAACATCGTCGCCTGGCGCAACAACGCCGACGTCGCAGAGAAATACATCCGCAGAGGAACCCAGCTCTATATCGAAGGAAGGATCCGCACCCGCTCCTGGACGGACCAGACCGGGAACAAGCGCTACACGACCGAAATCACCGTCGACAACCTCCAGTTGCTCGGCAAGCGCGCCGACAATCCCGGCGCGCAGCAGGGAGGCGACCCCATCCCCGCGCAGTCCCAGCCCGCGCCGTCCTACCAGCAGCCCGCCCCCGCGCCGGTCGTCAGGAACACGCCCGCTCCGGCGACGGCCGCCGACATCTCGCTCGACAATCCGGAGGACGACCTTCCGTTCTGATGCACCTGTGAACATAAAACGAAACGACAAATATGAGCAAGAAACTTGACGTTGTCCTCGGACTCCAGTGGGGAGATGAAGGGAAAGGAAAGATCGTGGACGTGCTTGCGGCGCGCTACCCCGCCGTCGCCCGCTTCCAGGGAGGCCCGAACGCCGGCCACTCGCTGCAGTTCGACGGACACAGCTTCGTAGTCCGCAGCATCCCTTCCGGCATCTTCCGCGAGGGATCCACGAACATCATCGGCAGCGGTGTCGTCCTCGACCCGGTGACGTTCCGCGAAGAATGCGAGCACCTGAAGGCCGTCGGCATCGATCCGCAGCCCAAACTGGTCATCTCCAAGAAAGCGCACCTGATCCTCCCGACGCACCGCCTGCTCGACGCGGCCCAGGAAGCCGCCGCCGGAAAAGGCAAGATCGGATCGACCCTCAAGGGCATCGGCCCCACCTACACGGACAAAGTGGGCCGGCACGGCCTGCGCGTCGGCGACATCCTCGCCCCCGACTTCGCCGCCCGCTTCGCCCGGCTGAAGGGCAGGCACCTGCAGCAGATCGCCGACCTGCACTTCGAATGCGACCCCGACGAAGGGGAAGCCCAGTGGATGGAAGCCCTCGAATACCTCAAGACGTTCCGCCTGGTGGACTGCGAGTATTTCGTAAACCGGTACCTGGAAGAGCAGCCCATCCTCGCCGAAGGCGCCCAGGGGTCGATGCTCGACGTCGACTTCGGGTCGTATCCTTTCGTCACCTCCTCCTCGACGACGGCGGGCGGCGTCTGTACGGGCCTCGGCGTGGCGCCGGGACGCATCGGAAGGGTATGGGGCATCTTCAAGGCCTATTGCACCCGCGTCGGCAGCGGCCCCTTCCCCACCGAACTCTTCGACGAGACGGGCGAGGAGATCCGCCGCGTCGGCCACGAGTTCGGCGCCGTCACCGGCAGGCCGCGTCGCTGCGGCTGGCTCGACCTGGTCGCGCTCAAGTACACCGTGATGCTGGACGGCGTCACCGACCTGATCATGATGAAGGCCGACTGCCTGGACGGCTTCGAGACCATCCACGTCTGCACCGCCTACAAGGTGGACGGGCAGGTGACGGACCAGGTCCCCTTCGACATCGCCGCGCCGATCGAGCCGGTCTACACCGACTTCCCGGGCTGGAAGACGGACCTCTCCGGCATCCGCGCGGAAAAGGATCTTCCGAAGGCGTTCACGGACTACGTGAAATTCATGGAGGACTATCTCGGCGTGCCGGTGCGGATCATCTCCCTCGGCCCCGACCGCGAAGCCACCATCGAGCGGTAGGAGGATCCCCCCGCCCCACGGGGCAAAAAGAAACCGGTTGCCAGGAATCCTGACAACCGGTTCTTGTTTCCAGCGGTCCGGTCAGAATGCGTAGCGGATACCCAGTCCGAAACTGAAGATGCCGTTGGTGTAGACCGTGCCGTTTCCGAAGAGGATGCGCGGGCGTACGTCCAGCGAGAGATTGAGCGGAATGGAACCGAAGGTATACTCGAGTCCCAGGTTGCCCAACACACCGATATGCAGGATGTTCTCGTCGCCGATGACCGCCATCGAGGCACCGGGGCCGCCGTAGAAGCCCCAAGAGCCCTCCGAAGACCACGCGGGCTGGGAGATCATGAAGTTCCAGACACCGTCCAGCGAGAAACCGCCGTGCCAGCCGTCCAGACCCAGGTCGAACTCCAGGAAGTCGGACGCTGCACCGAGATAATGCTCATAGCTGATTTGGGTACCGTAGCCGACACGGACACCCAGCGCCTTGGGCTGGGCGGAAGCGGCGAAGGCGAAGCACAGGGCCGCAACGATGATCAAAAGCGTTTTTTTCATGACTTGATAAATTTAACCGGGAAAAATGCTGCAAAAATTATACTATACCTGAAAATCCCATGAAAGCCATGGCCAGGATCCCGACCGTCACCAGTGCGATCGGAACGCCCCGGAAGGGTTTCGGAACATCGTTCAGTTCGAGGTGCTCGCGCAGACCGGCGAAGAGCACCATCGCCAGGCCGTACCCCAGCGAAGTGGCGAACGCATAGACGACCGCTTCGCCCAGGCCGAGCATGTGCGCGGGACCGCCGCCGAAGGTGAACTCCTTCGTCACGACATTGAGCGCGACGCCCAGCACGGCGCAGTTGGTGGTGATCAGCGGCAGGAAGATGCCGAGCGCCTGGTAGAGCGAAGGGCTGATCTTCTTGAGCACGATCTCGACCATCTGCACGAGCGCCGCGATCACGAGGATGAAGGCGATGGTCTGCAGGAACGTCAGGCCGAAAGGCACCAGCAGGTACTTGTTGATGAGATAGGTGACCAGCGTGCTGAGCGTGATCACGAAGCAGACCGCGCCGGACATGCCCGTCGCGGTGGAGAGCCGCCCGGATACGCCGATGAACGGACAGGTGCCCAGGAACTGGGCCAGCATGATGTTGTTGACGAAAATCGCCGAAATGATGATAAGAAGAAATTCCATGACCTTACTCCTTCTTTGCCAGCTTGTTGAACAGAACCATCAGGTAGCCTAGGACCAGGAAGGCGCCGGGCGCCATCACGAAGACCAGGATGCCGTCGCCGGAGAAGAGCTTCCACCCGAAGACGGAGCCGCTGCCGAGCAGCTCGCGGACCAGGCCGAGGACCATCAGCGAGACCGTGAAACCCAGACCGATGCCCAGGCCGTCCAGGGCGGAGTCCAGGATGCCGTTCTTGCTGGCGAACGCCTCGGCGCGGCCGAGAACGATGCAGTTCACGACGATCAGCGGGATGAACAGGCCCAGCGACTTGTACATGCCGGGCGTATAGGCCTGCATCAGGAATTGCAGGATGGTGACGAAGGTGGCGATGACCACGATGTAGACGGGGATGTGCACCTTGTCGGGAACCACCGGGGCGATGGCCGAGATCACGATGTTGGAAAGCACCAGGACGAAGAGCGTCGCCAGGCCCATTCCGACGCCGTTCAGCGCCGTGGTCGTCGTCGCCAGCGTGGGGCAGAGCCCGAGCAGGAGCACAAAGGTGGGATTCTCTTTCAGGAAACCCTTGGTAAAAATGGAAAGCTTGCTCATGACCTATTCTCCTTTGATGTTCCGGAACGCCGCGACGGCGTTCGCAATGGCCAGGGCATACGCCCGCGAAGTGATGGTGGAAGCCGTGATGGCGTCCACGTCGCCGCCGTCCTTCCGGACAGCCAGGCGGGAAGCCGCCGGATCGAAGCCTTTGAACTGGTCGATGAACGCCGCGTCGGACGTGCATTTCGCACCCAGGCCGGGCGTCTCGGCATGCGAGAGGACGGAGGTGCCGTACACCTTGCCCTCGGGCGTAAGACCGACCATCAGGACGAGCGGGCCGCCGAAGCCGGACACCGTCGACTTGACGGCGTAGCCGGCGGGAGCGCCGTCGGCCGTGCTGACATAATACTCTGAAGGGATGCCGCCCACTTCCAGCGGGAGCGCCTCGGAAAGCGTGCCGCCCGCAGGCAGGACCGCCCCGACCGACTCGCGGAGCAGGGCCGCGTTCGTCTGCGCGATCGCGTCTTCCGTCAGTACATACACACCGCCGAGGAGGGCGGCGCACACCAGGCACACTGCACCGAGGCAGCAGACCATGTTCATGAGATTGGATTTTGCCGCCATGCCTATGCCCTCCCGAATTTCTTTTGGTGGAACCAGATGTTGAGGAGTGGAACCGCCGCGTTCATGATGAGGATCGCGAAGCTCATGCCCTCCGGATACGACCCGAAGTAACGGATCATCAGCGTGATGAAGCCGATGCCGATGCCGTAGACGACTCCGCCGGCGATGCTCATCGGGCTCGTTACGTAGTCCGTGGCCATGAAGCAGGCGCCCAGCAGCAGACCGCCCGTCAGCAGGTTGAAGAGCGGGTCGGTGAAGCGGGCGGGATCGATGCCCCAGAACAGCAGGGAGACGAGGGCGACCGTCGCGAGGATGGACAGGGTGATCCAGGGTTTGATCACCCGACGGACCACCAGGTACAGGAAGCCCAGCAGGATGGCGATGGCGCAGGCCTCACCGGCGCTGCCGCCGATGTTGGAGAACAGCATCTGGCCGTACGTCCAGCCGTGCTGCGCCATGAGGTCCGGCACGGAAGCGCCCTGCATGAGGCCCTCCTTGATGGCGCCCAGCGGCGTGGCGCCGGACACTGCGTCCACGCCGAACAGCCCCTTCGGCGCCTCCCAGTGCGTCATGTAGGACGGGAAGGAGATCAGCAGGAAGACGCGGCCGGCGATGGCCGGGTTGAACACGTTCTGTCCGAGGCCGCCGAAGGTCATCTTGGCGACGCCGACGGCGAACAGGGCGCCCAGGAAGACCACCCACCAGGGTGTCGTCACCGGCAGGTTCAGCGCCAGGAGGACGCCGGTCACGGCCGCGGACAGGTCGCCGACGGTCGTGCTCTTCCGGAGCAGGTATTTCACGATGAGGTATTCCAGCAGCACGCACGAGGCGACGCTGACGCCCAGCACCAGCAGGGCCCGCCAGCCGTAGAACACGATGGAGACGGCCACCGCAGGAGCGAGCGCGATGAGCACGTCACGCATCAGGCCCTTCGTCGAGCAGGACGAATGCAGGTGCGGAGAGGGGGAAACGATCAATGTATCCATAGCATGTCTTTCTTGTCAGGTAATCCGTCATTTCGCGGCCGCGCGGGCCTTGATGATGCCGAGGACGCGCCCTTTGGCGATGGCGATGATGTCCAGCAGCGGAATGTTCGCGGGGCAGGTGTACAGGCAGCAGCCGCACTGGATGCAGTCCTGGACGGCGGCCGCCTCGAGTTCGTCGTCGCGGCCGGCCCGGGCGAGCCGGTTGAGCAGGAAGGGTTCGAGCCCCATCGGGCAGGCGTCGGCGCATTTGCCGCAGCGGATGCAGCTGCCCTCGGCGCCGCGGCGGGTCTCCGCTTCGGTCAGCAGGAGCAGGCCGCCGGTGCCCTTGAGCGTCGGCGCATCGAGGTTGACGACCGCCTTGCCCATCATCGGACCGCCGCTCACCACCTTGGCGATGGCTTCGGGCAGGCCGCCGGCGCAGTCAATGACATGGCGGAGCGGCGTGCCCACGCGGACCAGCAGGTTGGCCTGCCGCGCGGCGCCCTTTCCCGTCACGGTAACGGAATTCTCCACCAGGGGCTTGTTCTTCTGGACCGCCTCGTAGACGGCGAGGGCCGTGCAGATGTTCTGCACCACGGCGCCCGCGTCGATCGGCAGCTGGCCGGATTTCACCTGGCGGCCCATCACGGCGTCGATCAGCTGTTTCTCGCCGCCTTCGGGGTATTTCTTCATCAGGGAGCGGACTTCGATGCCGGCATAGGGGCCGCCCAGCGGACGCAGCCGCTCCACGATGCCGCGCAGGTGCGCGATGGCCTCGGGCTTGTTGTCCTCGACGGCGATCACGGCATGCGGGTCTCCGAGCACGTGGCTCAGCAGGGCCGTTCCCACAACGACCTGCTCGCCTTTCTCGAGCATCGTACGCTCGTCGGAAGTCAGGTACGGCTCGCACTCGCAGCCGTTGATGATCAGCATCTCGCAAGTCTTGCCGGGCGGCGGGCTCAGTTTCACGTGCGTGGGGAAAGTCGCGCCGCCGAGGCCGACGACGCCGCCCAGGCGGATCTTCTCGAGGATGGCCTTCCCGTCCGCGGGGATGTCCGTCACCAGGTCGGGAGTCAGGTCGATGCCTTCCGCCCACTCGTCCCCTTCGACGGCGATCTCCACGCAGGGAGCCGCCTTTCCGGAAAGGTCCTTGCAGACGCCGACCGACTTGACGGTGCCGGAGACGGAAGAATGGATGAAGGCGGAAACGAATCCGCCGGGTTCGGCGATCACCTGCCCGGCCTTCACTTTGTCGCCGGGGGCGACGACCGGCTTGGCCGGCGCGCCGATGTGCTGCGAAAGGGAAATGTATACGACGGGCGGAAGCGGGGCCGCTTCGATCGCAGCGTTCCGGGAGAGTTTCGCGTCGTCCGGGTGGATGCCGCCGATGGAAAATGTTCTTCTTGCCATGCCTAATCCTCCTTCTTTACGTTATCAGCCGCGGCAGCAGCCGCAGCGGCGGCCGCTTCACGCTCTTTCCGCTGGCGTTCCTGGATACGGGCATTTACGGCCTCCTTGTCCAGCGGCTTGGGGAAATTCACGCCATGGATCGCGCCGGTGGGACACATCGCCTCGCACTCCCGGCATAGCTTGCACAGGGCGGGATCGATATACGCCACGTTGTCCGTCACCGTAATGGCGCCGTGCCGGCAGGTCTTCTGGCAGATGCCGCAGCCGATGCAGGCGGCGGCGCAGGCTTTCTTCACGGAAGGCCCCTTGTCCTTGTTCCGGCAGGAAACGAACTGGCGCATGCCGCGCGGGCCCTTCGGACGCAGTTCGATGAGGGTCTTGGGGCATGCTTTCACGCAGGCGCCGCAGGCCGTGCACCTGGTCTCGTCCACGACGGGGAGGCCGGTCTCCGGGTCCATCGAAAGGGCACCGAACCGGCAGGCGGCCACGCAGTCGCCGCAGCCCAGGCAGCCGTAGGCGCAGCCCGTGTCGCCCGGATACAGGGCGGCTTTCACGCGGCAGGACGCCATGCCGTCGTAGACGGACGTCCGGGGGCGGGCGGCGCAGGAGCCGTTGCAGCGGACCACGGCCACCATCGGCGCTTTCTCCACGACCTCGTGCCCGAGAATCGCGGCGACCTGTTTCATCACGTCGTTCCCGCCGACGGGGCAGTAGACGTCCTCGAGGTTCTCCGCCGCGACGGCCGCCTGCGCGAACGCGCGGCAGCCCGCGAAACCGCAGCCGCCGCAGTTGGCGCCGGGCATGACATGTTCCACGTCGTCGATCCGCGGATCTTCCTCCACCCGGAACCGCCGGGCGACCAGGAAGAGCGCCAGCGCGAGCAGGAGACCGATGCCGGTGATGATGACGACGGTCCATACAAGGGTATTGACAGAAGCGATCATATCGAATGGTTATTAGTCTTCAAATAAAAACGGTATTCGCCTTCCAGCCGCTTCCGGAACAGGAAAACGACCAGGTACCAGGCGCCCGCGCCGGCCAGGGCGGCCGCGCCGCACAGCAGTTCGTTCACGCCGGCTTCGGACAAAGATACGACGAATATCAATACAATCAATAAAGGGATGACATAAGAAAGCAGGACCGCTTTCAGGCCCAGCGACTTCCGCAGGGCGATCTCCACTTCCTGCCCCGGGACGGCCCGCTGGCCGGGCAGCAGGGTGACCTCCACGACCTTGCGGGACGACTCGGAGGCCGTGCAGAGGGCCGCGGCCTGGCAGGTGGCGCAGGAGGAGGCGGAAAGGATTCCGACGGATGCCGTGCCGTCCGCGACGGAAAGGACCGTCCCCTTATGCGTGATCTCCCGGGCCGCCATCTTACTTGACAAGGGCGTTGAACGGATACTTCAGGCCGGACCAGGACTGCAGGCGTCCCTGCACCAGGCCGGGATTGATCGGCGTCTCGAACCAGACGGGGATGCGGTTGTCGTCGTCGGAAATCCACAGCTGGATGTCGGCGTTCTCGGGGAAGACGTTCCCGGACACGACACCGACGGAGAAACGGTGGCACCGCACCGTCCCGACGCCGCTCATCTTCCGCTCGGCCTTGCCGCGGTAGATGAACCCGATCGTGTAGGTATCCTCGTCGATGGCGAAGGTGATCGGATGGTTGTCGCCTTCGCGGATCTTCGAGAAGTCGATGTTCCGGGCCATGTAGAAGAGGGACGGAATGTCGTAGGTGCAGTCCGTCAGCGGGATGCGCGCCGAATAGGCCCCCTTGCGGGAAGTCTTGACGGACGCGGCGATATACGGTTCCGCTGCGTTGCGCACGTAGCGGTACTGGTTGGTGCAGGTATAGCCGCCCTCACGGGTGTCCCGGGTGAACCGCACGGGGCGCAGCCCGTCGCAGGTGAACCAGGACTGGAAGTCCTCGCGCACCTTGAAGAACATGTCGTAGAAACGGGCCGTCTGCCCGAATACCCGGCAGTGGTAAACCGGCACGCCGCCGACCTGCGTGGAATCGAGCGTGACATAGACCTTCGCCACGTCGGAGTTGACGGGCCCCCATTTGTAATGGGCCGTGAAGGTGAGTTTCTCCCCGCTGCAGAAAGACAGGCCCGCGGCGGAGGCGGAACGCAGGGGCAGGCACCTCTTCGAAGGAGCCGCCGCCGGAAGACAGACCGTCGTCAGCGCGAGCGCGATGCCGGCCAGCAGCCGGAGCCAGGGAAGACGGCGGCGCATCACCAGGGCTGGTTATTGGAAAACTCATCCGGACCGCCCCAGGAAGGGACGTCCGCATCCGCGTTCATCGCCGACTCCGTCCCCATGCTCGCCGCCTGGGCCGCCAGCGAGTCGCCCGGTTCCACGAACCGGACCTGCTCGGCCTTGAAGAGCATTTCGAGGTCGCATACCTCTCCGTTGCGGTGCTTGGCGATGATGACCTGCGTCGCCTCCTTGCCTGCCGGCGACTCGCCGAGTCCCAGGTAGTCGGGCCGGTGGATGAAGATGACCATGTCGGCATCCTGCTCGATGGAGCCGGATTCGCGCAGGTCGCTCAGCTGGGGCTTTCCGTTGCCGCCCGTGCGCTGCACCGCGTTGCGCGAGAGCTGCGACAAGGCGATGATCGGGATGTTCAGTTCCTTGGCCGTCGCCTTCAGGCCGCGCGAGATCGCCGCCACTTCCTGTTCGCGCAGGCCGCGCAGTTCGGCCGGCCCCTGCATGAGCTGCAGGTAGTCGACGATGACGAGCTGGACGTCCTTCTGCTTGACGAGCCGCTTGACCTTCGTACGGAACTCCATGAGCGGGATGCTCGGCGTATCGTCGATGTACAGGGGTGCCTTGGACAGTTCGGCGAGCCGCATCTCCAGCTGCTTCCACTCGTATTCCTCGAGGCGGGCGCCGCCCTTGAGCTTGTCGGCCGAGATGCCGGACTCGCTCGTCATCAGACGCATCACCAGCTGCAGCGCGGACATTTCCAGGGAGAAGATCGCCACCGGCCGGTGGTGGTCCACCGCCGCGTTGCGCAGGATATTCAGCGCGAAGGCCGTCTTGCCGACGGACGGACGGGCGGCCAGGATCACGAGGTCGGACTTCTGCCAGCCGCGGGTGATGCGGTCCAGGGACGGGAAGCCCGACGGCACGCCGCTCAGACCCAGGTTCTTCTGGTTGAACTGGATCTGGTCCATCGCATCGTTGATGAGCGAGCCGATGTCCTGCACATCCTTCTTCATGTTGTTCTGGATGGCGGCGTAGACCTTGGACTGGGCGTCGTCGATCAGGTTGTCGACCGCGACGGAATCGTCGTAGGCGTCGCGCAGGATCTCCGTCGAGGCCGTGATCAAGTCACGCTGGATGGCCTTCTGCTTGAGGATCTTGACATAGAACTCGATATGCGCGGCCGCCCCGACTTTCTGGGACAGTCCGGCCAGCACCACGGCGCCGCCGACCGCCTCCAGGTTTCCCTTCTGGCGGAGTTTGGACGTGCAGGTCACGATGTCCACGGCGACATGTTCGGTCACCAGTTCGGACATCGCCTCGAAAACAAGGCGGTGCTTCTCGTCGTAGAAACAGGAAGGCGTCAGTTCCTCGAGCGCCATGTCGACGGCCGAGGACTCCAGAAGCATGGCGCCGAGGACGGCCTCTTCGACATCAAGAGCCTGAGGCGGAATGTTTCCCATCTCAAGCCCCAATGTTTCCAGATTGACCGCCTGCACCCTTTTTCTTGTCGTTCTTTTGGGCTGGTCAGGCATATCGGATCGGTATCAGCGTTCTATTCGAAATTCGGGTTCACGATGATACGGCCGCAATGCTCGCAGATGATCAGTTTCCTGCCGGACGCGATGTCGACCAGACGCTGCGGCGTGATCATGCTGAAGCAGCCGCCGCAGGAGTCGCCGTTGTACACGGAGACCACCGCGAGGTGGTTGTGCACGCTGGAGCGGATGCGTTCGTAGGCGCTCATCGTCCGCGGATCGATCTTGGCCGCGCAGGCCTTGCGGACCGCCTCGAGCTTGACCTCTTCCTTCGCCGTGGACTCGACGATCGTCGCGAGTTCCTCCTGCTTGGCCTTGAGGTCGCCCTCGCGGATGGTGATGTAGTCCTGCATCGAAGCGAGCTCCTCCTTCTTCTCGGAGATGGCCACCTTCGAATCGTTCACGGACTTGATGGCGATCTGGCGGAGCAGGCCCTGGTTCTCGATCTCCTTGTTGATGGAGTCGTACTCACGGCTGTTGGAGATGGTCTCCAGCTGCTGCTGGAACTTCTCGATCTGCGCATCGCAATCCACGATGTTCTGCTTGCTCGTCGATATGGTCTGGTTGTAGGCCTCGATGACCGCGTTGCCCTGCGCGAGCTTCGCCTTCAGGTCGCCGATCTCGTCCTCCAGAGCCTCCACCTCGGAAGGCAGCTCACCGCGGAGCTGGACGATCTTGTCGATGGCGGAATCCGCCTCCTGAAGCGCGTACAGGGTCTTGAGCTTCTCCTCTACGCTGACATCGGAATCGGCGAAATTCTTCTGGAGAGAAACGAAGGTTTCCCGCTGGTCTATCGGGGTTTCGACTTTCTTTATTTTCTTGGTTGCCATATCTGTTAAATAAAATAATGTACTGGATTGCCCGCCGCCAGGGCGGAACTTGCATGGACTGCAAAGGTAGGAAATTTTTTCCGTATCAGAGTAAATAAAATATCCACAATGTCCACTTCCCCTTCGAAATGACCTATATCGATGACCATAAAGTCCTTAGAAGTGAAAAAATGGTGATACGAAACATCCCCGCAAAGATAGGCCTGCGCCCCGGCGGAACGCGCCTTGCCGATCAGCGAACTGCCCGACCCGCCGCAGACCGCCACGCAGGAGACGGGCACGTCCACGGGGGCGGAACAACGGAGCACCTGCAGGCCGAACACCGACTTGACATGGGCGAGGAAACGCGCCGCGTCCATCGGCGCGGGCAGGGTTCCGACGGCGCCGAGACCCGTCTGCCCGCCGGCATCCGGATCGAGGACCCGGACGGACCGGAGCCCCAGCCGGCGCGCCATGGCCCCGCTGACGCCTTCCGGCACCTTGTCGGCATTGGTGTGGGCGGCATAGACCGCGATGCCTGCCCGGACGGCCTTGATGACGGTCTCGCCCGTGGGGTCGTCCGGCGACAGGGTGCGGAGCCCGTGGAAGATCAGGGGATGGTGCGTGACGATCATGTCCGCGCCCAGCGCGACGGCCTCGTCCACCAGCTGCGGCGTACAGTCGAAGCCGACGAGCACCCCGTGGACCGGCTGGTCGGGCGATCCGATGCACAGCCCGCTGTTGTCCCAGTCCTCCTGGACGGACAGCGGCGCAAACGCCTCGATGGCGGCGGCGATATCCCGGACAGTCATCCTACAGCCCCTTTTTGACCTGCACCAGCTGGCGGCGGATCTCCTTGAGCGTCTCCAGCGTCCTGACGCGGCCGTCGACGGCCTTCCGGTCAGCGGCGAGCCGTTTCGCGGCCCCGTCCAGCGTCATGCCCTGCTCCTTGACGAGGAGATGGATCTGCTTGAGCGTCTCCAGGTCCTCCGCCGTGAACAGGCGGTTGCCCTTGGCGTTCCGCTTGGGCTTGAGGTACTTCGGGAAGGAATTCGACCAGAAGCGGACCAGGGAGACGTTCTCCCCGAGCTGTTCGGCCGCTTCGCTGATGGTATAGTATAACTTTTCCATATCGGTAGTGTATGCGTTTAATCCATGGACTGCCCTGCGTTGGCGGACATGAAGATCATCCCCATGTACTCTTCGGGCTTGACGGAGCCGAAGAAGAAATGGACCGGATCGAGGCGCACCGTGTCGCGGAGCACCTCGTAGTGCAGGTGCGGGGCGAAGGATTTGCCGGACATGCCGACCTGGCCGACCTGCGCCCCGGCCCGGATCCGCTGGCCCCGGTAGACGCGGGTGTTCTCCAGGTGCGCGTAACGCGTGACGAAACCGCCGGCATGGCGGATCTCCACCACGTTGCCGAGCCCCTTGGTGGCGTGGACGACATCGGCGACAACCCCGTCCGCCGCGGCGTAGACCGGATCGCCACGCTGGGCGATGAGGTCGAGCCCGCCGTGCTTCATGCCCACCTTGTAGAATGGATTGATCTTCTCGCCGACGGACGCGCCCGTCCGGGCGTAGGAGAACGTCCCAACCGGGCTGGAAAGCGGCGGCAGGGGCTCTTCCGCCCGGCAGCGGGCTGCGACGGCGAGGAAGTTCTCCTCCACGCGGGCGGCGGTGGCCGAAACGCCGCGGATCTTGTCCGCCGCATAGGCGACGATCGCACGGTCCGGAACGGAATCCACACCGGAGATGAAGTCGTCGCGGAACGCCGCACCGAGGTCGGGGGCTTCCGAATCGAACAGGCTGCGGTAGATCTCGTCATCCTTTCCGGCCAGCGAGACCAGGACGTCCCCGAGCAGCCGCTCGCGCTCCTCCATCCCGGCATAGAGCTGCCGGTACATCTTGTTCCGCTCGCGGAGCTCACGCTCGGAGTCGGTGCTGACGACCAGGCTGAAGACGGCGTAATAGAGCACGGCGAGCGACGCGGTCACGAGAAAGTACTTGAGCGCCTTGCCCAGCACCGTCCGGACGGACCGCGTGGCTTTCCGGAACTCCATCCGGGTCTTGTCGAATGTGTAGCGTTCCTTCATCCGGGCCTCTATTGACGTCTTCGGAGGGAGAAATTGCGCCGCGTCAGGACGGCGTCGCTCTCCCCTTCCCGCTTCCGGATCAGGGAGGCGTATTCCTCCTTCGGGATCGACAGGTCGAAATAATTCTCGGGATTCACCTTGTCTCCCTTGTAGATGACCTCATAATGCAGGTGCGGTCCGCTGGCGCGGCCGGACTTGCCGGACTCGCCGATGCAGTCGCCCCGCTTGATCTCCATGCCCTCCCGCACGCTGATGCTGTTCAGGTGGGCGTAGAGCGTCTGGTAGCCGAACCCGTGGTCGATGGTCACGCAGTTGCCGTAGCCGAAGAAGTCGAAGGCCACCTGGCTCACCACGCCGTCGCCGGTCGCATAGACCGGGTTGCCGATCTTCATCGCCAGGTCCACGCCCGTATGCATCTTCGAATTGCTGTCGAACGGGTCGGCGCGGTAGCCGAAGGGACTGGTCAGCGTGTACTTGGAAGGATCCGGAAGGATCGGCGGGATGGCAGGGATGCAGGAGGCCATGTCGCCCGCCTTGCGCGAGAGGGCGGACACCTCGTCGAAGGACTTGCTCTGGACATAGGCCATCCGGGAAAGGCGGTCCAGGCGCACGAGCGTGCTTTTCAGCCGCGCGTCGCTCTCCAGCCCGTCCAGGTAGGCGTACTTGTCCACGCCGCCGGCGCCGGCGTTGCGCACTTCCGCGGGGATCTCGTTCATGCCGAAGACGGAACGGTAGATGTCGTCATCACGCACCTGCAGGGTGCCCAGCGCCTCCTCGTACCGGTCGAGCCGGCTGTCCAGCAGGTCCATGCGGGATGCCCAGCGGGCGGATTCCATCTTCAGGAGCTTGGTCTTGGGAAGGTCGACGCCCAGCACGGAGGACAGCAGCCACAGGTAGAAGAAGGCCATGGCCAGGCTGCCCGCAAGCAGCAACGCCCCCTTCAGCATCTTGTGCTTCAGGGAAGCCTCGCGAATCTCGACGAGCAAGGTTTCCGTATTGAGTGTATATTTTCCCATAGCCTACAAATATACCTTTATTTTGCAATAAATCGTGAAATTTGTTATAATTTTGCCAATTCCGTGCCTGTCCGGACACAAATTCGGCCCGCCGGAGAACGCTTAATTCAGAAATAACTGAAAATGAACGATATGCAAACCGCCAAAGAAATCAGAAAGCAGTTTCTCGACTTTTTCGCCTCGAAAGGACACCGGATCGTCCCTTCCGCCCCGATGGTCATCAAGAACGATCCGACGCTGATGTTCACCAATGCAGGCATGAACCAGTTCAAGGACATTTTCCTGGGCAACAGCACGCCGGCCACCCCCCGCGCGGCCGACTCCCAGAAGTGCCTGCGCGTGAGCGGAAAGCACAATGACCTGGAGGCCGTCGGACACGACGGAAGGCACCACACCATGTTCGAGATGCTCGGCAACTGGAGTTTTGGCGACTACTTCAAGGAAGAGGCCATCGACTGGGCCTGGGAGCTCCTGACGGAGGTCTACAA
>JAEEGL014380193.1_pt1 | contig 17381 bp, 12 predicted proteins | sample 9134231 | NCBI WGS metagenome assembly JAEEGL01 (sample SAMN16246548, study PRJNA631951) | gut metagenome | biome: gut microbiome; feature: rumen; material: fiber-attached | host: Bos | place: Iran: Karaj | collected 2018-10
AAATCGGCAGGTACAATCAAATCCATCAACACACACAGACGGGTACCATCCAGGTTGATGCACTTATGTTGGCACGAACCACAACATTTCTTCACTTTAATGCCATAGCGATTTCTCGCATACACAGTTCTTTTTTTCATAATCTTTTAATTCAATAATTTTTTCAAGTCCGACATTGGATCTTGATTTCGTCAGCAAAGGTCTATAAGCTGTAGAGCTGTACAAATCTGTGAGAAAAAAAATGAAATAATTTTTGTCGGAAATTTGCAAACCGCTGATAAACAAGCACAAAAAAGAAGGTCGGACTTCATTAATATTTTGAAATCCGACCTTTAATAATTCTCACAGCTCATCACAGATTATCACAGATTATCACAGATTATGAAAAATGATGGCTATTGTGGTTTGTATTTGTCGAGTAAAGGCAGAATCTGTCTGAAATTATCGGGCATATAACGTCTATCGGGCCTCCCCTTGTCAATGTTGGTATAATCATCTACACTGCCAAAGAATATCTCCTGTAATTTCGGAGAACCCACAGGTGGGAAATACCTATTATAATTAAAGAAGCCTATCAGGTTCTGAAAAGTCACCTTCACAGAGTCGCCCTTCCGATGTTCCAGCATATTCCAAAGCATGTCAGACATAGTCAGATCATCACCTTGCAGGGCATACTCTCCCTGGTTGAGCACATCCCTCATCATCCGCTTGATGTTTTCCTCGTTGGCAGGCTTCACCCATTCTCCTCGCTGAATCAGGTCATCCAGTCTGTCCATGATGCTTTGTCGTCTGGGGGACAACTTCTCTTTACAATTCACAACACGCTCTTCAGTCCGTTCATCTGCTGCATTCGTTCTTTCCTCCTCTAAGACGTCTTCAACCTCGGCATCTTCAACTTCGTCGGTATTCCATCTACCTTGACAGTTTTGATGCAAATGCAGTACCCCACCCTCTTTCACCTCGATGTTGGGGCCGTAATTGTTTTTGATGTTGAAGCTCATTCGTTATCAGATTTATCAGGCAGTTGTAGGGTTCCCCCTTTCTGCTCTATGTTTGGACCGTAATTCTTATCAATATTCGTTTCTTTCTTCATCACCACGTCACCCGCCACATTATAGTTGGTATGATTACCATAGTACCTCATTTTAAACTCATCATGTATGCTATCCACCAATTTATATTCTTCGTCGGTAGCATAAGAGTGCAACTTCCTATAAAGCATGGCCATGATAACCTTGGCATCGTTCCATTCCACACAATCCTTGGCATAATCCACGATTTGCAACAATGAAAAAAATATTCTTCTTCCCACTTCTCCTTTCTCTCCGGGCAGATTCAGCAGTTTTCTAATCTCAACTCCCTGCTTATCAATCTTGCATTGCATCACATCCATCTTACCCTGGGTCTCTGTTTTATCCTTACAATGCTGTATATTCACGGCTTCCAACCTAACAACCTCAGACTCCAATTCCTTGATATATGCTTTCAAATCCACAATCTCTTGCAATGCTTGTGCAAGCCTTACCTTAGGATCAGCATTGTCGTCAAACAAGCCTGCCATCCCCTCATATTTGTCTTTCCTCTTTTGCAAATGTTTCATAATTCTGACCTCGGTTTTTAGTGGTAAATAATTACATCTCGAAAATCAAACAGGATGTGGGACATTAATAGATCGGTGACTCAAAGCCGCAAAAAAATGAGTGGGACCGAAACTATCAATGCCCACACCGTTTGGTATGAGCTGATAGCTTTCGAGCTCCACTGATTTATCAAAATTGCGGCTTTGAGTCAACTCGAAGTCGAATAGCTCTAATCTGTAAAACCAATTTCTCCTGATCTTACGGCGTAAAGATACAAAATGTTTTGCAAATTGCAAAACAACTCTCCACTTTTTTACCTTTCTTACGTAATAATTATGAAGTTGGCAGAACTTATATGCAGTAACCTCGCGCACTCGAAAGAACCAAAGTATCTTTTTGCCATTTGCCATGAAGGTAGCCTTCTTTTTGTGCTCATTCTGTATTTTTCCACCCTTAAATAGATGAAATATCATTTGGATTTTTTATCTTTGTAGATTGTTAGGTGTTTTTTGAACAAACTGTATTTATGGCCAAAATAACGAAAGAAAAAACAATAGAAGAAGCTTTGTGGGAATCTGCGAATAAGCTACGTGGCTCTGTGGAACCGTCAGAATATAAGCACGTGGTGCTGAGTCTTATCTTCCTGAAATATGCCTACGACCGATTTACGGAGCGTAGAAATGAGCTGGTCACTGAAGGAAAGGAGCAGTTTGCTGATAATCCCGTATTCTATAACGCCAAGAACGTGTTCTATCTGGAGCCTGAGAGTCGTTGGAATTTCTTGATAGAGAACGCTAAACAGAATGACATTGCCATCAAAATAGATAAGGCATTGGCAAAGGTGGAAGATAGCAACCCATCGCTGAAAGGAGCCTTGCCCAGCAATTACTATGCAGGTCTTTCGTTAGATAGAACGAAGCTGGCTGCCTTGCTCGACGAGATTAACAAGATAGATACGCTGAAAGACCCTGAGCACGACCTAATAGGACGTGTGTATGAATACTTCTTGGGTAAGTTTGCTATTGCTGAGGGTAAGGGTAAAGGAGAATACTATACCCCTAAGACTATTGTCAACTTGATAGCAGAAATGATTGAGCCTTATCGTGGTAAGATTTATGATCCCTGTTGCGGCTCTGGTGGTATGTTTGTGCAGAGCATGAAGTTTATTGAGGCCCATCATGGTAACAAGCGCGACATCTCAGTCTATGGTCAGGAATATACCAACACCACCTATAAGCTGGCAAAGATGAACCTGGCTATTCGTGGTATTGCCTGTAACTTGGGCGAAATGGCTGCTGACACTTTCCATAACGACCAGCATAAGGATCTGAAGGCCGACTTTATCATGGCTAATCCGCCCTTCAATCAGAAGGATTGGCGTGCAGATAATGAATTGGTGGATGATCCTCGTTGGATGGGTTACGATACACCACCCACCAGTAATGCCAACTATGGTTGGATCCTGAATATCGTCAGCAAACTTTCAGCGAATGGTACTGCAGGCTTCCTGTTGGCTAATGGTGCATTGAGTGGTGATGGCACAGAGCAGGCTATCCGCAAGCAGCTTATTCAGAACCATATCGTCGAGGCTATTGTCATTCTCCCTCATAAGATGTTCTATTCTACAGACATCAGTGTGACGCTGTGGATATTGAACAATAACAAGAAAGCGCGCACTATTGAGCAGAATGGCAAGATGGTGAAGTATCGTAATCGCGAGAACGAAGTGCTGTTCATTGATTTGCGTCTTTGGGGAGAACCATTTGAGAAAAAATACGTTCAATTCCCTATTGATCAGATACAACAAGTGGCTCAGAACTTCCATAATTGGCAGAGAGAAGGTTACGAAGAAACCTATCATAACGAGGCAGGTTATTGCTACTCTGCAACCACAGAAGAAATAGAGCAGAAAGGATGGAGCTTGGTTCCTAGCAAGTACATTGAATTTAAAGGAACTGCTGAGGAAATTGACTATGATGGTAGGATGAAGCAAATACAGTCTGAACTTCGTGACCTGTTAGTTCAAGAAGAAGATAGTAAAAAGCAACTGAAAGAACTCTTTGAAAAGTTAGGATATACTTTATAATTCTTTCCAATGTTTAAAGAACTGGAAAGAAAAAGAGAAGTTGCAATGAGCAAAATAACGAAGAAAAAAATGATGCGACCAGATAATAAAAGCATACCAAACTGCATACGTATCCAGTATGTCAGCGACCTCCATTTGGAATTTCCAAAGAATCGTCAGTGGATTGCAAAACATCCTTTGGAAATAACTGGGGATGTTTTGCTTGTTGCTGGCGATACTGCATATCTTGATTTACCGGATTCGGAATGCGACACTTATTCTGAATATAAATTTTGGGATTGGGCGAGCGAGCATTACAATCAAGTTGTCGTGTGCTTAGGCAACCACGACTTTTACGGATATTATGACTTGTCTTCAATGCCAAATGGATACTGTAAACAAATTCGTCATAATGTTCATGCATATTACAACAGTATAGTGCATCTGAACGATATAGACATAATCGTTTCTACATTATGGTCGAAGATAGAGCCCCATAATGCATTTCAGACAGAGCAAAGTGTGAGCGACTTCTATCGTATCCTGTATGGTGAACATCGATTGACAGCAAATGATTTCAACCATGAACATGAGCGTTGTCTTGCTTTCATCAAAAAGGCTGTTTCAGAAAGTGATGCAAAAAAGATAATCGTTCTTACACACCATGTTCCCACGCAGTTATGCACTGCTGCTGAGTTTCTAAACAGTACTATCAACGGTGCTTTTACGGTGGAGTTAGGCAACTATATTGCCGATAGCCCAATTAACTACTGGATATATGGTCATTCACACCGCAACATAAAAGCACAAATAGGCGATACGCTCATTATGTCCAATCAGCTGGGTTATATATCGCATGGCGAACATTTAAGCAATTGTTTTAACCCTTCTGCTATGATTGAAGTGTGAAACGATGACTGCAAACTAATGGAGGACTGAGCAATGACAGAATATAAGAGATTAGGAGATTACATAGAGCCAGTTGACGAGCGCAATAGCAAATTGGAAATAAAACTGTCGCAAGGTATTTGCAACGAGAAATATTTCCAAGACCCTCGTCAGGTAGCAGAAAACTCTGCTGCTGATAAGATTGTGCGTCGAGGTTACTTTGCTTATAACAGGGCAACTACACGTAACGGTGAGAAGATTTCTATTGCCTATCGAGAGGGACCTGACTGTACAGTTTCTTCAGCTTATCAGGTTTTTAGAATCAAAGACGAAGAAAAGCTGAATCCCAAATATCTCTTGATGTGGTATAAGCGTTCTGACTTTGACCGCTATGCCAGATTTAGGTCACATGGAAGTGCTCACGAGTTCTTTGAGTATGAGGAGATGTGTGATGTTTATCTTCCTTTGCCAGATATTGACCGTCAACGTGAAATCGTGGAGGAATACGAAACGCTATCCCGTCGCATTCATTTGAATGAGCAGATGATTGAAAAGCTTGAAGCCACAGCCCAAACCCTCTACCGCAAAATGTTTGTTGATGGTATCGATAAAGAAAACCTGCCAGAAGGTTGGAGAATGGGAACGTTGGGAGATTTCGGAGACGTAATTACAGGGAAAACACCTTCAAGTGATAATCCAGAAGATTATGGTGCTGAGATACCCTTTGTTACTCCTGGGGATTTTCATAATTATAAAAAGTTCGCAATAGGTGCAGATAGAATGTTGTCAGAGTGTGGTAAACACAGATTGAAAGGAAAGATATTACCTGTAGGTTCTGTGATAGTAACCTGTATTGGTTCTGATATGGGTAAGGTAGTGATCGCCTCTGAAGATTGTATAACCAATCAACAGATGAATTCTATAGTGTTGACTAATAGTGAGGATTCTGATTTCCTGTTCTATTTCTTAACCTCAATGCCTGAAGAATTGAAGGCAATGGCATTAGGAAGCTCAACAATGCCTCTTTTAAACAAGAGTGATTTTGAGAAAATAGCAATACCTATTCCACCACACGACATGTTAATTGAGTTTTCTCGACTGTTGTGTGGGGTAAATAGGTTGTTGCTTTTGAAGTCTAAAGAAAACTACAAGCTATCCGAACTCCAATCCCTCTTATTAGCCAAGATGGGAAACTTAAAACAATGAAATATGAATAAGAATTATTCTACTCCAGATTTAACGAAAGAGGCTTTTATTTGTCCTCATTACGGGACCCTTTCATTGATGAATTATTATACGTTGTGCTATAGAAATGTGAGTGTTCTTCAAGCGCAACCAGGCATCAATCCAGCTGGTAATAGTCGGCTGTAGATTGCTACATGCCAGAACACTATCTATTGTGCTTTAATGATGAGTACACGTTGGAGTATAATTTGTAATGATGACAAACGTTATATAAAATATGAATAGTGAAAACGAAATGCAGGCATCTGTAACCATGAATGTTGTTGAAGATATAAAGAGGATTATCAACAATGGACGAGCTGCTGCGTATGCTGCTGTAAACTCTACCATGATTACTACTTATTGGAATATTGGACGGCGTATCGTAGAAGAAGAACAGCAAGGCAAGGAAAGAGCTGAATATGGCAAAAATCTAATCAATGCACTTGCCGATGAACTGACACATGAATTTGGAAATGGCTTCTCTGCCAGATACCTTCGTGCTTTCCGTCAATTCTACTTGGTGGTTCCTAATTATGAGATTTGGAAATCGCGGTTTCCAAATCTTCTTTGGACCCATGTATTTCGTACTTTACGAGTTGGCGACGAAACCGCTATTCGTTGGTATCTGGAAACAGCCTCAAAAGAAATGTGGAGTGTAAGAACATTGGAGAGAAATATCAGTACACAGTATTATGAACGTCATTTTCAGGAGCCAGCACTTCCATCCTTACAAGGCGAAAAAGGCACACAGGCCGGCGAATTGATAAAGAGTCCGGTCATTGCTGAATTCTTAGGATTGAAACAAGATGTGCATTACTCTGAATCGGAACTTGAAACTGCTATCATTGAGCATCTTCAAGACTTTATTATGGAGATGGGACGTGGATTTGCATTTATAAAACGTCAGCAGTTGATAAGAACAGGTGCACAGGATTATTTCATTGATTTGGTTTTTTATAACGTCGTGTTGAAATGCTATGTACTTGTTGACTTGAAAGTGGGCAAGATTACTCATCAAGATGTAGGGCAAATGGATATGTATGTTCGTATGTATGACGAACTAAAGCGGACAGAAGGGGATAATCCAACTATTGGAATTGTACTTTGCTCTGAGACGGATGCAGATATCGCAAGATATTCCATACTGAAAGGTAACGAACAGATATTTGCAACAAAATACAAATTGTATTTGCCAACGGAAGAACAGTTGCGTAGAGAGATAGAAAAACAAAAGGAATTATTCGTGCTACAACATGGAGAAATATAATAGCATAACGCCTATGTCACACTTTAACGAACACAGTCTGGAAATGGCTATCATGGAGCTGTTTGAGCAACAAGGCTACAGCTACGTAAATGGTGAGACAATCCACAAGGAATTGTCGGAGGTACTGCTGCGTGATGACCTGAAGATGTATCTGACGGACAGATACAGCAAGGAGGGTATTACACCACTGGAGGTGGAGCGTGTATTGGCAAAATTGACAGCTGATAATGGTGCGCCATTCTATGTACAAAATGCGCAGACGTATAGGCTAATGACAGAGGGTTTTGCCATCAAGCGCGAAGATGCATCTAAGCCTGACTTATTTGTTGAAGTGATAGATTTTGAAAATGTAGATAGAAATATCTTCAAGGTGGTAAACCAGTTGGAGATAAAAGGTACGCAGAAACGCATCCCTGATGGCATCGTATATATCAATGGGTTGCCTGTTGTGGTATTAGAGTTTAAGAGTGCAGTCAAGACAGATGCTACTATCATGAATGCCTATACACAACTGACAGTGCGCTATCGTAGGGATATACCTGAGTTGTTCCGATACAACGCTTTCGTAGTGATAAGCGATGGTGTGAATAATAAATATGGAGCACTGTTTGCTGATTACGATTTCTTCTATGCTTGGCGCAAGATAGAGCGAACAGAAAAGCCTGGTGATGGTATAGATACACTACACACTATGATGCAGGGATTGTTCCGTAAAGAAAGATTGCTTAGTGTGATAAAGGACTTCGTTTTCTTCCCAGATAATTCGAAGAATGAACTGAAGATAGTTTGTCGCTATCCTCAATTTTTTGCCACTCATAGGCTTTATGAAAATATATTGGAGCATTCGCATATCAACGTGCTTGGCGATGGAAAAGGCGGTACCTATTTTGGTGCTACGGGATGTGGAAAGAGCTTGACTATGTTATTCCTAACTCGTATGCTGATGCGTAGTCGGCACTTGGCTTCACCAACAATTGTATTAATTACAGACCGTACAGATCTTGATGACCAATTGTCTGGACAATTCTTAAATGCCAAACGGTTTATAGGTGATGAAACAGTTATTAATGTAGAGACTCGCAAGGAACTGGGCGAGTTGCTGAGAGGCAGAAAGAGTGGAGGCGTATTCCTTACTACAATACAGAAGTTTAGCGAAGATACTGACCTACTTTCTGAACGTGCTAACATTATCTGCATTTCTGACGAGGCTCATCGTTCTCAGGCAAATGTGGAACAGAGCGTGAAGATTACTGATAAAGGCGTTAAGCGCAGTTATGGCTTTGCTAAGTATCTGCACGACTCGCTGCCTAATGCTACTTATGTAGGTTTTACTGGAACGCCTATCGATGCCACCATTGATGTGTTTGGTGATGTGGTGGATAGTTATTCTATGACAGAGTCGGTGGCAGATGGTATTACTCGTAGGATTGTTTATGAAGGTCGTGCTGCTAAAGTATTTGCAGATAGCAAGCAATTACAGGAGATAGAGAACTATTACAAGCAATGCGAGGAAGAGGGAGCGAATGAGTATCAGATAGAAGAGAGCAAAAAGGCTGTTACTCAAATGAATAAAATTCTGGGTGACCCTCAACGATTGGCGGTAGTAGCCAAAGACTTTGTTGAACATTACGAGAAACGTATTGAAGAAGGCTGTACTGTTTGTGGTAAGGCTATGTTTGTATGTTCTAGCCGACCTATTGCCTATGACTTGTATAAACAGATTATTGCTTTGCGTCCTGAATGGGAAGAGGATCGTATCAAGATGGTAATGACACGTTCGAAGGATGATGAACAACGACTATACGATCTGTTAGGCTCTGACGAAGACAGGAAGAAACTGGATAAAGATTTTAAGGATCCTGATTCTAACTTCAAAATAGCTATTGTAGTGGATATGTGGATTACTGGTTTTGATGTTCCTTGCTTGGATACCATGTATATCGATAAACCTTTGCAAAAACATACACTGATTCAAACTATTTCGCGTGTAAATCGTGTGTATGAAGGTAAGGATAAGGGCTTGGTAGTTGACTATCTGGGTATCAAGAGTAATATGAATAATGCCTTGAAACAATATGCTGGTGGTGGTGACATTGGTGAGAACATTGAGACTGTTGAAAAGTCACTGACAATGGTAAAAGATGAACTAGATATTCTAAAGCGATTGTTTGTCCAGTTTGATTATTCTAAATTTACAACTGGTACTCCCTTGGAGCAATTAGAGTGTCTGAAGCTGGCTGCTGAATTTATCCAACGTACAGAACAAACACAAAATCTGTTTATGGGACATGTTAAGAAACTGAAGTCTGCTTTCAATATCTGTTCTAACCATGATGATATTTCTGATAAAGATAGAGAAGATATACATTTCTTTACTGGTGTGCGTTCTATCATTTATAAGTTGACAAAGGGAGATGCACCTGATATTACTCAGATGAATAGGAAAGTGAGTGAGATGTTGGAAAGGGCATTGGAGGCAGATGGGGTCGAAGAAGTGGCACAGGTGAATGCCAGCGGTAAGGATATCGACCTTCTGAGCGAGGAGTATATGGCCCGCTTGGAGAAACTGGAAATGCCCAACACCAAGGTGAAGTTGATGGAGAAACTACTTCGTACAGTCATCAACGAGTTCAAGAAGGTGAATAAAATAAAAGGTGTTGATTTCACTCAACGCTTGAATGCTTTAGTCACAAAATATAATGACAGAAGCGACAATGCCATATTTGCCCAGGAGGTGCTTGATGAGGTGGCTAAGCAGATGGCAGAGCTTTTGAAAGAGGTTAACAAGGAAAAGAAATCTTTCAAAGAACTGGGCATAACTTATGAGGAAAAAGCTTTCTATGATATCTTGAAAGAAATTGCCCATAAGTTTGGCTTTGAATATCCTGAGGATAAACTTTTGAAATTAGCGTCTGCTGTTAAGACTATGGTAGATGATAAGTCTCGATATACAGATTGGGCTAACCGTACAGATATCAAAGCAGAGCTTCAAATGGATTTAATTCTTATTCTTGCTGAGCATGGATATCCTCCTGTACCACAAGATGATGTTTTCAAGGAAATTTTTGAGCAAGCAGAGAACTTCAAGAAATATGAGAGTCAAGATGAGGGTAGTATTGAATCTGTCGCTCCTGTAAGCAAATATGCTGTGTTGGAAGAAGAACCTAAAAGCTATTCTATAGCAGCAGGGAAGAATGAAGAATATAAGTGATTTGATGATGTTATGAGCAAGTTCGGGAAAGGAGATAAAGTAAGGAATTCTATAACCAACGAGATTGGGTATATCATCGACGTGCTACCACCTAGTAGGGGGAGGCAGCGTTATAAGGTCAAATATGATGATAGAGAAACAGATGAGAGAAGTGAGAATCTGTTACCCAATGTGGACCTTACTGATCCATTCGAACGAGTGAAGGAGAATTATTATGACTATTACTCTGAGTATTTAAAGGGGAATACGGCATTCAAAATTCAAAGCTCCAATAAGAGCACTATATCATCATTAAAAGCATCTCGAACTTTATTCCGGCCATATCAGTTTAAGCCCTTACTTAAATTTTTAAATTCTGACAATAAGAGGCTTTTAATAGCTGACGAGGTTGGCTTGGGTAAAACAATTGAAGCTGGGCATATCATGCTTGAGTTGAAAGCTCGTGGTGAATTTCATAATGCGCTGGTGATTTGCCCAATGCCTCTGCGCACTAAATGGGCAACTGAGTTGAACGAGAAGTTTGGCTTAGATTTTATTGAAGTTGACAATAAAGAAACACTCATACATGAGCTTCAATACCATAATGGTGGTGTTCGTGCTGTTATCAATTATGATAAAGTTAGGGCAAAGAGCGATATATTAAAATTGATTGAGGATAAGAGTATCAAGTTTAGTGTTATAGTATGCGATGAATCACACAGGCTCAGAAACAACAATACTCAATTATATCATGGGGCTGAAAAATTGCTGTTGACGTCAAATAGTGTTATTTTTATGTCAGCCACACCTATTATGATTGATGAAAACAATCTTTACAACCAGTTGCATTTACTTGATGCAGAATTCTACGACAATCGTGAAGTATTTAGAAATAATATTCAATTAAACAGACCTTTCGTTCGTGCATTAAGTAGAGTAAATAACGGTGATAATCTACGTTCTATTGCTGAAGATCTATCCACTGCAGAGGTGACGACATATAATACAATTAACGATGTTGAGACTACTAAAGTTTTTAAAATTAGAGAGTATTTTAAAGATTATCCTATTTTCCAAGATATAATAAGCATGTTAACACAGGGTGTTGATAGCCCTGCTTTAAGAGCTCAACTTCAGTTCAATTTGTCTGAGATGAGTCCTATGAATACGATATTCTCAAGAACTCGCAAACGTGAGGTAACGCAAGATTGGTCACAAGCTGAAAGAAATCCTTATACCCATCATGTTAACATATATCAAAAAGAGCGTGATGCTTATGAACAAGCAATAGATGATTATATCGATGATCATACGATAATTGATGAATATGGTAGAGAAAGGTCAGGTAGTATGGGCCTAGTTACCATAAAACGACAATTGGCTAGTAGTGTTTGGGGGTATCTTAATAATGATGAGAATTTGGATAGTGGAATTGACCTATACGACGATTGTCCGGACTCTAAATTTGAGAAACTTCTTTCTATTATAAAGACAGTTTTTAATCATGGTAATAAAAAGATAATCGTTTTTGCCATCTTCAAAAAGACATTGAAGTATCTGAATATTAGATTAAAGAAAGCAGGTTACAAATGTGCTCTCATATATGGTAATCCTGATATTGATAGAAATGAGGTCTTAAGGCGTTTTCAGTTTGATGATTCTATTAAGATTCTTCTTTCTTCTGAAGTAGGAAGTGAAGGTCTTGATATGCAGTTCTGCAACACCATTGTAAATTATGATCTACCCTGGAATCCTATGGTTGTAGAACAGAGAATTGGCCGTGTTGACCGTTTCGGTCAGGAGTCACCTGTAGTCAACATTAATACAATTGTGGTTTCAGATTCTATTCTTGAAAACATATATGAAAGGCTATTATCGCGCATAGGAATCTTTAAAGAATCTATTGGGGATTTGGAGGCCATTCTAGATTCTGAAATAGTAACAGGCGATGGAAGGAAGATAACTATTCAAGACGCCTTAAAATATCTAGGCCGTGATTTCTACTTAGATAAACTTACCACCGAAGATGTGGAGAAGAAGCAAAAAGAGATTATAAGGGCTATTGAAAATGAGAAGCTGAACCTAAAAAAGATTGAAGAAGGCCTAACAAATGCATTAACTAATGATGCATACTTTAGAGACGAAATTAATAAGATTGTTAATAACAATGCTTATGTTACAAGTAATGAGCTTCACCAGTTTGTACTTCAAATCATTAAAGAACAATTAACCACTTGTGAGCTTAAATTATTTGAGGCACCTAATGTATATGCATTATGCGTTCCAAAGAGTGACCCTAAAGCAGTAAAAAAATTCCTTGAGCAGTATCAGCCTAATGACCCAGATAGCCAAAAACTATTTAGAAAGTATCTGAATGAGATAGAAGACAAACTTGAGTTACGAATGACTTTTGACCAAGAAACTGCTTTTAAAGATAAAAGTATAGCATTTATAAATATCTACCATCCTATTATACGGGCTGGTGTTAAGTTATTCGAGGCTAAACGTGATAAAAAACAATGCACTTTCTTCTTCCAGCTCAACTCACATCATTTGCCTAATGATATCAAGAAAGGAATGTATATGCTTGCCATATACAAAATATCAGTATCACGTATCTTGTTTGAAAAGCCAGTCATTACTGATTCTCTTTATCCGATTCTATTTGACATAGCAAACAATCGCATCATTGAAGAACATGAAATAGCTGAGAAATTTATGGGTAGGGCACAAGTAGATGGGGTATATGCTCCATTTGATGAAGCGTATAAACTTGATGGTGATATAATAGATGACCTACGATATGATTTGAATGATAATGTAGATGCATATATACAGAGTCACCAAAAAGACCTGCAAAGTAGAATAGATAATAGTAAGAGATTACGATATCAACAAACAATTCAGTATTATGATACACGTCAGAAAAATTATGAAAAGGCTATATCTCAACAGGAATTTTACTATAAATGGTCCTTGTCGGTTGGAAATAGCGATGATCAAAGACGTGCTGAAAATACATTACGTTTGTTACGTAAGAATTTACACGATTTAATAGAAAAACGTGATTCGGACATTGAAAGAATTATTAGAGATGTGCACTTAAAAGTGACTCAAGAGATAAAGTCGTTGAACCTAGTTCAAGTAGTTTAATTATTATGGATAAGATCAAAATAGGACTTGATTTTGGAACGCATCAAACAAAGATATGCGTACAAACCACACCAGACGAGGGTCATGGTGTGCCATACTATGAATTCTTCCAATTTGCTGACTTGGATGGGAATAAGCATTATTTCTTACCTTCACTTATTCAAATCAATGATGATGATACGCTCTCTTATGGGTATGTTGATCAGAATAAGATAAAATCTTTTTCTGCACTGCCTCAGAAACAAAACATTGAGCTGGAACCAGAGTTTAACCCTGCAAAAATGGCTGATGCTTTATTTGCTAAATATGCTACTGCTGCTAATGCTCCAGAAGATAAATGGATTTTTAGCAAAGCGCTTGAGATTAAACTGCAGAACATAAGGTCAAGAAATACAGATAAGATTAAGGAGGCAGAATCAGCATACGAAAAACAACTGGACGAATACAATACAAGGAAGAATGTATTCCGCTATTTCAAACAGTCTACTTTCGTAGGTGTCCAAAATACGTCAACTCCTTTTATTAAGAGTCGAACTTTGTGCATTTGGTATTTGGCCTATGTCATTTTCTTATTAGAAGAAAAATACGACACAAACTTTTCTATTAATATGGGCGTACCAACGGATGAAACTACTTATAGCTCAAAAAAACGTCTTGCTGTTGAAATACTTGCAAGTGCTTATTATCTTGTAGAAGAGGTGTATAATAATGACATCAATAGTTTCTTAAATGAGAAATATGAAGACTTGTTAAAGAAAACAGAAAATAAGATGTTCTCTAAGGAGCTAAAAGACCTCTATAATATTAATATATTTCCTGAAGCTTATGCAAATCTAAGTTCTCTGACATTCAGAGGTAAACTCCCAACAGAAAAAATGAGCTTGACTGTTGATATTGGTGGTGGTACGACAGATGTATCTTTCTTCTCAATTCATAATGGTACTCCTATGATATATAGATACTGGTCTATCCCACGAGGACTAAATTATATTGCTGAATTATCTGGCTTTGATTATTCTGAAGGTGACTTTACGTCGAGAGCTGATTCTGAAGTGATTGATAAGTTTAATAGAAAGAAGCAGGAACTTGTCTACAATTTGATTAATGATCTAAAACGCAGAATTAAAGAAGAAACAAGCATACCTGTTCAAAGTTTGATGGATGCATTAGAAGACCGTATTATAGTTTATTCTGGAGGTGGAAGCACGTATAAGTTCCTAACACAGCCTATCAGCACATTTACTGATGTTAAGCTCGTTGATTCGTCTATCTGGAATGAAGAAAAAGTTGAAGATAAAGCAATAGTTTCCCAACTCTCGTTATTATTAACGACAGCTTATGGATTGTCTGTCGGTGATAAAGATGAAGATGTGAAACTTAAAAGCTATAATTCTTTATATGAGTATTTTCCAGGAAAACATGAGAAGGAAATACAAGAAATAAGTAAAGATCAATGTTGATATGAAAGACACATCTATAGTTGGTTTTGTTAAGACTTATATAGAAGACGATTATGCTATGAATGTTTTCTATAATATCATAAAGAAGTCATTTGTGGAGAATGATTTCACTCTCAGCAATATGTCTTCCTTTAAAATTGATGGCCGTTTCTTTGGTGAAGAGATGAATATTAACTTTCGAACTAATAGATTTAAAAATAATAAATATGCTTTGTCTTTAATGCTTTCGGTACGTCTTCTCATGCTCAATCATAATTATATAAAGTTGTGTGAAGATGATGATTTGATGTTTATGCCTAAACCCGCAGAAAGTTTTCTGTGGATAGGATATATGTCTTTTATTCTCGAAAACATGGATGATAATGAGGTGAAAATGCTTTATTCAATGTTTGAAACCGTCTATTTCCGAGATGACTTGACGGAAGAGTATAAAAGATTATTCAAAGATTCTATTACAATTCCTGCTTTTAAAAACGAAAGGGCCTATTACAAATCATTAGCTAAGAACACTGTTGGTTTCGCTAACGGTGTTATAAGTAACTGTGCTTTTATAGAAGCAAGCTTCAATAAGTTTGTTATTCAAAAAGATATTAAGTATGTTGGAGATACAGCATTTGCCTTTTGTGCTAATTTGGATACTTTAGTTTTTGAAGATAAGGTGATGTTTGGCAAGTTTCCCATTATCGAATGTGAGAAACTAAGGCAAATTGTAGTTCCAACTAGTCTTCTTGATTATTACAAAGAGAATCTTCTTTATTACAAAGATATTATATGTGATAAAGAAAAGAGTGTTCAAGATGCAAAGGAAGCAAGGCCGGAGAAGATATCAAATTCCATTGAGTTTGAAAAGAAAAAGGGGCAGATGGATTTTAAGAAATTAGATCTGGTTTTTGATAAAAAAGTTACTTCGTACAAGTATTTTTGGTTTATATCAATCATTTCATTAGCAAAAGATAGGGGAACTTTAGTAATCCCATTCAAGGATATTCTTATAAGGATGGCTGCTCTAGCGTGGCCCATCGTTTTGAAAGATGAAATAATCTTGAGCAAACAAGATATGCTCCCCAAATATTTGAATGATATATCTAATAAGACAAGTCTTTTAAGGAATGCATCTTGGTCTGTTGTCGAAAGACACTTGACTCAACATTTTGATTCAAAGGGTATTGAATGGATTCTTTCTCCTTTGTTGAACAATGTTCCTTATCGGTTCTTGTCTCCTTGGATACCTTTTACAACAAATGAAGAAGTGGCTGAGAAATCAATCAAGCGTGAATACGCTTGTCTCTATGCCTTACATGATAATGCTGTGGTTTTAGATGAAGATTGGTGGAATTATATTCATACAAATTATTCAACCATCTGTGAATATGCAAAAAACTCATTTGTTAAATATGTAAAAACATATAACAACCAAATAAAACTACTAAGATTTATGACTGTTGGTTGGTTTTGAATAAGATTGAGGGGCTTGATTATTGAGAAGAAACTAACTCAACATTAGCGTTCTCATACCATGAAAGCACATTATCAGCATGTGGATAAAATGTAGTGGGCAACTTAATCAGAGAGGTTGATTATTCTAATCCCCCATCTTGCACTATGGAACTTTGAGGCTTAGTGCAATGGGGAAACAACTGTATCCGGCCTAACAACCTAACAAACTAACAAACTAACATTTGATGTTTTTAATTTGGGATGACACCCTACTTACAAATAGTAAGGGGTTAAATCTTATATTAATATTATATATAATATAATTATATATAATATTAATATAAGGGGTGATGTCAGGTGCATGATGGTGGAAAATCAATTTTCGAAATGTTAGTTTGTTAGGTTGTTAGGTCAACAGTCGGGCAAAGCATTGTCATAGGCATTTTGCCCCTCCCCAACCCGGTCGTTTGCTTAGTTCTGGTAAAAGGGCGGTTTACTTTGGGAAAGCAAGCCTTTTACTTCGGGAGAGGAATTTCCAAAGCCCTCCATAGGGGGTTAGGCATCCTTTCAACTCTCCCCCTCCCACTATGCTTTATTACGCTCTCCTGCCAAGTCCTTCACCACTCCCTGCAGATGGAGGGGAGGCAGACACATTCCATAGACAAAATGCCTAAAACTAAATTTTAACATTTCAAAAATAATTCAAAACAAATTGGCGAAAAATTTTCGGGTAGGATGGATTATGTGTATCTTTGCATTGTGATTGAGACGCAGAACTGAGCACAGGCCAAAGGCCACGGTACTGACGAAGTGAAGCATCGAGATGACAACTGATCAGTTTTACGGGAGGCCATGGCCCGATGTAGTCTGTGGCAAATACACTTTTTCGGAGCAGCGAGCGCAGAACCAAGCTAGCTGGATTTATGCCGAGTCGCGACGAAATAGGTTGAAAACAACTAAACAAATCCTGAATTTAACTATGTCAAAAGAAAAGATTGCGATGGGGATTAATCTCCGTCTGAACAAGAACGACAAGAGTCCTGCTTATGGCAAGTACTACCCTGAGGTGGACGTGCAGAAGACTCTTTCCCTGCGAGGTTTCGCCAAGCACATG
>JAEEGL015384655.1_pt1 | contig 17381 bp, 19 predicted proteins | sample 9134231 | NCBI WGS metagenome assembly JAEEGL01 (sample SAMN16246548, study PRJNA631951) | gut metagenome | biome: gut microbiome; feature: rumen; material: fiber-attached | host: Bos | place: Iran: Karaj | collected 2018-10
ACCAAGCTTCCGGGCTGCCGCCGATATGCGCGATGACCGGATGATACTCCATTGCCAAGTTCAAAAGATACCGTCTGGCGCTTCTGACCGGCCCGATCTTATCCGCTTCGTTTTCTAAAAAGATACAAACAAAACGCGTGATGCCGCCTTCTGCCGATATTTCATATACCACATCCGCTTTGCTCATACCGGATTGGGGTCTGGCTGATTTTGTATTTTCCACGACGACTGCCAACGGCCGCCTTGCCACATTTTCTTCTTCTGTTAACGTTCCCGTTAAAGGATTGATGACTCTGGTGTCTTTTTCTTCCTCTTCTTCTACAACGATAGGCGGTTCTTCCTCTTCTGCCGTCTGCTCATCCTGCTTTGCCGGCGTACAGCCGCCCAACACCAATGTCAAAGTAAAGATCCCTACCAATGCAACACTGATTTTCTTTATGATGGAGTATCCGTTTTTTTCTTTTTGCTTCATTTTCATGTCTTCTCCTTAAAATAACAGATTGATGATTTTATCATAAAAAACTACAATTGCGATGATAACAGAGATAACGGCAGAGAACAAAACCGCTCCCGCCGCAACATCCTTGGCGATCTTTGCCAAAGGATGGAATTCCAGCGTGATAATGTCTATGGTCTTTTCAATGGCGGTATTGATCAGTTCCGTCACAATAACAAGTCCTATGGCAAGCACGATCAAACCAAGCTCCGTATTGGAACAATGGAACAATTTGGCCAAAATGATCGCCAAAGCCGCCATCACTATATGGATCCTGATATTCCTTTGCGTTTTTACCGCATACTTCAGCCCTTCCAAAGCGTGATAAAAACTTTTTCCCAGCTTTTTCATCCACATCATAACCATCCCTCTAGCCTTAGTCCCTGGTCAGGGAAAGTTTATTCAAAAGCTCTTCTTCTCTTTTCCGCATAACTTCTTTTTCTGTTTCTTCCATGTGGTCGTACCCAAACAGATGCAGCAGCCCATGCACCAGCAAATAGCCGAATTCCCGCCTTTCGCTGTGTCCGTATTCCTTGGCCTGCTCTTTTACTTTATCCAAAGAGATCACAATATCCCCCAAAGGAACATTTTCTTCATATTCTATTTCCCGCAGCAGCTCTTCTTTCCCTTCATACATGGGAAAAGAAAGCACATCGGTGGGACTGTCTATTCCTCTGTGTTTTTGATTGATCTCCCGTATCCCTTTATTATCCGTTACCAAAACAGACACTTCGAGCCTTTCTTCCAGCTCTTCTAGATCCTCTTCGTTTATTTCCGCTGTTTTCAATTCTTCTCTTACAGTCAATTCACAAAGGGAAAGAAGGAGCTTTTCCCATTCTTTCCCTTTTTCCTCAAAATTCTCTACTGTAGAATCAATATAAACTTCCATTTTACCCTCTGTCTTTCTTTACTTCATCTTCACTGGGATACTCGATCCTGGAATGATAGATCCCTTCCAAAACTTTGCTGAAAGATTTTGCGATCTCATCTAAATCTTTTAGAGTGATATCGCATTCATCCAGCTGTCCGTCATTTAATTTCCCTTTGATGATCTTTCTGGTCAATCCGTCGATTTTACCCTTGGTGGGATCACTCATAGCGCGGGTAGCCGCTTCCACGGAATCCGCCAGCATGATCAACGCCGCCTCTTTGGTTTGCGGCTTGGGCCCTTCATAACGGAAATTTTCTTCCGGTATCTCTTTGTCCGGATCCAGTTCTTTTGCTTTGTGATAAAAATATACCAACAAACTGTCCCCATGATGTTCCCGGATAATATCGCAGATCTCTTCCGGCAGACGGTACTGTTTCGCGTATTCCAAGCCGTCTTTTACATGAGAAGAAATGATCAGCGTAGACAAAGCCGGTGTATACTTATTATGCGGATTGGGCCCGCCCAGTTGATTTTCCACAAACTGTCCCGGCCGTTTCATCTTGCCGATATCATGATAATAAGCCCCTACTCTGGCCAGCATTTCATTCCCATGAACAGCGCCGGCGGCCGCTTCCGCCAAATTCGCCACCAAAACACTGTGGTGATACGTTCCCGGCGCTTCCATCATCAGTTTCTTTAGCAGCGGATGATTGGGATTTGCCAGTTCCAGCAGTTTAAAAGAAGTGGTGATATTGAACCAATTTTCAAAGAAAGGCAAGACCCCGATCAAAAAGATCGCCGCCGCGAATCCGCTGACCCCGCTGATCAAGCTCCTTTGCAAAATATCCAAAAAGACTTCTCCCTGCAAGCCTTGTAAAATACCGGTCAATACCGCATTGAACCCTGCCAGGATCATTCCCGCATTGGTCATTTTAGAACGCTGAGTGGTCCGATTGATCGCCATGACCCCTACGATACTGCTGAGTAAACACTGGCTCAATATATATATATTGTCCACTGCCACCACACCTACCAAAAGACCCATAAAAATACTTAAAACAATCGCCATGGAAGAATTCATCAAGATCCCCAAGAGCATCATTCCCAAAGTCATGGCCATATGAACGGAATAAATGCTGATATCGGCAAAGATCCTTGCCAAAAGAAGGGTCATGACCACGACCACGTTCAAAAGCAGTATATACCTGGTGCTCCTGTAGATCTCCCGTTTGAAGATATACAGATATAATCCTGCCACCCCATAAATGATCGCAACAAAAGCAATATAAAAAATAATTTTATAGACCTGGTAATTATCCTTCACCAAAAGCATGTCCAGGTCTTCCAAAACAGCGATCTGCTCATCTGTGATGGTAGACCCTTTTTCCACGATCACAGAACCTTTTTGGATGATCACCGGAGAAACCTGGCTGGTTGCCTGGGCTTTGTTCTGCTGCGTCAGGGATTCATTATAGATGATATTCGGTTTCATTACGCCAAATAAAATATCTTCCGCCAACGTTCTCACATATAAAGAGAACTTCATTTTTTGAATCGTTTGGGACATGTCTGCTTTCACACTGTCCATATCCGCTTCCTTAAATCCCATTTCCAGTGCCGTATCCAGCATTTTGACCACCTGATATTCCAGGTCCGTAAACTGCTGTGTCGTGGCATCCAAAGAGGCCCGATAACTTTCCAGCGTCAACTGGAACGGAAGTGTTTCCTGCAGTTTTGCCAGCTTTTCATCTGTAGACAAACCTTCTTCCGCCCTGATATAACGTATCTTATTAAAAATATCCGCCAACTCTTCTTTTTCCGCAACAGAAACATTTTCGTCCCGCTCATAAACATCGTCCACCCGATTTGCCACTTCTTGTTTCAATTTTTCCGTAGCCAATCGGTTTTCCACGTCTTTGGGCGCATGGATGGTGATCTCCGCGATTTCCCCTTCTTTTAAAGAATATCGTTTTGAAAATTCTCCATACGCGACCAAAAGTACGATCAAAAGAAAAGAAACGGTTATGATCAAGACTCGCCTCATTCTATAGTTCTTGGGCAAACGTTTATTCTTTGTTTTTTTCGGCAAAAGAGTTTCATTCGCAGACTCTTTTTTAAAAGCCATTAGTCCATTTCCCCTTTTTCGTAACGGTCATATGCTTTGATGATCTTTTGCACCAAAGAATGCCTTACTACATCTTTCTCTGAAAAATAATGGAATTCGATCCCTTGTATCCCTTTTAAAATATGCTGCACTTTTTTTAGTCCGGACATTTTACCCATCGGCAGATCGATCTGGGTAATATCCCCGGTTACTACTATTTTAGATTGAAAGCCCATACGTGTCAAAAACATTTTCATCTGTTCCGGAGTAGTGTTCTGCGCTTCGTCCAAAATAATAAAAGCGTCATCCAATGTTCTGCCGCGCATATACGCCAGGGGCACCACTTCAATGACCCCTTTTTCTTTTAAATTATTGTAGGTTTCCACGCCCAGCATTTCATAAAGAGCGTCGTATAAAGGTCTTAGATAGGGATCTACTTTACTTTGCAGATCTCCCGGCAAAAAGCCCAGTCTTTCTCCCGCCTCCACGGCAGGTCTGGTCAAGATAATGCGGGTTACTTTTTTCGCTTTATACTCTGCCACCGCTTCCGCTACGGCAAGATACGTTTTACCGGTGCCCGCCGGACCGATACCAAACACGATCAAGTTATCCTTCATGGCTTTGATATACTTTTTCTGTCCTATGGTTTTTGCCTTGATCTGTTTTCCTCTGGCAGTGACACAGACCACTTCATCATTCAAGCTGGATAAATTTACATTGGAACCGGATTGGACCGTATCGATAGCATACTTTACCTGCTGTTCCGTCAACACCGCATCTCTTTCCAAAATGCCCAGCAATTGATCGATCAGCCGTTCTGCTTTCTCTACCCCTTCTTCTTCTCCCGAAATGGTGATTTCCCCATCTCTTGCCATGATTTTCACCTGAAAAGATTCCTGGATCCACTTTATATTTTCATCAAATTGTCCAAACAGTCCGGGTAAATTCTCCATACTGTTCACTTTCATTTTTCTTTCTGCCATGTAGTAAAATATTCCCTCCCGGTTTTCCGCAATACCATTTTTATCAAACGATGCCGTTCGTTCCGATTTCGTATCAACTTCTATACCAACTTTAACTATAATAAAAACTCCGAAATTGTCAATTTATTTTCTCTTCCGTCTGTTTTCTTTTGTTTTCTTTTTCCATAATGTCATTTATATACCGATTTTTATATTCTTCCGTCATTTTTGTCTTGACGCCGATAGGCTCAATGACTTCCACCTTTAATTCCAAATCGATCCTATGGTCTTTTTCTTCTTTTTTTACGGTTTTGATCTGTGTTATTTTTGCCTCTTTCGGTATATTTTTTCTTACCGCTTCTTCTATCGCTTCTTCTAAATAATCCTCTTTTTTTACCCTACGGATCTCATGATAGGTGGTCCAATAAACCTGAAAAGGCAGCTTATCCCCCATTTTCAAAAAATGGAGATATTCTTTTTCTTCTTCGTATTTTTCAAAAGGGATCTCTCCTATCTTGCATGGAAACTCTTTTCCCTTTCTTGAAAAACAAAGCACTCTCTTTTCTTTTCCTGTTCTGATCGTTACATACTCTTCTTTTTGGATGGTTTCTTTGATATCATACCATCTTCTTGCCTGAACCAAACCGTCCGCGTGGACAAAAGCGGCCACCTTTTGATAAAATAAGGTCCGCAGATATCCGTCGATCAGCACATCGCCTTTTTGTACTTTGTCGCCCGCCTTTACGGCGGCTTCGCCTCTTAATACGACGATATTTTCAATCACGCCGTCCTTCTTTGCCACCACAACGCAGGGGACCGTTACATCAAATCCCGGCTTTTCTTCTCTTTCTACCACTTCTAAAACCGCTCGGGTACCGTCTATTTTCAGCCCCGCCCATATCAGATCATCCATTTTTAAAATCAACTGATTCTGGATATGGTCTCGGTCGATCTCTTTAATCCTTGCGCCGGGCTTTAATCCCAGCTCTTCTACGATCTCGACCACCTCTTCCGGCTTCACCTTGTTAAGTCCTTTGAGCTCAATGATCCAAACAGAACCGGTAGTATAGAGCACCATTATAAAAAAGAATGCCATTCCTGCCAAAACAAACTTACCGCGTTTCAGCCCCTCTATATAGGTTTCCTTATCCCTTTTTTTTAATACCTTGACATGGCAGCGGCATTTGGCGGCATAGGTTTTGACTTCTTCAAAATTTTTCCGTGGTATCCTGCATTCTACCTCATTGACATCCCGGCGGCATAGGTCCGCCAAAGGAATGCCATGCGCTATGCAAAGATTCAAAAAATTTTCAACGGAGCTCCCTTTTACCCTTATCATAACATAACCTTTTATGAAATTCCAACATTTGCTAGTCCACATGATCCTGTCCCCTTTGCCGTATCTGCACCTGATCGATTTTTCCGGCAAGAACGGTCTCCTCTTTGTTGAACACTTCGATCCTCAAGGATTCTCCCTGTATTTTCAAAACGGCATACTTATGGACGAATCGGATCTCTTCCGTTGTATATTTCATCAGCTCCCCCGCATTTTCGATATATGCTTTTACATTGCCTATCATGGTGATCCGCGGCATATTGAAAACGATATCTTCCGGCAGTTCCAGGGCATAGGAAATGCCTTTCAACACACTCACGGAAAGTTTTTCTTCCATAGAATCTCTCCTTTTCGGCACTTTGCCGATACACTCTTTTGTATCAATCTATGAACGGCAAAAGTAAAAAAGAAGACGGAAATAAAATCCGCTGTGATTTTCTTTCTCAAATTTTTGAAAAAAAGAAAGAAAAATTTGACAAATATCCCTATTTTTTTGACCCTAAAATATGATATATTGTTATTTATAAATACCATAAACATTTTTAAAAATATAATTGCGGAAAATCTTTTTTATATCTCAATAAACGAAAGCAGGAAATGGTTCTATGCTCAAGATCATCATTGACAGTACCGCCGATTTGCCTAAAACTTTCATAGAAAAATATGATATCCGTATCATGCCTCTCCACGTCATCATCAACGACAAAGAATACCGAGACCGAGTAGATATCCAGATCGATGAAGTTTATCACTATATGCGGCAGGGGATCGTTCCAAAAACATCTCAGACACCTATTTTGGAAATGTATGAGATCTTTGACCGCTGTTTAAAGGAAGGTCATGATTTTATCTATCTCGCCTTTTCTTCCGCTCTTTCCGGTACCTATACCGTGGCAACTGCCGTTGCCGAAGAATTGAAGAAAAAATATCCCGAGCGGACCATGCTTGTCATTGATTCCAAAAGCGGCGCCATGGGGATCGGTCTGATCGCCCTGCAGGCTGCCAAAATGGCAGAACAAGGCTATCCTTTGGAAAAGATTACAGAGCAGATCCGGTTTTTAATCGATCATGTGGAGCATGTCTTTGTCATTTCCGATCTGGATTGGCTGACAAAAGGCGGCCGCATCCATAAAGTAGTGGGAAAAGCAGGCAGTATCATCGACGTAAGACCTCTGATCGATGTGGAAGACGGACGTCTGACGGTGATCGGCGCTGTCAGAGGACGGAAAAAGATGATCCATACCATTGCCAATATCGTAGAGGAACGGATCAAAGCCTTTCCCCAACAGCTCATCGGTATCTGTCACGCGGACGATCCGGAAGCGGCGGAAGACATCAAAAAATTATTGCAAGAAAGGCTTCACACAGACAATTTTTTAACGGAAACCATCGGCTGCGTTTTGGGCGTGCATTTGGGGATCGGCGGTGTCGGCGTCTTGTTTTTCAATCAAAAACCGGACATCTATTTGGAATAAAACTATTTTATTTTCATAAAGCAACAAAAAAGACAGGAAATTTCCTGTCTTTTCTTTGTTTTAAGTTGTTATAAGGTCTCCAGGTGAGAAATATCTCCCGCCGATTCGATGGTATACACATTGTCTCGAATGGTGATCACGTTGACGGCCGTGTTTTTCTGCGGCGGCTGCTGCCACATCAAAGAAATGGATTCCTGCCGCAAATAAGCCAAAAGGCACCTGAGCCAAACACCGTGGCTCACGATACAAATGGTTTTCCCGTCCTTTTCCTTTTCCATTTTATGAAAAAAGCGAACAGCTCTTTCCTGGGTGGTTTTTAAACTTTCTCCCCCCGGAAACGTCAGATTTTCCGCGTCAGAGATCCACTGCCCGTATTCCTTTGGATATTCCTCTTCGATCTTAGTGAGCTCCATACCGCTGAAAATACCTACATTCACTTCCATCAGATCCTCATCCGGGATCGGTTCCAAATGCCTGCCCTGCGCTTTTTCTATCGCTTCTGAGATCGCTTTTGCCAAAATCTCGCATCGTGTCAAAGGGCTGGTATAGAGTTCATCGATCTTTTCGTTTTTTAATCGATCCGCCGCTTTTTCCACTTGCTTCAGTCCGTTTTCCGTCAAAGGTGTGTTTTCCCAACCTTGAAACTTTTTTGCTTTATTGAATTCTGTCTCTCCATGTCGTAAAATAATCAATTTCAGCATTTTTCATTCCTCGTCTTATCTTCTTAACGCTTTCGGTTTGTCTAAAATTTCTTTCAAAATGATTCCCTGTATCAAAGCTTCTCTATTGAAGCTGACCGCATTTCCCAAATCAAAATCATATTCCGGGTCGCCCACATCTTCCACGCGTATATGGGAGCCTTCCATACAATCGTCATCATCACTGTGTTCCCATACGGTCGGCTGTATTTCTTCCAATTCCGTCTGTTTTACGGAATGAACAGCCTCACCCATAAAAGGAGCGGTTTGCGGTTCAAGAGGATATACTCCCTGCATCGCGCTTTCCCCTTCTGCAAGGGTTCTTTCCTTGGGCCTTTGATACCCTTTTTTCTCTGCAGCCGCTGCCCTCTTTTGCTTTTCCAGTTCTTCCTCATACTGCCGCTTCAACTCAGCCATTAAACCGCCCAAACCCCGCGAACTTTCTCCGCTTTGCCTCCGCTGCGGCCGCGGTCTTTGCCTTTGTTCTGCTCTTTTTCCGGAAGAAAGATCCGGTCTTGCTTCCGTTTCCGGTTCTTGCTCTTCCACATACCGCATCTCAAACCGGCCTGTTTCCGGATCAAAAACCCGTTCCATCTTTCTTTTCTGTCTGTTTTGCCTATATTGACGATTCGGATCGTATTGTCTGTTTTGGCTGTGCTGCTGGTTCGGATTCTGCTGTTTTCCTTGCTTTTGTTTCGCTTTGTTTACAGAATTAACGATCGCTATAATGATCGCCAGCACAAAAAATATATCCATACTATTCCTCCTTATTAGAGGTGATAAAAGAATATCCTATCTATCCTTCATGATCCCTTTTTCTTATTTTTTGGGATCGATCTTGATTTCTTCTTCCTGTTTCTGCGCATTACTGTTGATTTGTCCTATAGCGTCCCGCATGGTGGTGTCCGCTTTGACATTCTGCATGTTGTAGTAGTCCATCACGCCCAATTTTCCGCCTTTTAACGCTTCTGCCATGGCTCTCGGCACTTCTGCTTCCGCTTCTACAACCAAAGCTTTCATTTCCTGTACTTTTGCTTTCATTTCCTGTTCTGCCGCTACCGCCATCGCTCTTCTTTCTTCCGCTTTGGCCTGGGCAATCCGTTTGTCCGCGTTGGCCTGATCCATCTGCAGCTGTGCGCCGATGTTTCTGCCTACGTCCACGTCGGCAATATCAATGGATAAAATCTCAAAAGCAGTCCCGGAATCCAGCCCTTTGTTCAAAACTGTCTGAGAAATGGAATCCGGATTTTCCAATACGGCTTTGTGGGTCTCTGCGGAACCGACAGTGGTAACGATCCCTTCGCCGACTCTGGCAATAATGGTTTCCTCTCCGGAACCCCCTACCAAACGGTCGATATTGGCTCTTACGGTAACTCTTGCCTTTGCTCTGACTTCAATACCGTCTTTTGAGATCGCTGCAATGACCGGTGTTTCGATCACTTTCGGATTAACACTCATCTGTACTGCTTCCAACACATTTCTACCTGCCAGATCAATGGCTGCCGCTCTTTCAAAAGTAAGCGGGATTTCCGCTCTTTGTGCTGCGATCAGCGCATTGACCACTCTGTCCACATTCCCGCCTGCCAAATAATGGGCTTCCAGTTTATTGATGCTCAGATCTAGTCCGGCTTTGGTCGCCTTGATCTGCGGATTCACGATCCTGGAAGGCGTTACTCTTCTTAACCGCATCCCGAACAGATTCAAAATACTCACTTTTACCCCTGCCGCCCGTGCAGAGATCCATAATCCTACCGGTATAAAAGTAAAGAAAAGCACCAGTAAGACAATAATAACAACGACGAAAATGATACCTGATATGATCCCTTCTAACATTCTTTTGTTTTCCTCCTATATTATTATTTAAAATCCAAAACACACAGTGTATTTTATTTCTCTGATTTCTTTACAATGATTTTACTGCCTTCCACTTTTTCCACCACGATCTCTTCCTCTTTTTGTATGAAATCACCTTCTGTGATGACATCATACCGTTTCCCTTCGATCATCGCGACCCCTGCCGGCCGCAATAGTGTATAGGCGATACCTATTTTCCCTTCCAGATGCTTTCGTTCCGCAAAAGCGTTTTCCGCTTCTTTGTTCCCTATTTTATCCGATAAGATCAGCCTGGTCACCAGCTTGCTCTTTGGGAAAAACTTGAGCATCACAGCCAAAAACACGCCGGTGCCGATAATAGCGCAGAGAAGCGAGATCACCGCCTGCAGCGCGCTGACCGACGACATGAAGATACTGGCTACAATAGCAATGATCCCCGTAATGCCGCAAACGCCGAATCCCGGAATAAAAGCTTCCGCAATGAGCAAAAGTATCCCCACAATAAAAATGATCACCACGGTATAAGTCGCGAATCCCGCGATCAAATGCCCAAAGAAATAAAGGGCGAAGCAAAGGATCCCTACAATGCCCGCCAAGCCAAACCCGGCAATAAAGATCTCCGCTATGATGGCAATAAATCCGATGGTCAAGAGAGCGGAAGATACCAAAGGCGTCGTTATAAAATGCGCTAAGCGTTCCACCCGATTGGGAGAAAGATCTAGCGTATTTGCGGGATATCCTGCCAATTGAAGCGCTTCTTCCATAGTCCTTGCGGATCCGTCAATAAAGTTGAGCGCCAGCGCTTCTTCCGTTGTCAAGGTCAATATCTTTCCTTTTTCAATAATGCCTTCGATCTCGATATTGGCGTCTGCCATCGCTTCCACTATTTTTTTATCCCGGCCGTTGATTTCCGCTACTTTACTCAAATCTTTGGTCCATGCGGAAACATACTTTTCATCATTCGGTCTGGGTTCTGCCGCACCGATAGAACTGCCGGGAGCCATGATGATCTTGTCACAGGAAATGGAAAGAAGCACCCCTGCGCTCATGGCGTCTTTGTTGATATAAGCGACCGTAGGCACTCCCGCCGACAAAATCTGGTTCGAGATCTCCTTCGCGGAATCGATTTCGCCTCCCGGCGTATCGATCTCAAACAAAATCGCGTCTGCTTCCGCTTCCCGAGCATCGTTTATGGCCCGTTTCACGTATTCCGCCGTGCCGCGGTCGATCTCATCCTTTATTTCGATCACTGCCGTATTTCCATAGCTTTCTCCTTCTCCAAAAGCCGAAAACGAAAATACCATGCAAATCAAAACGAGGATCGGAATACATCTCTTTAAAAAATATCCTATCTTCCTTTTCATTTTTTCTCCTATCCTTCTTGCTGTTCTTTTTCTTTCATCAAAAGAACAGATTTCGAAGCTCCTAATCTATCGGCTCCCGCCTCGATCAATTCTTTTGCGAACCGATAAGAGCCGATCCCTCCCGATGCTTTGATCTTGATGTCGTCCTTAAAGTTTTCTTTTATCAGATAGATGTCCTCTAGCGTCACGCCTCTGGGGCCAAATCCCGTAGAAGTTTTTACAAAATCCGCTTTTCCTTCCACGCAAAGCTCTGCCGCCTGTAAAATCTCATCTCGACTCAGGTATCCGGTTTCGATGATGACCTTTAAGACCATTTTTTCATCCTTTTTGATATTGCTGGACACTTTATAGATCTCATCAAAAACCTGGTCATAATCCCCGGACTTAAAGGCGCCCATGTTCATTACCATATCGATCTCATCGGCTCCGTTTGTTAGCGCTTCTCTGATCTCAAAAGCCTTTGTTTCCATTTCGTTCATCCCAAAAGGAAACCCTACTACCGTAGAGATCGAGATATCCGTATCGAGCAGCACCTGTTTTGCCAAAGGCACAAAGTAAGGATGGACGCAAACAGAATAAAAGTGATATTTCTTTGCTTCCTCGCAAAGACGGATGATATCTTCATAAGTCGCGTCCGGTTTTAACAGCGTATGATCGATATATTGATTGAATTCCACAAAAATCCCTCTTTTCTGTCTTTTCAAACCTATGCTTTGTCTCTTCCATAGATTTTACCAATATCATTATACAAAACATAGTCTCAAAAAGAAACTGTTTTCCCCGTTCTCCTTAAGATTATTACTTTTCTCGGCCCGCTCCTTACGAGCATTCCTTTTCTTATTTTTCTTTTTATTTTCTTTTGTTATACCCCAAAAAAGACAAAACCCGGTGAAACGTCACCGGGTCAATTTTTCAGCTTTTTAATTCAGCAATGATTTTACGATCTCATTGATCACTTTGCCATCTGCTCTGCCTTTGGCCTTTGGCATTACTTTTGCCATCACCTTCCCCATATCTTTCATCGATTGGGCGCCTGATTCAGAAATGGCTTCTTTGATGATCACTTCAAGTTCTTCTTTGGAAAGTTGTTTTGGAAGATATTCCATTAAAACTTGAATTTCAAACTCTGCTTGATCCACTAGATCTTGTCTGTTTCCTTTTTTAAAATCTTCTATGGAATCGCGGCGCATTTTTACTTCTTTGGCTAGGATATCCAGCACCTCTGCATCCTCTAAAGTTTTTACCGTATCTTTTTCCGCCTTCAAAATACTGGCTCTGACCATGCGAATAACAGACAAGCGTTCTTTATCATGCTCTTTCATCGCAAGTTTCATGTCTTCCATCAATCTTTCTTTCAGACTCATGAATACCTACTCCTTATTTGAACTTCTTTTTTTTGCGAGCTGCTTCCGCTTTCTTTTTCTTTTTTACGCTTGGTTTTTCGTAATGTTCTCTCTTTCTCATTTCCTGAAGAACACCAGAGCGAATGCATTTTTTCTTAAAACGACGGAGAGCGCTATCTAATGATTCATTTTCACCTACACGAATTTCAGCCACGATTTTCCCCCCCTCCGAGCTAGCCTTTATTATTATACCTTTTGTTTATGTTAAAGTCAATATTAACCTGGCGGCCAGTTTAAGAGACGTTTTCCCAATACATGGAAATGAAGATGCTGCACCGATTGTCCTCCATCTTCTCCCGTATTCACAACGACTCGAAATCCGCTTTGGTCAATACCGGACTCTTTTGCGATTTTTTGTATAACCGTTACGATATGATACATTAAGTCCTTGTCCATATCTTCCACTTCCAAGACCGAAGAAATATGTTTTTTCGGCACTACCAGCACATGAAAAGGTGCCTTGGGATCAATATCCTGAAAAGCGATCACCTGATCATCTTCATACACCGTAGTGGAAGGGATCTCATGGTTTGCGATCTTACAAAACAAGCAATCCAAATTCTCCTGCCCTCCTTTACACCTTCTTTATCGGCATATCATACCAAAATGCCTTCCGCAAATTCATGATCTGCACCTACTATTTTAACTTTTTTTATCTGATTGGTCAAATCTTCCTGACATTTTATACGGGTTTTGACATAATTTTCCGTAAATCCTTCCAGATACGCCACACCGTTTTCTATGATTTTCTGTTCCAACAGCACTTGTTTCTCTTTTCCGATCATCGTCTGACAAAATCTTTCTCCCATTTGATCGCTTAAGGAAGTTAATCGTTTGCTTCTTTCCGCTTTGGTCTTTTTGTCGACCTGCGCTTTCATGAGAGCCGCTTTGGTCCCGTTTCGTTTGGAATACGGAAACACGTGCACCTTAGAAAAATCGACCTTTTGGATAAACGCCAAACTGTCTTGAAACAATTCCTCCGTTTCCCCGGGGAATCCGACGATCACATCCGTTGTCAGGGATACGTCCGAAAACAGTTCTCTCAGCCGGATCGTTTTTTCCAAAAACTCTTCTCTCTCATATTTTCGCCGCATGGCACGCAGGATCTCATTGTTCCCGCTTTGGAGCGGCACATGGAAATGATGGATGATCTTATCCATTCCTTTCATGGAAGACAAAAGCTCTTCCGTCAGCTCGTTGATCTCGATAGAGCTGAGATGGATCCGTTTTATGGCATCGATCTCATGCAGCCTTTCGATCAAATCTACTAAGCGGTACTCCTTGTTGTCCTGTCCGTACTGCCCCAAATGGATCCCCGTGAGCACCAATTCCTGGTACCCCCGCTGTCCCAGAAATTCCGCTTCTTTTACTGTTTCTTCCAAAGGTTTGCTTCTTACCGGGCCTCTGACATAAGGAATGATACAGTAGCTGCAAAAATTGCTGCAGCCGTCCTCGATTTTTAAAAAAGCGCGGGTATGGCCCCTGTAATCGCCCAAGGAAAGGGGATCAAAGGTATGATATTCCCTTATATTTTCTACGAAATAAGGATGTAAAACGCTTCTTTTTTCTTGCTCTTTTTTTAAAAAGTGCTCTTCCAGAAGGGTCACGATCTTGTCCTTGTTCGCCGTTCCCAAAAGAATGTCTGCTTCCGGCAGTTTTTCTTCTATTTCCTTTTCCATCTGGGTATAACAGCCCAAGACCACCATCAAAGCGTTTGGATGAAGGCTTTTCAAATGGCGTACTGCCTGGCGGGACTTTCTGCCCGCTTCGTTGGTAACGGCACAGGTGTTGATCAGATACACATCCGCTTCTTCCCCTTCTTCTACGATCTCATACCCTGCCTCTTTTAAAAGCCCCATCATGGCTTCCGATTCATACAGGTTGACTTTGCATCCCAAGGTATGAAATCCCACTTTTTTCTTCCGCTCTTCTATCGTCATCCCATTTCTCCCACTTCATATAAAATCGCGCTGATCGCCACAAATCCCGCCGTTTCGGTCCGTAAGATCCGTTTGCCCAATGTTACGGGCAGCGCTCCGTTTTCTTTTGCAAACAAGACCTCTTCCGGATCAAATCCGCCTTCCGGCCCGATCATCACCGCAAAACGCTGTTTTTCTCCCTTTTGCTGTATCGCGTTTTTCAGGCCCGCCGTTTTTTCGTCTTCATAAGGGATCAGCTTGATCCCCTCCGTTTTTTCCAAAACGGCGTTTTCAAAAGAAATCACGTCTCTGACAAGGGGAATACGGCTGCCGCCGCATTGTTTTACCGCTTCTTTCGCGATCTTCTGCCAGCGTTTTAACCGCTTGTCCGCTTTTTCCTCGTTTAATTTGACCACAGTCCGTTTTGTTGTCATGGGAACGATCTCTTTTACGCCCAATTCCACCGCTTTTTGAATGATCCATTCCATTTTCTGCGCTTTCGGCAGTCCCTGATACAAAACGATCTCCACATCCGGTTCCGTGTCAGAGACTTCTTTTCGAAGGATCTTTCCCGTCACCGCATCCGTTCCGATTTCTTCTATCCGGATCTCAAAATCCCATCCATCGCCTAATGTAAAAAGACACGTATCCCCCTTTTTCAAGCGGAATACGTTCTTTAAATGGTGTAATTCTTCTTTTTCTAAATAAAATATCGCTTTTTTCGGATTTTCTTCTTTGATTTTTTCTACAAAAAATTTATGCATCGTATTTGACACCTTTTTTTCTGCTCACGATAGAGACCCATTCGCCTCTTTCATTGACTTCCACAATGACCATATCGTTTTCCAATAGCACCTTCTGCACGGAATACAGCTTTTCTTTAATAATACCGGAACAAATAAAGATGCCGTCTTCTTTTAATGTTTGGATGGCGTCCGGTATCAGCTTGATAATGATGCTTGCGATGATATTGGAAACGACGATATCCGCTTCAGGCACTTCATCTGACAAAAGGTCTCCCTGCAGGATCATGATCTTATCCGTTAACTGATTGTGGTGTACGTTTTCTTTTGCGGAACGGACCGCTACCGGGTCCAAGTCGATCCCCACGACAGGATTCGCCCCCAAAAGCGCCGCCGTAATGGATAAGATCCCCGAACCTGTCCCCACATCGATCACTGTCTGATGGGGCTTCACATATTTTTCCAGCGCTTCCATGCACATCACCGTGGTTTCATGAGTGCCCGTGCCAAAAGCCATACCGGGATCCAGTTCCAGGATCAAATCTCCCTCCTGTTTTTCATATTCTTCCCAGATCGGTTTGACCACGATATTTTTACCTACTCTCACCGGCTTATAGTATTTCTTCCAAGAGGTAGACCAGTCCTCTTCCGATACTTCACTGATGGTGATTTCTTTTAATCCGGCGTCAATATCAAAATGAACCAGTAAATCGATCGCGTTTTTGATCTCTAAGAGCTTATCGGAAAAAGTCACATCATCGGGCAAATACCCTATGACGGTGACCCCCTCAAAATCTTCATCTTCCAGCGTAGGATCGATATAATCCCAAGAGGTAGGAGAATCCGCAGTGATCGGCATATGATCTTCGATCACAACGCCCGTGACCCCTGCTTCATACAGTATATTGGATACCGCTTCTAATGCTTCACATGTTGTTTGTATCTTCACTTCTATCCAGTTCATAACTTTCTCCTTTCCGCGTCTTTTAGAATTTCTTCTGCCTTTGGTTTACTGTTTCAAACGATTTTCCTCGTTATTATCTGAAAGCGTCCTTCATTTTATCTATAAATCCTTTTTTTTGGGGATGCACATCCATCCCGCAGGATTTGGAAAATTCTCTCAAAAGATTCTTTTGATCTTCATTCAGGCCCTTCGGGATCAGGATATTGACCACTACCTGCTGGTCACCTTTATACCCATTCCTGATATTCGGGATCCCTTTTCCTCTTAACCGGAATACCTGATTGTGCTGGGTCCCTTCCGGGATCCTTACTTTTTCCGTTCCATACAAAGTGGGCACTTCGATCTCATCTCCCAAGACTGCTTGGGCATATGTGATCGGCACTTTTAAAATAACGTCATTTTCTTTCCGCGTAAAGAGCTTATGTGGTTTTACACGGATATCCACATAAAGGTCGCCTCTCGGTCCGCCTTTTTCACCCACTTCTCCTTCGTTTTCCAAACGGATCCGCGTGCCGTTATCCACTCCCTTGGGCACATTGATAGTGATTTTTTTCCGACCGGGCTTGACCCCTTTTCCGTTACAGGAAGGGCATGGATTTTTGATGATCTGTCCCGTGCCGCCGCACTTGTCGCAGGTTTTTACAAAAATAGACTGCCCAAACAACGTGTTTTGCATGACTCGGACTTGGCCCGTGCCGCCGCACTTGTCGCAAGTCTCTTTGCTGGTGCCTTTTTTGGCGCCGCTACCGCCGCATTCAGGGCATTTTTCTCTTCTGTTGATCTCTACCGATTTTTGTGTCCCAAATGCCGCTTCTTCAAAAGTAACCTCCAAACTGATCCGCAGATTTTGTCCTTTTCTCGGTCCCTGCGGTCTGGCGTCAAACCCGCCAAACCCACCGAACCCGCGGAACAAGTCGCCGAAAATATCGGAGAAGTTTGCATAATTGCCAAAATCCTGCCCGCCGAATCCGCCTTGGGCATAACCCTGTTCAAAAGCGTCATGACCCATGGAATCATACTACTGTCGTGTATTGGCATCGCTCCATACTTCATCAGCTTTGGTGATCTCTTTGAATTTTTCTTCCGCATTGGGATCGTCTTTATTGACATCTGGGTGGTATTTTCTGGCCATTTGGCGGTAAGCCCTTTTCAGCTCCGCTTCGTCCGCGTTTTTGTCCACTCCCAGTATTTCATAGTAATCTTTTCCTGGCAT
>JAEEGL016494524.1_pt1 | contig 17381 bp, 15 predicted proteins | sample 9134231 | NCBI WGS metagenome assembly JAEEGL01 (sample SAMN16246548, study PRJNA631951) | gut metagenome | biome: gut microbiome; feature: rumen; material: fiber-attached | host: Bos | place: Iran: Karaj | collected 2018-10
TAGTGATGATGACCTACCATTCTAAGAAGGAGGAAATTAAAAATGGCTGAATTTTATCGTAAAAAGAAAAAGATTTGCCAAATGTGTGCTGGAAAAAGCGTAGATTACAAAGATGTAATGATTGTTTCTAAATATATTAATGAAAAAGGAAAGATTATGCCTCGTCGTATGACAGGTGCATGCGCTAAACATCAAAGACACATTGCAAAACAAATTAAATGGGCTAGATATATGGCTCTATTACCATACGAAAAATAATACTCGATATCGAGTATTTTTTTTTATTTGCTTTGAATATAATCATATAATATGATATTATTAATACATAATAGAGAATAATAGAGGTGGTTCATGTATGAAGTTAATACTATTCTCACAAAGAAAGACAATTGAATATTTTTTACCTAACCAAGTGTCAGGTAGTTACAACTTCGGAGAAAATCCCTCTGATGAATCTAAATTAATTAAAGTAGAAGCTGTTGAAGACAAATGGATAATGTCTCCAATTGATGAATCTCTACTAATATTTAATAACGAATATAGAGATAGTTTAGAACTAGTTGAAAACGAATTCTATGTGATAAAAAAAGAAACAGAAACTTATCTTTTATTAGCAAGCCCTTCATTAGAAGCTGGCTATGAAATATATCAATATAACGGTGATCAAGTAGACATCTTAATTGGTAATTCAGATCAATGTGATCTTAAATATAGCTGTCCATATATAAATGGACCAGTTGCTGAAATCATTAAAGCAAATAATCAATTAATGTTAGCAAGTACTATGGAAACATTAGTATATGTTAATGATGAAAGTGTTCAAAACAAAGAAACACTATTAAAAACAGGAGATATTATTAATATCTTTGGTTTAAAAATAATGGTTTTAGAAAATATGTTAATGATAAATAATCCTTACCATGGGATTTTATTAAATAACATTTCATCTAGCATTTCAAAACTAGATATTATTACAGAAAAGTATGCTAATACAGATGTAAAAGAAATAGATTTATATGATAAAAAAGACTATTTTTCTAAATCTCCACGTATTAGACGTATTATAGAAGAAAAAGAATTAAAAATAGATAAACCTCCTGCACCAAAAGAAGGAGACAAAATGCCAGCCATTCTTACAGCTGGACCAATGATAACAATGGGAGCAATGTCTTCAATGACATTAATAAATACCATCACTCAAGTATCAAGCGGAGCCACTTCAATGAAAACTGCATGGCCAACTATTCTTACAGGTGTACTAATGCTAGCTTCAAGTATGTTGTGGCCATTTATCACAAAAGCATACAACAAACATGCAGAACGTGATGAAAGAAGAAAAGTAATAAAATTATATACAAAATATCTTGATAAAAAAGAAAATGAATTAAAAAAAGAATTAATAAACCAAAAGAATATTTGGGAAGAAAACTTGCTACCTTTAACTGAATGTATGAAGATTATCAACACTAAGAAAAATAATTTCTGGTGTAAGAGAGTAGAACAAAGCGACTTCCTATCAGTAAGAGTTGGTATAGGAAAAGTTCCTTTAAGTGTTAAAGTAAACTGGCCTGAAGAAGGATTTACTATTGAAGAAGACGATCTTAAAGAAATGGCAGAAGCCATGATCGAACAATATAAAAAAATTGAAGACTGTCCAATGGAATACTCTTTTTCAAAGAACTTCCTAACAGCTATCATGGGTATTGAAAAGAAATGCTATGGTTTTGTTAATAATGTATTATTACAATTAATGACTTTCTACTGCTATGATGAATTAAAAATAGTAGTTTTCACAAGTGAAAAAAATGAAAGCAAATGGGATTTCTTAAAATATAGTAATTATTGCTTTACTAACGATAAGAGTGTTCGTTTCTTTGCTACCAACTTAGAAGAAGTAAAAAACATTGGATCTTACTTAATTCAAGATTTATTAGTAAAGAAAGAAATTATTGCAGGCAATCAAGAATTAGCTCCACAAAAGCCACATTATTTAATTATATGTGATGAATATAGTGCCTATAAGAAAGTAGATTTCCTAAAAGAACTAGTAGAATTAGATCAAAACTTAGGATATAGTACAATCATTATTGAACAAAAACTAGATAGATTACCTAGTAAATGTACTAACTTCATTAATTTAAATGAAGGTTCTTCAGGAATCTTAAAGAATTCTTATGAAGCTGCTGAAATAAATGATTTCCATGATGAAGTAGAATATGGAATAAATATGATGGAAGTAGTTAAATCTCTATCAAATATTCCAATTGAAATAGAAGGAGCAGCTGCTAAATTACCAAATTCAATTGAATTCCTAGAAATGGAACAAGTAGGTAAAGTAGAACAGTTAAATATCTTAAACAGATGGAATACAAATGATTCAACAAAGAGCTTAAAAGCTGAAGTTGGTGTTGATGAAGAAACTAATTTAATGTATCTAGACTTACATGAAAAATTCCATGGACCACATGGACTAGTTGCAGGTACTACTGGTTCAGGTAAATCAGAATTCATCATTACATATATTCTATCTATGGCAATGAACTATAGTCCTGATGATGTAGCATTTATTTTAATCGACTACAAAGGTGGTGGCTTAGCTTATGCCTTTGAAAATAAGACAACAGGTGTTAAACTACCTCACTTAGCAGGTACTATAACAAACTTAGATAAAGCAGAAATGCATCGTACTTTAGTAAGTATCGATTCAGAAGTAAAAAGAAGACAAGCTGAATTTAATAAAGCAAGAGATATGTTGGGAGAAAGTACAATTGATATCTATAAATATCAAGGTTTCTATCATGAAGGTAAACTTCAAGAACCAATCCCACATTTATTCCTAATTGCCGATGAGTTTGCTGAATTAAAAGCACAACAACCTGATTTCATGGATAACTTAATCAGTGTTGCTCGTATCGGACGTTCATTAGGAGTTCACTTGATTCTAGCTACACAAAAACCAAGTGGTGTAGTTAATGATCAAATTTGGTCAAACACTAAATTTAGAGTTTGTTTAAAAGTTGCAGATGCAAGTGATAGTAATGAAATGATTAAAAAACCAGATGCAGCTTTATTAAAACAAAGTGGACGTTTCTACTTACAAGTAGGTATGGATGAATACTTTGCTCTAGGTCAATCAGGATGGGCTGGTGCAAAATACTATCCATCAGATAAGTTACAAAAACAAGTTGATAAAAGCTTGAGTTTCATCGACAACAATGGACAAATAATTAAAACTATTTCTGAAAGTAATGGTCAAGCTAAGAAAGAAGCTCAAGGAGAACAATTAGCAGCAGTAATGAGTGAAATTATTAAAGTTGCTAAACAAACAAATAAAGAAGCCAAACGTTTATGGCTAGATAATATACCACCAATCATCGTCTTAGATGAAGTAATGAATAGATATGGTGTAAAACCAGATCCATTCCATGTAAAAGCATCTATTGGTGAATACGATGCTCCAGAAGCTCAAAAGCAAGGCTTAGTAGAACATAATTTCTTGGAAATGGGCGGAACATTAGTATATGGTACTGATGGTGGTGAAAGAGAACAATTATTAACAGCAATGATTTATTCAGCATGTAAAAATCATACACCAGAAGAATTAAACTTCTATACTATAGATTATGGTTCTGAATCATTGAGAATGTTCGCTAAATTACCACACAACGGTGGTATGGTATTCAATGGTGAATATGATAAATTTAATAATTTACTAAAATTAATATTTGAAGAAACACGTAATCGTAAAAAACTATTTGTAGATTATGGTGGAGATTATGAAAATTACATTAAGAATAGTGGGCAAACATTACCATTAATGGTAGTTTTCATGAACAACTACGATGCTATATATGAAGATCACCAAGAATTATACGATATAGGACCAGAACTATTCCGTGATTCAGTAAGATATGGAATAGTATATGTAATAACATTAAATTCTATTAGATCAATGAGTGGAAAGATATCAGAAAACTTCCCGATGAGATATGCTTTAAAACAAAAAGAAACGTCAGCTTATGAAGAAATATTGGGAGCTAAAACAAGACAAGTTCCATCAGATAGACAAGGTAGAGGTATGATAAATAATGAAGGAATTCACGAATTCCAAACAGCTTTCTTAACTCAAGACGAAGCAGATTTAAGCAAGTTTATTCTTAAATTCTGTGAAGAACAAGCTGCTAAGACTCAAACTCGTGCTAAGAAGATACCAGTTCTACCAGATAAAGTTAGTATGGAAGATATAGCACCAGCACTAAAAGATTTAAGTGCAGTTCCAATAGGAATCATGAAAGATACTTTGGATATCTTCACTATGAATTTAGTTGATAATATTGGTGGAATGGTTACTGCTAATAAAATTAATAATATAAAGAAATTTATTATTAGTTATATAAAAGTCTTAAGAAAGATTGGTATTGGTACAATCTTAATCGACGGCGTAAAAGATTTAGCAGAAGTTAAAACAGAAGTTGCTAATTACTTTGATGAAAACTTAGGCGAAAACTTAGATAAGATAATAGCTGTAATAGAAAAGAACATCGAAGAAAATACAGAACTAAAAGCAGCAGTAATTATCTACGGTGTTGATAAGTTTATAAGTAAAGTAGAAGACAATGCCAAAGTTGAAGACTTATTTAATAAGTTAAAGAAATATGAAAAAGTTCCTATAATACTTGCAGAAGATGTTAACAAGATAAGAAACTTCCAATTCGATAATTGGTATAAGGTATTATATAGTAACCCTGAAGGATTATGGATAGGAACAGGAGCTGCTGATCAAACATTACTAAAACTATCTGGATATAATAAAGAATTAACTGGAGAGTTCCCTAATAATATAGGTTTCTATATTTCAGAAGGTATTGCTAAAACAGTTAAGTTAATTGAATTAGATGAAACTGAAGAAAGCGGTGAGCAAAATGAACAATAAAGTATTAGTTAAGCTTTATGCACCAGAATTTGCTCGTGTATTCGACGTTTATATACCAGTAAATTACTTAGTATGGAAAATCAACAAGATGATTGCTAAATGTATTGGCGATTTATGTGATTACAATATTGATTTAAAAAAAGAATATATATTAATTAATAAATTGACAAATCGCATCTATAAGAATAATGAAATAATAAGAGAAACAGATATTAGAAACGGTACAGAATTGATAATAATATCATAACGTAAAGTTTTTAAAAAAATATTGTCATTTGAATATATTTATATTAGAATTAAGGTATAAGGGTAGAGCGAATACCCAATAGAAAGAAAGAAGGAAGAATATGGGATTATTTGGAGGCGGCGGTCCTGGAACTGCTACTGGATTTAATGAAGGAAAGGTAAATGATTGTATTTCTACATACAATTCTGAAGCAAAACATGTAATGGAAGTATTACAAAAAGAATTTAATGCTGTATTAAAAGCATTATCATCTAACTGGGGTACTCAAGAAGGTATGACATTTGTTACTGACACATTCGTACCAAATCTTAAGAAAACAGCTGATGAAACTGCACAAACTTTATTACAAATTGGTAAAGTTATTAAAACAACTGGTGAAAAACAAGCTGCAGATACTAAAAATGCAGTATCTATTAATGAACCTCAAAAAGCTGAATTGGGCGATCTAAAGAACGACATGAAAGAGAAACTAGACAACGGTTATGTTGGTGTTTATGATACTTTAAAAACTGATGTAGCTTCTGCTCATGCTCAAATGGTATCTAACTTAGATGCAGCTTTAGGAAGATTACAATCAAACGTTGTAGAAAAGACTAATGTTGCATTCGTTGAATCAGGTCAAGCAGACCAAGTTTCAGCTCAAATTACTACATTTATCCAAGAAATTCAAACAAGTATTGATACTCATTTTGCAACATTACAAACTGATATCGATACATTTACTGCTGATGCAGATACTTATGCACACAACATCCAACAAGCAGGTCTTCGTGGATCATCAGCAAGCTAGGATTAAAAAACAAATCGAAAAAACATTTTTTCAAATGTTTTTTCTTAAATATGGGCAATTTTACGATTGCCCATATTTAAGAAAAAAGGGATGAGAATATGTTATCATTAAACGTAGCGGAAATGCAGTCACATGCAACAGAATTAAAAAGATTAATCGATTCATATGAAGAATATTCAATGAGCATTGTACAAGAATTAAAAAACTCAGAAGTTACATGGAAAGATGATAACTCTGATCGTTTCTTTAGTGCAATTAGTAATCAAAAGACTGTTGTGGAAAAATTTATATCTGAATTGAAGACAGTAAAGGATAAATATGACAGTATAGTAACTGAAGCACGCAATATTTCTTCAAGTATGAACAAAATATTTGCAAATCAACAATTTAAATCAGTAATTATGAGTAGATTTGATTCAGCAATTAGTAGTTTAAGAGGAATTCAAAATAGACTTAATAATCAATATATGTCATTCTGTACTTACTATGAAAGAAACACAGTTTATGGAATTGCTTCTGAATTTGGAAGAATGGCAAATAGATTATCAGATGCTAAAGATAGAGTTGAATCATTATTTAATAGTTTAAATACACTTGAAACAAATATAACAGCAACACTTAGAAAAATAAGTATATCAAGCATTCAAAAACTTGATTTAAGTGCATTTATGTAAAAAGGTGATATTATGGGATTTAAAGCCGGAGACCGAATGGTCGATGATGAAGAAATTAAAAAAATAATTAAGAATATTCAAGATTACAGTGGTAAAAGTGCTAGTAAGGAAATGGGCATCCAAAATGAACTAGATGCTTTAAGAGAAACTGTATTAGTTGGTAATAGAAGATTTGAAAATGGCAAAGATAATATTTCAGCAGGCATGAGTGCTTACAAAGAAAACTATAATTCAATAATAGATGTTTTTAAACATGTAATGGATATGTATCATACATCAAAAGTAAATGCAGCCGGTTTAGTTAGAGCTAAAAAAGGAGACTTGAAAAAATGAGTGACGAAGATAAAGCAAAATATGCTAGATTAATTAATAATCTACAATCTATCGCATACGGAATGGAAAATACAAAAACAACCGTTAACAACATAACTCCTAGTTTAGCTAATGGTTTAGTAAAAAATGATGAAATTGTAGAAGAAGATACAATAGATGATATTACATCTAATATCTCTAATCAAAAAAACAGATTATATAATATTATTAGAAACATGACTTACAATATGTATAGATAGGAGATAATAATATGACAGAACCTATGAAATATACAACTGGAACAATCACAGATAATAATGTTAAAGCAGAACCAATGAAAAGTACTATTACTAGATATGAATCCCCAAAAGATAGAACAGTATTTAATAATACTGTTACAAACAAAAGGGATATAACAATTGATTTAAGTCAATTTTTAGAAGAAAATAGAATAGAAACCGAAAAAAGAGGTCCTATCGAAAATAAATTCTTTAACGATGATAAATAATGCATAATTGCATTATTTTTTTTGTAAAAAATATTATAATATATACAGGTGATAACAATGTATGAATTAGAAATAATAATACCAGCATATAATGCTCACAAAACTATTACTAAAACATTAGATAGTATTTCTATCCAAAAAGAATTACCTAATTATCACGTAACAATATCAAATGACAATGGAAAAGATTATCATGAAATTATAAAAAAATATAAAGGAAAATTAAATGTTGATGAAATAAAAACACCAGTAAATGGTGGCCCAGGCTTAGCAAGACAACACGCTGTTGATAATTCAAACAGCAAATATATAATGTTTATTGATTCAGATGATATATTCTATGATGAAAACTCAGTATCATTACTATATAAAAAAATAAATGATACAAAAGTTGATCTCGTAATATCAAATTTTATATATCAAAAAAATGGTATAAATAGAGTAGAAGAAAAAAGTACTGTATGGTTACACGGTAAAATATATAAAAGAGACTTTTTAAAGGACAATAATATAAGATTTAGCAAATTACGTACAAACGAAGACAATGCCTTCAATGGGCTTATATTTATGTTAAATCCTGTAATAATCTGGTTAAATAGAATAACTTATATTTATGAAGACAATAGAAACTCTTTAACTAGAAACGATGAGTATAAGATTGAAGGTTTAAAAACATATGTTGATAGTATAAAATGGGTTATCCAAGAATCTATTAAAAGAAATATTGATAATAAAAAGATTGGAACCAAATCTTTAGAAGGTTTATACTATTTATACATCCGTTATAATGAAGAACAAAATAATGAAATACTAAAAATTAGTAAAGAATTATTACCGGATTATATAGAGTATCAAGATTTAATAATTGAAGATATTAACAATATTCAAAAAGTTAGACCTGTTGATAACCAACAATTAACATTCGATGAATTCATAAAAAAAATAATCAATTATTGATTATTTTTTTCATTTGGATTAACAATATCCCAGAAGAAATCTTCTTCTGCTGTATACCATACTTCTGAAAAAGCATTGTTAGCAAGCCAATCATCTTTGTCTTTCGCTCCAGCAAAATGCCATACTTTCACTAACTCAAACATACCAACTTGGTTAGTTATATAATAAGCTTGATTATAGATAGATGGAACATAAACTATATTGTTTTGACAAATTATATTGAAAGCATCTTGATCAGGGAATTTTAACTCTCTAGTATTTAGAATTTCAAATATCTTTGGAATAATATTATCTTTTCTAATTTTATCTAGATTAAGTAACATCATACCAGTATTAATATATTTCCCAGTTACTTCTAGGTTTCTAAAGTAAACAGAATTCATAACACCAAAGTCTTTACATCCTGCTACATAATGATCTCCTAAGTCCCATAACCATAATCTATAAATATCTTTTACTACAATAGTATCAGTATCTAAATAAATTACTTTATCTTCTTTTATAAAGTCAGCTAATACTAATTTACAAAAAGCAAAATCAGTATAAGGAGTATCTACATTAGGATTCTCTTTAGCTATATATTTTTCTTTATAATTATTAAAATTGATTAATACTAACTCAACATCCTTATGTCTATCCATAACTTCTTTTAAATAAGGAATTTCATTAATATCTTCAGTTTCCAACAATAAATATATCTTTTTTGTCTTGGGGTTTGTTTTTAATAAATTATAAATATTAACAGCCATATAATTATATAGATTTTTATTACATCCAAAAGCAAATATCATATCTTCACACCTTCCAAATTTATTATAACAAAATAGTAAAGAAGTGTCATATTATTAATAAATAATACAAAAAGAAACATAATTAATGTTATAATTTAAATAGAATAAGAAAGTAGGGATTATATGGGAAATACTACTGTCCAAGGTGGTGGAGCACATCCAACATCTCATTTTAGTTCAACATCTATTTCCTATAGACCTTCAAACGCAAGCGGTTTGTCAAATGGCGGTTTTGGGGGTAATAGTGGTGGATCTGGAGATTCAATAGATCTTATGGATTTTATAGTAACTCCAGATGAAATGGATATCTATGAAGCGAGTGAAGTAACTGGATCATTAGGTATTAAAGGCGCAGAATTGCCAAAACCAGATACCAGACCATGGTATGAAAAAGCTTGGGATAGCGTAGTAAGTGCTGGAGCAACAGTAGTTGTAGGATTTACATCTGCATTAACTGGTGTTATAGATATCGTCGATGACATAGCAGATGCTGGCGCATATCTTGCTGCCGGAGTATGTACGGCCTTTGGTGACGAAGAAAGTGCACAATGGCTACGTGAACAAGCGGCTCAAGACTTAGGAGACAACTTTAATGATGCCCTATATGGTGAAAACGGTTTAATAAAAGGCGTAAATGAAGCATCATATATGAAATATGATAGTGATATGGCCCAAGGAATTAGAAAAGTATCAAAGGAAGCTACAAAATTTGCTGCTGAAGTTGCTTTAACTGCAACAACAGGCGGAGCAGGAGCAGCATTATTTGGTGGTATAACGGCCATGGGAGCCGCTGCCGAAAATGCTTATCAGAATAACGGAGCTCAGCAATTAACCTTAGGAGAAAACCTAAGGGTATTAGGAGCCGGAGCCGGTGGCGCTGTAACAGGTTACTTTAATGGCCAAATGGGTTTAAATGCTTTGAATGGTTTGAAAGGAATTGGTTCTGGTAGCGTAAGAACATTTGCAAAAAATGCCTGGACTGGTTTAAAAAACTTCGATTGGGCAACTGCAGGAAAAGCTGGCTTAAAAACTCTTGGAACTGGTAAAACTTGGGGAACAGCAATTGGAACAAGTGCTGAAGAAATATTTAATGCTACAGCTAATTGGGTTGAAACAGGAGAATTCAATGGCGATGATTGGTTAGCTGTTGGAGGACACGTAGTAAAATCAGTTGGATTCCAAAGTGTAATGGCATTTGGAACATCAGGTATCCAAGGTGGTAACGTTAGATATCAAGAAAAACTAGCACAAGAAGCTGCTGAGAGAGCAGAATTTAATGCAAACTTAGATAACATGACCCCAGAGCAAAGAAGTCAAGCCTGGGAAGAATATTACTCTTCTCAATATGGAGCCGAGAATGTAACACATGAATCAGGGATTGGAGTAAGTGGCTCAAACGGAAGTTTTGTAGACCCTGATGCAGCAGCTATTAATGCAAATTTACCTGTTGAATCATTTAAGACATTATCGCCAGAAGCAAGAAGTGTAGCCTTTGATTATTTAACTCCACAACAAAAATATGATATATATAAAAATGACTATGTAGAAAGTCACTTACGTGGTTTAACACCAGAAAATGCCGATAAATATTTAACATTAAACTCTGAAGGAAATATAGATATAGATTGGCCAACTCATGGTGGATATCAAGATGGAACAATTAAGGCAGTAGATGGTTTAAGTGGAGATTATGTATTAAGTAGAGCTGGTTCAAAAGGAGGAAACTGTTGGGGATTTCATCCCGACATACCAGCATCAGATATTGCTTTACCTAGTACAGATGCAACCATATCAAATGTTACAATGAGTCAAAGAGCAATACTACAAGGAGACTCAGTAATGCAAGGTACTGAAGGATCATTTAAATGTGTATTCCATGCTGATAAGTATAACGAAACAGTTAAGACTTTAAGCGGCTTAGGTACAAAAGACCCATTAACAATAGAAGCTAAACTCATTAGTCAAGGATATACTCAAACAGAAGCAACAAAATTAATACAAGGATATACAAATAGAATTGCCGGAAGTGAATGGTCTGCTCCAGGAAATATATATGAAGGATTTGCAGCTCAAGGACAGGGAGGAGCTGTTACTGGTGCATATGGTACAGCAGCTTCATGGCAAGATTTGAGTGGTGGTGCTCAACAATTAACAACTCAATTACCAGCTTATGTAATGATAGAAACTGGAATTATAACAGATGTTACAGATGGAATACCAATAAAACCTTAAGAGTATGAAATGAAAGGAAGATAGAATACTATGAATGAAAAATTGGAATTTTTTAAAACAAAAATTACAGAACTAGCAGCAAAAGCAAACACACAAATAGGAGAATTTAACTGGGGTACACACGAGACAACTCCTGATAAGCAAGGATTGTTACATTTTGAAGATGGCTGGTATATTTATTCAAATAATGAGCGAATGGAAAGTATATTTGTAGGGCCTATGAAAGATGAAGAAGTAATAGGATATTTATGTAGCGCCATATTCTATATTGATGCAGCCGAGTTTGCCATTGATAGAAGGAGAATGTATGAAATAATGACACATCCAGTAAATGGAGTTTCTGGTGTTCAATCTAATATAAAAAAAAAGTTATATGAATTAAAAAAAGAAATAATAGAACATAAAATTGATGAATCAAAAGAAAATACAATACCAAAAATCTAATATAAAAAAGCATGAATTATTCATGCTTTTTTTATGTTTTCAATAATGTTATAATGAGTATGACAATATGAAAGTAGGGATTATATGGGAAATACTACTATCCAAGGTGGTGGAGCACGTCCAACATCTCATTTTAGTTCAACATCCATTTCCTATAGACCTTCCAATGCAAGCGGTTTATCAAACGGTGGTTTTGGTGGCAATGGTGGAGGATCTGGAGATTCAATAAATCTTATGGATTTTATAGTAACTCCAGATGAAATGGATATATATGAAGCGAGTGAAGTAACTGGATCATTAGGTATCAAAGGTGCGGAGTTACCAAAACCAGATACTAGACCATGGTACGAAAAACTATGGGATGGTGTTAAAAGCACAGGTGCAACTGTTGCTGTAGGGTTTACTTCAGTTGTTTCTGGAGTACTAGATGTTGCTGACAGCATAGTAGATGGTGGCGCATACGTAGCTGCAGGAGTTTGTGACTTATTTGGTGCTGATGAAACAGCCTCTAATTTAAGACAATATATAGTAGATTCTGAATTTGGTGATTCCTTTAACGAAGCTTTATATGGAGAAAATGGACTTATAAAAGGAGTAAACGATGCTTCTTATATGAAATACGATGGTGAACTTGCTCAAGGAATTAGAAAAGCATCTTCGGAAGTAACGGAATTTGCTCTGGCTACAGCAGCCACAGTATGTACTGGCGGAGCTCTTTCGGTAGCAGCACCTTTAGCATTAGGTTTCCTAAATGGCACAGGAGAAAAAGCAGAAAGTGTATATCGAGAAAAAGGTACCGATATAGGAGCAGCTGATAATGCTGGTATATTAATTGCTGGAGTTGGTGAAGCAGCTAGCTGGTATGCAAAAGGAAGACTTGGATCTGGAATTACAACTTTAATTAAAACTTCTTCTGAATATGGTTTAAAAGCAACAGGTGGTGCCATAATCCAAGGAGCTAAAAATACACTTCTAAATATTAAAGACAATGGTGTTTTAAATACATTAAAAGGAATTGTTAGTAAAGAACAAATTCTAGCTAATTTGAAAACTTCCCTTTTACAAGGAGACAATATTAGTGATAGCATTGGTATTATCGGAGACAACTTATCTAGATGGATAAATGGCGATGAAGAATTCAACTTAAAAAACTGTACATATGCGTTTGGAGAATTAATTGCTACCTGGGGATTAAATGTTCTAGTTGATTCAGCAACAGATTACATTGGTGCATTAAATTCTATTTCAGGTATAGACATAAGTAGTGTAGATGACATTATACACGAAGTACCCGAAGGTGGAGACTATGTTGATGAAACAGCTCTATTTGGAGGTGGCAATGGTAGCAACGAGAAAAAAGGTTTCTTATCTAAAATCTTTGGTGGTTCGGACGCACCAGCATCTAATTTAAATACAAACGAGAGACTTTTAAGGGACAGAATTAATGCCCAAATTAGAGCTAGTGGATCTGCTCAAGTAACCATTAATAATACAACAGAAATATCTTCTGGCGTATTAAGAAACGTAGATGACTTATCAAGATTACAAGTAAGAATAAATGGTGGCTTTAATGATTTAAATGGTAAATATAGAGTAAAATATAATGATCCAAGTTATATAAGAAGAATTACATATCAAGGATATGAAGCTCTAGCAATAACAGAAAGATTAGATGAATTGACTGCTCAAATAGATATGAGGTTGCCAGAAGCGGAAAGAGCAAAACAAATCTATGATATAGTAACATCACAAGTACCTCCAAGACACGATTATGAATCTCATAAACCACAAATGTATGTCTTTCAAAGTTTAAGAGGACTAACAGATGTAAACGAAATGGGTTCAGCTGGATTAGTATGTGCAGGTTATGCTCAAACATACAAAGAACTATGTACAAGAGCTGGCATAAATTGCGATTATGTTAGAGGAATAGCATATGGAGATGTCCTTCGTTCAGGAAAACCTGGTGGACATGCATGGAATGTTGTAGTTCTAAGTGATGGTACTAATATTCCAGTTGATACCACTTGGGGAGCAGCAGCGTATGAAAATTGGTTTGGTGGCAGTGATGCTTTCGTAGCTCGACATATTGCTGATCCAGATGAATTTTTTAAAGATTATTCTGCTCCAAAAACACCATTTGACCAAATATCATCAGCATTATCAAGTCATGATAACAAATATGGAACTGGCTCAGGATTAGAAAGATTGAGAAGATATCTCGCAGAGGGAGATCCAAAACTAATTACCAGCAATGGTGGAGCTAGAGACATAATTACTAGAATGAGTCGTGATCAATTACAAGCTTATGTTGATCAACAAACAATCGATCAAGTATTCAATATAATGAGTCAAAAGTATAATTCACCATCACAAGCTAATGCTAGATTACGAGCTTTTATAACACCGGGAAATGAGAACTATGGAAATCTTAATGTATTCACTAGTACCGGTGGAGCAAGGAATATGATGAGAGGTATATCACCATCTAGCATTCAAGATTACTTGAATGGAGGTAAGTAAAAATGCAAATAACAAATGAAAAATTAAATTTACAACTTCAAGTTCTATTTAACAAGCCTTTTGAACAAATAACAGATGAAGAATATAGAACGTTAACTAATTTAACAATCAATTCTCATGGATTACAACCAGAAGAAGCGGAAAAAAATATTATGGAAATATTAGGAAAATGTCCAAATCTAGAATCTATTAGATTTATAGAGACATATATTACAAAAAGAGTGCTTGGAGCAATAAAAGGAATTAAGAAACTAAACCTAGAAAAATGTGCTTTCGAAGATGAGAAAGAAATAGTATTACCAGTAGAATTAAATGGTATCGAAGTAATTGGTTGTTTCTTTGATAACTATGATGGACTTCTTTCGAGTTTACCAGAAACAGTTGAAACAATATATTTTAGTTTTCCAGCTGATGAATCAACTATCAAGGCTAACTTATTAGAAAAATTAAAAAAACTAAGAGTATTAATCTTAGATGGATGCATAGTAGATTTTAGTAGTTTAAATCTTAATGAATGTGAGTATTTATCATTATTAAATACAGATATAGATGAATCAGTTATTGAAAAAATATCCAGATTACCTAAATTACAAAAACTATTCATTTCAAATAGATACAATCCACTTCCAGGAGTTCTTGAATTATCTGAAAGAATCGATGTAAAGAATGATTTAAGTGAATACTTATATGAAGAACCTGAAATAGGAGATGGCACAAAAAAAGTATGATATTAATCATACTTTTTATTTTGTTAACATTGTTGCTATCTTAGTAACATTACCAGCCCCAAGAGTCAACACTATATCATTTTCTTTAACATTTTCTTTTAAGTATTTAACTATTTCATCAAAATCACTCATATGAATAGATTTCTTACCAATCTTAGCTAATGCCTCAACTTCAGCATCTGAAGTAATATTATATGTATTAACTTCTCTAGCAGCATATATATCAGTAATTATTATATGATCAAAATTCTTAAGACTATCAGCAAACTCATCTACGTGTTGCGCTAATCTAGAATAAGTATGAGGTTCAAATACTACCCAAGATTCATTAAATGTCTTATTTAATAAACCATCAGAAGTAGCTTTTATCTCAGTAGGATGATGACCATAATCATCATATACAGGAGCACCATTAACTTTACCTTTATATTCTAATCTTCTAGAAGCACCATAGAACTTAATTAAAGCTTTAGCTACAGTATCAATATCTATTCCATAAACATCACATAATGCTACACAGCATAAACTATTAAATACATTATGTAGACCAGCTACCTTTAATGTAATAGTACCTCTTTTTTCACCTTTATAATAAGCATCATAAGTAGGATATCCATCTTCATCAAAAGAAACATTATCATAATACCAATCTGCTTTATCATCTTTACCAACTGTAATAGCTTTAGCTTTACTATGATTACGAAGATTATAACATCTTTCATCATCTCTATTTAAAACTAAGAAACCATCTTCTGGTAAATGTGATACATATTCTTGAAAACTCTTTTCAATATTATCAATTGTCTTAAAATAATCTAGATGATCCGCATCTATATTTAAAACAATAGCACTTCTTTGTTGGAAGTTTAAATAACTATCACTATATTCACAAGCTTCTATAATAAAATAATCACTATTACCAACACGATAATTACCATCAATGGATTTTAAAACTGCACCAACTTGTATAGATGGATCATATTTAGCTTCCAAAAATGAATTAGCTACCATACTAGTAGTACTTGTTTTACCATGTGTACCAGCAATACCAATAGTATCTTTAAATAATTTAGTTAATTCGCCTAAGAATTCTCCTCTTTCAACCATTGGAATATTTAATTCTTTAGCTTTCGCTCTTTCTGGATTATCTTCTTTAATAGCAGCTGTATAAACTACTAAATCATAACTATCATTAATATTTTCACTAACTTGACCTATATTAACATGAATTCCATTTTCTTCTAACCAATCAGTTTGTGCTGATTTAGTTGAATCAGAACCTGTTACTTTAAATCCCCATTTATTAAGTATTTCAGCGATACCGCTCATGCTAATACCACCAATACCAATCATATAAATACTTTTATAATCCCTTATATTCATTATTAAGCCTCCTTAAAGCTCTCAACTGTCTTTTTAAATTCATCGCCTCTATCTTCAAACTTTTCGTATTGATCCCAAGAAGCACACGCAGGGCTTAATAAGACAACATCACCTTTTTGAGCTTTTTCAAAGCAAGCAGTTGTTGCTAATACTAAAGTATCAAATACCCCGCAATCGATACCTATTGTATCACAATATTCTTTAATACGCGATTTTGTCTCACCATAGCAAGCAACATAAGTTACGTTTTTCATATAATCAGTTAATTCTTCAAAAGAATGACCTCTATCCAAACCGCCCATAATCAATAAAGTAGGTTGATTAAATGACTTTAAAGCAGTCTTAGTAGATTCACAATTAGTAGCTTTACTATCATTGTAATAATCTACACCATCAATAGTATCTACATATTCAATTCTATGTTCAACACCACCAAATGTATTTAATACTTTAAATATTACATCATTACTTACATCATATACTTTAACAGCAGATATAGCAGCCATAGCATTTTCATAATTATGATTACCTTTTAACTTAATATCTTTTGTATCTATTACTTTTTCACCCTTATAATAGATAGTCCCATCTAGTAAATAAACATTCTGTTTACTATCTTTAGAGAAATATAATAATTTGCTGTTAATATCTTTAGATATATCCACAGCTTCCTTATTATCATAATTAACTATAGCTATATCATCTTTAGTCATATTATTAAATATTTTCTTTTTAGTCTGAACGTATCTTTCATGAGAATCATGAAAATCAGCATGAGCGTCATATATATTTGTTAAAACACTAACGTTAGTTTTAAATTTATACATATCACATAATTGATGATCACTTATTTCCATAA
>JAEEGL017326617.1_pt1 | contig 17381 bp, 16 predicted proteins | sample 9134231 | NCBI WGS metagenome assembly JAEEGL01 (sample SAMN16246548, study PRJNA631951) | gut metagenome | biome: gut microbiome; feature: rumen; material: fiber-attached | host: Bos | place: Iran: Karaj | collected 2018-10
TCTCTTCCGCATCGTCAATGTATAATTGCGCTTCTTCGTTCATATTATTTTTCAGTTTAAATACATTTCTAAATTTTGGCAAATATATCCATTATTTTTGGTTTTTAAAAGTTTTTTTTCAAAATTATTTATAAACCGGTATATAAAGTGGATGTTTTTCGTTGTAGAGTCTCATATAATAAAATAATTTTGAATTTTTTTTGCGCCTTGACAACTCTGCATACTCATCATGGAGCGCAGGGTCTTTCATTAAAATCATTTCAAGGTTTTGCGGAGTGTATTCAAGGATTTGTCCTGTTTCAAAAACAAGAAAATATTGTTGAGGTTCAACGGTTGAAACCTGTGTAAAAGGTCTGTTATAATAGTCCCAATACGGAGAATAAGCCGGATTATAAACTGTTTTAGAGCCTAAAAAGTGGCATATATTCCCAATAATCCCGACACGTGAAAAAGTGCCGTTGTTCAAAACGTATATGCCGTTAGCAGAAGAGTAGCCGAAAATCTCGGATGTCTTTATCGTTACCTCCTGACCGAGATTGTCGTAAAGGCTGATTGTTCTCTGCTGCATCAACTCCTCGAAAAAGGTTAAAGACTCAGGGTCTAACTGACTGTTAATACGGGATTTCTCTATCGGTTTATTTTCTGAAAAATCTTTTTTTGTCAGATAAATACCCTCCGTAAATACAAAGTCGGAGTCATAAATTTCCTTATGAGAGAAAGTTTGCGAGAAAACTTCCTCACAGAAAAAAAACGCTAATGTTAAAAAAAATACAATCTTCATAGTTCTGAATAAAAAATTACTCAAAGATACGATAAAAAAAACTAACTTTGCAAAAAATTTTTGAAAATTGTTTGCGATGAATAAAAAAATTAAATCTGCGCTTAAAATAATAATATTTTTTTCTATCGGAATAGGTCTGTTTTATCTTGCCTACCGAGGGCAGGATTTTTCTGTTTTGTGGCAGGAAATAAAATCCGTAAAATGGTCGTGGATTGTTTTGAGTATAATTTTCGGGGTTGTAGGGCATTACAGCCGCGCTCTGCGCTGGTCTTTGATGTTGGAACCGCTCGGTTACAAACCAAAAAATGTAAATCTTTTTTCTTCGGTAATGATAATGTACCTTTCAAACATGGCGATTCCGCGTTCGGGAGAGTTTGTAAGGTGCGGAATTATAAACCGTTACGAAAAAATACCGTTTTCACAAAGCCTTGGCACGGTCATAACTGAAAGAATCGCCGACATGACGTTTTTTCTGATTTTGACCGTCATAGTATTTTTAACGCAGAGCGGCGTAATAATGAATTTTTTGAACGACAATCCGCAGATTATGAGCAGAATAGAGAGTTTTGAAAAATACATTCCGCTGATAATTGCAGTCGGTGTTGCACTTATGTTAATGGGATTTTTTGCTGTTAAATATGCGATTAAAAAGAATTTATTTTCATTAGGCGAAAAGATAAATTCTGTGATAAAAAATTTCAAAGAAGGCATTTTCACGATTCTGAAAATGAAAAAAAAGTGGCAGTTTTTGCTCCACACTTTTTTTATTAACTTTGTTTATTTTCTTGACACTTATTTGCCGTTTCAGGCTTTTTCTTGTACTGAAAATGTTACGGCGGCTGATTCGCTAACAATTTTTGTATTAAGTACTTACGGTGTTGTTGTGCCCTCTCCGGGCGGAATGGGAACTTGGCATTTCTTAACGATTGAACTTCTCGCACTCTACGGAATTACAAGAGATCCCTGCGGCAGAGCATACGCTTTTGTAACGCATGGCGCACAAGACATTACGTTTTTAATCGGCGGCTTTTTAATGCTGATTTTGTTGCCTATAATCAACAAAAACTATAAAAACGCGGCATGAAATATATCAAAAAATACAGGAAAATTATAACGCTTGTTTTTGTAATTGTTTGTTATATAATGCTTTATTATGTTTCAAGGGATAATTTTGACAAGTTGAAAGATATTGACCGAAATGCCCTTGACATTAATTTTGTGCTGCTTGGTGTATCTGTATTTCTGGTAGTGCCAAATTGGTTTTTGGAAGCGGTAAAATGGAAAATCTCGTTAACACCGATTGAGAGGATAACGCTAAAAACCTCTGTCAGAGGTGTTTTGAAGGGAATTCTGCCCTCTGTTATAACGCCTAACCGAATCGGTGAAGCGGTTGGCCGACCAACGGTTTTGAAAGATGAAAACAAAATTTCCGGTGCATTTGCGACTATCTATTGCGGGCTTTCACAAATGCCTGTAATGATATTTTGTGCGGCAATAGCGTGCATTTATTTCGACTATCCAACATACTTTTCTATTACAGCGTTTGCGGCAATGCTGATAACTGTATTTTGCTATCAGTTTCCTGAATATTTGATACCGTTTCTTAGAAAAAAGACAAAGCATAAAAAGTTTTTAGGAAAACTTTACTTCTTTTGCAAGTACAAACATAAAGAAAAACTAAGGCTGATATTTTTTTCGTTTTTGAGATATTTGGTATATTCATCGCAAAACTGCTTGGCAATCATCGCTTTTGGTGTTAACGCGGATTTTTTAGGCGGTTTGATGTCGGTATTCTTAATTTACGCTTTGATGAGTTTTGTGCCCAGACCTGCGCTTTTGGAATTAGGCGTGAGATGTTCGGCAACAGTATTTGTTTTGAGTAAATACACTTCCGACTTTTCTTTGCCGACAGTTTCTTCAATTTTTATTTGGTGCGTAAATCTCTTAATACCAGCGGTTTTAGGAACGTTTTTTTATTTGTTTGAAAAAAAAATTAAAAAAAATTTTGTAGATTAAAAAAATGTATCTACCTTTGCACCGTTGAAATCAAACAACGAGCCCTGGTGGCGGAATTGGTAGACGCGTTGGTCTCAAACACCAATGGAGTAACATCCTTGCCGGTTCGATCCCGGCCTGGGGTACAAAAGAATAACTAAAAATAGATTTTGGACTATCGGAAAACGATAGTCTTTTTTTTTATGTGGTTTTGTATTGTTTGTAGATGATTAGTTGATATTCGTGTAAAGAATTTTTACACCACTGTAAAATTTCTTTACACTTTTCTATACCTAAAAAATCGTAACTTTCATAAAATCAGTAATATAAAAACTTGGCACGTTGAATGTGGTTTTTTCGTCAGAACAGGAAAAAATGTAAAGAAATGAAAAAACTTCAAACCATATTAACGTTGCTTTGTGTTCCGGTCTTCGGACTTTACGCTCAAAAGCCGATGACGCTGAAAGACTGCATGGAATTTGCTTCAAAACACTCAACGCAAATACTTGCCACTCAGGAGGTTTATGCTCAGACAAAAATTAACCGCCGCGATGCAGTTTTGGGCGTTTTTACCCCGCAAATCAATGCTTACGCAGGTCTTGCCCTCACAAACGGTCGTACAACCGACCCTGAAACAAATATGTATACCGATTTAAAAATGTTTCAAGACGAATATCAAATTTCCGCTTCCATGCCGCTTTTTAACGGTTTTGAGGCGGTTAACAATATGAAAATCAGTAAAATCGCTCTCGAAAGCGGTAAAAAATCCGAAGAGGTAAAAACTGATGAAATCTGTCTTGAAATCATGCAATATTTTTATAATTATCTGTATTTTTCCAAGATGACAGCGGTTGTTGAAAATGAAACACAAGCCGCTCAAACCGCACTTCAAAAGGCGGAAAAAGAATTTTCTCTCGGAAACAAAAGCCGCGTGGAAGTGCTTGAAAAACAGAGTTTCCTTTCTGAAACTGAATACAAATTCGCCGATTTTGAGGCTAAACGCAATGCCGCTTTCTTAGCCCTAAAAAAAGTTATGATGTTTCCCTCGGATGATATTTTGGAAATTGATACGACAGATAATTTTTCACCTATTTTGACGGATTTTTCATCCGGGGCGCAAAACCTTGCAACGAGTGCGAAAGAAAGCAATGCACAAATTTTAATTTCTGAAAACACTTTAAAAATCAAAGAGTTACAATTCAAAACCGCTAAATGGCAGTTTTTCCCAAAAATTGATTTAAATGCAGGTTGGTATTCGTCCCACTCAAAAATCAGCGGTATCAATTATCAAGAGCCGTCTTTTGGCGACCAAATCAAAAATAACGGCAAAACTTATATTAGTATTTCTTTTAATATTCCTATTTTCAATAGGTTACAAAAATTTTCTGAATTTTCGCGCAGAAAATCTGACTTGAAAATAGCAAATTACGAATTTCAAGAAAAACAAGCCGAAATCGAAAACGCTGTTTTGTCGGCTTTTGACGAGGCTTTGTCAGCGCAAAAAAAATTGACGGCAGCACAAAAAGCCGCTGATTTTCAAAAAGAATATTATGACATCGCGGCGAAAAAATTTCAAGAGGGGCTGATTCCGTATTTGGAGTTTAATACTGCTGCAAATAAATATTTGGAGGCTCAGGCGTTGTACTTTAACGCTCTGTTTGTCAGTAAGATAAAAAACGCCGTAATTGAATATTACAAAGGCGTTTCATATATTGAACAAAATTAGTGCATAATTCATAATTCGTCATTATCATGGATATTATAATTGAAAAGAAAAAAGGTATTAAAAAATATGCGGACAAAAAGTATATTCCGTATTACATCGGTGCGGTTGTGTTTGTTGTTATCGTGTATTTTTTGTTAACAACAGATACTAAGGCTGTTACCGTTACAAAAGATAACTTTAACACCGCCGTCGTAAAGCAGGGCGAGTTCAACGATTATATCCGCCTCAGCGGACAGGTTATGCCTATGATTACCATACAGTTAAGCCCTCTTGAAGGCGGTATTGTTGAGGAAATCGTCAGCGAAGAAGGCTCTAACCTCAAAGCGGGCGATGTAATATTAAGGCTCTCTAACGAAAACCTTGATTTACAGATTCTTAACTCTGAGGCTGAACTCGCCGAAAAAGAAAATATGTTGCGTAATACGATGATTCAGATGGAACAGCAGAAACTTGATTTGGAGCAAAACCGTCTGAAATACACTCTTGATGTCCGCCGCACAAAACGCGCTTTTGAGCAGAAAAAGAAACTTTTTGAGGACAATCTTTGCGCCAAAGAAGATTTTTTGATTGCTCAGGAAGATTATGAATTGGCTTCGCAGCAGTTGGATTTGGTGAAAAACCGCGCAAAACAAGACAGTATGTACCGCAGCGTTGAAATCAAACAGATGAACGAAAGCCTTGAAAATATGCGCGTTAATATGCAGATGATTCGTCGCCGCAAGGAAAACCTCACGATAAAAGCCCCGATTGACGGCGAACTCGGCTTGTTGGAAGCGGTTAGAGGTCAGAGCATTATGGCGGGGACAAAAATCGGTCAAATCAACAATCTTGAAAACTACAAAATAGAGGTTCAGATAGACGAGCATTATATCGACCGTGTAACAGCCGGACTTTCAGCAAGTTTTGAGAAAAACAGCGAATCCTATTCGGCGGTAATCAGAAAAGTTTATCCGGAGGTCAGAAGCGGCAAGTTCAAGGCGGATTTAAAGTTCAACGGCACTCAGCCCGAAAATATCCGTACGGGTCAGACATATTATTTGAATCTTCAACTCGGCTCTCCGGCAGATGCTGTGATAATTCCGAAAGGTACTTTTTATCAGCATACGGGCGGAAACTGGGTTTATGTTTTGGACGAAAGCGGAAAGTTTGCCGTAAAACGCGCCATCAAAATCGGCCGTCAAAATCCAAAGCATTACGAAATTCTCGAAGGTCTCGAAGACGGCGAAAAAGTCATAATTTCAGGTTATGAAAATTTCGGCGACAGCGAAAAGGTGGAGTTTAAATAACTAAAAAAAACGGCTGCTGAAAAATATTCTCACACCGTTTCTTTTGCGCCGCACTAAGGAGGACGTTCTTAACGAACTTCCTGAAAAAACGGAAATTACGCTGCGGGTCGAATTGAGCCCGGAAGAGCAGGCTCTTTATGACAATCTCCGTCAGGAAGCGATTATGAATCTTGAATCAGACAAGAAAAATCCGCTGCGCGCCTTGGCAGAAATCACGAAACTGCGTCAGGCGGCTTGCAATCCGAGGCTTGTCAACCCGAAACTGACACTGCCGTCCTCAAAAATGCAGGCATTTTTAGGACTTGTTTCGCAACTGGGCAGCGGCGGACACAGAGCGTTGGTTTTCAGCCAGTTTACAAGCCATTTGGCGTTGGTGAAGGAAGAACTTGACAAGAGCGGCATATCGTATTTGTATCTTGACGGCTCGACCCCGGCTCAGGAGCGCAGCCGTTTGGTAAAACAGTTTCAGACGGGGGACGAACTTTTGTTTTTGATTTCACTGAAAGCGGGCGGTGTAGGTCTCAATCTGACGGCGGCGGATTACGTCATTCATCTTGACCCGTGGTGGAATCCGGCTGTTGAGGATCAGGCTTCAGACCGTGCGTACAGAATCGGTCAGGAGCGTCCGGTAACGGTTTACCGCATAATAGCAGCAGGAACGATAGAGGAGAAAATAATCCGGCTTCATCAAAACAAGCGTTCAATGGCTGACGCCTTGTTACAAGATGCCGACTTGTACACGAACATTTCAGCAGACGACATAATAAAACTGCTGAGAGAAAGTGCGGACGCAATAAAGTAAAAAATATTTTGCTTCAAATGTACGACAAATAACCGAATATCAAAACAAAAAATCCTACCCGAAAATTTTGGGAAAAGAAATTTTCAGGTAGGATTTTTAGGTTTGTGAATATGATTAATCTATGCGCATGACCGGACGAATCGGCAGTCCGTAAGCACGTCTGTAGCCAGTGGTGCCAATGCTAATGCTCGTTTCGTATAAGGAAAGGTTAAGCACGAGCTCTGGACTGTACACGCCGAGAGATGACGAACAGTAGTAGCCGTACTTATTAGCGTAGGTGAGGGAGGTACCATTGTAATAACCAGCAGCGGGAAGAAAGATTTCGGCACCGTTGCCCTTAACCAAATAGCCCTTAACGCCATGTCCCTCGTAGTCAGTTTTCCATTCCCATGTACAATTCTCACATAATGTCTGCCATTCTTCTCTTGTAGGTATATGCCAGTTAGAATTTTTTTTATTGGCGACATCGTCAGCGGGTAAGAGTTCTGTCAGATTGTCGGTAAAGCCATTTTTGCCGTAGTCTGAGTTATTGCAATATTTGGTGAGTTTATAGTTGTAATCATAAAGAAAATCGTTGTAGACAACGTTAGAGGCGTATTTATAAGTAGTCCATTCGTAATTACTTTTTGTTGCAGTCTCCCCCCATGCGTAGTAACCGCCGGACTCCCACGGATTCTGTGCGTCGAGATTGGTGGTCGCCCAAAGAATCTTCTTACCGTTTACCTTGGTGCCGAGGTAAGCAAAACCTGCGGGAACTTCAAACGGTTCTTCAATCGTGTAAATTTTTCCTGCAAGGGGAGATGATTTCGTTTTTTCGTCAGCGGTTACTTTTTTCCCGACAGGAACGATACAGATTTGTCCTGTTGTCAATGATACAGGCGTACCATTTTCCACAGAAACATTTATTGTCCCTGACTTTTCGTTTTTAACGAAAGCAACATTTACGTTCATTACAATATTGCCCGAAAAACTGAAATTGTCGTCTCCATCTGCCTTTATCGTAACAGGTTTTGACACTTCGTATACATTTTTTACCGCACTTTGGATGTCCTCATACGGACCTGTTACGTCTGTCGGTTCTGTGCCGATAGTTGCCGTAACGGTTTTGCCGCTAAGGTCATAATCAGCATCAGCCGGATAAGATAATTCAACAGAAAATTCTACGGATGCACCTCCGGTTGTGGTGAGCGTTGTTTCTCCGTGAATTCTTCCGTCATCTCCTGAAAATTTCAGGGTTTCGTCGCCGTCAAAAGTCAAATTTTTTCCGTCTTCACACGAAATTTTCGAGATGCCTGATTTTTTATTCAGTGTTCCCGTTACTGTAACGGTTTTTTCCTGTTTTACAACGTTTTCCTGTCCGTTGTTAACAAGTTCGTTGTCGTTGTTGCTGTCTTTGCTGCAAGAAGTTGCAAGCAAAACTGCCGCTGCAAGAGGCAGTATTCTTAAAAATCTTTTGTTCATTTTTCTGTCCTCCTTGTTTTAGTCCCAACTTCCGTTACCGAGAGTTTTGTACTGAGTTGCAGTACCGCTGAAATTTTGTGTTTTACTTGCCGCCAAAAGTTTCGGCGTGTCTTCGAGGTTGATAACCTCAAAATCGGGCTTAATGTAAGGCTTTTTTCTTGTCGCCGCCTTTACTTCTGCGACATTAAGACTTGCTTTTCTGTCCATTTTTTTTAAAGTTTAATAGTTAATAAAAAACAAAAATCCCTTGCGAAAAATGTCATTTCTGACGTTTTCCACAAGGGATTTTTTTATGATTGTCGTAAAATGTAAAATAAAATACATAAATTACCCCCCCGGATTTACATTTTGTAAAGCGGAGTTGATATGAGTATATTTCATTTCGTTAAACATAGTCAATATGATTTTAGTTTTATGCGGCAAAGATAGAAAAGTTTTTGAAAATAAAAAATACAAAACCTAAAAAAACGACCCGCTAAGGTATCTTGACACTACCCAGTCGAATTTAGGCTCAACAGTGAATTTGCCGTTTTCGTCCACGATACCCCATTTGCCGCTGAGTTTTACGAAAATGATGTCGCGGGATATTATCACGCCTTCATAGTGGGGATTGAAAACGAAGACTTTGGTTTTCTTGTTTATCCAGCCTTGTTTGCCTTTGTATATGATTTTAGCGAAGTTGTCGCCAAAAAAATCACTTGCATATTCAAATTTCGGCTTTATGACAAAGTTGCCAGTGGAGTCAATGTATCCGTATTTGTGCTTTTTGCGTGCAGCGGCTAAACCATAATAGGCGGCCATGTCCTTCTGCCATTTCTCGTCAATTCCTGAGTCAAAATACTCTATAAGCGGATAAAGTGTAGAAATCTTGGAGATTTTGCCGGTTTTGTCTATGACGCAGTACTTGTCGTTTTGCCTTACTATGGCTATGCCGGTTGATGGATAATTGTCAACTTCGTCATATTGCGGCTCTGTAATTGTTTTACCGGTTTTGTCAATTAAACCGTATTTGCCGCCAAATTTAACGATTACCGCCGCCGAATCCTCACCCATAAAGCCTTTTATTTCTTCATACTTGGGCTCGATGACAAATTTGCCTTCCGGATTTATGAAACCGAACTTGCCGTTATATTTTACGGCAGCCCAGTTGTACGGGAAATCGCCGGGCTCTTCAAACTGCGGCTCAATGACGATTTTGCCGATGGTGTCAATGTAGCCGTATTTGCCGTTTGATTTTACGTATGCCCGGTTGTTGTAAAAAATGCCGGCGTCTTCATATTTTGGTTCTATTATGAAATTGAGGTTGGTATCAACATAGCCCCATTTGCCGTTAGTCATGGCTCTGCTCGGACGGTCGTATTGAAATTCTATTTCTTCAATCTCTGTTTCGCGGACGGTTTTTCCGGTTTTGTCAATAAAAAGCCATTTGCCGTCTTTTTTTACGAAGGCGGTGCCGTTGTCTTCAAAAAATCTGACTTCGTCGAATTGCGGAGTAATGACAGTTTTGTCTGTCAGGTTTACATATCCCCATTTGCCGTTGTTTTTTACTTCAATCATATTGTCCCAAAACAAGTCGTTAACTTCGTCATACTGGGGACTGACAATCCAGTTGCCGTTTTCGTCAATAAAACCGCATTTTCCGTCAATGCCCGCCGGGAACATAATTTTGTTTTGCGCGGTGGCAAAACCTACTGAAACCGTCAGCAGAATTGATAATAAAAATTTCGCTTTCATGTTTTTTATTTCAAAATAATGTGTTATTGATTTGACACGGTTCGTAACTAAGTCTGTGAAGTGGCGAGATACCGTGCTGTAAAATCGCCAAACGGTGTTCTTTGGTGGGATAACCTTTGTTTTTGTCCCAATTATATATGGGAAAATCTTTCGATAAGGCGGTCATTTTTTCGTCGCGGAATGTTTTTGCGAGAATCGAAGCCGCCGCTATCGAAAGATATTTTGCATCGCCTTTGACGATTGTCTGATAAGGCACACCATTGTACGGGTGAAATTTGTTGCCGTCAACGATGATAAATTCGGGTCTTATTGAAAGCAAGTCCAAAGCCCGGTGCATTGCAAGTATTGAGGCTTGGAGAATATTGATTCTATCAATTTCCTCGTTACTGCACTCTGCAACGCCGTAGCAAAGAGCGTCTTTTATGATTTGTTCGCGGAGAGTAAAACGTTTTTTTTCAGATAGTTGCTTAGAGTCATTTATATCTTTGTTGAAGTAGTCAGGAGGAAAAATGACAGCGGCTGCGACAACCGGTCCGGCTAAACAACCGCGCCCTGCTTCGTCGCACCCTGCTTCATTTTCTTTTATTTTGTAATAGGTTTCCATTACAATCCTTTAATCGTTATCAACAAGATATACGCTAACGCGATTGCAATTACGCCGACAATAATGCCGACCGTTGCCATATCTTTTTGTTTGATAAAGCCTTTTGCGTAGGCGAGCGCGTTAGGCGGCGTAGAAATCGGTAATGCCATTGCAAACGATGCACTTAATGCCAAACCGATTAACAATGTTGAAATTCCGCCGAAAGCCTCCAATTGGTCTTTTATTCCCAAGCCGACTGCCAAAAGAATCGGAATTAGGAGTGCTGCGGTTGCTGAGTTTGACATAAAGGTACTCATCAAACAACATAAAATTCCGCTACCTATTATGATTAACATTGTCGGCCAAGAATTAAATGGAATTGCCTCTACAAGGTGTTTTGCTAATCCTGTTTTGTCAAGCCCTACGCCGAGCGCAAAACCGCCCGCAACGAGCCATAAAACGTCCCAGTCAATTTTTTTCAAATCTTCTTTCGTAAAAATACCTGTTACCGAGAAAACTGCAAACGGAATCAAAGCCACAACGTTAGCGTTAATGCCGGTCAGTTTGTCTGTTACCCAAAGTAAAATTGTAGTTATAAAGGTGATTAAAACGATTTTTGAATTTGTATCTTTTGCAGAAAAGCCTTCCTCGATATGAATTTCGATTGTTTTTTGCGAGAAGGGGAACATTTTTCTTAACACAATCCAAGTGATGAGCAGAATTACGAGTGCAAGCGGCACCATATAAAGCATCCATTCTCCGAAAGAAATACCGAGATTTAAGCCGTCAGGGTCATTCAAATATTTAATAGCCAAAGCATTAGGCGGTGTTCCGATAGGTGTTCCAATACCGCCGACGTTAGCCGCAACGGGGATTGAAAGTGCCAAAGCGATACGACCTTTTCCCGAAGTAGGAAGTGTTGCCAAGACGGGCGAAAGAATCGTTAACATCATTGCCGCTGTCGCAGTATTTGACATAAACATTGAGCAAATCGCCGTTACTACGATAAAACCCAACAAAACCATTTCTGATTTGTTGCCGAAAGGGGTTAAAATAAGTTTTGCGATACCTGCATCGAGTTTGTATTTACTTGCTATAATCGCCAAAACAAACCCGCCCATAAATAGCATTATCACCGGGTCGGCGAAAGTTGCCATTATGTCTTTGTAAGCAATTGCTTTGCCGAAATCTTCGCCCTCGTATTTTAAGAAATTCACCATACTTGACGAAGTGGTAAGGAGCATTAAAACGATAACACCAACAGAGGTTGTCCAAATAGGAATAGGTTCAAGAATCCACATCAAAGCCGCAAAAACAAATATTGCGACAATGCGCTGTTCAACAATAGTAATATCAAACGGGAACGCCCCCGCCGGCAATAGCGCAATCACCGCCGGAATCAGCAGAGAAATCGCCAATTTAATAATTTTAGAATTGTTCATAAATTTTTAAAATGCTGAATTAAAGTTCGTTACGTGTTTTGATTAATTTCGTGTTAAGAAATTGTAAAAACGTTCAAAATTAGGTAATAAAAAAACAATAACAAAACGTTTTTTAAAAATTTCGTGTTTTTTTTTGTTTTTCTGGAAAAACCAATTAAATTTGCGGCAAAAATTATTGCTGATGAAAAAAAAGGAACAGAAAATATCTTTGTTTATCTCGGTTATACTTGCCGCAGTGATTTTTACGGCAATGTCGGTTGTTTGCCAAGACGGTTTGGCAGGCTCTACCGTTAATTTACTGAGAGTGTTTTTCCCATTGGTTTCAGGCGTGGTATTATTCTTTGTTCTGATAAAAATTTTTAACAAAATTGTTGCAGAACAAGTAAAACCGATTTACGGCACTTTGGAAACTTTTTCAAAGCCGGAAGAGGAGTTCAAAATCAAATCCGTGTCTGATGATACTAACAAAATCGTCGCACAGGTTAATGAGGAGGTTGCGAAATGGGTCAAAGATAAGGCTAAGGAAATTTCAATCCTCAAATCAAACGAAAAATACAGAAAGGAATATCTCGGCAATGTTTCTCACGAACTCAAAACGCCGCTTTTTAATATTCAAGGTTATATAACTACTCTTATGGACGGAGGTTTGGACGACCCTGAAATCAACGTAAAATATTTGCAGCGTGCTGAAAAAAATATCAACCGGCTGATTTCTATTGTTCAAGACCTTGAAACAATTTCGAAACTCGAAACTGGAAATCTTAAACTCGTCATCGAAAATTTTGACGTTACAGATACAATAAAAGAGGTGTTTGAATTAAATGAATTGAAGGCTGAAAACAAGAAAATTCAGTTGAAGATGGTTCAGAAGGCCAAAACTCAGAGCGTTATGGCAGCCGCTGATAAGATGAGAATTTACGAGGTTATCAACAACTTGGTTGTAAATTCGATAAACTACGGTAAGGAAGGCGGTACAACCTCTGTCGGCATTTTTGATATTGACAACAAATGGCTTATCGAGGTTCAGGACGACGGAATTGGAATCAGCGAGGAAAATCTTCAAAGGGTTTTTGAGAGGTTTTTCCGTGTTGACAAGTCGCGCAGTTCGCAAAACGGCGGCACGGGTCTCGGTCTTGCAATCGTAAAGCACATTTTGGAGGCTCACGGCGAAGGTATCACCGTAAAAAGCAGGATTAATGAAGGAACGACTTTTTCATTCACGTTGAAAAAGGCAAAAATATAAACATATTACTATGGAAAATTATAAGATTCTACTTGTTGACGACGAAACGGACATACTTGATTTTTTGTCGTACAATTTAAAAAAGGCCGGTTACACGGTTTTTACGGCTAACAACGGTAAAGATGCCGTCAAGTTGGCAAAACAATACATTCCGCATCTTATCATTCTTGACGTGATGATGCCGGAAATGGACGGTATAGAAACCTGCGAAGAAATCCGCAAGCAGCCTGCTTTGAACAATACGGTTGTGGCTTTCTTGACGGCAAGGAGCGAAGATTATTCGCAAATCGCTGGTTTTGAAGCGGGTGCAGACGATTACATTGCAAAACCTATAAAACCGAAAGTTTTGGTTTCGAGAGTAAGTGCACTTCTCAAACGTTTTGGTAAAACCGAAGATGCGCCAGAGTCGCCGGAAAGCAACATTATCCGTCTCGGCGACCTTGTTATCGACAAGGAAAAATATACTGTTATTAATAACGGTGAAGAACTTTCGCTTCCAAGAAAGGAGTTCTCTTTGCTTTTGCTTCTTATTTCAAAGCCGGAAAAAGTTTTCACGAGAGAGGAAATTTATTCGGCTATCTGGGGCGATTCTATTGTTGTCGGCGACAGAACAATTGACGTTCATATCAGAAAATTGCGCGAAAAAATCGGCGAGGATTATATTCGCACCGTAAAAGGCGTAGGTTATAAATTTGTAGATTAACATTAAATTAATATTATTATGGCAGTAGTACCACCGAATAGAAATATTCCGAAACCGAAAGGCAACACGATTTTGATAATAGTAGTCTTGTTGCTGGGTTTTATTGTTTTTCTTAATAGTTATCAAGTTATTGAGCCTGACGAAAGAGGCGTTGCTGTAAGACTTGGTGAGATAACCTCCGAAGAGCCTATTCAACCGGGTTTTCATTGGAAGGTTCCGTTTTTGACCTCAATTGAGACATTTTCAATAGTGCCGAAAACATACGAAGTAACTTTCACTGTCGGTGATGACGGTGCTATTACAAAGGATATGCAGACCCTTGGCGCAACCGTTGTGGTTCGTTATAACTATGATGAAAACCGAATTATTGAAATCGTTAAAAAATACAGAAATTCAGCCATAATAGAGAATGCGATGAAAGACTGTATTAAAGCATCACTTAAAGAGACTACGGGTAAGTATTCTATTTATGACTTAGTTAGCCAACAAGATGCAATTACGGCTCAGGTTTCGGAAGTAGTTTTGAAACGTATGCAAGACAATTATCCTGTCCTTATTAATTCTACAACAATAACGAATTTTGATTGGTCAGAAGATTTTGATAAGCAAATCCGCGAGACAGCAAACCGTACTCAGCAGGTTAAACAGGCTGAGCAAGAGGCTAACATTGCGGCTGCTCAGGCTCAGAAACTCGTTAAAGAGGCAGAGGCAAGAAAACAAGCGGCAGAACTTGATGCAGAAGCCGAAATCGCAACTGCAAGAGGTGCTGCTGAGGCTAAAAGACTTGCTGCTGACGCTCAGGCTTACGAAAATCAAAAAATTGCTCAAAATCTTGCTACAATGCAGGCTCAATGGAATTACGAAGTTAATTTGCAACGTGCTAAAAACTGGAATGGTAAAGAAGTTCCTGACGCTGCATACATCGTTCCGGGTACGGGTGCGGTAGTTCCTTTGACAAGTGGGAAATAATTTATTAATAAAAAGTTTATAAAAATTGAAAATTATGTTAACCGTTTTTTTCTAACTTTGCGAAGTTGGAAAAAAACGGTTAATATTTTGAAAAGCGGTGTATATCTCATAATCGGAGCGACGGATATGGTCGGAGCGCATTTGGCTTGCGTTCTGCTCAAAGAGGGGTACACTGTGCGCGCAACTTTCTCTAAGGGCGACGATATAAACAAGACGAAAAACTATTTGAGTTTTTATTCCGACGATTACTTAAATATTTTCAACGAAATACGCTGGGTAGAGGCTAATCCTATGGATTATGATTCTTTGGTTAAGGCTGCAAATGGCGTTGATGTTGTTTACGTTTGCAAGTATCCCGTATTTAGCGTTAACAGAAAATTTCAGGATTATATTGAGGGCATAAAGACTTTGATTTCGGCTTTGCGGGAGGCAGAGGTCAGTTATTTATATTACATTTCTAGTTTAGATACCTTGGGCGATGAACCTGAATTTAAGGAAATTACAGAGCAATCACAAAGAAATCCGAAAGGCAATTATCCCAAAATTTCGCAGTTGAATTATTTGTGTGAAATGGAGGTTCAGCGGGCTTTGAACGAGGATTTGAAAGGTTGTATCGTGAATGCTGGCGTTGTTTTAGGTCCGGGAGATTGGCATTATGATTCGTCGCGGTTGTTTTCTTTGGCGGCGACATACGGTTTTTATACAAAAGGCGTTACGGGTTTTGTAGGGGTTTACGACGTTGTGAAATGTCTGATGACTTTGTCTAAAAAAGAAATCACAGGCGAAAAATTTATTTTAGTTTCGCAGAATTTGAGTTATTATCAGGTTTTGAAACTTATTTCGCAAAATTTCGGCACGGAGAAAAATTTAAAGTACGCCGGAAAATTTAGAATGTTGGTTTATAAAGGTTGTTATATTGTAAAATCGCTTTTGACAGGCCGACGTCCAATTTTGGACTCAACTTATTTTGAACGTATCGAATCTTTTAAATTATATTCCAACACTAAAAGTCTCGGTATGTTAATCATTGATTATGAAGATATTAGTGAAGTTGTAAAAAAAATTTGCGATATTTATATCAAAGAAAACACGCCAAAAATGAAAAAGTTTTATAAATTTACGTGAATTATAAGATAAGTATCGCAAATTTATGTAAGCATTAAAACTGATGTTTTGCAATCAAAAAGCACCAATACGTTCCATAATATCCGCCCTTGGCTTTTCCGATTCCGATGTCGTAACAATCACCCCAAAAATCATCCATTCCGAGAAGATGTCTGCGGTGTCCGGCACTTTGATTATCTGCCCCGCCGTCATTAATCAACTGAATCACAGTGGCTTTGCCTTCCGCATATCCTGCCGCAAGACTTTCAAAATAATTCATACTTTTGTCTGAATACCAACTTTCGTCCAAAGTATATCCGGCATTGTTGATTTTTATGTTTGTGCCGTAACCGTCAGGGTCGGTATGCCCGAAATAATTTCTTGCAACCATATCTTCGGCTCTTTCTTGGGCAACTTTCGCTAAAATGTCGTTCCATTTCAATGTGTGAATTTTTGAAACCCCACTAAGATCCACACCGATTTCTTTGCTATAAGCCGAAGGATTTTGTCTAACAGCATTCAAATACTCAAACGCTGCACTAACTTCCTTATCATTGGTTTTATTGTCTTCGGTTTTGTTATCCTCAGTTTTGTTGTCTTCGGTTTTGTTATCCTCAGTTTTGTTGTCATCAGTTTTATTATCTTCCGTTTTATTATCTTCCGTTTTGTTTTCTTCTGTTTTGTTTTCTTGATCCTCTCCGTCATCATCAAGAATAGAACACGAAAACAATAGGGTTGCAAGTAATAGTAAAAAAATCTTTCTCATTTTTTTATAAATTTAGTTTATAATTCGTTTTTTACAATTTTCAATTCTTTTCGTGCAAAAATAGTGATTTTTTTTATTTTACAAAAAACGGCTACCGAAAATGTTTTCGATAGCCGTTTTTTTTGTTAAAAGAATATTGTTTTTTATTCCGCTTTAATAATAAACCAGTTTTTCTTACCTTTTTTTACTAAAACGTATTTTTCGTCCAAGAGGAAAGACTCGTTTACGACAAGTTCCGGATCTGAAACTTTCTCTTGATTGATTGAAAGTCCGTTTTCTTTTATCGTTCTGCGGACTTCGCCTTTTGAAGCAAAACATTTAGTCTTTTCTGCTAACAAGTCCAAAACGCCGATACCGTTTTTCAACTCGTCTTTTGAAACAGAAAACTGCGGAACACCGGCAAAAACTGACAAAAATGTTTTCTCGTCAAGGGCAGTCAATTGCTCTTTCGTACCCTTGCCAAAAAGAATCTGTGAAGCCGAAACAGCCGTATTATAAGCCTCTTCGCCGTGAACCATTATCGTGATTCTCTTTGCTAATTCCGATTGAAGAACCCTCAAAGACGGATTTTCTTTGTGTTTTGCAATCAACGCCTCAATTTCGTCTTTTGATAGCAACGTGTAAATCTTGATGTACCTTTCTGCATCTTCGTCAGAAGTGTTAATCCAAAACTGATAAAACTCATACGGAGAAGTCAGTTTTTCGTCGAGCCAAACGTTACCTTTTTCCGTCTTTCCGAACTTTGTGCCGTCAGCCTTTTTTATAAGCGGACAAGTAAGACCAAAA
>JAEEGL010767443.1_pt1 | contig 17380 bp, 17 predicted proteins | sample 9134231 | NCBI WGS metagenome assembly JAEEGL01 (sample SAMN16246548, study PRJNA631951) | gut metagenome | biome: gut microbiome; feature: rumen; material: fiber-attached | host: Bos | place: Iran: Karaj | collected 2018-10
CATCTTTATGAAGGCGAACGCTTTGGGAAGCCCCGTCGGGGCGCCGCAGAAGAGCCTTGCGCCGTGCTTGTCGGCGAGAAGCTCCAGCGCCTTTAGGTCCCTTTGACGGACGCGCGCCGTGAAACTGTCCTTCGCCCGCTTCTCGATATCATAGAGCGCGGCGCCGTTTTCCATGGCAAGGCCGATGAAGCGTTCGGGCCGCTCGCATATGATAGACACAGTTATTATACCATTTCCAAGAGAAAAAGAAAAGCCAAACATATACGATTTCTCCCCAAAGCCGGGCGAAACGCGGTCATTTTTCGTATTCCAGGCCCGAAATACGGCCCTCGACCTGTATTTCGCCGCCGAAAGCCGCGAGGATGCGCAGGTTTTTGCCCTCGATCCGGAGTATGCCGAGGCCCGTGTAGAGCCTTATCCTTTCGCCGCCGAGCTCCAGCACGCCGGAGCAGTTCTCGACCTCCATGCGGGCGTCGCCGCAGAGCCTAACGAGCGGCAGCCGCCTTTCAAGGGCCTCGGGCAGGTCGACCGCGCGCAGGAACGCCCCGCGCCGGCGGACAGTGCGCCGCTGTTTTTCGGCGGGGGCTTTTCTCTGCCGCCTGTCGTAACGCGTTTTATCCATACCGAACTATATGCGCGGCGCGTTTTTATAAGAACCCGTCAACCGAAAGCGCCGGGAAACCGTCATATAGATAGAAGCACTTTTCCCCCGAAAAAAATCGAAAGGAAGAACCATCCCATGAAACGCATATTTGCCGCGATCGCGGCGATCCTCTGCCTGTGCCTGGTGTTGACGGGCTGCAGTAAGGCCTACGTCCCGAATGCATCGCCCGTTGCCGACTACGAGGGCCGGGCCGACAGCAATTACAGCCTCAAGCCCAACGGCGCGACGGCGACCTCCGCGCCTTCCGAGGCCGTCTCCGACGGCGACAGCGTGTTTGCCTCGCGCAAGGTCATCCGCAACGCGGAGCTGACCGTGCAGACGCTCGAGTTCGACGATTTCATGAACGGTATGCTCGGCAAGGTCAACGAGCTGGGCGGCTACGTGGAGCGCAATTCCACCGGCCAGCGCGGCACCGTGAACAACCGCCCGCTCAGGTTCGCAAACGTCGTGGTGCGCATCCCCGCCGATAAGCTCGACGGATTCCTTGCCGAGGTCGACGGCCTGGGCAACGTGACCGAAAAGAACGAGGCGGTCGACGACGTAACCGACCGCTATACCGACACCGAGGCCCGCCTCGCCTCGCTGCGCACCGAATACGACGCCCTGCTCGGGCTCCTGGCGCAGGCCGACAAGCTTGAGACCATCATCACCCTGCAGGACAGGCTGACCGACGTCCGCTACGAGATCGAATCCTACGAGGCGCGCCTGAGGAGCTATGATTCGCTGATCGCTTTCAGCAAGGTCACCATGAGCGTATCCGAGGTCGTGCGCGAGACGCCCGTCGAGGAGGAGAGCTTTTCTCAGGAGGTCTCCCGCCGCTTCCGGGAGAGCATGGAGGACGTCGGCGAGGGCTTCACCGACTTCGCGAAATGGTTCCTGGGCGACCTGCCCCATATCGTGCTCGTGCTCGCGTTCCTCGCGATACCTGTGGCGATAGTGCTTGCCTGCACCCGCAAATCGAGGCGGAGGCGCAGGGCGCTGAGAAAGGCCGAGAAGGAGCGAAAGGCCGAACGGCAGGATAACGGCTCCGAGGGCTGAAAAACCGAATAAAAGCATACAAAAACGGCACTCCGCTTTCGAGCGGAGTGCCGTTTCTTTTACCCGATATTACAGGGAATCGCCGAAATCCTCGCGGAACTTCGCGGCCAGCTTCTCGGGCCAGTCGGAATCGGCGGTAAGGGCGTCGTAGAACTGATGCGGGCCCTTGGTCTCGAAATGGAGGCCGCCTATCAGGTCCTTGTTGTCGCGCAGCCAGCAGAGGCGGTCGACGAGGTAATTGATCTGGGAGACGGTGTAGACCCTCCTCGGAACGGCGAGGCGGACCAGCTCCATGGAGCCGTAGGGCTCATCCTCTGTCTCGCTGTCCCAGGGCTCGTCGATGGCGCCGCGCTCCATACCGCGCGCACCGGAGGCGATGTAGATGGCGGAGGCGAGGCTGCCCGCGGGATAATGCCCGTGCTTGATCTGGGGGATGAACTTCATCGCGTCGATATGGCAGCCGAGACCGCCCGGAGGGGTGACGACCGGGATGCCGGCGGCTTCGAGCTCGTTGGCAAGGTACTCGATGAACTGCGGTCCCTGGCTGATGATATCCTCATCCATCGTATCGTCGAGGCCCACGCGGATCGCCTCCATCTCCTTGACGCTCATGCCGCCGAAGGTCGGGAAGCCCTCGAACGAGGCGACGAAGGTCTTGATGTATTCATACTGCTTCTCGTCGTTGAGGATGATCGCGCCGCCGCGGCCGAAGCCGAGCTTGCGGGCGGAGAAATAGATGATGTCCATCGCGTCGGAGAGCTTACGGACGATCTCGCGGATCGAGAGCGCCTTATACTTGTTCTCGCGGGTCTTGATGAAATGCAGGTTATCCTGCAGCAGGCTCGCATCCAGCACGGAGTAAACGCCGTACTTCTTGCAGAGCTCGGAGACAGCGAGCATATTGTCCAGCGAGATGGGCTGGCCGCCGATCAGGTTGGTACCGGACTCGATGCGCACGAACGCGATCTTTCCTTCATTCGCCTTGAGGACGCCCTCGAGCTTTTCAAGGTCGAAATCGCCCTTGAAGGGATCGGTGCTCTGCTTGTTGAAGCCCTCCTCCTTGAGGCAGATCACGTAGTCGCCGCCGCAGTATTTGATCTTGCCGACCGAGGTGCCGAACTGGAAGTTCATCGGCACGATGCTGCCGGGATTCGGCTTGACGTATGCGAGCGCAAGCATGTATTCGCAGGCCCTGCCCTGATGGATGGGAAGGAAATAATCCTTATTGAAGATCTCCTTGATCTTGTCCGCGAGGCGGTAGTAGGTCTTGCTGCCGGCATAGCAGTCGTCGCCGAGCATCATCGCGCCGAGCTGCTCGTTGGTCATCGCGTTGACGCCGCTGTCGGTGAGCATATCGAGATAAATATCCTTCGACTCCATGCGGTAGGTATTGAAGCCCGCCTTGCGGATCGCCTTGACGCGCTCCTCAACGGGAATGATCTCCGTCTTCTGAACGACGCACACCTTGTGCATCTCAAGCGGAAGGGGCTTTCTGGAATAGTAACCGATCTTTGCCATTTATGTCTCCTTTTCGGGGCCGTTTTCGCCGAAAAAGGGCGGAAAACGCCGTTATTTTCTCATCGCTGCATATTATACGGCTACATATGGTAAAGGTCAAAGGATTTGAACACAAAATAAGGGCTCGTTTACAGTTTTGCCACAATTTATTTACATGGATGAAAAAAGGAGGAGGGCGGGCTGCACCGATGGGAACGAGGCTTATATTATCCGTTGCTTTTACCCCTCATCAGTCACTTTGTGACAGCGAGCGAGCTTGCTCGCTCGGTGGTAACTTGGAGCGCAGAGCGACAAGGAACCGGATGAGGTGGAAAAGAGACGTGTTCCTCCCAACTACAATTATCAGTTGCTTTTCCACCTCATCAGTCACTTCGTGACAGCTTCCCCTCATAGGGGAAGCCATGCGACGTGCATCGTTTTTCTCTCGATTTCGTTCCGCTTGTAACAGAAAGAGAAGATCCCATCCGGGACCCTCTCCTTTATCTTCTATTCGCTTTTATCCTCTTCAGTCCTCGGTGATATACGCCTTGATCAGCTCCATGGTGTTCTTCACGCCGTCGACGTGGGAGCGCTCATAGCCGTGGGAGGCGTATACGCCCGCGCCGATCAGACCGTGGCGGAGGTCATACCCCGCGTCGAGCGCGGCGTCGGCGTCGGAACCGTAGAAGGGATAGACGTCCAGCGCGTAGTCGAGCTGATGCTTCTTGGCGAGCCTGACCAGCCTGTCGGTCAGGTCGTAGTTATACGGCCCGTGGGAGTCCTTGACGCAGATCGAGACCTGGTGCTCCTTGCATGCAAGGCCCATGCCCACGCAGCCCATATCCACGCTGATGATCTCCTCGGCGTCCGCCGGGATGCCGCTCGAGCAGCCGTGGCCGACCTCCTCGAAGACGGTCATATAGATATAGACCTTGCGTGTCAGAGCGAGGTCCTCCTCTTTGATGCGGCGCGCGATATCGAGCAGGATCGCCGCGGAGAGCTTATCGTCGAGGAAGCGGCTCTTGATGTAGCCCGAGTCGGTCACGGTCGTGCGCGGGTCGAAGCAGACGTAGTCGCCGGTCGCGATGCCGAGCTTCTTCGTGTCGTCCGCGGAGAAGACCTTTTCGTCGAGCACCAGCTCCATGCCGTCCCAATCGCGCTTCTGGGTGCTGTAATCGCCGTTGACGTGCACCGAGGGGTCGTTCATCTGGAAGCAGCCGTCGTAGGCGCGGCCGTCGCGCGTAAAGACCTTGGCGTTCTCGGTCTCGGCGTTGTTGGGGTTCATGCCGCCGATCCTCGTCAGCCTGAGACGCCCGTTGGACTTCACCTCGGCGACCATCGCGCCGAGCGTGTCGATATGCGCGGAGAACACCACCGGGGTGCCCTCGCCGCCGAGGCAGCAGAGCACGCAGCCCTTGCGGGTCATCTCCGGCGCGTAGCCGAGGGCGCGGAGCTCGTCCATCAGGTATTCGGCGGCCCGCCTCGTGTAGCCCGAGGGGCTGGGGATCGCCATAAGCGTTTTGAGTTTTTCGATCGTGTAATCCATATTTGCCTCCTATAAAAGCTTTATTTCTGCATCTTGCGCTTGAGGACAACGATCAGGAGAAGGAAGATGATTATGAGAATGAGGGAGATCCCTCCCCAAATGATCGGGCCGGTGTACCAAGGGGCGGACTGCACCCCTATCTTTTCGGGATGCAGCTTAAAATCGGCATAGCTCCAGATCAGATCACCGATGAACAGGACGACGAGGGCGATGACAGCGCCCCAAAGGATCTTGATCGCGGTTTTCATGTGTTATGATCTCCTTTATTTTATCAGATAAAAGCTGTTCTGCGCGTCATGGAGCTTCTTATATTCGCCGTCGATCTTCAGCAGCTCCTCGTGGCTGCCCATCTCCACTATGCCCTGCTCGTCGATGACCGCGATCTTATCCGCGTTGCGGACGGTGGAGAGCCTGTGGGCGATAACGAGCGTGGTCCTGCCCCGGCTCAGCCGCTCGAACGCCGCGGTGATGCGGGCCTCGGTGGCGGAGTCGAGCGCGCTGGTCGCCTCGTCGAGGATCAGGATCGGCGGGTTCTTTAAAAAGATGCGGGCGATGGAGACGCGCTGCTTCTGCCCGCCCGAGAGCGTGATGCCGCGCTCGCCGACGATCGTATCGTAGCCGTCGGGCATCTTCATGATATCCTCGTGGATCTCGGCCGCGATGGCCGCGCGCACGATCTCCTCATCGGTCGCGTCGATCCTGCCGTAGCGGATATTGTCCTTGACGCTGGCGGCGAAGAGGAACACGTCCTGCTGAACGATGCCGATATTGCGGCGGAGCGAAGCCAGGGTGACGTCGCGTATATCGTGCCCGTCGACGCGGATGACGCCGCTGTCGACCTCATAGAAGCGGGGCAGCAGGTGGCAGATAGTGGTCTTGCCGCCGCCGGAGGGCCCCACGAGCGCGACGGTCTCCCCCGCCTTTATCGAAAGGCTGAGGTCGCGCAGGACCTTGTCGCCCCTGAGGTTATGCCCGTTGGCCGCGCCGTAGCCGAAGCTGATATGATCGAACTCGATGTCGCCGCGGACGTTTTCAAGCTCGACCGCGCCGGGGCTGTCCTGTATCTCGGGCTCGGTCTCGAGCAGCTCGGTGAAGCGCTTGAAGCCCGCCATGCCCATGGCGTACTGCTCGGAGAACTGCGCGAGCTTGCGGATGGGCGTCGTAAAGGACGAGACGTAGAGCAGGAACACCACGAGCGTGGTGAAATCCATCCGCTTCTGCATCATCAGAAAGCCGCTCGCGGTCAGGACCAGCACGTTCATTATGGAGGTGAAGAACTCCATGCCCGCGTGGAACATGCCCATGGTCTTGTAATAGGCGCGCTTGTACTTGATATAGATCGAATTGCCCTTCTCGAACTTCTCGACCTCGTAATCCTCGTTGGTGAACGCCTTGGCGACCCTTGCGCCGCTGATCGAGGATTCGATATCGGCGTTGATGATCGCGGTGCCCTCCTTGACGCGGCGGGAGGTCATGCTCATATGCCTGCGCAGGTGCATCACGAAGCCCATCATGATCGGCACCGAAAGGATCAGCACTATCGCGAGGCGCCACTCGATGAAGAGCATGGCGATGAACGCGCCGAGGAAGGTCACGACCGAGATGAACACGTCCTCCGGGCCGTGGTGCGCGAGCTCGGTGACGTCGAACAGATCGTTGGTGCAGCGCGAGAGCAGCTTACCGGTGCGGGAACGGTCATAGAAGCTGAAGCCGAGCTTTTGCAGGTGCGAAAAAGCGTCGCGGCGCATGTCGGCCTCGATCGCGACGCCGAGGCTGTGGCCGAGATAGGTCACCACGTAGGTCGCGCCGGTGCGCAGCACGTACATGAGGAAGCAAAGCCCCATCAGCACGAAGAACGGGCCGTAGCGCGGGGTCTCGGCGCCGAGGATATCGTAGAGCACGTGGCGCGAGATCAGCGGGTAGACGATGTCCACGGCCGAGATGAACAGCGCGCAGGCCATGTCGGTCAAAAACAGGCCGATATGGGGCTTGTAGTAGCTCGCAAAGCGCTTGAGGGTGCCGGGTTTGGGGGCGGAGGCGACGGTCGATTCCATATCATTGCTCCCCGTTCCCGTCATCCGGGGTATCCGAAGGCGCGGCGGTATCGTCCGGCATCTTTTTGACGACGCCGAGCAGGATGAACGCGAGCGCGAACATTGCGATGGGTATCAAAATGTTGATTTTAAGGAGCCAAACGAGACAGAGCAGGATAAATGCGCCCGCTGTCAATACGATCGCGGCCCAGGCAAGGATGCGTTTCATAGGCAGATCTCCGGTTCGATTATTTTAAGGTAATTTTACCATAGATCGCGGGTTATTGCAAGCGGCGGAGAAGGCCGGGCTGCACCAACGGGGACGATTGTAACAGAAAAGGAGCGGGCCTTTCGGTCCGCTCCCTGTGGGTCGTTGGAATGATCAGTCTTCGGGATAGAGGGGATACTTGGCGGTCAGCTTGGCGACCTCGGCCTTGACGTACTCAACGGCGGCCTCGCCCTCGAACACGATCTTCGCTATCAGGCCGGCGATGACGGTCATATCGTCCTCCTTGAAGCCGCGGCTGGTCAGCGCGGGGGTGCCGATGCGGATGCCGCTGGTGACGAAGGGGCTGCGGGTCTCCTTGGGGATGGTGTTCTTGTTGACGGTGATGTTCGCCGCGTCGAGCAGGTTCTCGACCTCCTTGCCGCTCTTGCCGCTGGCGGTGAGATCGACGAGCATAAGGTGGTTGTCGGTACCGCCGGAGACGATGCGCAGGCCGGCCTTCTGGAGACCGTCGGCAAGCACGGCCGCGTTCTTCACGACCTGCTTCTGATACTCCTTGAACTCGGGCTTGAGCGCCTCGCCGAAGCAGGCTGCCTTGGAAGCGATGATGTGCATCAGAGGACCGCCCTGGGTGCCCGGGAAGATGCCCTTATCGATCTGCTTGGCCAGCTCCTCCTTGCAGAGGATGATGCCGCCGCGGGGACCGCGCAGGGTCTTGTGGGTGGTGCTGGTGACGACGTCGGCATAGGGCACGGGGTTCATATGCAGACCCGCCGCAACGAGGCCCGCGATATGGGCCATGTCGACCATGAAGTAGGTCTTCTCGCCGCGAAGCTCGCTGACCTCGTCCACGATCTCACGGATCTTGTCGAAACGGATGGCGCGGGGATAGGCGCTGGCGCCCGCAACGATCATCTTGGGCTTGCACTCGAGCGCGATCCTGCGGAGCTCGTCGTAATCGATCTGCTCGTTCTCGTCGCTTACGCCGTAGGGAACGATATGGAAATATTTGCCGCTCATGTTTACGGGGCTGCCGTGGGTGAGGTGGCCGCCGTGGGAGAGGTTCATGCCCATCACGGTGTCGCCCGGGTTGAGCAGCGCGAAATAGACGGAGAGGTTCGCCTGCGCGCCGGAATGGGGCTGGACGTTGGCATGCTCGGCGCCGAAGAGCTTCTTAACGCGCTCGCGGGCAAGGTCCTCGACCTTATCGACGCACTCGCAGCCGCCGTAGTAGCGCTTTCCGGGATAGCCCTCGGCGTACTTGTTGGTCAGATGGCTGCCCATGGCCGCCATGACGGTCTCGCTGACGAAGTTTTCGGATGCGATCAGCTCAAGGTGGCTGCGCTGGCGGGCCAGCTCCTCCTCCATATAGCCGCAAAGCTCGGGGTCGTTCGCCCTGATCAAATCAAACTGGATCATTTCGGTTGCCTCCATTGGTGATTTTTGGTTTTTGTCCATCGTTCATTATAAAACAAAAGCGGGCCGCCCGCAATACCCCGGGGACCCGAAAAGTCAAAAAAACAAAATATAAATTATCGGATCAGCTCCGCAGCGGCGGAGGACGGGAGGACCGTCATCAGCGGGAGCGCGGTTTCCTGCATGGCCGCGGCAAGCCTCGCCCTTTCGCCGGGCGAAGCGAGGCAGACCTCCGCGCAAAAGAGCTTATTCCGCACGCCTTCGGCCGTTATTACCGCGTCCCGGCCCGAGAGCGCGATTCTTCCAAGGCCCGAAAGCCCCTCGCCGGTGAGCTTCGCGGCGCTCTCCTTCGCGGTCCAGGCGTGGAGCAGGAAGGCTTCCCCGTCCTCCGCGGCGGCGTATTCGGCGCGTTCTTCATCATTGAGCAGCCTTCTCACGGCGCGGGGGGAGAAGCTGCGGCGCCGCTCGATATCAATGCCGACCGGCGCCGTTGAAAGCGCGGCGCAGGCAGCGCCCGGGGTGTGGGCAAGGCTCATAAAGCCGCCCTCGATGACGGGACGGCCGCCGGGCGCGCAGGAATACTCCGCGGGGAAGCGCTCCCCCGCCCTGTCTGCAAGGCTCCGGCAGGCAAGGAACGCGAGCTCGGCCGCAAGGGACTGCCGAACCGCGTCGCTCTCCCACCCGTGCGTGCGCGCGAGCCGTGAAAGCTTTCTGCGGCGCAGGGGCGTGCACAGGGGAAGCAGGGCCTCCGGTGAGAGGTCCTCGGCATACGTTATGACGCAGATATGGGTCTTTGCGGGAGCGTTCATCTCTTCCATGCCCCGATGGTACCACCAAATCGCGGCCCCGTCAAGCGCCGGCGCGCCGAAAAACGCTGCAATACTTATAAATATGATGGGATCTTCCGGGGAGCTGTATATTTTGTCCGAATCATGTACTCGTTTTGAATCTTTGGGGGATTCGTATCCGGGGGCCTCCGGAAATCTTGACGGGGCAAGTGATTTTATATTATAATATCGCAGACGGAGATGAAAGAAATGGCCGAACGCAAAACACGCATCCTGCAGAAGCAGATCAAGGCCGCGGGCGACGAGCTGTTCGCGCTCGAGACCGATATCGGAACGCTGCTCGCCCAGCCGATAGAGCCGGGTGACGGCGCGGCGAGCTTTCGCTGCAGGCTGCTGCTGAACCGCATCGAGGCGCTCGACGAGCGCCTGACGCAGCTCAGGGTCGAGCTTCCCGTGGAGCGCGGCACGGTCGTGAGCCACGGCCTGATCACCCAGCAAAAGCAGATGCTCGCCATACAGAAAAACACCGTTACGGCGCTGCTCGACTGCATAAAGCAGAGCAGCAGCGTCCTTCTTGAAGCAAGGAAGGCTTCGCTCGCCGCCGAAGCAAAGGCGCTTTCGATAAAACTCGGCAAGGGAACGAAGCGCAGCGCTTCTCGGAAGAGAAAGCAGGCCGGGGACGAGCTCCCCCGCCTTGAATCGTGAGCGCCGGAAGCATGGAGCCGGAGAAAGGAACGAAAAAATGAAAGAGATCCTTCATAAGAACAGGGGCCGCATTCTGCTTGCGGCAGTCTTTACCCTGGCGGCGCTCCTCGTGCCCCTGCTCCGCACCCCCGTCATCCAGCAGCTCGGCTACCCCGCCTTCAAGACGCTGAGGGCCGCCGCCTTCATCCTCGCCGGACTGAGCATACTGCTCGCCCTCGCTTCGGTCATATCCTCCGCCGTCCGCGCCGCGCGCGAAAGGAAGGAAGAGAAGGAGAACGCCCAGCGGGTCGAGGAATACAAGGCCCGCCGCGAGAAGGCCGAGAAGAACGAGCAGGCCAAGCTGAACGTCCGCGAGCCGCTCAAGGACAAGGTCATCTACGACCGCATGAAGAGCTGGCTCAATGAGGACTGGGGCCGCCTCGATAACGCGGGCATCCCCGCGCTTATGAGCGACACCCTGCGCCAGATGGATGATATGAACGCCTATCAGGCCAAGCTCAGCCGCCTTATCACCAACAACGGCGCGGATTATCTTGAGGATACCAACGCCGTGCTCGAAAGCGTGGAGCAGTGCATCCTCCGCAAGGTGCGCAAGGTGCTCAACTGCTTCGTGGTGTATGATACCGACCGCGCCGAGGACGTGGAGAAGATGCGCGATCTCCTCCGTGAGACCCGCGACAGCAACGAACAGCAGCTTGACAACGTCAAGGAATTCCTCTTCGCGATCACGGATTTCCTCAACAGGCAGGGCGAGGACGACACCGGCATAGAGAAGCTGAATATCTATAAGAAGACCATTCTTGAATCGACGAACGATCAGGAGTGAACCTATACCCCCCATACAACAGAAAAGGAGAAAGAAATGCGTAAGATCATCTGCCTTGTGCTTATTACCGTTATGCTCGCCGCGACGCTCACGGGCTGCGGCAATTTCACCGGCGGAAAGAACAAGCTTTCCTACGACGAGGCGCTGACCGAGCTCAGCGCGCTCATGAAGAAGGTCCGGGTCACCACGGTCAGGAACCCGACGCTCGATATCTACAGCGACGATATCACCGAGGCCGACGCGCTTTCGGACATCAGCGTGTTCCCCCTCACCACCGTGGGCAAGGGCCAGATCAATATCGAGATCGCGGCCGACACCGAGCTTTCCGACGAGAACGCCCCGGACGACTGGGGCAACGTGGTCGCCCAGCGCTTCAACCGCGAGGGCTTCACGCTGAACGGCAAGACCGTTACGGTCTCGATCCGCAAGATCACCGGCGGCGAAGTGGTCACCTATATGCGTGCGGACGCCTATAAGCCCGACCTCTACATCCCCAGCCACGCGGCCTGGGGCAAGATGCTCGAGGCCTCAGGCATCGGCGTCATCACGCTGACCGACCGCCTGCTCGGCAACACCGGCGGATTGCTTATCAGCGACAAGGTATACGGCGATTTCATCAAGAAATACGGCGAGGCCAATATGAAGACCGTCATCGAGGCGACGCTCGCGGGCGATCTGAACTTCGCCTACACCAACCCCTATACCTCGAGCACGGGCCTCAATATGCTGACCATAATCCTCAAGGCCTTCGACCCCGAGAATCCGCTCTCCCAGACCGCGGCTCAGAAGCTGCTCGAGTACCAGCGCCAGTCGCCCCCCGTGGGCTACACGACCGCGGTGCTGCGCAACAAGGCCGCCAAGGGCATCATCGACGCGATGGTCATGGAGGAGCAGGCCTACGTGCTGACCCAGGCGCTCTCGAGCTACGTCTATATCCCCCAGGGCATCCGCCACGACCACCCGGTGTTCACCTTCGACTACGTGAGCGCCGAGAAGCAGGAGGCGGCGCAGCTCTTCATCGACTACTGCATGCGCGACGATATCCAGAGACTCGGCTATGAGAAGGGCTTCAACCGCCACAACGAGTACGTCGGCGAGGAGCCGGGTCTCGACGGCAGCGGCTATCTTGAGGCGCAGGCGCTGTGGAAGAAGAATAAGAACGGCGGCGTGCCCACCGTGGCGGTCTTCGTGGCCGATACCTCCGGCTCCATGGGCGGCACCCCGCTCGCCGAGCTCAAGAGCTCTCTGATCGCAAGCTCCCGCTACATCAATTCCGACAGCTACATCGGCCTTATCAGCTATTCGGACGACGTTACGATCCATCTGGACGTCAAGCCCTTCGACGACAAGCAGCGCGCCTATTTCTCGGGCGAGGTCAAGGCCATGAGCGCATCGGGAAGCACGGCGACCTATAACGCGGTACTGGCGGGCCTGAGGATGCTTGCCGAGGCGAAGGAGAGCATCGGCGAATGCCGCCCCATCCTGTTCGTGCTGACCGACGGCGAGCAGAACGTGGGCTGGAACCTCGACCGCATCAAGCCGATCGTCGACGGCATGGACGTGCCCGTGTACACGATCGCCTACAATTACCGCAATACCGGCGAGCTGGAGGAGCTCTCCTCCATCAACGAGGCCGTGAATATCAAGGCCGACAGCGATAATATCGTCAACGAGCTGCGCAACCTGTTCAACGTGGAGGGCTGACGCAGGGTCCGGGATAATAAATGAAGACGCCTCGCTGATGGATCCAGCGGGCGTCTTCGCTTAATCAGGAGGCGAAGCTTTTACACCGTAGGGGCGGCAACTTGCCGCCAGCGGAGCGGCGGGAAAGAATTGCTGCGCAGGTGGCTCCATTGGTGCACGAGGCTTTGTTTTTCCGTTGCTTTTACCCCTCATCAGTCACTTCGTGACTGCGAGCGAGCTTGCTCGCTGCCCCCCAGGGGGAAGCCATGCAGGTATCCGCCCCTGCGATAATATATATACTTTATAGCAGGCGCAAAGCGCTTGACAAACGCTTTCCGCGGTGTTATATTGTGTATAGTCGATATGCACAATATGCACAATAAACGTAAATCGACTTTAAGGAGTTAGTATGACCGCAATGCTTGAAGTCCGGGGCCTTTCAAAGCGCTACCCCGGTTTTGAACTGAAGAACGTCGGCTTCGAGATCCGGCCCGGCTGCATAACGGGCTTCATCGGCCGCAACGGCGCCGGCAAGACGACCACGCTCAAATCCATCCTCGGGCTGGTGAAGTCCGAGGGCGAGATCCGCGCCTTCGGCACCGATATGCGCGAAAACGAGGCCGAGTGCAAGAAGCGCATCGGCGTGGTATTCGGCGAATTCGAATACTATGCTGACAAGAAGCTCAAGCTCATCACGAGCATCTATAAGCGCTTCTTCCCGCAGTGGGACGACGCGGCCTACCGCGATTGCCTTGAGAGGTTTTCTCTCGACGAATCCAAGCGCGTCAAGGAGCTTTCGAGCGGCATGAAGGTGAAGTACTCCCTCGCCCTCGCCCTTTCCCACGGCGCTGAGCTGCTGATCCTCGACGAGCCGACGAGCGGGCTCGACCCCGTCTCGCGCGACGAGCTGCTGGACATCTTCAAGAGCGTCGTGGAGGACGGCGAAAGGAGCATACTGTTCTCGACCCACATCACCTCCGACCTGGATAAATGCGCGGACTACATAATCTATATCCGCGACGGCGAGATCGCGATGCAGGGCGACCGCGAGCAGATAATCGGCGGCTACCGCCTCGTTCAGGGACGCAGCGACGAGCTGACCCCCGCCCTCGAGAGCGCGCTGGTCGGCCTCAAGACCACGCCCTTCGGCTTCACCGGCCTTATCCCGGAGCACGAGCTCTACCTGGCCGAAGGCCTTGCCACCGCCCCGGCGGACATCGAATCGATAATGATCTATAACGAAAGATATGAGCACGCGGAAGGAGGCGAGCTGAAATGAAGAACAACGTATTCAATCTGATGCTCAAGGACCTGCGGCTGCTGTTGCACCCCTCCACCTTCGTCTTCTTCGTGCTTGCGCCGGCCCTGCTCTTCATCCCCAGCTATCCCCGCCCGATCTCGTTCTTCTACCTTATCGTGTCGGTAATGAACATGTTCACGCTTGCGGTGCAGTATAAGGACCACGAGTTCACCGGCCTGCTGCCCGTTACCAAGAAGGAAGCGGTCCAGGCAAGGGTGCTGAGCGTCTGCTTTACCGAACTTGCGCTGCTGATCGTCACGGTGCCGTTCGCGTTCCTCGCAGAGCGCATGTTCATTAAGAACGGCATCGCCAACGCCGCGGGCATGGAGATCAACGTCACGCTCTACGCGCTGATGCTGCTCGGCTACGCGGTCGCGAACCTGATACTGATCCCCGGCGGCTTCCGCAAGCATTTCAAGGTCATCGTCCGCGGCCTGGTCGCGATGCTAGCCTTCATGCTGGTGACGCTCGCTCTTGAGGCCGTGATCTCAAGCGTCGACCCCGCCTCCCCGCTCGGGTTCCTCAACGGGATCTCCGGCGCCGATATCCTAAAGCAGCTTCCGGTGCTCGCCGCCGCGCTCGTTATCTATGCGGGCTTTAACTGCATCGCCTACAGGATAGCGTACGGAAGCTACGAGAACGCCGAGATCTGACAGCCGAATGGAACTTCAGCTTGCGATACTGAATACGTCCGACACGCCGATCTATAAGCAGCTCTACGACCAGGTCGCCTTCGAGGTGCTGCGCGGGGAGCTGAGGGGCGGCTACTGCCTGCCGCCGATACGGCAGCTCGCGAGCGCGCTGGGCATCAGCGTCATCTCGATCAAGCGCGCGTGGGAGGAGCTTGAAAGGGACGGCTTCATCACCACGAACATCGGCCGCGGCTGCTTCGTGCGCGATCTGTCGCTTGAAGAAAGGGACGCGCTGCGCCTCTCCCTGGCCCTCTCGCAGCTCGAAAAGAGCGCCGCCGTCTACCGTTCGCTCGGCATGGATTCGGACGACGTCATAAGGCTGGTGCGCGAGCATTACGGCGCATGAGCTCCGGGCTTGAAAAGCGGAGCAAAAAGTAGTATAATCGTTCCGTGCGGATGCGGCCGCTGCCGTGTCCGTGCGGATCTTTTTTCGGAGGCGTGAAATGGAACAGCTGAATGAAACCGGCGCACTAACGCTTGCGCAGATCGAAAGGGAGGCTTCGGCGGTGCTCGAAGAGCTCTTTGAAAACTGCAGTGAGGGGCATTATATGCTCCGCCCGGGCGACATAATCGTCATCGGGTGCAGCACGAGCCGCGTTATGGGCTACCACATGGGCCAGCACTCCACCGAGGACATTGCAAAGACCCTTATGCAGACCATGCTGCCCCGCATCCGTGAGAAGGGCCTCTTCCTCGCCTGCCAGTGCTGCGAGCATTTAAACCGCGCGCTCGTCGTGGAACGCGCCTGCATGGAGAGGTACGACTTTACCGAGGTCTCCGTCGTCCCCGCGCTGCACGCGGGCGGCGCATGGAGCGTTGAGGCGATGAAGCAGTTCGACGACCCCGTGGTGGTGGAGGATATCCGCGCCCGCGCCCGCGCCGGCATCGACGTCGGCGGCGTGTTCATCGGCATGCATATGCGGCCGGTCTGCGTCCCGATCCATAACGAAAACACGAGGATCGGCTGCGCGAACATCACCATGGCGCGTACCAGGCCCAAGCTCATCGGCGGCGAACGTGCCCAGTATAAATAAATGACCGACAGACCCACCCACAGCAAAAACACAGGAGCGAGAAAACCCAAGCTGAGCCAGACTCAGGTGATCTCGCTCGGCTTTTTTATAATCATAACCGTTGGCACGCTGCTGCTGATGCTGCCCTTCGCCTCGAAGAGCGGGACTTCGACGCCGTTTCTCGACTGCGTCTTCACCGCCACGAGCGCGACCTGCGTCACGGGCCTTGTGACCGTGGATACCTTCACGAACTGGTCGCTGTTCGGCCAGCTCGTGATACTGGTCATGATCCAGATCGGCGGCCTCGGCTTTATGACGATCGCGACCTTCTTCGTGCTGCTCATCAACCGCAGGCTCGGCCTTCGCGGGCGCGAGATCCTTTCGGAGAGCATCAGCTCGTTCCAGCTGGGCGGCATACTGCGCCTTGCAAGGAAGATCATCGCGATCACCGCGATCTGCGAGGGCGCCGGCGCGGTGCTGCTGAGCCTGCGCTTCTGCCCCGCCTTCGGTTTTTGGCGCGGCGTCTATTTGGGCGTGTTCCATTCGATCTCCGCTTTCTGCAACGCGGGCTTCGACCTGCTGGGCAGGCTCGGTGCATACGGCTCGTTCGCGCCGTATTACAACGACGTGCTCGTCAACACCGTGCTGATACTGCTGATCGTGATCGGCGGCCTCGGCTTCCTCGTGTGGGACGACGTGCTGCACCACGGCTTTAGGCTGAAAAAATACCGCCTGCACAGCAAGATAGTGCTCACGGCGACGGCGGTGCTGCTCTTCGGCGGAGCGCTTATACTGTTCTTCACCGAAAAGAACTTCGCCTGCGCCGGCATGACGGGCGGCGAAAGGGTGCTGACGGCGCTGTTCGGCTCGACTACGGCGAGGACCGCGGGCTTCAATACGATGGATATCGCCGCGATGAGCGACGGAGGCAAGCTGACGACGATCATACTGATGTTCATCGGCGGTTCGCCGGGCTCCACGGCCGGCGGTATCAAGACCACGACCGTGTTTACGCTTTTGATCTACGCCTTCTCATACATCCGCGGCAAGCGCAGCTTCGGCGTGTTCGGCCGCAGGCTGGAGGAAGGCGCGCTCGACAAAGCGGCCGCGGTGTTCTTCACGAACCTGATGCTTATGCTCGTCGCCTCCGTGCTGATCACGGGTATGGACCGCATCCCCCTGACCGATACGCTGTTTGAGACCACCTCCGCCGTCGCGACCGTCGGCATGTCCACGGGCATCACCAGGGCGCTCTCCCCCGCCTCCCGCGTCGTCATCATCGTGCTGATGTACTGCGGGCGCGTGGGCAGCCTCAGCTTCGCCGGTGCGCTCGCCGCCAAGCGCGAGCCCGCGCGGGTCTCCGACCCCGTTGAAAAGATAATAATCGGATAAACCCCAAGGAGTACCGTTATGAAATCCATTCTCGTTATTGGCGCCGGCAAGTTCGGCCACTACTTCTGCCGCCATCTCGCGGATCTTAACTGCGAGATCATGATCGTCGACGAAAACGAAGACAAGCTCTCCGACATGCTCGGCTACGTCGCCAGCGCCAAGGTCGGAGACTGCACGCGCCGCGACGTGGTCGCGAGCCTCGGCGCGGAGGACTTCGACGACGCGGTCGTCTGCATCCCCGAAAGCTTTCAGAACAGCCTGCAGATAGTCGATCTGCTGGTGGAATGCGGCGCGAAGAAGATCACCGCCGTCGCCTCGACCGAGATACAGGCGAAGTTCCTTGCAAAGAACGGCGCGAACGAAGTGGTCTTCCCCGAGAAGGACCGCGCCGAGCGCCTTGCCGTCTCGATCAGCAACGATGCGGTGTTCGATTACCTCAAGCTCAGCGACGGCTACGCGATCTTCGAGATCGTGCCGCCGAAGAAGTGGGTCGGGCAGACGGTCCTGAGCGCGGATATCCGCCGCAGGCACAACGTCAATATCATCGCGATCAAGACGCCG
>JAEEGL011025461.1_pt1 | contig 17380 bp, 18 predicted proteins | sample 9134231 | NCBI WGS metagenome assembly JAEEGL01 (sample SAMN16246548, study PRJNA631951) | gut metagenome | biome: gut microbiome; feature: rumen; material: fiber-attached | host: Bos | place: Iran: Karaj | collected 2018-10
ACGATGCCTGCTTCGGTGCTTGCATAGGTGTTGTAGAGTCTGCTATCGGGTAGGAGTTCACACAGCCTGAGCATATCGCTATGAGCTATGGGTGCTCCCCCTGTTTCGATAAATTCTATGCAGTCGCGACAGGAACGGAGACGTTCACTGGCAAACTGTATCAACATTCGTATAGCAGATGGAACAAGGAAAGTAGCATAACGCTTGCCATGGTTGTGCATTATATCAAAGAAAGTCTCCATATCCTTCATGCCATCAGGCAGAATGTGGAGAGTTCCTCCAACCATAAGTGTCGGGAACAGTTTTGACCAGCAGCCGAGATGATTCATGGGCCCGGCAATTATAAACTGCAAGTCTTCCTTATAACCATGAGCATGGATGAGGTTCAGCGAATTACGCATCACCGTCAGTTGGGAAATGGTCACAGCCTTGGGCTTTCCAGTAGAGCCTGTGGTGTGGAGGGTGAAATCGCCATCCCACGAATTACCGAGCATGGGGATTGGCAAGGGATAGCAATGGGTCATTGCTCTGTACACTTCGGCATAGGAAAGCCTTGTACTGCCCTCTGTCCCTATACCGTGTGAGTAAGCTACTATCGCCGTCTTATCAGGGGAATGCAGGGCTATATTATGTATGGATTCTATGAACGACATTTGCTGCTAACCATATTTACTATGCTGTCAAGCGACCTGAAATTCTTTGGAGTGACATCATCTGAATCGAGCTTCACATGATACTCCTCAGAGAGTAGCATCATGATAGTGGTGATGTCGAGCGAACTCAGTTCGGCAAATAAAAAATCAGAATCGATATCTACCAATGGCAGGTTCTCTTCCAGTATTTCCCTTATTCTTTCCTTCATGACTTATTTTGTTTATTGGACTTATTTATACAGACGGGGCACAAAATCGACAAGGTATCGACGCCAGTTTTTCCATGTATGTCCTCCATCTGTCTCGTAATATACATAGTGATAGCCTGCTTTGTCAAGTCGTTGGCGATGCATCTGCACCAGTTTCATTACAAAATCAGTTCTGCCACAGGCTATGTAATATAATCGGGGAGGAATCTCAAACTGTTCCTTTAATTTCCCGTCGATGTTCCGATATACCTCAAAGTTCTCCCTACTGCCGAATTTCCTTTCCAGTTTTTCAGTCAACTTCCTTCCGAAAAAAGGAATCCTTTCAGTTGATTCATACAGGTCTCTCACCTGGTCTATCCTCTTGTCAGACAAAGCATTGGTGGTTTGCGGAGAGAACAGTCCTACGTAATCAAATTTATCAGGATTATTAGCCGTTATAAAGAGAGTGTGCAGTCCGCCCAGCGACAATCCTGCAATGGCACGATGAGCCTTGTCGTTAATAGTGCGGTAATGGTTCTCGACGTAAGGCATCACCTCCGCCACGAAACTGTTCTCTATCCTGCCCATCATGGAGCGAGTAGCAGATGCTTCCTCATCGATATTTCCATTAGGCATCACCACTATCATAGGTACGGCATATCTGCCCTGAATCATGCTATCCATTTTATGAACAAGATCTCCGTCTTTAACCCATGAATTCTCATCACCCCCTGAACCATGCAACAGATAGAGCACGGGGTAACGCTGGTTCATATTGTCATACCCTTCAGGCAGATAGACAACCAGCGGACGCTGCTGTCCGCCATTTATGGACGATGGATAATTCACCCTATCTACCCTACCCTCTGCACAGCAAGGGCTGAGCAGCGCTGGGCCGAACAGCAAAGCCAGTAGTAGCGTGCGCTTGCTGAATCGAAATAGCAGTCTGAACATCATCGGCGGTATAATCCATGCCATAAGCACTACGCACCCCATACCGATGATTGTAACCTCAGCCAGCGACTTCAGGGCTGGGTGACGCGCCACAATCAGTGTACCAATGCCTATAAACATTATAAGTGCAGAGAGCAGAATGCTGCTTTTGTATTCTCGCAAAACAGGTTTGCCATCGGTAAATTCCTGCCTGCACCCCTCAGTCATAAATATGGTATAGTCATCACCTTGTCCGAATATGAAGGTGGCAAGGATTATGTTTACGATATTAAACTTCACGCCAAACAGTGACATCAGTCCGAGTATCCATATCCAGCTTATCATCATAGGCAGGAAGGCAATTACGGCGAGTCTCAGGCTGCCAAATGAAGCCCATAAGAACAGGAACACTATCATGGAACACACCACCCCGATATAGTTGAAATTGTCGCTAAGGGTGCCTGCCAGCCCGCCATTCATGCTCTTAACATCAAAACTGCCTGGGAAAGCATCAATAACCTTGCTTACATTCTTGTCTTCCACCATCACACTGCTGACTATGGTGTATCTTCCTTTCTGTTTGTCAATACTTATGTTGTCTGCAAATACCGTTTCCGTCAGCGGTTGAAAATATTCGAACGGTTGTGGCACATAGCTCTTTGCCGTCATATTGTAAAATTCGCTGAAGGCATCGCTGCTAAAACCCTTTTTCTGTGCTATGCACGGCAGTTCATCGTCAAACTGTTTCTTATGCAGCTTAACGAAGTTATGCCATAAACCGAGCCTACGAGCTTGTTCCTTGCGTGAAACGAGGAACTGCGCCGAAGGCAGTTTCTTAGCATTGTTGGCATCAAGAGCCTCATCGATGCTACTGGCTGATGATGTGACATAGACTGTGGTCATGCCATCAGAGCCAGACTGAGCTATTTTGCTGAAATACTCCATATCTGCCTTTTGTTCATCAGTCATGTAGTTTATGTTTGCCATATTGGCATCAAATTCTACATCCTTACTAAACCATGCAAGTACGAGGGTAATGAGGAGAATGAGTCCTCCCCGTAATCTATCCCGAATCGGAAACTTATATCGTAGATTGAAGAATGAAGATTGATAACGGTGAACTGCCAACTCTGCACTATGAACTGCAAGTTGTGGCAACCATATCAAGACAAAGAGTATCGTTCCAATGAGTAAAAGAGAAGCAAACAAGCCAAGGTCACGCAGAGCGGTAGATTGCAGGGGTACCAATGCCAAAAAAGCTCCCACAGTAGTAATGTTGCCGATAATCAGGGGACGGGATATATCTTTAAGAGCTTCACGCATATCCATTCCCTTACGAGTATGAGCCACCAGATGCAGGGGATAGTTTACCGCTATGCCTATTATGACGCTGGCTATACCAATAACGATAATGCTGACAGAAGAATTACTAATTAAAGCTATTCCTCCCATAGCAAACAGCCATCCCCAAACAATGGTAACGGCTATGAGGATAATAGATTTGGCTGAACGGAAATAATACCATAACAACCCCAATATCATTATGGAAGCAAGTGTTATCGCAATTGTGGCATCAGTCTTTATTTGGCGCGCATTGCCCACAGCAATGGCAGGACCGCCTGTGATATGAGCCTCAACATCAGGATGTTTTGACTGAACACGTGTAAGTGCTTTCTCCAGTGTTTCTATCAGTTTGGTATTCTGCTCTGTCTCAGCATTTCCATACGGAGAATCAATGACAACCAACGCCTTCTGCATGTCAGGTGTAAACAGATATCCGTCAGATATTTCAAACCCACGCTGACTGTGCATATCAGCTAATTTTGCCACTACAGGCGTAAACAGGTTGAGAGGGTCGCGACTGATATTAGATGCCATCATTCCTCCAGACGGAAACATCAGCATCTGTTTGTTTAAATCCATCTGTCCATCGATGTATCCTGGTATATTAAGCAGAGAATCCATCACGGCATAATCCCCCTCTGTAAGGAAGTAAGGGATGTTACTATATACAAAAGCCTGAACTTTGCTGATGCTGTTTGCATCAACCTGTGCAGTCATGCGCTGTGCTATCGTGGCGTCAAGCTGCTTCACATTCTCAGCAAAATCATCGATAACGTGGACATTGCTGAATGTAATCACCACCTTATCGGCTCCTGAGATATCCTGATAGATATCCAAAGCTTCTCGCTCTTCAGAGTCCACAGGCAGGAAATCAGAAATATCCTCCTTATACGTCAGTTTGGTTAGGAGTATTATAAGTGCTACCGTGATAAAAGTTAGACTGCTCCATTTTATCACAATATGCGTTCTCAGGAAATCGTATATTTTCAATGCAACGTCTGCCATAGCCATTCTATGAATTTGTTTGTCCACTCTCTGCTCTCTACAGTCCCTTTGACAGAAGAAGCTCCAAAGCCGTGACCTCCTGTCTGATATTGTATATATGTATGTGGCACCCCGTTAGCTGTCAGCGCCGAGTCTAACAGTTCAGAATTCTGGTATTTCACTACGGGGTCATCCTTACAGTTCATCAGAAATACTGGCGGACAGTCTTTCTTGACGTGTAGTTCTAAAGAAAGCGAATCACGCATTATGTCACTATACTTTCGGTATTCGCCGAGCAATGCTCTGCGAGAACGTTTGTGAGCGTACTCTCCACGTAATGTAACAACAGGATAGATGGATGCAACGAAGTCTGGTCTCAGTGACTCCACTACCTTGATACCTTTTCGCGTAAGAAAATCGGTATCATACATTTCAGCAGCAAGCATCACTAAGTGTCCTCCTGCAGAGAACCCCATTGCTCCAACCTTGTTTTTGTCTATGCAAAGCCTGTCAGCATTCTGTCTCAAATAGTGTATTGCCATCTGAATGTCTTGTAACATCTTCGGATACTGTCGTCCAGGCACAATAAGCCTTGAGTGAGTGACAAACTGGAAAATGCCCTGTACTCGGTAATTAAGCAGGCATGCTGTTATGCCATTATTTTGTAACCACTGACACACTTCCACTCCTTCAGCCTCTCTGTCATGCCAACTATAGCTTCCTCCTGGACATACTATGATGCATGGCGCTTTTTTGCTGGATTTCTCTGGGTATATCTCTAATGTGACACTCTTTGCATATACTTCTGTTCCTTCCCACAGTCTTACCTTTTCCTGTGTATACGCAGACATGGAACAAAAGCTTATAGTCAACAGGCATAATAAGAGTCTGCAGACCCTCTCAACATAGTACTTCCTAAACCAAGAAGCTATCTTACGTATCTCGCCATGCTTTCTGTATTCTGTGGGAGCAATTCTCTTGTCTATATCTATTCTTATCTCTCCTTTGCGCAAGTATTTGCCACCCTTAGGCAGAACCCTTCCCGCTCCATTTTCTACTATTGGAAGTATATCGAGTCCTAAGGTGTCAGCTATCTCAAATGCCCCTTTATGAAAACGCTGTATCCTGCAATCAAGTGAGCGTGTCCCTTCAGGATATATCACTATGCTATAGCCACGCTCTACAAGCGAGCGAAGTCGGGGCATCAGTTCATTTACGCCTTTCGTCAATGGATAGTACTCGCCATTTCTTACTGCATAGCCAAAAAAAGGATTATGATAAACCCAGTCTTTAGTTAGTATGGCGAGTTTAGGTGATTGTGCCAACATAGCCATAATGTCGAGCGAAGACTGATGATTACATATCACCATTGCCGGCTTTGAGAAATCCTCGTTCTCAGGATTGTTGACGCTATATTTTACTCCTGGGATGCCATGCCATTCCATAACTAGTTTGCCTATGTAATGGAGAAGTTTGTGAACTTTCCATGTGCGATTGTCTGAATTATGTTCCGTTATAACATAATACAACGATACTGGTAAGAGTCCGAATAACGATACTACCACAAAGAACAACAGAGAATACACTGTTCTGATGCCAGTCAAAATCCATCTGACAACAGCCATCGGCATGGCATACAGCAGGGCAAGGAAGCACAGACAGGTGTTGAGTATCGATATTCTCGTAAAATCGTATGCAGGTCTGAAATGCGATACCCGCTCCTTCTCTGGAGGATAATATACTCTTACAGGCTGACTCACAATCTCCACCCCATGCCATGCTGCAAATACCAACAGTTCTAACTCTGCCTCATATCGTGAAGTAAGAAACCTCAGTCCGTATAATCGATAAAGAGGGTACAGACGATAGCCTGACTGTGTGTCGCGTAGTCGGCGCAGCGTCTGCACGCAAAACCAGAAGTTGCTGAATGAATTAGCAAATTTACTGCCTCCAGAGCGTTGCTGACTTTCAAGATCTTGACGTTCACCCACAATTATGGCATCAGGATTTTTCTTATGTGCCTCTATGATTAATGGTATGTCTTCAGGATAATGCTGACCATCTGCATCAATGGTTATTACATACTTGAACCCCATCTCTGCAGCCTTACTGAAACCAGCCTTAATGGCTGCTCCCTTGCCTCGATTTCGTTCAAGCGTGACAATTTCCACACCATCGTAATTAAGAGTTTTGGCAAAGTCACGATTATCCGTACTGCCATCGTTTACCACGATTACAGCATAACCCGTCATCATACAACGCTGCACTATATCGGCGATAGTGCCGGCATTGTTATAGGTCGGTATTATAATACAGATATCCTTTATATACTGACTTTCCTTTATCATCATTCACAGTGGCACGTATTTCTTTTTTTTCGCAGCTTGTTTCTATCTCTATATTCAAACATTGGCCAGGCTTGACAACAGACAGGAATTTTACATTTCTAACACCCATCATGGTTATAAGCCTTCCGAACTGTTTTTCAGCCAGTTCCTTAATTATCTGCATTAAACAGACACCAGGAACAACTGGGTATTCAGGAAAATGTCCCTTGAATATGGGACTGTCTTCCAATATTATTATGTTGAAATCACCCTCTTCGGCTGATAATATGTCATACAGATAGTGTTCAAGCATTATTTAAACATGCCTTTATCAATTTTTATATTGGTCTTTACGTTTTTAAACTCTATCACAGTGTAGTCGCCTTCTATTTCCTGCATCACCACCTTTTCAATAACCCCTGTCTGTTTATTGTGGTAGAGTGTAATCTTGCTGTAAAGATGCCTCATGTCCTTTGGAACAGGAAATATCGTAGGTCCAATTCTCTTACCACGTCTGCTGGTCTGTTCTAATATGGTCATCATCACCTTGCCAAGGTCTTTGAACATCTTTGCCTCAGGACCTTTGAACTCCTGCACCTTAGTGCTGTTTTTTACAATCTTAGCCCTACCACCATTCATTACGAAGGCAAAAGAATACGGCGAAAAATACTCCCAACGAAGCAGCGAAGGTGCTTGGCAAGCCATATGGCCATGAGCCACCATCTCCTCACCTTTTATCATCTTCATGTGCTTTGTTTGTACAAAGTCTGCAGTGAGGCTTTTAGGGTGAGCTGACAATGTTAACGGGAACGTTAACAATAACGCTAATATTACCTTACGATTAAAATACATCCTGTAATAATTAAGAAAACACCTATCCACTTCCATACATCTACCGTTTCGTGGAAAAAAACTATAGCAGCAATCATTCCGAATACATAACTCACGGACACCATAGGATAAGCAATGCTTAAAGGGAAATGCCTTACTATATACATCCATAGCAAACTTGCTGCACCGAAGCATATACCACATAATGCAAACTGCCAATTTAGTAAAAGAGAATAGAAATAGTTTCTGCTCCAAACGAATGGCTCCATTCTCATCATGGCAAACTTCAGCATCACCTGCGCCATAGCGAGCAAAGCACTTTGAAGTGTGGATAATATGATTAATTCAACCCTCATTTAGTCACTCTTTTAATAATCATGCTACGTGAGTACAATTGTCCAAATTCGTCGTGATGTCCCACCAAGACAGTCTTTGCCCTACCCATGCTGATAAGACGATGTGCATCACGCAATGCCCATTCCATCGACTTTTCACCTTGCACATAGGTTATATTATACCCATGACATTTATTTCGTATAGCGACGGCACTGCCTATAGTGTTATGTGTTGATTGCATAAAGAGTGTAGGACTGAAAGAATGCTCTCCGCCTTCAACTAATCCATCCAGTAATTTTTTACTCGTCTCAAACATGCCGAATGCTGTTGCTGTAATGATGGCATCAGGCTTTTCTATACCTGTATTCTTAAGAACCTTCATCGAAGATAAAGTCGCAGCCTTCATCAGTTTTCCCATTCTGCGTGCAGCCATAGGTGAGATGTATTCCTTCAGTTCATTCAACTGTGATTCATCAGTAATAGTTACATCTGCCATCACTTCACTATCATATCTTTCTATTTTTTCTTTTGTCGCAGAAGGCGAGTCACTGATTATGATAGAACTGTCATTCCCTCCGAAGCCAAATGAGTTGCACATGACATGGTGAAGTTCAGCATGTTCCTCCCCCATTGAGGGAGTAATACCTCCATCTATCTGCCTCTTCCATCCAACGTTGGCAGGAATAAAACCATGCCTCATGGCAAGAATGCAAATCACAGTCTCAATACTTCCCGATGCTGAAGTAGTGTGTCCTGTATAACCTTTGGTACTTGATACTGCAGGCACTCTGTCTCCAAAAACTCTTTGTAGTGCTCTGCTTTCGCTTATGTCATTATTCGGAGTGCCTGTTCCGTGGGCATTGATATAACTGATGTCATCACATTTGATATTTGCCATGGTTAAGGCTCCGGTCATAGCCTGGAAGGCTCCTTCGCCATCATCTGATGAAGCTGTTTGGTGAAAGGCATCGCAACGGTTGGCATAACCTGTGATATAAACATCACCCTTTGCCAATCCTGACTTGACCATCACCACGTATGCAGCTCCCTCGCCGAGATTAAGTCCGGCACGGGTGTCATCAAAGGGACGACAGCGTTCATGGTCTAATATGAGCAAAGAATTAAAACCATTAAGATGGAGCAAAGAGAGAGCTTCTGATCCTCCAGCAATCACTATGTCAGCTTCGTCATTTTTGAGTATTTCTGCTCCAAGAATCAAAGCATTGAGAGCTGAAGAGCAGGCTGTTGAGACGGTGCATGTCTCACTATTGAGCCCGCAGAGGCTTACTATGTCGTCAGTTTCAGAACCTAAAGACCAATTTGCTTGTATGTCAGGGGCTAAGTCCATATTGCCTACGGTTGTTCCTGAAATAAATACTGAGCGCATAGAATTGATATCACTCACCGATAATCCTGCATCGGATATTGCCTGTCGCGTAGCATAGACCCCCAATAGCGTCGTGCGACTTACCACCTGGCTCTCTGGGATGCCCAATTCGGACTTAAGTTCACTGTTCGACATCTTTACCTCGCCAACAGGCAGTTCTTTATGTTCCGATGGCAAATAGCGCATACGTTCCACACCACTGCGTCCTTCACGCAGGTGTGTTATGGTCTCGTTAGCATTTTTGCCTATAGCCGAGATTATTCCTATGCCGTGTATAGCTACTGACATCACACTTTTTTTTACTGTTCTTGGTGTTTCTTTACATATTCTGCGATACACTTTACGCTCTTGAAGATCTCCTTACCTTCGGCGGCATTTTTGAGCCGTATACCGTATTTTTTCTCCAGCATCACGATGATTTCAAGTGCATCGATAGAATCGAGCCCGAGTCCATCATCACCAAACAATGGTGCCTCGTCCTCAATATCTGCAGTTGTCATACCCTCAAGGTTGAGTGCCTTGATAAGATTTTCTTTTAACTCATTAATCAGTTTGTCCATATATCTTTAATTTTTCTTTTTCGTTATCTACCCAACCACTCACCAATGGTATATTACCCCGATGAGTGTCTGAAAGGGTGGCTTGAATTATCTGGCGCATCAGTTTCTCGTTGCGATTACGCAGTACGTAGAATGATGTTTCGGTCTGCCAGCCGTGTCTTATGGCAATCTCACCAGCAGCGATATTTGGCAGAGTGTATATAAACAATGAGGGACTGGGAAAATATTCGTCATCCTTTATAGTTTGCATGAATGCCTTATCAGTAACTGTTGAAGCATTTTGATTGAAGAGTATCACATCAGCGGCTGGAAAGTTGATATCTTCTGATGCTTTCACTGCTGCACGGCTCAGGGCATCCATGCGTCGCCCCGTATTGACTGCATGATTCCGACCAGTATCACATGGAGTAAACATTGGAGTCTTCTCTTTTCGGGTGGGGGTATGTGTTTTCTCAACCATCACAGCTGCATTAACGCCTCCGAAACCTGAAATCATTTTTATAAAGGCGTGCTTGTCTGTTTTTCTTTCATTAGCTGAGATATTCACTTTGCCGCTGACACCTGGTTCAGAGAAGCCTTTTGAGGCAAGTATTATGCCGTCATCAAGAGCACGGGCTGTAAGAATAGTCTCCAGCAAGCCTGCTGCTCCCATGGTATGTCCATAATACCCTTTCAGTGCAGAAAGCGGAACGGCTGACAGTCCTGCTCTCTCTATGGCTACTGATTCCATTTGGTCATTATACATTGTTGCTGTGCCATGAACTCCTATGCATGCTATGTCTTCCTGCTCCGCTTCTGACAACATTTGTGTGAGCACCCTGTATGCTCCATCCCCCTTGGGATGTGGTCCGCTGATATGCCAGGCGTCATTGCATATTGCGCCAGCGGTAACGTGCCAGCTATGGTTGAGGTTATTGCCATCGTTGTCCCTTCCTACTACCATTGTAGCAGCCGCTTCGCCAAGGTTCAGTCCTAAGCGCTCTATGTCGAAAGGTCGGCAGGGTTGGGGTGAGAGTGCTTTCAGAGATTGAAAACCAGAGATAATAAATTTACTCTGTATATCTGCTCCTGTTATTACAGCATATTCATATGTTCCTGCATCAATGAGACGGAGAGCCAATATCTGGGCGGCTATTCCAGAAGCACAGGCATTGGACACTACCACAGGCTCGTTCTCTATTCCCAGTTTCAAGGCTATTTTGCGAGCCGTCTCACCCATAGGCTCGTCAAGTAGTGCTTTGGTGCTGCTGAGAATGAAAATGGTGCGTGAGGGGTCAATCGTGGTATGGCAGAGAGCTTCGTTGGCAGAAGCAAGGCACAATGCTTCAAAATCGGGTTCCACAGAGAACAGACTCGCCTCTATATCAAACGGCACACATCTGGTGCCAGCCGCGTGATGCGCCACACCTGTCATACCGCTTCTTACGGCAAGATAATTTTCTTCTGTCGTATTACCCAGGGGTGATGTTATGTTGGTTGCAAGTATCTTCATCGTTCAACCATCTTTACCTCTGCCTTAGCATATATTTTGTTAGCGACTTTCACCTCAGCTCTTACCAGCAGTATGCCCAGGGCTTCCTCTATTTTTTCGGCTGTAGTAGTTATCGTGGTACCCACACGAGGCAGGTCTGACACGTCGTAGCTGTTTATGGCTCCTATATAACCCGTCTTGAGATTCTTCTTTAGTATGTATCTATTTATATATCCGATGCGAGCTGCACACGTTTGGGCAATGTTCTCCATCATGCCTGCAGCTGACAGAGCACCATTTTCTATGAATATGCCGCCTTCCCTGATTGATGTTTCGGTTATGGTAAACCTGTCGTCAAAATGAATAAGACGGTCAACCAGCAGCATAGGTTCACGCTGAAGCAGTATGTTATGTATGTCTATCTCGCTTAATTCCAAAATTCAAAATAGTTATACCACTGTTCTGGATACATAGTTACGATGCGCTCTAACTCTCTGGCGTAGCTGTCAGCCAGTCCCCTTACCTGCTCTGGGCGTGGTGCCTGCTTGTCATACGTCAGCGGAGTTACGTATATGCAGTAGCTTTTAGCCCCTGTCTTCATTACATTAACTGCCAGGCAGTCAAGACCTCGCATTGTCGCAACTCTGAAAGGACCTGCAGGCAGATGCGCCGTAGCTCCGAGAAAGTCAGTCTCGATACTTTTCTCTGAGCCGAATATTCTGTCGCCTGGCATACTTACTATCTCGCCATTGGCAAGGGCTGAGTTTATTTCATACAAATGACTCATATCTGCATCGATGCCTATCATGTTTATATTGGTATTGGCAAACATCTTATTACGATTCTTCATTACCGATGCCTTTTCTCCCCCGAATACCAATGCGTTAAAGCGCTTCTTTTCTGCAACGAGCGAGTATCCTGCTATTTCGTAGTTGCCTACATGAGCACTTAACTGCACAAAACCATCCTCTCTTGAAGCAAGGGCAAGGAAATGTTCATTACCCACTATCTCTATATTGAAATGCTTTCCAGCATACATTGCAAACTTATCTATTACAACTTGTGCAAAGAGATAGAAGTTACGATAGGTAGCCAACGCTGCCCTGACTTTAGAATAATGCCACCTTTTACGGAAATAACGATAGATTATTTTTTGAGCAGGATTCACCAACAGGCAGACGGGAACTACGCATACTGCCACGAAAGCATACCATAAGCGCACGTCACTGTAGCGTAACATGCGTATGAGCCACTTGTGCATCCATCCATTGCCGTATGTAGTGCCTGCCCAGTTTCGTTCCATTGCAACTTTTATACCTCCATGTGTGGTTACAACTTGCTCTCAATATAGTCATAAAACTCGCCGAGAGTAGTTATCTGCTTGAATTCCTCAGCCTTAATTTTGTAACCGAAGGTCTTTGCTACGAATGCTACAATATCTACGTAATCAAGGCTGTCAATGCCCATTTCCTCACGCAAATTCGCCTCAGGTGTAACCTTATCGCTGTCTATCTCAAGTTCCTCTGTCAGAAACTCATTTATCTTGTCTGTAATCTCTTGTCTTGTCATTTCTTTATTTTATTTTCTCACTACAATAATACTGTGCCCCTGCCCCAGTCCGTCATATATATGTTCAATCTTTAGTCCTGCCTTGTGTATAAAGAGTTCCAGATCTTCGCTATGATACATCTTACTGTTGCCATTGGCTATGGCTGTAAAATACAGGCTCGTCATAGTGAGGCAGAAGGCTGCAGGTTCAAACCGCTGACGGTCCCACAGCGTCTCCATGATAAATAGGCGGGTATTTTCGCCCATAACCATCCTTGCTCTGCTGAGGATGCTTATAATTTCATCCTCGCTGAAACAGTCAAGGAACTGACTCATCCATATAGCATCGGGACAGCCTGCTTTGAAAACGGGAAATGCCGTTCGGGAATCAAGCAGATTAAGTCCGATGCCGTTTATGCGCTCTGCTCCAGGCTTGCCCTCAATGTTCCTTTTCATCAGTTCTATCTGTTGAGGCAGGTCGAGTATCGTAACATGCACATCCTTGTCATATTTCACACACTGCAATGCCCACTTGCCCGTATTGCCACCCACATCGTAGAGGGTTTTCACCTCATACTTCTTAAATACTATCTCCAGAGCCTCAGGAAATGATGAGTCACTGTAGAAATGGTCAAATCCGAACCAACTCTCCTGTACCCTCTCTGGTAATGATGAAAGTCCCTCATACACCGTAGGCCATTCACCGAAGTGACGCAATCCTACAGGTTTGCCTTCACGAAGTGACTCCTCAAGATGAAACCACCCCACGTAATTTACATCGTGGTTGAAGTCCATGTTTACTCTGGTAGCCTCATCAGTAAGCAGAAACCATCCAGTTTTCGATAAAGTGTAACGTTCACTATCAGCGTCTATCAGTACTGTGCCAATGGTGAGACCTGCTTCAAGCAGACATTTCACAGCATAACGGCTGAGTCTTTGACTATCTTGTAACGCATTATAGACATCTTCCTCCGTCATGCCTTCCCTGCTATTTCGTAGCAGGTCAAGTATGCCGAACTTCATTATGAGGCGCGATGCCTGAAACACTACCGCCCCCCACGCTATGAACTCCGCCTGCCTTTGAGCCTCCCTCGCCGACAGTTGTTCTTCTGTGTACCTTTTTTTTAATTCTGGAAAAAGATTCATCTTGCTTTATATTGAAATTGCAAAGATACATTTTTTTTCTCGCTCTACCAAAAAGACAATAAAAAGTTTGTATTACTACAAACTTTTTATTATATATTTACATTTTGTCTATTGTAGATTAAGTAATTTCTTAATAGTTTTCCCTACTGTTTTACCAGTATCTTTCATAGGATCTCTTAATGCGATTTTATCCTTTGCATCTCCATCGCTACTCTTAAAGTCAAACATTTCAATCTGTTTGTTTGTTTTTCTGTTCTTTAGTATTATCAAGGCTTTTATGTTGCCATCTTTATATACCTCTTTTATTTTTACCAGTATTTCATATTCCACATCATTTTTATCAACACAAACTGTTAACGATGTCAGTTCGTCATTAAACCATTCACAAAAATATTCCAACGACTCTTTTTCCCAATTAGCCGTACGACGGCATATTCTTAAATACGTTTTAAAATCATCCCCTTTTATGATAGGCGAAGACAACTCTTTACCTGTTTCATCCTTTTTAACTTTCTTTGGGTTGTAAATGGCTTCAGAATAGTCCATCAACACCTTTAGGGTATCCTGATTTCTTAAAACTGAAATACTGTCGTTTATTACCACAATCTTTCCAGCATTGCATGTTGTGTACAAACACATTAAAACGAAAATAAAAATTGCTTTCTTCATATTTCTTTAGTTTATAGATTTTATCTCCTTAACACAAGAGCGGAGTTGGTTCCCCCAAAACCGAAAGAGTTACTCAAAACGATATCTACGGGAACTTCTAAGGTAGAGGTAGCTATGCGCATCTTAGCCGACTCTTCATCAGGATTTTTAAGGTTAATGTTAGGAGCAATGAATCCTCCTTGCATCATGATAATGCTATAGACAGCCTCGCTGGCACCCGCCATCCAGCATTCATGACCAGTCATGGATTTGGTACTGCTTATCCATGCTTTATGTCCACAAAAAAGTTGGTTGAGTGCTTGAGCTTCCACTAAATCACCTTGTGGTGTACCCGTGGCATGAGCATTTACATAGTCTATTTGGTCTGCCGTTATATGGGCATCGTCTAACGCACGTTGCATAGCGAGTAAAGAACCCTCACAACTTGGAGTGCTTAATTTTCCACCTCCATTGCTTGAAAAACCATAACCTGCTACTTCGGCAAGTATGGTAGCGCCACGCTTCGTTGCATGGGCATAACTTTCAAGCACGAGGGCTGCTGCACCTCCGCTGGGCACAAGTCCCTGACGGTCACGGTCAAACGGACATGATGCCTTATGGGGGTCTTCTATCTGGTGCGAGAACACGCCGAGAGCATCAAAACTGGACATAGCATACATATTGACTTCTTGCGCTCCACCGCAGAGTATTACATCCTGCAACCCCTGACGAATAAGTGTGGCAGCAATGCCGATAGCATGACTACCACTGGCACATGCCGAACTGACTGTAAGGTTGATACCTTTTACCTGGAAGATATTACTGAGATTCATGGATACCGTAGAGGTCATTGATTGGAAGATGTTGCCAGCCCCCATAAACTCTGAGTCACAGTGAGTTTTCATCACTTCATGCGCCTCAACCATAGCTTTGGCAGAGGTGTCATTACCAAAGATAATTCCATCAGGCGAACTCAATCCTGCCATAGCCAAGGCCTCACGTGAAGCCATATATGCATACTCTGCCTGTTCAGACATACCAGCACGCATTCGACGATCTATAAGTCCCTTCAACTGTGGACGCTCGACAATGCCTGTGAGGGGGGAATGATAACCGTAGTCCAAACGTGACATGTCAATGCCAATACCTGATTTCCCAGTCTTGAGCGACTGAGTAACCTCGTTAATATTAGTGCCAAGGCATGACCATATACCAATGCCAGTAACCACAACTTTCATGCCTGCAAAGATACTAAAAAAATACGATATGACAATACCAACACTCATTTAATTTGACTATAGTCTTATTCTTCTTCACATTTTCTTGCTTGGTATGTCAGACTGTCTGCATCGATATAAAGCATAAGGATAGTGTCATACTGACCTTTCAAGGTAAAGAAGTCAAGTATTTTTCTTGAAGATTCAAAATCTTTTCATTACCTTTGCAGGGAAGATAAATCTCATTTTGGCGAATTTGGTATGATGAGCTGCCAAAAATATAAGATAAAGCTATGTGTGCTGTTTTTCCTGATAGTGCAATTAGCATTGCTGTACTCATGCAGAACGGCTTCGTCAGCAGAGAAGGTGCAGTCTTACAACCTGAACCGCCAAGAGCCTACTTACGGAAAAGTGGCTGAAATTGTAGAGCGAGGCACTATACTCATAGGTACTACTGGAGATTATCGTCCGCTATCCTTCTGTGAGGCTGACAGTACATATTGGGGCTTTGACATTGATGTTGCAAGGGAGATAGCGAAAAGGCTGGGTGTTAATGTGGAGTTCAAAAACACCTCGTGGCCTACGCTGACAGCAGATGTATTGGCTGAACCGCAGAAGTTTGACCTCGCCATCGGTGGCATTACAATTACTGACACCCGATGTCAAACGATGCTCATGAGCGATGGCTATCTCGCCAACGGCAAAACCATCCTTTGCCGCACATCGGATGCTGACCGCTACAAGTCGTTGGCAGCCATTGACAAGACTGAAGTCCGTGTGATGGTAAATCCAGGTGGACTGAATGAAAAGTTTGCTAATGAGAACCTGACTCATGCCACCATCATCGTTCACCCTAAGAACGAGGAAATACCAACGCTGGTGGCTGAGGGGAAAGCCGACGTGATGATAACGGAGATTACAGAGGCTCCGTATTATGTGCAGACAGATGCACGACTCGCAGCCCCGCTATTGAATGCCCCATTTAATCATGGTGAGATAGGTGTGCTGATGCGTAAGGGACAGGATGACCTGCTACAGATGATAAACAGTTTTATCCGTCAGATGAAGACTGACGGCTATCTTAGAAAACTGCATAAACAGTACGGATTATTGTATTAGTAAATATATGAACAAACGGGATTTCTAACTGCTGACAGAACTTTATGAAGTAGTCGGCATTGTGGAATCCCTCGATATACTCTCGGGCATTTACCTCTGTATCGTATCTTTCGGTTGCGTAGGAGTAGTCCATCAGGTATCTCTCTTAGATAACTACTGCTGTGCCACTGGTAGCAACCATTAGCATAGAATTCCCTTTGCCAATAGTTTCGTAGTCTATATCTATGCCAACGATAGCATTGGCTCCCAGTTCCTGGGCTCGTTCCATCATTTCCTCCATGGAGGTGTCTTTTGCCTCACGAAGCACTTTCTCGTAACTGCCTGAGCGACCTCCGATAACGTCGCGTATTCCTGCAAAGAAATCCTTGACGAAGTTGGCACCAATAATTGTTTCACCTGTCACTACACCCTTATATTCGCGGATAGTGTGACCTTCAATCTGTGGGGTTGTTGATAGTATCATAGCAGTTCTCTTTTTAAGTTTCTATGTATTAGACGTTTTGAAACAGCAAAAAGTTGCAATAATATGACCAAATTCGCTTTAATTGGATCATTTGTTATATTTAATAGTTAAAATACCTAATTAGAACGCGACATGTTGAAGTAAAATAATTATATTTGCAACAATAAAACTATATATTTATGCTGCATATCTACAAAATATCGGAATACGATCATATAGCTCCAG
>JAEEGL012883559.1_pt1 | contig 17380 bp, 12 predicted proteins | sample 9134231 | NCBI WGS metagenome assembly JAEEGL01 (sample SAMN16246548, study PRJNA631951) | gut metagenome | biome: gut microbiome; feature: rumen; material: fiber-attached | host: Bos | place: Iran: Karaj | collected 2018-10
CTTCTCTCATTTTGTCCTCCGTTCCGAAGCGTTCATATGCGAATTACAGTCGGTCTGCGACCTAAGGATTAAGTGATTCGCATCTTGCGATACGCTTTGATCTGAATCTTTTTAACTACTATGCCATCTAAAACGACAGCGTTAGTATTGTATCACAGCATAATGCACTATGCAAGTGTTTTCTCGCCTTTACAGCCACTTGGTCTTTTTAACGACATTGACGAATTCACGATTGTCCTTGGTCTTTGAAAACATATCTATGATATGGTCCACGGCTTCTTCCATCTTAAGTCCGTTAAGGGCCTTACGTATGATGTTTATAGCCTCAAGTTCATCGGGATCAAGAAGCAGATCTTCTCTTCTCGTACCTGATTTTGATATGTCTATCGCAGGGAAAACTCTCTTTTCCTGGAGCTTGCGATCAAGGATGAGTTCCATGTTACCGGTTCCCTTGAATTCCTCGTAAACAACATCGTCCATCTTGGAGCCAGTTTCAACAAGCGCTGTTGCAAGGATCGTGAGCGATCCGCCCTCTCTCATGTTACGGGCTGCACCGAAGAAACGTTTCGGCATATGGAGTGCTGCAGGATCAAGTCCGCCGGATAATGTTCTTCCGGAAGGAGCAACCGTGAGGTTATATGCTCTTGTCAGTCTGGTGATACTGTCTATGAGGATCATGACATCCATCCTGTGCTCAACAAGACGGCGTCCTCTTTCGATGACCATCTCCGATACTCTCTTATGATGCTCGGGAAGTTCATCGAATGTCGAATAGATGACTTCAACATTAGGTCCTTCGATTGCTTCCTTGATATCCGTAACTTCCTCAGGACGCTCATCTATAAGCAGGATGATCAGATGTGTGTTTGGATTGTTCATCTTAACTGACTTTGCAACATCCTTAAGGAGTGTCGTCTTACCGGCCTTCGGAGGAGATACTATCATTCCTCTCTGTCCTTTACCTACTGGTGAGATAAGATCCAGTATCCTCATCGCAACCGATCCGCCGGGACGCTCGAGCTTTATCCTCTCGTTGGGGAATATAGGCGTCATGTCTTCGAAATTAAATCTCTTTGATGTTTCATCGGGAGTAAATCCGTTTATCGTCCTTACATAAAGGAGTGCCGCGAACTTCTCTGTCTGTGTTCTTACTCTGGTGTTACCTATAAGGTAATCGCCTGTCTTAAGACCGAACTTTCTGATCTGTGAAGGTGAAACATATACATCGTTGTCACCCGGAAGGAAGTTCTCGCACCTGATAAATCCGTATCCGTCGGGCATTACCTCAAGTATGCCGCTTGCCACAACACCGGAATCAAGTTCCACCGGATAGTTTGAAGCATCGTAAACTTCGTTCCTTGAAGCCTGAGCGTCGGAATCTCTCGGAGCCGGAGCTTCCTTTGGATTGCTTTCTGCCCCTTCCTTTTTGGGAGCGGCATCGTCGCCCTTGGCCTTGCGGGGTGCATTCTCCTCTCCTTTGGCAGCGCGGGGTGCAGGAGCGGCTGCGGGCTTGATGATCGACTTCGGTGCAACATCCTTGCCCTTTGCAAGATCGAGCTCATCTTCTTTAAGCATCAGTTCGATGACCTCATCCTTTTTCATGGATGACGTGCCCTTAAGTCCCCTGGCCTTTGCTATAGCCTTAAGATCGGCTAATGCCAATGACTCGTATTTTTCTTTCATACTCATAAAAAGTATCCCTCCGAAATAATTACAGATAAATTATTGTCTTAGTTCAATGTACTGTTCAGTGTACTATTTAATGTACTGTTCAATGTACTAATCATTTTCATTACTAAACGGGGAAATATCATCCATTGATTATCGGATGATAAGTTTCTGTTGATCTGAAATAGATTAACTGCTAGTCGTTATTATACAATATTTCGCGTTTTATGCAAATTGTTTTTGCAAAACTCCTTATTTACAATAGCGTTTCTATTATACAAACTTAAAAAGGGAGTACCCGCAAAGGTACTCCCGAAAAATCTTTAAAACATATCAGTCTTCAAGTGAACTTGTCACATGAACTTCGATCTTCTTTTCATAGCAGCTGAATGTCTCTTCAACGAACTTATCCTCGGGCTTTCTGGTAATGAGCGAGAATACCGGAACGATCACAAGACCTGCAAGCATTGTGAACGCACCTGCGTTGATGGGTGACTGGAGCAGCTTGGGCAGTGTGCTTCTAAAGAGCATGTTGTAGATCATGAAGCCTGCACCGAAAATGAAGCTTGCCATGCATCCCCACTTGGTAGTTCTCTTCCAGTAAAGACCGTAGAGGAAAGGAGCGAGGAATGCACCGGCCATTGCTCCCCATGAAACACCCATGAGCTGAGCTATGAAGGTTACGCTTGACTTGTACTGTACTATTGCAAGCACAACAGAGATCGCGATGAATATCACGATGAGGATCCTTATGGTAAGAACCTGCTTCTTATCATCCATCTTCTTTACTACGCTGCCCTTTATAACGTCGATCGTAAGTGTCGAAGCACTGGTCATAACGAGTGATGAAAGTGTTGACATTGAAGCCGAAAGAACAAGGATCACAACCAGTCCGATAAGGAAAGGTGAAAGGTTTGAAAGCATTGCGGGGATTATTGAATCGTATCCGCCTTCTTCAATGTTTATAACATCAGAGAAAAGTCTTCCGAATCCGCCAAGGAAGTAGCATCCGCCTGCAACTACTATTGCAAAGAGTGTTGAGATGATCGTTCCCTTTGTGATCGACTTTTCCGACTTTATAGCGTAGAACTTCTGAACCATCTGAGGAAGTCCCCAAGTACCGAGTGAAGTAAGTATTACAACTCCCACAAGGTTTACCGGGTCAGGTCCGAAGAATGAAGCAAAAACACCGGGTGTTGAGCTTACCGTCTCATCGCTTATCCTTGCAAGTCCGTCAAGGGAAGCAAGGAAGCCTCCGTTAACTCTTAATACTGCTACAACAACAGCGGCTATACCAAAGAGCATTATTATACCCTGGATAAAGTCGTTTATCGCAGTTGCCATGTATCCGCCTGCTATAACGTAGACTCCCGTAAGGATGGCCATAACGAATATACAAACCGTATAGTCGATCGAAAAAGCCATGCCGAAAAGTCTTGAAAGTCCGTTATACAAAGAAGCCGTATAAGGGATCATGAAAATGAACACGATAAATGAAGCGGCTATCTTTAAAGGCTCCGACTGGAATCTCTTTCCGAAAAACTCAGGCATTGTTGCCGAATTAAGGTGCTGGGTCATGACTCTCGTTCTTCGTCCGAGAACTCTCCATGCGAGCATCGATCCCAAAAAGGCATTTCCCAGTCCGATCCATGTGGATGCTATACCGTATTTCCAGCCGAACTGGCCTGCATAACCCACAAAGATAACGGCACTGAAATAACTTGTTCCGTATGCAAAGGCGCTGAGCCAGGGACCTACGGATCTGCCTCCGAGCACGAAGCCGTCAACATCGGTCGCATGTGAATGACAATAGAAGCCTACTCCTATCATCACTGCGAAAAAAATAACCAGCATTAAAATCTTTACTATCATCTGTTTCTCCTTGCCGCCCGTATGCCGGGCTGTTTATTATCCCCTTTTATCCCTGGTTCTGGGCTTCAACGAGACGTTCTGCACAGTACTTCTGACGAAGACGCGGCTTCTCGATCTTACCCGTGGGATTGCGGGGGATCTCATCAAATACGACCTTGTGAGGTCTCTTGTATCTGGGAAGATTTAACGCGTATTCGTTTACTTCCTCTTCAGTAAGGCTCATGCCCTCCTTAAGTTCGATGACTGCCAGTGTCGTTTCACCGAGACGCTTGTCAGGGATACCGATGACTGCAACATCGTGGATAGCATCGAGTCCTGCACGCAGGAAGTCTTCTATCTGTACCGGATAGATGTTCTCTCCTCCGGAAATGATAACGTCTTTCTTTCTGTCTACGAGGAAGATGAAACCGTCCTCATCGCACATGGCCATGTCTCCGGTATAGAGCCATCCCTGATCGTCAAGGACTTCCTTTGTGGCCTTTTCGTCATTGTAGTAGCAGGTCATGACTCCGGGGCCCTTTACGGCAAGCTCGCCGACATCGCCCTGTTTGACGGGATTTCTCTGCTCATCAACGATCTTGCATTCCCATCCGAATCCGGGCTTTCCTATCGCACCGACCTTGTCGATGTTCTCAACACCAAGGTGTACGCAGCCGGGTCCTATCGATTCTGAAAGGCCGTAGTTCGTATCGTACTGGTGATTCGGGAAATATTCCTTCCAGTGCTTTATAAGTGACTTTGGAACAGGCTGTGCTCCTATATGCATGAGTCTCCACTGATCGAGACAGTAATCTTCTTTCTTAAGTTCACCTGAATCAAGAGCTTCAAGTATATCCTGTGCCCAGGGCACAAGAAGCCATACTATCGTGCACTTTTCCTTTGAAACCGCTTCAAGGATGGTCTTCGGCTTTGTTCCCTTAAGAAGGACTGCCTTGGAACCTGAAATAAGCGAACCGAACCAGTGCATCTTGGCTCCCGTATGGTAAAGAGGCGGGATGCAGAGGAATATATCATCCTTGTTCTGAGAGTGATGGTTCTGCTCAACTCTTGCAGAATGGATAAGAGACTCGTGATTGTGAAGGATAGCCTTGGGGAATCCCGTTGTTCCCGAGCTGAAGTAGATCGCCGCATCATCCTTCTGATCTATCCTTATATGAGGAGAAACTGACGGGCAGTTAGCCGTCAGCTCGTTATAACTCTCGGCATATGCGGGACAATTCTCACCGACATAAAAGAGCATTCTGTTGGGAGCGATGCTGTCAACTATAGTCTGAACCCTGTCTACAAACGAAGGGCCGAATACGAGTACATCTGCCTCAGCGAGGTTAACACAGTACTCAATCTCGTCTGCTGCATATCTGAAATTAAGAGGCACTGCAAGAGCACCTGTCTTTAATATTCCGAAATAAATGGGCAGCCATTCGATGCAGTTCATCAAAAGAATGGCAACCTTGTTCCCCTTTTTGATACCTCTTTTTATAAGGAGGTTCGCGAATCTGTTGGCTTTTTCATCAAAAACCTGCCAGGTTATTTCTCTGCGGTAAGAGTGCATCGGATTGGGCTCGACAAGATCTGCCTCCATCCATGAAATTCTCTTTACCTCTTTTTCTTCCGGGTTGATCTCAACCAGGGCAACTTCGTCCGAATAACTTCGGGCATTCTGTTCAAGTACATCAACGATCGTCATTTCAGTGTTCCTTTTCCCTTAAAAATACTACTGCGGCATGTATCGATCCATGCCCTGCGCCTGCACTTACGTGCTTAAACGCGCCAACGCTTTAACGCTTTTACCCAATAAAGTATATAACACGCATTTTATCGTGTCAAGAATAATTAAAGACTCATTCGCAAATCTCAAAATGCGGCTTAAAGTCCCATCATATCCTTGACTTTTTCGATCTTTTCTTCGGCACTCTTTCCTATGGATCTGCCTACCGAGGTGATCTTGTCCATGTAATTATCAAGATGTTCCCTGATGGAGATATTTGACCTGAATGCATTGAAGAACCTGTTTTTGAAATTGTGTTCTTCGTTGTAGCGTCTGATCGTGTCCTTGAATTCCTGATACAGGACGATGACGGCATTGTCACGTGCGTATTCCCTTATTCTCGCGGCTATATTGAGCGAATAGCCGATATCGACAATAAGTATGCCGAAATAGATACCAAGGAAGAATATGAAGCCCACGTTATCGTAAAGCCATCTGACCATCCTGATAACATAAGGCTGCATGAAGAAATAATAAAGAGCCGCTATAGCGGTCCATATTGCTGAAAACTGTGGGCATATTATACCCTTTATATTGCCCTTCATCCCGGAATAATCCCAGAGTTTTAAGTTGAGCTTTTTTATAAAAATGATACCTGCGATGTACTCGATGAGCGTCATGAAAACACCCATGAGAATGATCGCTGCAAGGATCCCGCCCCAGCTAAGTTGGTGTCCCTGCCATATGGAAAGCTCCGGGATAAGGGACATAAGGAACAGTACCAGAAGGCCGAAGCCGTATATTGGAAGACAGGGTCCTATCAGAAACCCCGGATTTATCCATTTTCTTTCGGGATTGGCCGTTGATATGAACCTTCGAAAAAACAGCTCAAGCACCCAGCCCAAGCTGCTTCCGAATCCGAAAACAAATATCAATATCATAAATACGCTCTCAAGCGTACCTACACCCGTCATTACCGGCATATCCTACTCCTGACCGTCCCAGCAGTATGTGCAGAGTTTTTCCTTTGGAAGGCCCACAGCCTCGATCATATCATCCAGTCTGTTAAATGCAAGAGTCGTAAAGTTGAGCTTATCGCAGATATGACTCACCATCTCCTTATATTCAGGTGAATCGGGATTTGAATAAACATCGAGGTTCACATTGGCGACATCGCCTTCCATTTCCTTTATCACACGGCGCGTTATAAGCTCCATCTCTGATGTGGAGCGCGAGAAATTAAGGTATTTACAGCCGAAAAGAAGCGGCGGACATGCGGGACGCACGTGCACTTCCTTTGCTCCGCTCTCATAGAGAAACTCCGTTGTCTCACGAAGCTGCGTACCTCTGACTATGGAATCGTCTATAAGGAGCAGGCTCTTGTCCTTGATAAGATCCTGGACAGGTATGAGCTTCATTTTTGCGATGAGGTCACGCTGCGACTGTATAGTCGGCATGAACGACCTGGGCCAGGTAGGTGTGTACTTTATAAAAGGTCTGGTAAAAGGTATGCCTGACTCGTTGGAATAACCAATGGCATGGGCAAGTCCCGAATCCGGAACTCCCGATACGCTGTCAGGTTTTACGTTATCTCTCTTTGCCATCAGGGCACCGCAGTTATTACGCATCTTTTCAACACTGATGCCTTCATACGAGCTGCTGGGATAACCGTAGTAAACCCAGAGGAACGTACATATCTTCATATCCTTGCCGGGATCGGAAAGGGTACGGACTTCTTCGGGTGTGACTATGGCGATCTCACCGGGTCCCAGTTCGCGATATTCCTTGTATCCGAGATTAAGATAAGCAAAGGATTCAAAGGATACACAGTATCCGTCAGCTTTTTTACCTATCGAAACAGGTGTCCTTCCGAACTTATCCCTCGCAACATATATACCGATCGGAGTCAGTATCTCTATGGTCATGGAGCCGTCTATGACCTGCTGGGCATACTGTATACCCTCGATCAGATTACCTCTCTGGTTTATGAGCGAGGCAACCAGCTCCGTTGCATTTATGTCTCCGCCGGACATTTCAAGGAAATGAGAATGACCTGTATTGAATATCTGCTGAACGAGCGCATCGACATTGTTGATCTTGCCCACGGTGGTTATCGCATATGTTCCGTGATGGGATCTTACAAGCAGAGGCTGGGGCTCATAGTCTGAGATGCAGCCGATGCCGACACCGCCCTTCATGTCATTTACATCCTTGTCGAACTTTGTCCTGAAGGGTGCGTTTTCTATATTGTGAATGGCTCTTTCGAATCCGGTTTCGGGATTAAAGACCGCCATTCCGGCTCTCCTGGTTCCGAGATGTGAATGGTAGTCCGTTCCGAAGAACAGATCGAAAACACAGTCTTTTTTAGATGCAACACCAAAAAATCCGCCCATTATCTACTCCTTTAATCTGCCTAAAAATTCATTCAGTCTGCCGTGTTCGGATGAGAAGAGTTCATCGGGTGTACCCTCTACTTCGATGACTCCGTTTTCCATGAAGATGATCCTGTCGGACACTTCACGCGCAAACTGCATCTCATGTGTAACGATTATCATCGTCATCTTCTGCGCTGCAAGACGCCTTATAACTCTTAATACTTCTCCCGTAAGCTCAGGGTCGAGTGCCGATGTCGGTTCATCAAAGAACAGTACCTCGGGGGACTTTGCAAGAGCTCTTGCTATCGACACTCTTTGCTGCTGTCCGCCTGAAAGCTCGCAGGGATAAGCCTTTTCTTTATCGGAAAGCCCAAGGTCTGCAAGGAGCTGCCTTGCCTTTTCGACGGCTTCTTTTTCAGATACATGCTCCGTGTGGATCGGAGCTTCGATTATATTCTTTAAAACCGAATAATGCGGAAAGAGATTGAAGTTCTGGAACACAAGACCAAAGTAGTTCCTTATCTTCTTAAGCTCCCTTTTAGGGGCATATTTGATCCTGCCATCAACAGTCGTGGCTGCATAGGTATCAAGGTACTTCAGCGAACCCCCGTCCATCTTTTCAAGCAGAGTCGCACAGCGAAGGAGCGTGGACTTGCCCGATCCCGAAGGTCCGATGATGGAAATGACCTCGCCGCGACGGACGCTAAGGGATATATCCTTTAAGACTTCATTATCTTCAAAGGATTTCCTCAGATTTTTAATTTCAAGCAGAACATCATTTCCCATACGCGCACTACCTGTAGTAAGACAGTTTCTTTTCGAACCTGTCCATGATAAAGGCTACTATCGCATTAAATACGAAATAGAATAATCCGGCCACCATAAGAGGCATTATCGAAGCGTCCTTGGCCGCGATCTGCTTGGCCATGGTGAACATCTCAACCTCTGCAAGTACAAAGGCAAGTGACGTATCCTTAACGAGGGTTATTGTCTCGTTCGTCACTGAGGGGAGTATTCTCTTTATCACCTGTGGAAAGATTATCTTAAAGAAAGTCTGGAACTTATTGAATCCCAGCACTTCGGCAGCTTCGTACTGCCCCCTGGGCATTGACTCGATACCGCCTCTGTAGATCTCGGCAAAATATGCCGCATAATTGATCGAAAAAGCAATGATAATGGCAGGGAAACGGAAACCGTTTATCGTCCTGCCGAAAACATAATAAGGTGCAAAATACACCACAATAAGCTGAAGCATGAGGGGTGTTCCCCTCATAATAGAGATATAGAACGTAATGAGATATCTGATGATCTTAAACTTCGACATGCGTCCGAAGGCTACGATAAGACCAAGCGGAAGGGAAAACAATAGCGTCAGTGAAAAGATTTCCACTGACACTATCAATCCTTCTGATAATTGTTTCAGCATTACGCCTAAACTCATCTTATTTTCCTATGCAGATAGAATCTGTAAGACCGTACTTCTCGGCGATCTTCTTAACTGTTCCGTCATCTGCCATCTCAAGCAGAACTGCTTCAACCTCATTCTTTAATGCATCATTTCCCTTAAGGAAACCAACGCCGTACTGCTCTGTTGCAAGTGCCTCATCGAGCATTACATATTCGTCACCGCGCTGTGCGATCTGGTAATCGGCAACACCCTTGTCGATGGCTACTGCCTCGATAGCGCCTGCTTCAAGATCCATGAATGCGGTGTTGTAATCAGCGTACTGAACGAGTTCACCGAAAGTAGCTGCAAGATCTGCCTTGTCTCCCTCAAGAGCTGCAAGTGCTGATGAATCCTTCTGAACTCCTACGCTCCTGCCTTCCATGTCAGCTTCACTCTTGATGCCGGAAGCGGTCTTGACTACGAATACCTGTGAGTTGTCAACATAGGGAACTGACCATGTGTAAGAATCTTCTCTGCCCTGGATAGTGAATCCGTTCCAGATACAGTCGATCGAACCTGATGAAAGTTCCATATCCTTTGAATCCCAGTCGATAGGCTGCTTAACGAGTGTCCAGCCCTTTCTGTTACAAACCTCCTGTGCAAGATCAAGGTCGAATCCGACATATTCGCCGTTATCATCCTTGTATCCGTAAGGAGGGAATTCAGCATCAAATCCTACTGTGAATGTCCTGCCTTCTGATGATGAAGCATTATCTGCGGGTGCAGCTGCCTCCTTCTTTGCACATCCGGCAAGCATTGAAACTGCCATAACGCCGATGAGCATGATCGATAAAAATTTTTTCATAAAATCCTCCGTTATGCTATTGCATTACTACATTAAAGTATCTGTGCACATAACCCTGTTTTCAGTCATTGCACACAAGATATGCTACCAAAATAGGCGTTAATCGTCAATATAAATCACTTATAGTCCTTTTCGTACTCGGAAACGATATCAAGGATCTCCTTTGCATACTTCGGATACTTGTCAACGAGATCCTTTATCTCATCCTGAGCCTTGGCTGCAATCACCTGCTTGTTATAATCCATCCGGCGGCGCAGTGACTGACGCTGGATGATGAGCTTGTGTCTTATCTCTATCATTTCTTTTTTATCGAGGATAGCCTCCGTCTGGTGCAGCCAGATCGAAGGATCCTTGATGCGGTATTTACGAAGTTCAAAGATCATGTCCTTTTCGCACTTGTCCAGATCCGTTACCGCCTCTTCGTAGCTTTCGCGTTCCTTGCGCTCTTCAAGGAAAAGTTCGTAATCCTTGCCCAGTTCCTTGGCTGATGATGCTCCGTATTTGACATACAGATAATCAAGGAGATTCGTGTTATTAACATACCTTATCTTAACGGTGTTCTGAAGCCTTATGAGCTTTGAAATGCCGTTCTTTACCTGACGAAGTTCCTTTGAGGAATCGTTGTGGCGGATAAAGATCATCGTTATTCCCACGGCTCCTGCAAGTGCGGCAGCCAGATACCCTATCGAGGTATCCATCTTGAAACCGTACTGCATAACCAGAAGGATAAGGATACATACCACAACAGCGACAGCACAGACTATCGACATGGATTTGCAGTCCTCAAGTGTATGGCGCAGTTCGTTCTTTCTGAAAAAATATGCCTGCTTTTCGTTCTCGAGTTTCTTAAGGTCACGCTTAATAAGATGCTGGTAGTTCTCGGCCTCGGAAAGCTTTTCATAGCCCTCGGCCAGTTCATCCTCCATCCTCTCCATGGCACGATACTTATCCTCATTCATGTGTACCGTACGCTTAAGGTAACCTTCCTGTTTGCCCTTTAATGCATCGATCCTGCGGGCATATTCCTTAAGGAGCTCTGCCTGGGGTGCAGGCAGACCTTCTATCTCCTCCATGTCACGAAGATGGTCGGTGACTATGTTGTATTCCACCTGAAGCTTGTCAACTTCCCTCGAGGCTTCAGCTATCTGTTCAAGACATCCGCGGACATACTCCTGGCGGGATCTTTTATCTGAGATCTTAAGATCATCCCTGTCATAGACCACTTCATTCCAGACATCGACCTGTTCCCAGTCTTCGATGTCATAGAGCGGATCTTCTATTCTCTTTTTCCATTCAATGAATTTTTTAAAAAGATTCATCAATCGGTCACCATCTTAAGGTATTCATCCTTAAGCCTGAGTATGACTTTGTCTATCTGATCGTAATACGATGCAACGTTGCCTTCATCCTTGTATATCTTAAGGGCACTCAGCATCGTGTTTTCCCTTGAAGCTTCAAAATTGCCCATGGCCTTGTTCATCCTGCTCTCGAGCGCCAGTGACGCATCATGATACTCACTGTTATTTGCTATGAAAGCCAGATACTTTTCGTCTGACATGTACATACGAAGGGAGGCCAGATACATGATGCCTGTGTCCGCAAGTCCCGTCATATCGAAGGAGCGCTTGAAATATTTTGCGGCAATATCGAACATGAAGAGGTTCGCATAGGCATATCCCATGTTGTGGAATATGATCGGCTTAAGTCCGCTCTCCACATCGGGCAGCACTTCAAGAAGAGCCTCATATTCCTCGACTGCCGCTTCAAACATGAAGTTTCGAAGAAGGTAATCGGCCTGATGCTTCCTGCGCTCGAATTCCGTAAGTCCGCTGTTGCTGCGTATAGTCTCATCTATGACCTGACGCTCCTCAGGGTCACAATAGTTTACATAATCCAGGAAAGCGTTTATGAACTCACTTAATGTGCATCCCTTTTTAAGAAGGGCATTAAGGCTGTCCGCAAGCTGTGCAAGATCGCACTCATTCCTCAGCCAGCTTATAAGAGACTCGTCCATAAAGTCGTTCGTAATGATGAACGGGTTGAGTGCAAAGAGATAGCAAAGCTCCTCAACGCAGTACACATTCATGCACACGCTGTTTACATAATATGGAGTTTCCGCGTACCTTCCGGTACAGATTATCAGTCTTCCCATTTTAAATAACTATAGTAAGATTCCATGCCCTTCCGCTGGGCTTTATTATCTGGCCGAAGCCCTTATCCGTTATCTCTATCTGCATCGTATTGACGTCACTCATCTCAACGTGGAAGCCCAGCCTCGTGGTGCCCCGGGGCCTTTCCGGAAGTCCGTCAAGGACCATCGGTTTTTCCGTCACAAGGCCGCCTGTCAGCGATGTTATCATGAATGAAAATTCATTTCCCTCTTCGAGGATCATATCGAAATCGTTCCTTGCCTCGAACCAGGCCGTTCCGGCATCAAGGACCGCAAAGTATGAATCCGCTCCCGCCCTCAATGCTTTCATTCCTATATTTGACTTAAGCTTGTCATCGCCTAAGAATACGAACTCCTCTGAAAGCTCGCTGGGATGAAGCTTATCGTGTATCGAAAAACATGCTCCTTTGCTGTAAAGGTTATTGCCCTGGAAAACTCTGCGGTTTTTGCATATAAGCTTAAGACTTTCCTTAGCCCAGCCTTCCCTGAAACCTTCGCCGAGCAGATATACCGTGGATACGTCATTACCGTCAAGTTCCTCTTCGCATATCTTCAAAAATTCATTATCAAGCGCTGCTGCCTGACGTTCCCTCTCACCCTCATCATCGCTCCATGTAACTGCGGTGAAGGAATCATGATCCCTCATATTTATAACAACGACCTTGGGCCTGGTGTTCTCGGATACCTCGAGTCTCATCGCCTTCAGGCTCTCGTTGTATTCAAATGTGAGCACCTGATACTGCCAGAGCTCCTTCGGCTGATGCAGGATGTAGTTGTAAAAGCTCTCAACATGCGATTGATAGGTTATCACATCACACTTAAGATTAAGTCCCGCAACAACGCGTCCGAGGACCTCAACGACTCTCGCATCAAGGACCGGTGTCGTAAACATGAATGCCTCGATATCACGCGATGAAACATGCATGCCCAGAAGGCTCAGACTCCTTTTTACAAAAAGGGTAAGAAGGGCAACGGGGTCATACATCTCATCCTCTACACGGACTTCCTCGCCCCTGATCGCCTTGTTAAGAAGATCGTCTACGAGGATGCATCCGTTATCGACCGACTTAAGAGCCTCTTTGCCGTAATACCACTGCCCTATTCCGCTCCTCTTTGAAAGTACCGTAGGAATATTGAACTGTTCGGTACCTGCTACCAGCGAAATACTGACCGGCTCGTTGTTGCCGCGGATATAGCTTATCTGGGAAAAAGTATTACCCAGATCATAGCCTATCATGGCCTTTCCCGTATGAATTTGGATCCTGCTTTCACTAACGGTTATCATTAATTGTTGTTCATCCTGAAGATCTCGGTCAGCAGATGCTCCTGTTTAAAATATTCAAGAAGGAGATTATACATCGTGTCATTATCTCCAAGGGTCCTGGCTATGGCTATGTCATTTATAAGATCGTACTTGCTGACAGAGCCCTTGTGAGCCATATCCGAACATGTAACGGTGCCCGATTCGGTCAGCTGCTCACCGTCTTCGCTGTTCTCAACGATATAGTACTGCAGCCTCTCACCAAAGAAGAGAACGAACTGCCTGACGAAAATGCCGTGATACATGTTTCTCATCTCTTCCCTTGCATATTCGTTGTGACTGCTCTCGTTCTTTTCGATCATGAAATGGATGACCGCGCTGTCGGCTTCGGGAGCCTTGTACTCTATGATCGTCTTGTCCGAGAACCGGTGCATGAAGGTTATCGTTGACGCATATTCCTTAAAGTAGGGGAAGAACATTCCCTTTGCCATGATCTGTCGAAGGTAGACGACTATGGTCCTGAGTTCCTTCTCTGACAGATCCGCCGCTTTTTCGGAGTTGAACTTCGTATAGGTCAGCTTAAGTACAAAAGGTATGTCCGTATTTGTTTCGATAAACTGTCCGATGAGTTTCATGCTCTCATCATCCATGAGCTTATCGTAAACAAAATAGTCAAATCCTATCTGTGAAAGCACGGCAAGGGTCAGCCTGTCGCACCTTAACGTCTCATCGTAGCTTGCCAGTATCTTTCCGAGTTCAGATACATAGGCTCCTGTATAAAGCATCTGGTTTAAGAGTTTTTCTTCCAGAGGGAAGGCGTCGAGTCCCTCTGCCACGGCTCTTTTCCAGATCTCCTTCATCTCCTTGCAGGTACCGTTAAAGTATCTGACAAGATATCTTAAAAGTTCGCCTTCACATTTGCCCACCGTGAACACTCTGTGTATGAGAGTAGTCATTGAAGAGTCCTCTTCATCCCTCATGCCGGTTTCATCGATGAGCCTCTGACACAGTCTGCCTATGACCTTGGTATCTATGTTCTCTCCGTCCCCGACACAGATCCATTCGTAGGCCTTTTCATACATGCCCCTTACCACCATAAGGTGAACAATCTCCGAATAGCCTTTTGCCGGAACCTCTTCGTACTCGATCTCATTAAGGAGCGAATCGAGTTCATCCATCATGTCTTCATCATAATAGAATCGTACAAGACGGCTCTTTATTTCTTTTCTGACTTCCTTATCCGTAAGCGGACAGTCGGCGATCCTTCGCATATTATCAACGTTGGATTCGGATACCTGTGCCAGATCCGTTCCATGTTCGCAGGCCCAGAGGTCAAAGAGCACATCGTTTACTATGTAAGGAGCTATATAGCCCTGAAGCTTGTCAGGCATCATGAGTCTTTGAAGCTCATATTCACTCTCACAGATAAAGCTGTTGCCCAGCGAATCATAAAGCACTATCTGGTTATTTGTCCCATATACCGGAAGGTATATCTCCTTTTCGCCCTTCTTTACCGGATAGGTGTTATCGGTCGCAACGTTCGAATAGCGGACTGCCACTCTGGTTATATTGTCACGGCGGAAGATCAGCCTGTGGACAAAGATCGCCTTGGAAAGACCGATGGCCGCATCATCGCCTATCGAATTTTCAGTGATGATGTTCTTGTAAAGGAATGCGAGAAAACGGTTGTTGTGACCTTTTAATAATTCGGATGAGACAAACCTTTCTATCGCGGATTTGTAGTTCTCGTATAATTCCGTAAGGATGTTACGGTTTTTGTACATGTAAGCATAAAGGTATGCGTTGTGGATCGTATCAAGACTGCTGTCAAAGGCAAAGTACATGAGTGCCATCTTGGGTATCTTGACGTCGACATCCATGTTGATGCTCATCATGTAATACTCATAGAGTTTGGTTATCTTAAGCTCATTCTCGATAGCCTTTTCATACCACTCAAATGACTTCGGCGAAGTGTCCCCGAGATTTATAAGAAGTATGCACAAGGCCTGAAGAACTTCCTTGTTCGGAAGCACGGTATAGCAGGCCTTAAGGAGATCTACCATCGATTCCTTATAAACCTTCAGTCTGCCGAAGATATAAATAAACTGCTCTATGATATCGGCATTAAGAACTTCCTTTTTGGCCATGTATCTTAATACCTGGATCTCAAAGTCACCTATGGTGCTTAAGATCGTCGGATTGTTAAGCAGTATCGAGTAGGCCTCAACGTAAAGAACAGGACTGGTAGACCCCAGTGAAAAAAGCTTTTCAAGAAGCTCCCACTTTTTCTGGCCCGACCTTGCATAATCCTCATCGAGATACATAAGGAGCCATGCTATACGCCAGTTCTCCGGATGCTTTAAATGCATATGATGAACCAGAGAAGCCACACGCTCAGTCTCGGAATCCGTCCTGTTAACCAGGGTAGTAAGGTAATAGTAATAGCAGTAAAGAGTAGGATCATCCGTTGTCGATACTCTCTCCTCGGTCTGTTCAAGTATCCATCTTGCTTCGTTATAACGTTCCTTTGTAACAAGCAGCTGGACGTTCATCAGTTCAAAATAGAGGTTTTCCTTATCTTTGTCCCGAAGCGCATCGACTATAGCGCCTGTCTCCTGCATCCAGGTGCCTGCGGATATCTTACGGCATCTGAAAGCTTCATAATAATGCATGAGATCGATCGTATGATGCTTGATCGTTCGCTCCATATCAGCTATCTTGCGGTTTATAGGATGATTGTTTACACAGATCGTGATCTCAATATGATTATATGCATTATCCAGTGTGATCCGTCCGTAGTTACGGCCTTCATGAAGATCTCCGCCATCTATCTTATACGGGATCCTTGCACTGTTTCCGGTAAAGTCACGGTCTGAAACGGAATCGCGGAGCAATATGATAAATGATTCGTCTGCTGTTATCTTAAGATCCGAATAACCCCAGCCGTTGCGATGGAGTATTATGTTCTTTTCAAGGGAACCCATGAGCGAGTCGATCCTAACGTTCGGCTCATCCACTATGAACTCAACAGGCTGCTTCTTTTTGATCCTTAAAAGAAACTCCTCAAGCGCCTGATGGCGGTCTTCAGAATCATTCAAAGCCCTGTATGCGTTAAGATATGCCCTGTCGGAACCGACCAGAACATTTTTGAAATCATCGGAGAAAAACAGATCTGCCGCTTCATCCCAGTTGCTTCGCGCCAGATTTGTGAAATGGAAAAGATTCCTGATATCTCCCATTGAAGTATCAAGATTGTCGTTTCCTACTTTGATATCATAAGGGATAAGGTATTCACCCTGATTGGAGATGATACGGAATTCGCCTTTGAAACTGTCGCCTTCGTTCATTCCGGTGGTGTCAAATATGAAAGGGATCTCGCATTCCGAACCGGAAAAATCCCTGACCGGGCACTTCATTCGAAGGCCTGTTGAGGATACAGTCCCCTCGGTAAAAACATCCTTCGGCCCGAAAATGGTAAAGCTGCCCTCATATGGTGTCCCTTCATTAATCGATAATTCGATCACGGGTGAAGAAAAATTGAGTGAATGTCTCTCCGTATTAAAATTGCCGTTAAGGATATTTTCGACTACAGACTGCATTTATAAACCGCGTTCCTTAAAGTTCTGAAGCGTATGTGCTCATAGTGCGCCCATACTACATAAGTATACCATTTTTCCACGCAGATTAACACAGTATTTTCCGGTACATCTCCAAATGCCTGTACACGCAAACACGCGTTGCGAAATGTTTGCTTAGCACAGACATTTGCGGATGTACATAAAAAAGCAGCCCCATATTGTTTTACCCGGCAGACCTTTCGCAACGCGTGTCTGCGGGTGAAATAATATGGGGCTGTCGATATTATTCAGAAACATATATGCAGAAGGGGAATGCTTTTGCTAAGCAAACCTTTCGCAACGCGTGTTTGCGTGTAAAAGCATTCCCCTTCTGTAAATCTTTTATACTATTTTGCGAGGAGCATCATTATCTCGTTGGAACGCGCAATAAACTTCTCCATCGCTTCGGGTTCGAGAGGTGCATGCTGTATGAGTGCGAGATCATATAACTGCTCAC
>JAEEGL015981957.1_pt1 | contig 17380 bp, 16 predicted proteins | sample 9134231 | NCBI WGS metagenome assembly JAEEGL01 (sample SAMN16246548, study PRJNA631951) | gut metagenome | biome: gut microbiome; feature: rumen; material: fiber-attached | host: Bos | place: Iran: Karaj | collected 2018-10
AAGTTCCGTGCGCTTCTGAAAGGCGCGAGTCGTGTGCTTCTTGGCGTGTGCAAGGGAACTTGCTGGGAAGAATTCCCGCTAGGCGAGATAGTTCGCACGCCATTTCCGCCTTTGTTTAAAAAGTCGTAGCTTTTCCCTTGTTGCCTTGTTCTGCTGTCAGTGCCGCTGTAGAAGTTGGTGCTTTCTGTAAGTGCCGCAAAAGGGGCCTTTGCTGTTGTTTTTGGCCTTCAAAAGGGTGGTTTTGGGGTTGCACGGTGTGATAGGCGCGAGTGGCAGGGTGTGATAGGTGCAAGTCGCAGGGTGCGATTCGAGGGAGTCGCACGGTGCGATGCTGGCGAGTTGCAAGGTGCGATGTTCGGCTGTTGCAAAGCGCGATGCGCGGATGTCGCACGGTGCGGTGTTGTTTATGGTATAATTAACGAAAATCTGTTTGGGAAATGGAGAATGCGAGATGGAAGTGAAGGGGTTTTGTATTGTGGCGTTTGCGGCGGCGCTGTTCGCGGGAGGCGGCGTTTCGGCGGCGGATGCACCGCGTCCGTTTCCCAGCGCGCTTGCAGTCTCGTCCGGCGAAAGGAAGGCGTGCGGGCAGGACGTCCGCAACTTCTTCCTTTCCGGCACTTGCGTGCTTTCGAAGGGCGCGGAGGCCGCGATATGGTTCCATGCCGACGACGGCGGCAGGGGATACGAGGTCCTTCTGCACAACGGGCCGGTTGACGGGACCCGCAAGACCGGCTCGCTTTCGCATGTCCGCAACCTCTACCGCTCCATTGCGCAGGACGAATCGGAATTCCGCTTCGAAATCCGCGTGCGCGAGAAGAACGTCGAGGTTCTGGTGAACTCGACTCCGGTCGTGCGCTATACGGAGGGCGAGCGCCCGTTTCGTCTGCCGCGCTATGCGAAGATGCTTCTTTCGCGCGGCGATTTCGTCTTCGAAGGGCGCAGCGGCTCGGCGAGCTTCAGGGACATGGTGCTGGAGCCGATCAGGGACGGGGCGACGAATCCGGACGACCTGTATCCATGCGCGGACGAGGCGACGGACCCGGTGATAAGGCTTCAGCAGGAGGACTTTCCCGTTGTGAACTGGCATGTCCACGCGAAGGGCGGATGGACGGTGCGCCAGGCGTATGCCAAGAGCCTTGCGGACGGCATCAACTACGGGCTTTCGGTGAACATATACGGCAAGATAGTGCGCAAGGGCGACGGAGGCTTCGGGCGCATGATCGAGACCGACGACGAGGCGCTTGAGTACCTTGACGGCGTGAGGGAGTGGCCGTTCCTGCACGGCTTTCAGGGCGAGGGCCGCAAATGGACGGCGTCCTTCACCGGCAAGTCGCTTTCGGCCTGCGACTACATCTTCACCGATTCGATGACGGTCGTTGACCGCAACAGGCAGATACGTCTGTACCGTCCGGAGGAATTCACGCTCAACGGGCGCACGGCCGAGGAGTGGATGGACTTCTACGTCTCGCAGATCGAGCTGATACTTGAGAACGAGCCGACCGACATCTACGCGAACCCGATGTTCCTTCCGCCGGAGCTCGCGAAGGACGCCGACAGGCTCTGGACGGACGCGCGAATCGACCGCGTCCTTGACATGCTAGCCAGGCACCGCATTGCGCTCGAGATCAACTCGCGCTACTGCATACCGAGCCACAAGGTCCTGCGCAAGGCCAAGGCGCGTGGGCTCAAGTTCGCCTTCGGCACGAACAACGTGGACGCGAACATAGGACGGCTTGAGTGGTCCATCGACGCGGTCCTCGCGTGCGGAATCCGGAAGGAGGACATGTGGTTCCCGCCGGACAGCGTCAGGCTGTCGCGCAGCGCGGTGCTCTACAACCGCATTGAAGAGTGACACTGAGGCCTTTGCGGCACTGGAACCGGCGTCATGTCCAGCACGTTCGTCTCCAATCGCGGCATATATGAGTCCGTAATCTGCGGCATCGTGCCGCAGGCGAGGGAAAGGCTGTGGATTGCGACTGCGGACATCAAGGACATGTATGTGGATGCGGGAGGACGCGACATGGTGCCGTTTCTCGGGGTTCTGGACGGGATGGTGAAGCGGGGCGTCGAGGTGCGGCTGATCCACGCGAAGGAGCCGGGGCCGAACTGGAGGGACGACTTCGATCGGTATCCGACTCTCTGGACGGCGATGGAGAGGCTGCTTTGCCCGAGGGTGCACTTCAAGTGCGTCATCGTCGACGGCGTCAAGGCGTACTTCGGCTCTGCGAACCTCACGGGCGCGGGAATGGGCGCGAAGTCGGAGCGCAAGCGCAACTTCGAAAGCGGGATCCTGACGGACGATCCCTCGCTCGTCGATCCGCTTGTCGAGCAGTTCGATGCGGTCTGGCGCGGGGCCTTCTGCCGCGAATGCGGGCGTAGGGCGTTCTGCAGCGATCCGGCGGTGTGAGATTTGCCCGCGCGTGTCTATTGCCAAGGTTCTGAGGTGTGTGGTATAATCTAACAAATTAACAACCAGTCACTATGAAAATGAAAATCTACAAGGCGATTCTTCCTGCAGCTCTCTGCGCCGTGTCGGCGGCGTGCGTCCAGACCGGATTCGACGGGGCCCGTCCAAACACCCTGAGCGACCGCGAGAAGTCGGAGGGGTACGTGCTGCTCTTTGACGGCGAGACTCTTCCGACCGAGCACTGGGTCGGCGTCAAGGGCGGGCTCAAGAGCTTTCCCTCGAACGGCTGGTTCGTCGAGGACGGCAGCCTCGGCATGCGTCCGACGCGCGAGATCACGCAGGACGGCAAGTTCGTTCCGCTGCCAGCCGAAGTGGCCGCGCTTGGCGGCGGCGGCGACATCGTGACGGTCGGCAAGTACCGCGACTTCGTCTTCAAGTTCGAGTTCCGTCTCACGCCCAAGGCGAATTCGGGCGTGAAGTACTTCTTCGACGAGAGGTTCGACAAAGGCACTTGCGAAGAGTATCAGGTGCTTGACCCGGGGCATCCCGACTACTACAAGGGGCGCGACGGCAACCGCAAGGTCGGCGCTCTCTACGACCTCATTCCCGCGCCGCTTGCAGAGAAGGCCGTCAAGCCGTGCGGCGAGTGGAACTCGGGCAAGCTCGTCGTGAAGGGCGACCACGTCGAGCACTGGCTCAACGGCGTGAAGGTTCTCGAGTACAGGCGCGGCTCCGAGGACTTCAGGAAGGCGGTCGACGTCTCCAAGTACGCGAAGTGGGGTGTCGGCGCGGACGGCAGCGCGAGACGCTGGGGCGAGAACGCCGAGGGCCGCATCATGCTTCAGGACCATGCGGACTCGACGGTCTACTTCAGGAACCTGAAGATCAGGGACCTTTCGGCGCGCTGAGCCGTTTCGCGCGGCCATGCGAGAGGCAAGTGGCGAGGTCGGGGCCGCCGGTTGCGGACGCGGAGCCAGGGAGCGGCTGTCGAGCCGCCTCGGCTTCATATTCCTGTCGGCCGGCTGCGCCATCGGCCTTGGCAACGTGTGGCGCTTTCCGTACGTCGCCGGCAAGTACGGCGGCGGATGCTTCGTGCTTCTCTACATTGTCAGCCTTCTTCTGCTCGGGCTGCCGATACTCGTGATGGAGTTCGCGGCCGGGCGCGCGGCCAGGCGGTCCATCGCAAAGATGCATTCCGCGCTTGTGCCCGACAGGAGGGCGTGGCGCGTTCACGGCGCGTGCGGCTTCGTCGCGAACCTCGTGCTGATGATGTTCTACACCGTCGTCACGGGCTGGATGGTCATCTACTTCTTCAGAATGGCCGCAGGGAGATTCGCCGGCCTTGGCTCGCAGGAGATCGGCGCGGCGTTCGGCGCGATGCTCGGCGATCCGCATGCGATGTACGCGGCGACTGCCGCGGTAGTGGCGTCCGCGGCGGCCGTGTGCGCCATAGGACTGCAGAAGGGCGTCGAGAGGGTGTCCAAGGCTCTCATGGCGTGCCTTCTCTCGCTGATATTCGTCCTGGCGGTGCGAAGCCTGATGCTGCCTGGCGCAGGCAGGGGAGTCGCGTTCTATCTTGTGTCAGACTTCGCGGCGGTCAGGGAGATCGGCTTCGCCAGAGTCGCGGTCGAGGCGATGAACCAGTCGTTCTTCTCGCTTTCGCTCGGCATCGGGTCGATGGCGATATTCGGAAGCTACCTTGACAGAAGCCGTGCGCTTCTCGGCGAGGCGGCGAACGTGGCGTTTCTTGACACCGGCGTCGCGGTGGCGGCGGGCCTCATCATAATTCCGGCGTGCTTTGCGTTCGGCATCGAGCCCGGGCAGGGGCCCGGGCTCGTGTTCGTGACGCTGCCGAACGTCTTCAACTCGATGCCGCTCGGTCGGCTATGGGGTTCGCTCTTCTTCCTTTTCATGAGCTTTGCCGCGCTCACGACGGTGCTGGCCGTCTTCGAGAACGTGGTCGCGTGCGCGATGGACTACACTGGCCTCGGGCGTCGCCGCGCGTGCCTTGCATGCGGCGCTGCGCTGGCGGCGCTCTCGCTTCCGTGCGTGCTCGGCTTCAACGTCTGGTCGTCGTTCGAGCCGCTTGGCGCCGGCACGTGTGTCCTGGATCTTGAGGATTTCGTGGTGTCCAACTGGCTTCTGCCGCTCGGCGGAATCGCCTTCGCCCTGTTCTGCAGCCATCGCTTCGGCTGGGGATGGAGCCGGTTCGTCGCCGAGTCCGACGAAGGCGAAGGCATCAGGCTGCCGCGCAGCGCAGCGGTGCGCGTGTACTGCGGCTACGTGCTGCCGGCGCTCGTGTTCGTCGTGTTCGCCGCCGGTCTATGGGAGAGGTTCTCGAAATGAAGTGCGGCTCAAAGCTCGTCTGGCCGTCGTTCGACAGGAAGGTCGACAAGGTCGTGCTCGACATTCTGCATTCGGGCAGGGTCAACTACTGGACTGGCGACTACGGACGCGCCTTCGAGGACGCGTTCGCAAGGCATCTCGGCGTAAGGCGCGCAGTGTCGGTCTCGAACGGGTCCGCCGCGCTCGAGCTCGCGCTTGAGGCGCTCGGCGTGGGGAAGGGCGACGACGTCGTCGTGACGCCCTATTCCTTCCGCGCGTCGGCGACCTGCGCGGCGCGCGTCGGCGCGAGGATGGTGTTCGCGGACGTTGGCCGCGACCACATGCTCTGCGCGGAGACAATAGAAAGGGCGATGACGAAGCGCACGAAGGCGATCGTGGTCGTCCATCTCTTCGGGCAGGTCGCGGACATGGGTCCGATAGTCGCGCTTGCGAAGAGGCGGGGAGTCTTTGTCGTCGAGGACTGCGCGCAGTGCCTTGGCGGAGAGTACAAGGGGAGGCCGGTCGGAACAGTCGGGGACGTCGGCTGCTTCTCGTTCTGCCAGTCGAAGCACATCACGTCCGGTGGCGAAGGCGGGATGGTCGTGGCGCGAAAGGCGTCCGTGCTGCGCGCCGTGGAGTCGCTACGGGACCACGGCTGGGACGTCGGCTCGTCGCCGAAGGCCTTCGGGCGGATCGGGACCAACTCGCGGATGACGGAGCTGCAGAGCGCAATCGGGCTTTGCGAGCTGGAGCGCTTCGAGAGCTGGAATCTGCCGCGCCGCAGAAGGCTCGCGGCCGCATTCGCGAAGGGGCTTGCGGGGCATCCGCTCGTGCGCATTCCGCCGCTTGACACGCCGGAGCGAAGGGCGAGCTTCTGGCTTATGCCGTTCGTGCTCGATCCGTCCCGGCTTTCGTGCCCTGTCTCGTCCTTCATCGAGCTGATGCAGAAGAAGGGCGCGCCGGTCTACAAGGTGATGTGGCCTCTCATGGCGCGCAGGCCGGTCGCCGCGTCGCTTGTGCCGGACACGATCGGCTTCTGGACGCATCCCACATACACCCTTCGCGACGCCGCGAGGGCGCTGGCCGCGTTCGACGAGGCGTGGCGTGAGAAACGGCGTCGCCAGATTTTGGTATAATAGAGTCAGGTTCAACGCGAAAGGATCGCATAAAATGAAAATTCTTGTCACTGGCGGAGCCGGGTTCATCGGCAGCCATACCGTGGTCGAGCTTCTCTCCGCCGGCCATGAAGTCGTCGTCGTGGACAATCTGTGCAACTCGTCCAAGAAGTCTCTCGCGCGCGTGGAGAAGATAACGGGGAAGGCCGTGCCGTTCCACAAAGTGGACATCCGCGACGAGAAGCGCCTGGGCGCCGTCCTCGAGAAGGAGGGCCCGTTCGACGCGGCGATACACTTTGCCGCGCTGAAGGCCGTCGGCGAGTCCACGAAGATACCTCTCAAGTACTACAACAACAATCTCGGCGGCACGTTCACGCTTCTGAAGTGCCTCGCCGACCACGGCTGCAAGAACATCGTGTTCTCGTCGTCGGCGACGGTCTACGGCGATCCGCAGTCCGTGCCGATCCGCGAGGACTTCCCGACGCCCGGATGCACGAATCCGTACGGCTGGACGAAGCTGATGATGGAGCAGGTCTTCAAGGACGTCCAGAAGGCCGATCCTGAGTGGAACGTCATTCTGCTGAGGTACTTCAACCCGATCGGCGCGCACAAGTCGGGCATGATCGGCGAAGATCCGGCAGGAATCCCGAACAACCTGCTGCCCTACGTCGCGCAGGTCGCGATCGGCCGCCGTCCCGAGCTCAACGTCTTCGGCAACGACTATCCCACGCCCGACGGAACCGGCGTTAGGGACTACATCCATGTCGTCGACCTCGCGATCGGGCATGTCAAGGCCATTGAGAAGCTGGCCCGCGAGCCCAAGCTCGGCCTCAAGATCTACAACCTCGGCACCGGCCACGGCTATTCGGTTCTCCAGGTTGTGAAGGCGTTCGAGAAGGCTTCCGGCCGTCCCGTGCCGTACAAGATCTGTCCGCGTCGCTCCGGCGACATCGCCGAGTGCTGGGCCGATCCGTCGCTTGCCGCCGCCGAACTCGGCTGGAAGGCCGAGCGCGGCATCGACGAGATGTGCGAGGACGCCTGGCGCTGGCAGAGCCAGAACCCCTACGGCTATTCCAAGCCGAAGGAGAAGTAGCGCGCGGAGGGGCCGGTGGACGCGGTCGACCACATACTTGAGGGACTTGAGGCCGCGCTCGCGCTTGAACGCGAGCTTGGCGTCAGGACCGTCGAGTTCTCCCGCGATCTGCTTGCCCCGCCTGCACCGGAGCGCCGCGTCGCCGCGGCGCGTCCGACGATGGCGCCGCCGCCTGCGTCCGCCGCCGACGTGAAGAAGCCCGCGGCGCTGGAGGCTCCGGCGACCGTGGCGCAGCCGTCTTCGGAGCCCGTCGAGCGTCCGCGCGATCCGAATGCGGCGTTCGACTTCGTGTTCCTGCACGATCGTCCGCTTTCGCCGCGCGGCAGGGAGATGATGGACAAGATCGTCGCCGCGCTTGGCAGGACGGACGAGACCGCCCCCGTCGTCTTCGAGAAGCCGATTCCCCGCGCGAAGATGTACGTCGTGCTGGGCGCGCTCGCGCTGAGGAAGTTCCAGCCGACGCTCAGAGGCGCGCCGGGCATGTGGCTCAAGACTGCGCGCGGCTCTAGCCTGCTCGTCACGTATTCGCCGGAGTACATTCTCCGGTTCAGGGAGGTGACGCCGGCCGTCGACAAGATAAAGCACGACATGTGGCAGAGCCTCAAGGAAGTCGTGAGGCGTGTCGCCGAGCAGTCATGACAAGGCGGGAGTGAAAGTTTTTCGGAGGTTGCAATGGTAAACGGCAAGTACAGAATCGTCAGTCACGAGGAGATCGGCAGCGGGTACCGCTACCTTGTGTTCGAGGCACCTGAGATGGCGGCGCAGCTTGAGCCCGGGCAGTTCGTCCATGTGAAGGTCCCGTCTCTTGAGCCGACGGCGTTAAGGCGGCCATTCTCTGTCTTTGACGCGGAAGGCGGCAACGTCACCGTGCTCTACAAGACCGTCGGACGCGGAACCGCCGCGCTCAACGCCTCTCGCGAGGGCGACTACGTCGAGGTGATGGGGCCGCTGGGCCACGGCTTCCCGTCGAAGTGCGCGGGAGAGGCGCTTCTGGTGGGAGGCGGCTATGGCGTCGCGCCTCTCCACTTTCTCGCGAAGAGGCTGGTCGCGACTTCCGCCGCGTCTGCGGTGAAGCTCTTCGTCGGCGGCAGAACGGCGACCGACCTTCTGGCGCTCGACCGTTTCGAAAAGCTTGGCATACAGGTGTTCGCGTCGACGAACGACGGCTCTGTCGGAGTCAAGGGCTTCGCGGTCGTGCCGCTGGACGACGAAATCGGGCGCATACGAGAGAAGGGCGCGAAGTTCGAGCTTTTCACCTGCGGCCCCGACGGTCTTCTGAAGGCAGTGGCCGACAGGGCGGTCTCGCTTGGAGTGCCTGGGTGGATTTCGATGGATCGCCACATGGTCTGCGGCGTCGGCGCATGCTACGCCTGCATACAGAAGACGGTGCGCGGCAATTCGCGCTGCTGCATCGAGGGGCCCGTGTTCGCCGCGACAGACCTGGTCTGGGGGTGATCCCATGACGTCCGCTTTTCTGCTTTGTGCTCTCGCAGTTGCACCGCTGCAGGCCGCAAGCGGAGAAGTGGCGCTCGATCTGCGTCCGCGCCGCGCCGCGAAGACGATGGCTTCGGCTGCGACGGCCGGATCTTCTGAGAACGGACTTCTGCGGTCGACGCGGCTGCCGGCCGGCGCAGCCAAGGCGAGCGGACTTTCGGTGGGCTCATCGCTGAAGCTGTCGCTCTACGACGACGCCGAAGTGAGCCTCGTCATCACCAGACGGCTTGAGCCGTCGCTCGGAGCAGAGCAGTTCCTCGCCCGAGTTGCCGGAAGCGACGACATGCTGACGGCGACGGTGATCGAATCTCCCGAAGGACTGCAGGTGTCGGTGGAGGACCTCCGGCGCAGGCGGGTGTACACAGTCGCGTCGTCGCGCGACTCTGTCGTTGTTCGCGAATCCGATCCTGCGGCATCTCCTTCGTCGTGCGGCGCCGCGCCGCACTCCGCCGCTGCGCGGACTGCGAAGGTCGCCTCGAAGTCCGTTGCCAGGCGGACAATGAAGACCGCCTCCGCTGCAGCCCGTTCGTCAGCCGGCGAAGCCGAAGACGGCGCGACGCTCATTGACGTTCTCGTCGCGTATGATACAGGCGCGGCGTCGTGGGCGGACGACAACGGAGGCGGAGTGACGAACTTCGCAAGGCAGGCAGTCGCCAAGATGAACGCCGACATCTCGAACAACTCTCTCAGCTCCCTCTTCCGCTTCAGGCTTGTCGGCGTTGTGCTTGTAAATGACACGACATCCGATCTCAACTATGCCCTCGACAGCGTGACGCGCGGCTATGGTGCCTGGTCCGTCGTGCATGCGATGAGGGAGACGACCGGAGCGGATGTTACGTCCGTGTTCGTTGACACAGGCGAAGCCTACGGCTTCAACGGGCTCGCAAACTCGCTGCAGGCGACTGATCCTGAGGACATGGCCTTCTTTTCCGAGTATGCCTTCAGCGCCGTTTCCGTGCGCGGCGTCGCGGTCACACACACGATGACGCATGAAGTTGGGCACAATATGGGCTGCGGACATGTGGACGAGGTTCAGTCGTTCGAATACTCGATGGGGTATCGCTTCACCGGCGCTGACGGAGTCGCGTACCACACGATAATGGCATACAACTCTGACGGCGACGGCAACACATACGTGTCCGCTCCGCTGTTTTCATCGTCTGACGCGACGTGGGCCGGAGCGGCTGCCGGAGACGCCCTGCACGATAATGCGAAAGTCTTGCGCCAGACATATGCTGCTGTTGCGGGGTTCCGCGCGCAGAAGGAGCCGGTGGACCCTGACATTCCGCTGAACGTTCCCTCTGCCTTGCCTGCGACTTCTTCGTCGGAATACACGGCGACCACTTTCGAAGGGAGACTCAAGGTTGCACTTGAGCCGTCCTCGCTCAACGGCGTTGTCTTCTACACCCTGGACGGTTCTGCGCCGGACGGCGAGACCGCAGTCGAATACACCAAGCCGATCTTCATCGACCGCTCGACGCTCGTGCGCTTTCGGGAGATTCTGGCGGACGGCACTTCGACGCCGGAAGTGCAGGCGCTCTACCTTGAGCGACATGCAGTTCGTCCCGGCGAGTGGACCTCGGACGTCGCTGGCGTGCGAGCAGCGGCACAAAGAGACGGAAGGCTCGTTTGCGTCGTGCTGGTTACAAACGACATTTTCAGCGTAGAGCTTGAAAAAGTGGCGAACTCTGCTGCCTTCACAGACTGGGCCGCGACAAACGGCGTCTATCTGGCGGTGGCCGACTCTTCCTCATGCACGGAGCGTCTGCCTGCCACTGCCTGGTTCTGGGATCTTTGCGATGCCTGGAGGAGCTACAGATATGCACAGTTTACGCAGATGTTCTTTGTCAGTCCGTCAGACTTCTCATATCCGATCGCTGAGGGTCTTGGCACGGCATTATACGGAATCGACAATCAAGTTTACGCTGGTTACATAGGCAGTGAAGTCTATGCCGGAACGGCGGAGTCCCTTGCGGCGGGGATTTCGTCCATTCTTGAGTATTTCGGTTATGATGTCGTGCCTTTCGCCGAGGCGCCTGTTGCGAAGGTGTTTGGCACGGAGGGCATGGTGTGGAGCAATTCGCAGGAGGTCCCTTGGCGAAGCGAAAGCGTCGCAACTATGCGAGCAGGCGGGCTTGGCGGAACGAACAACTATGAGTCTGTTCTAACCGCCACGGTTTCTGGAAAGGGCAGGCTTTCGTTTGACTATGAGTGCAGGTCTTATTCGTATATTAATTCGTTCGTGTTTACTGCCGGAGGGAACACTGTGCTTTCTCGGGCCTACTCTCCTCATTCCGGCACACAGTTTTCTGGTTCCGTCGCCGCCAATGTAACTAGCGCTTCTGGAACGACCTTCAAGTGGAAGTACACCATTCGGGATGGTCCGTATGACCATGGTCAGAAGTATATTGGCAGTGATGCCGGCGCATGGGTGTCGAACGTGCGCTGGATTCCGGAAAGCGAACTTCCTGTCGTTCGCACTGGCCCGTCGGGCGAGGCCGCCGAGATACCGTCCTCCTGGTTCCGCCAGAAGGGACTGGTCGCGTCCGGTGCGGGACTTGCGGATTGCGAAGTGGCGGCGGATGCGGATTCCGACGGCGACGGAGTCCCTAACTGGGCTGAGTACATCACGGGGACAGACCCTCTCTTGAAGTCCGATGCGCCGCACTGCACAATCGAGATGGTGGACGGCAAGCCGATCGTGGAGTATGCCAATGAGGATACGCTTCGCGAAGGATATCAGGCCGTTATCAGAGGCAAGCGAGAACTTGCGGACCCGGAATGGCGGTTGCAGAACGGCGCGCACCGCTTCTTCAGGGCGTTCATCGAGACAGAATGAAAGAGACGAGGGAACATGAAAAGACTCTACGTGGCAACGCACAATGCGCACAAGACGCGCGAGATATCGCAGATTCTGCCTGGCTGGGAGATAGTGCCGGACGATCCGACCGGAGTTGAGGAGAATGCTCCGGACTTCTCCGGAAACGCGCTTATCAAAGTGAGGGCGATAGCGTCCAGACACCGCGGCGAATGGTGTATGGCCGACGACTCCGGTCTTGAAGTCGCCGCGCTTGGCGGTGAACCGGGTGTCCGCAGCGCACGATATGCGGGCGAACCCACCGATTCCGCGAAGAACAATGCGCTGCTGCTGAAGAATCTCTCCGGCGTTGAGGACCGTAGGGCGAACTTCACATGCGCCATAGCGCTCGTCGGACCAGATGGCGCCGAGCACGTCGTCTCCGGACGCTGCTATGGCCGCATCGCTCTTGCTCCAAGCGGCGCGGCGGGCTTCGGCTACGATCCGCTCTTTGTTCCAGATGGCTACGACAAGTCGTTTGCCGAGCTCTCTGCGGACGAGAAGAATGCGATTTCGCATCGCGGAAGGGCTCTTGAGAAGGTTCGAGCAATCCTCTAGCTCGCTGTTGCGGGGCTGAATTTCGTTCAGAATTGGCAATTGCAGCGCGGTTTTAGCACAAGTATTCATATTTTGTCCGCACCCACTTGATTAGCGTCGGCTAATTATGTTATAATATCCTAAGTTAACGGGCGCGAAGGCATAAGGCCAAGGTCCGGAAACGGAGGTAGCGATGCCATTGGCAATGATTAGAGTTGGCGAAAGAGCGCGTGTGACAGGTGTCACCGGCTCCGACGCGGTAAAAAAGCATCTTAGCTCTCTCGGCTTTGTGCCGGGCGCGGTGCTAACGGTCGTCAACGTCTGCGGAGGCAGCATGATACTCGGCATACATGACGGCCGCATTGCAGTCAACGAAGATCTTGCAAGGCGTGTCATGGTGGCGGCAGCCTGACGTTTGAACTGGGCTTTTCAAGGAGGAGTCATGAGAACTGTTGTTGACCTTAAGATGGGCGAGACGGCCAAAGTCGTCAAGCTCAATGGCGAAGGAGCCGTAAAGAGACGCATAATGGACATGGGAATCACCAAGGGCACTGAGATCACTGTGCGCAAGGTGGCTCCGCTTGGAGACCCGATCGAGCTGACCGTTCGCGGCTACGAACTCTCGATCAGGAAGGACGAGGCCGCTCGCATCGAAGTCGGCTGATGCCTTCGGCAGACTTTTTTACGCAAAGAGGATTAGATATGGCTAACAGCATGAAGATAGCTCTTGCCGGCAACCCTAACTGCGGCAAGACGACGCTTTTCAACGCGCTTACCGGCGCGAACCAGTACGTCGGCAACTGGCCTGGCGTCACGGTGGAGAAGAAGGACGGGCTTCTCTCCGGCCACAAGGACGTGGTGATTCAGGACCTTCCCGGCATATATTCCCTCTCTCCCTACTCGATCGAGGAGAAGGTTTCGCGCAAGTTCCTCGTCGAGCAGGGCCCGGACGCGATACTGAACATCGTAGACGGCACGAACATCGAGCGGAACCTGTACCTCTCCACCCAGCTGGCCGAGCTCGGCCTTCCGATGGTGATGGCCGTCAACATGATGGACATCGTCAAGAAGAACGGCGACAGAATCGACTTCGCGAAGATCGCCAAGGCTCTGCGCTGCGAGGTCGTGGGCATTTCGGCCCTGAAGAACGAAGGCGGGATGGAAGCCGCCGAAAAGGCCATCGAGATGGCGAACAAGGTCGTCGTGGAGAAGGGGCCCAAGAAGATGCCCGAGGTTCCACACGTCTTTTCGGGAACCGTCGAGCATGCAATCGCCCATATCGAAGAGACCATCCAGGGCAAGGTCCCGCTTAGGTCCATCCGCTGGTACGCCATCAAGATATTCGAGCGAGACCGCGAGATCATCAAGGACCTCGGAATCGGCGTCGGCGAGATGAAGCATCTTGAGGAGCACATCCGCGACTGTGAGAAGGAGCTTGACGACGATGCCGAGTCCATCATAACCAGCCAGAGGTACGACTTCATCAAGAACCTCATGGACAAGTCGATGGCGCGCAACGAGAAGCGCAGGAACAAGGCCACGCTCTCGGACAGAATCGACAAGGTCGTCACCAACCGCATTCTCGCCCTGCCAATCTTCGTGGTGTCCCTTTGCGCGATGTGGTGGCTCGCAGTGGCCGAGAAGGGACCAGGCACGATCCTCACCGACTGGGCGAACGACGAGTTCCTCGGCGACGGATGGCATCTGCCTTTCACAACGCACGAGTGCCGCGGAGGAAAGTACGACGGCATGGAGTTCGAGGACGCGCAGGGCGAGTTCGCCAAGCACAGCGCTTCCAAGGAGAAATGGGAGGAGGCCTACCTCGACAAGGTCAACGAAGGCAAGCCCGACGGCGAGAAGCTCGAGAAGATGCCCGACGAGATAGACGAGGCCGTAGCCGCCACCGTAGTCGCCAAGGGCGTGTTCGTCGAGGACGAGGAGACCGGCGAGCCCGTGGAAAAGGAGGACGGCGAGGGCGGTCCTGATCTCTGGGACGTCGACTGGGCCGCGTACAAGGATGCGGCGTCCTGGGACGAGCCGGATCCGAGCCTCTTCGGCGTCTGGGTGCCGGGCATCGGCGCGCTTGTAACCGCCGCGCTGGACAAGATTGGCGTTGGCGACACCGTCAAGAGCCTTGTCGTGGACGGCGCATGGGGCGGCGTCGCGACGGTTCTCGGCTTCGTGCCCGTCATATTCATCGTGTTCCTCTTCCTAGCGTTCCTCGAGGACTGCGGCTACATGGCCCGCGTCGCGTTCATCATGGACCGCCTCTTCCGCAGGTTCGGACTGAGCGGCAAGTCGTTCATCCCGATGATCGTCGGCAAGGGCTGCGGAGTTCCCGCAGTCATGGCCGCTCGCACCATCGAGAACGAGCGCGACAGGAGAATGACGATTATCCTCGCTACGTTCATTCCATGCGGCGCGAAGACCGTGATCATCGCGATGTTCGCCGCGCTGTTCTTCCGCGAATACTGGTACATCGCCGCGCTCATGGACGTGATCGGCATCGCGATAATCGTCCTCGGCGGCATCGCGCTGAAGAAGACGAGGGCCTTCTCGGGCGAAGCCGCTCCGTTCGTGATGGAGCTTCCGGCTTATCACCTGCCGACGTTCACCGGCATCTGGCGTCACACCTGGAACCGCCTTAAGGGATACATTCTCAAGGCCGGGCTTATCATCTTCCCTGCATGCGTGTTCCTCTGGTTCATCATGCACTTCGACTGGTCGCTCACGCTTCTGGCGGACGAGGAGATCGAGAAGTCCATTCTCCACGACCTCGGCAGCTGGATAGCGTGGTTCTTCGCGCCTCTCGGCTTCGGAACCTGGCAGGGCGCGGCGGCTTCGGTCTCGGCTGAAATCGCCAAGGAGCAGGCGACTGCGACGCTCGGCCTCGTCGCCGCGAACATGGACGGCGTCTCCACTGCCGCGCACATCCAGAACCTGTTCGGCTCGATGAGCGCGTTTCCGAAGCTTGCGGCGCTTTCATTCATGCTCTTCAACCTGTTCGTGCCGCCGTGCATGGTCGCCATCGCCGTGACCTTCCGCGAAATGGGCTCGAAGAAGTGGGGCTGGCTTGCGGTTGGCTTCCAGCTGTTTGTCGGCTATGTGATAGCGCTGAGCGTCTACCAGTTCGGCATGCTTGCGGCTGGCGGCGGATTCGGCATCTGGACCGCTGTCACGATCCTCGTCGACCTCTTCTGCCTCTGGGCGATCTTCCGTCCTGCCAGGAAGGAGGACCGTTGAGATGAGCACCGGTTCCGGAATCGTGCTTGTCGTGGTCCTCGCCCTTGCGTCGCTTGCAGCATGGCGCTGCATCAAGAAGGGCGCGCCATGCGAATGCGGCTGCTCCCACAAGTCGTGCAAGGACGGAAAGTCCTGCAGCTGCTGCGGCTGAGGACCCCGATATTTGGTAAAATAGACAGACCAACTCAAAGAAAGGAATGAAATGAACGCAAAGACAATCACCACGCTCGCCATCGCCGCAGCGGCATGCTGCGCCTATGCGGATGACAACGACGAAGCCAAGAACGCGCTTGAAGAGGAGGAGGCCTCCATCGTCTCCGCGGAGTTCGGGCTTTCGTTCGACTCGCGCTACATGACGTACGGCGTCATCGACGGCAAGGACCCGATAGTCACCCCCAGCGCGCAGCTCACGTTCTTCGACTGGGCGTACGTCGGCGTCGAGGCTATCTTCGACGTCACGAAGGGCAACGGCAAGCGCGGCGGTTACGGCAACCGCGCCGGCAAGTACACGACGCTCGACTCCATCGTCGGCCTTGCGCACGAGTTCGACCTTGGCGAGGACCTCGGAACCCTCAGCGTCGACTTCAACTACATCTACGAGTACATCCCGCGTCACAATGGCAGCATGGATGACACGCAGTACCTTAACCTCGAACTGTCGCTTGGCGACCTCTGGCTTGAGCCGACGCTCTGGATCGAGCGCGACCTCATGGCGGACGATGGAACATACGCGAACTTCAACATCGGCCACACCTTCACGCTGATCGGCGACGAGGAGGACCAGACCCTCACGTTCAAGCCGTCCATCGGACAGGGCCTCGGCAACACGCTTCGCACGAAGGGCTACTTCTCCGACACGACCGACGGCTTCAGCCATGGCGGCCTCATGGACACCACGATCAAGGGCGAGTTCGAGTGGACGGTCTGCGAGAACCTGAAGTTCGGCGCATACGTCGCCTACAGCGACTACCTCTTCGACTCCAACATGCGCGACGCCGCCCGTGCGTACAATGCGGAGTGGGGCCATCGCTACGATCATTCGTACAACTTCGTCGGCGGGCTTTCCGTGACGCTCTCGTTCTAATGGCGTGAACTCAACGGCCTGGATGTCACCGGGCCGAAACCGCCTACCGGCCGTGCCACTAGCTTCGTGGCACGGCCATGTTTCGTCTGGGACATGCCGCCTTATTGGTTGATCACCACCGTCGAGTTGCAGATGTTGACCGAGATCTGCTCCATCGACGCAAGGCGCGCGTCGACGTTCGAGTAGTAGCTGATCGGGCTGCGCCTTGCGCGTTCCCGCTCAGCCTCGTGGTTCAGGCGGGCGATGCGCGCCGCCCTGATCTTCGCCTGCACGTTGTTGAGGTTTCCGTGGCGCTCGTTATGGCCGTGGCGCTCGTGGCATTTGTCATGCCTGCGGGCGTCGTGATGGTGCCCGCCTGGCGGGGAGAAGTCGCCTTTTCGCATCTCGACGTGATGAGGAGCCTTCGTGTGCCCGAAGGGTTCGTGCCCGTGGTGTCCGCCGGCCCATGTCGTCGCCGCAAGCGCTGCGATTGCAGCAGCAAAGAAGAATTTTCTGTTGTCCATAACGCACCTCCTTTTCTTTCCTTACACTGAGTTAGGAAGCGTTCGTAGGGGTTTCTGACAGGTATTTATGGATAATGTCGCCAGCTCCAAGGGCCTTTTGTCTCCCCTGGAACTGGCGACGGGTTGCTTAGCGCGTTTAGTGCGCGGCGTAGCGGATGGCGAAGGTCGCCGTGCCGCTGGCGGTCGTGACGCGCAGGGCGCCAGTGTCGCACGGCTTCTCGCCGAAGTCCAGTCCTGCCGTCAGGGCGGCTCCGGGCGGAAAGAGGTCCGGGCACCAGGCGACCTCATGAGTCGTCGCCTTTGGGAAGATCGACCACTTGGCGTGGCGCGTTTCTGTGCAAACCGTTTTTAGGGTCGATCTTCACATGCCCGGACGTCTTTCCACCCTACGCCGCAATCCAAGGGAAGTGGCGCAAACTCGCGGCAGTTTGTCGTTACCGTGCCTGTAGCGAACCCTTTTGCTCCGTGTAGGAAACCAAAACCCTTCGTGTAGGAAAGTCAAAAGGTCCGTGTAGGTACAGCGGCAATCCCGTGTACCCATCCCGTCGAAGTCGACAGGTGGGGACTGTCCCCTCGCGCATTAGCGGCGAACTTGCCAAAATCACGGAACACGCCACGAACAAAGTGCTTGTAGGCTCCCCATCCCATATCATCACGATGTTGAGGGAGGATGTCTCCGGCAAATATCGCAGATAGGGTATCAAATGTATCTCATAAGAGAT
>JAEEGL016519314.1_pt1 | contig 17380 bp, 13 predicted proteins | sample 9134231 | NCBI WGS metagenome assembly JAEEGL01 (sample SAMN16246548, study PRJNA631951) | gut metagenome | biome: gut microbiome; feature: rumen; material: fiber-attached | host: Bos | place: Iran: Karaj | collected 2018-10
CCCTTGTAGAGTACGAGGTCAGATAGGCACAAGGTGTAAGCATGGTAACATGTTCAGCTGATGTGTACTAATAGGTCGAGGGCTTATCCAAGGAACGCAATAGGATCCAAGAATTTCAGTGTTCGGTTTTGAAGGCACAATCTTTTTTATTCTAAATGGCTAAAGATGAAATAGAGAAACTAAAATTTTGAGTATCATGTGTATGCATGGTACTTTTTTGTTTAATAGGAATTGCTTTGCAAATTCCTATCAAGCAAAAACGCTCCGCTAAGGATGCGCACTACTGTGTATGACATTTCACTAGGCTCGAAAGAACCTCGCCAAGTGATCTGCACATCGCGCGAAATGCATATGTTGCATAAATGCAACCGCGCTCGGCGCGAGAATGCCGCAAGCGGCATTCTTTTTACTTAAGATAGGACTTTCGCCATAAAGCTAGCGCTTTAGCAGTAAAATACTTATAATTTTAATTAACTGAAATGAATTTTTCATTTATGCTGATGGTAATAGCTGAGGAGGTGGCATTATGGCAGTATACAGATGCAGGGCTTGTGGTTACATTTTTGACGAGGAAAAGGAAGGACGCAGCATACGTGACATAGACCAGTGTCCGAGATGCAAGCAGCCTGATGACAGGTTCGAGCTTGTAGAGGAAAAACCGGATGATGACCAGAAGAATGGGGTATAACAGTTCATGCGAATAAATACTGAAGATTTCTGTTGATCAGTTGCAGAGAGGTGATGTCATTGATGAAACTGATACCTTTAAGTAAAGACGAAGTAAGATCTCTTTACTATGACCGGATGCAAAATGATTTCATTAAAGATGAGCTGAAAGAACTTTGGATTATCCATAATTCCATGGATGAAGGATGGTATGTACCACTTGGATTATTTGATGAATCAGCAATTCTAGGCTATGTCTTCCTTGTTAAGCATGAGAAAGACTATCTTGTAGATTATCTTGCGGTATTCCCGGATGCCAGAAACAGAGGCATCGGGTCTGAGATTTTAAGACTCCTTGGAAGCTATATTTCAGATGCGGAAATGATAATGGTAGAGGTGGAAGATCCTGCTTTCGCAGTAGATGAGGAGCAGGAAAGCATTCAGATAAGGCGCATAGATTTTTACAAGCGAAACGGCTGGATCGACACCGGTCTGAGAGTAAAATGTTTTAGTGTTCCATTCATCATACTAAAGCAAAAAAATTGCCGGGATATGGACCGGAGTAAATATTGGGAGACATACCAGTCATTCTACAAGAGCGTTCTCCCCAAGAAAATGTTTGATGAAAATATAGAGTTGTTGGGTTATTTCGAACCTGAATGTGACTGCTGAATGAAAAATGTAAACATGATTATGAGAGTTATCTTCATAGCTTTGATGCTTATCTGTCTTATCTACTCGGTCAGCATCTATATGATTGGAAGCGGAACCTTTTCTTTTATAATATGGGTTTTTGGAGCGGTTTTCTTTGGAACAGCCTTCTATCTGTCAGGAAATGGACGCTGGTACAGGATTCCGCCCATAATTCGCGGCTTATGCAGCGGTGGTATCTTGTTACTGCTAGTAATTACTGTAGTCTGTCTGACTTTAATGATCAGCCATTTCAATGATAAAGGTATCAAGGATCTCGACTACATCGTGGTTCTTGGTGCTCAGATGAGAAGTGACGGTCCAAGCACTATATTCAGCTACAGGCTGGATGCTGCGTTTGAATATCTTGAGGAAAATCCCAAAACAGTATGTATAGTATCAGGTGGGCAGGGACTCAATGAACCCGTCTGTGAAGGTGATGGCGGAAAGGAGTATCTCATATCCAGGGGAATAGACCCATCCAGAGTGATAGCTGAAAACAAGGCCATGGATACATCTGAAAACATAGTGTATTCCCTTGAGATTATGGATCATGGCAGTACAGGTTCCGATAAACTCAAAATTGGCATAGTTACGAACAATTTTCACCTGTTTAGGGGTGTGCACTTAGCCAAAAGACTTACAGACCATGAAATTTACGGAATAGCCGCATATACATTGCCATGGTATCTTCCTAACAACATGGCGAGGGAATGTTTTGGAATCATAAGGGATTTAAGAAAAATGTAGTATAATATACTGAAAGGTACACGAAAAAGCGCATCCGGCTGGACGCTTTTGCAAATCACACCAAGGCCGGGAGGATTAGATGGTAAATCTGGCAATAGTGGAAGACGAAGATTCATACGCTGCGCAGCTTACGGAGTATATTGAGAGATATCAGAGGGAGAGCGGCAACAGCTTCAAGATAACCAGGTTCAGGGATGGAGATGAGATCACCAACGGATACAGGGGTGAGTTTGATGTCATCCTTATGGATATTGAGATGAAACTCATGGATGGTATGACAGCGGCCGAGGAGATAAGGCGCCTTGATCAGGATGTGGTCATAATGTTCATCACCAATATGACCAATTACGCGATCAGAGGATATCAGGTCGATGCCCTGGACTATGTGCTCAAGCCTGTGAGCTATTTTGCTTTTTCCCAGAAGCTCGGCAGGGCGCTCACCAGGATAAAGAAAAAAAGCTCTGACATCATTTCTATCAATATGTCCTCCGGCGTCAAGAAGCTGGATGTAGACAATATCTTCTATATAGAGAGTGAGGGTCACAACTTAAACTTTTATACAAGCGGAGGCGACTTCACTGTAAGGGCGAAGCTCTCGGACTATGAAGCAGCGCTTGCTCCTTACAACTTTTTTCGCAGCAACAAGGGATACCTTGTAAACCTTAAATATGTGGACGGCGTTGAGAACGGAGAGTGCCTCATTGCAGGGAAAAGACTCGGAATCAGCAGGGCGAGGAAGAATGACTTCATGGATGCTCTGACCAACTACATGGCAGGATTGTGACGATGGATAGCGTTTATCAGGATATTCCAAGATTATATACGGCGATAGCTGAGTGGATGGCATGTGTACTGTATTGCCTTACCTTAAAGCGCAGAGTGGATATGAAGCGGTTTGTCATGATATCAGCGGTTGCACTGGTTTTGCAGAGCGTATTCCTTGTTACTACCAAAGGACTGCCGATCTATTTCTGGATTCCCTGCATGCTGGTGGCAGTTCTTTTGATGTATCTGTTCATATATCTGGTGGTTGACGATACGAGAACTCTGATAGGGTACTACTGCGCACGGGCATTCCTTTTGGCAGAGCTGGCAGCTTCTTTGGAATGGCAGCTGGCAAGCTTTTTTGCAGCAGGACTCAGTCCATCACCGGTATTTCAGATAGTGATTCTCATAGTAGTGTATGCTCTCGTTTTTGCCTGGGCAGGTTATATGGAAAAGAGTATTACAAGGGGAATCTTCCAGCTTGAGATTAACCTGCAGGAGTTTCTCGCCTCGGTATTCATCTCAGCTGCAATATTTGCGTTCAGCAACCTGAGTTTCATCCTTTCCAACACACCCTTTTCCGCAGGTATAACATCTGACGTGTTCTATGTCAGGACTCTTGTGGACATTGCCGGGATCATGATCCTCTATGTATATCAGAGCAGGATATGCGAGCTGATGGCTGAGAAAGAGCTGAGTAACATCCACTCGATGCTCAAGGCGCAGTATGACAAGTACCGCAGCTATCAGACTACTTTTGACATGATCAATATGAAGTATCACGACTTGAAGCATCAGATCGCGGGGCTTCGCGCAGACATGAGCAGTGAGGAGAGGCAGAAATGGATCGATTCCATGGAACAGGAGCTCGAGTCCTACAGACCTGAGCTTCAGACCGGAAACTCCGTACTCGATACGCTCATCGAAGGCAAGATGATGACCTGCAAGAGCAACAATATCAAGGTGACCTGCGTGGCGGACGGCAATGTGCTCGATTTTATGCACGTGGCAGACATCTGCACAATTTTTGGCAACGCCCTGGATAACGCAATTGAGAGTGTCACTCTGATTGAAGATCTGGAAAAGAGACTTATACATATATCAGTAGCTCAGAAAAAGAACTTCGTACTCATTCAGGTGAACAATTACTGTGAAAACAGCATTAAGATAAAGAACGGGTATCCCGTCACGACCAAGGCCGACAAGGAAAGCCACGGCTTTGGTATCAAGAGTATTAAGTACACTGTGGACAAATACCATGGAACTCTGACCTATGATCTGAACAACAACTGGTTTGAGCTCAAAATCCTTATACCACAGGGAGGAACTGCATGAATCTGGCATCAATTGCAACTTCTGATTATATAGGTTTTGTACTTCTTGTAGCGCTTCTTTACAGCAGTTACATAAGACGATCCAGAAGCGGACATACGGAATTTAAGATCTTTACCATAATAAGTATACTTACCATGATTGGCTGTGCGGTGGATTTTCTTGTATGGTATGCGGATGGCAAGGACGGAATTGTTATGAAAATCATTCAGCACGTCGGCAATACCTACTGTTTTGCCGCCAATCCGATCTTTATATCCTCCTGGTGCCTCTATGAAGACATCAAACTCTATCACTCCGGAAAGCGGGTACAAAAGATATATACCTACGCGTTTATTCCCGCAATAATTCTGGTACTGATCACTTTTATCAACAATTTTGTGCCGATAGTTTACTACATTGATGATGCCAATCTGTACCACAGACTGCCCTTTAGCTATATTTACTATGTTGTGGATCTGTGTTATGTCATCTTCAGCATTTTCATATTGAGAATATATGAAAAGAAATATGGAAAGGTGAGATTCTTTCCTCTCTATCTGATGGTGGGGCCAATACTTCTTGGATGCATCATCCAGGCAATATTTTATGGGGTGTCTCTTATCTGGGTATCGATGGCAGTTGGACTTACCGCGATATATATGTCGCTTCAGAATGAGTTTTCATACCTTGATACTCTGACGAGCCTATATAACAGGGCATATATGGATTATCAGCTTGAAAGCCTTCCGAGGGGAGCAAATCTTGGAGGCATCATGATCGATGTTGACCACTTTAAGAGCATAAACGATACCTTCGGACACTCTGTCGGGGATGAGGCGCTCATAGATGTGGCGAGGGTCATTACCTTTGCTAAGCCTGAAAAGGCAATCGCTATCAGATTTGCCGGGGATGAGTTCATCCTCCTTCTTAAGGGTACTACGGAAAAAGAGCTGCAGAGAACTGTACAGTCGATTCGCGATGAGGTCGATATGTTCAACGAGACGGAGCAAAGGCAGTATAAGCTCTCACTTTCAATCGGATACAGTATCTACGACAGGGATAAGGACTCCATAGATGAGTTCCTGAGGCATATGGACGACAACATGTATGAGGAAAAAGAGCGCCGACATGCACTGATTAAATAATGATAAATACCATTTATGACAAAAATCGTACCGTTTGTGACAAAAACGGCACGATTTTTTTTGCTTGATAATATAAGTTCATAAAGCAAAACATTTTTCAGAAGAGGAAAACAAAGTGAAATATCAGGATATTCTATCGAAGATGACAATCGAAGAAAAAGCCGCATTCTTGAGCGGAAAGGGAGAGTGGCAGACAAGGGATTTTGAGAGACTTGGAATACCTTCGATCTTCTGCTCTGACGGCCCTCACGGCATCAGGAAACAGGCGGGCGCCGGAGACCACTTAGGACTCAACGCATCTCTTCCTGCAACGTGCTTTCCTACAGCAGCCACAATGGCAAACAGCTGGGATGAGGAACTTGGAGAAGAGCTCGGTGAGACACTTGGAGAAGAGGCGATGGCTCAGGGCGTAAACGTTCTTTTAGGACCCGGCCTTAACATAAAGAGAAGCCCTCTTTGCGGAAGGAACTTTGAATACTTCTCGGAAGACCCTTACCTTGCAGGTAAGATGGCAGCATCTTATGTGAGAGGTATCCAGTCCAAGGGAGTCTATGCCTGCCCCAAGCACTTCGCTGTCAACTCCCAGGAGCTTCGACGCATGGCAATGAACTCAGTTATTGATGAGAGGACGCTGCGCGAGGTATACCTGACAGGTTTTGAGATCGCTGTAAAAGAGGGCGGCGCCAAGACAATAATGAGCGCCTACAACGAAGTCAACGGAACCTATGCCAATGAGAATAAGCATCTGTTAAAAGACATCCTCAGAGACGAGTGGGGATTTGACGGAATCGTCATTACAGACTGGGGCGCAAGCAATGACCATGCGCTGGGCGTTGCCGCAGGATCAAACCTCGAGATGCCTAATCCCGGACTTGACTCCGCAAGGGAGCTCATCGAAGCGGTAAACAGCGGAAAGATTTCAATGGAAGATGTGGATGCAAGGTGCGACGAACTGCTTGATGCAGTGATGACTCTCTATGTAAATGCCAGAGACAAGTCTGACGAATTTGACAAGGATGCTCATCATCTTGTGGCAAGGTCAGCAGCAGCAAGGAGCGCAGTTCTTCTTAAAAATGAGGAGAAGATCCTTCCTCTTAAAAAAGGTGCCAAGGTGGCAGTTATCGGAGATTTCGCTTTTGTACCAAGATATCAGGGCGCGGGTTCATCAATGGTCAATCCGACCAAGGTTGAGACTGTGTCAGAAATGATAAATGCCTATGACCTTCAGGTCGTTGGAAAGAGCAGAGGATACTCAAGAACCGGCGAAGAGGACGAGGCAACAAAGAAAGAGGCACTCGACCTTGCAGGAAGGGCAGACGTAGTTCTCTTCTTCTTTGGACTCAATGAGGACTCTGAGTCAGAGGGAATGGACAGAAGTCACATGAGGATCCCTCAGAACCAGATAAATCTTTTGCAGGAACTGGCTCAGGTTAATACAAACATAGTTGGTGTGATAAGTGCAGGCTCTGCTATCGAGATGCCATGGCACCACCACTTTAAAGCTCTTTTGCACTGCTATCTAAACGGTCAGGCAGGAGCGGGAGCTGTGCTGGACATCCTCACAGGAGAAGTTAATCCATCAGGTAAGCTCTCAGAGACCATACCGAGGAGACTGGAGGACACTCCCGTTTACAGATACTATCCAAGCCGCGAGAGAACTTCCGAGTACAGAGAGGGACCATACGTCGGCTACAGGTATTATGACACGGCAGATGTTCCTGTCCTCTATCCTTTTGGATTCGGACTTTCATATACAACGTTCCTCTACAGCGACATAACTGTTGATGAGAGCGGAATCTCTTTTGCCATAACAAATACAGGAGATGTCGAGGGAACAGAGATTGCCCAGATGTATGTATCAATGCAGGGCAGCAGGCTGTTCAGACCAAAGAAAGAGCTCAAGGGATTTGCAAAGGTAAGCCTTAAGCCCGGTGAGAAAAAGACAGTCACGATACCATTTGACGACAAGACCTTCCGCTACTTCAACGTAAAGACGAATAAGTGGGAAGTTGAGGATGGAAAATACACTGTAATGCTTGGAGCGAGCAGCCAGGATATCAGGGGCTGCGTAGAAGTCATAAAGGGCGAGACAACAGATGTCTATCCTTATGTAAAAGAGGAGCTTCCGTCATATTACTCCGGACAGATCACAAATGTACCTGACAGCGAGTTTGAAAAGCTTCTTGGACGCGCCATACCCGATGGAAAGTGGAGCGGAAACCTCTCAGCCAACGATGCGATTTGCCAGATGTACTACGCAAAGAGCGGTCTTGCAAGATTTGCATATGGGCGCCTTACAGCCATGAAGAAAAAGGCTGATGAAAAGGGCAAGCCCGACCTTAACATTCTTTTCATCTACAACATGCCATTTAGGGCTATGGCCAAGATGACGGCAGGAGCAGTCAGCATGGAGATGGTTGACGGAATAGTGAAGATCGTAAACGGACATTTCTTTGGCGGACTCTCAAAAGTCATTGGCGGATACTTTAGAAATGCCAGGAAGAACAAAGAGTATGAGGCCAGACTCAGAAAATGATACGGTGTTTAAAATCACCTTTATATATGATCCGGAGGATTTTTGGAAATGAATTTTTGGAAAAGTTTTGAAGAGAAACATCCCGCAGTTGCAAAGTGGGTGAGAGAGGGCGGGCTCTTTGTGGTAGTGAGCAATCTCATCACAGTCTTTAAATATCTGCTGCTCACATTCCTGCCCGCTGCATTTGCCTTTATGGGAGATCGAAGCTTTGGCTGGCCGGGAATCCCGCTCACACTCTTCGGCGAGACCTTTGAGTGGAACATCCTTGGGTATGATCAGGCGCACGGAGGCCTGGCGTACTTTACGGCATACATGGTGGCGATGGTTATCGGAGAATGCATCAACTTCCCGATTCAGAAGTTCTTTGTATTCAGAAACCACGATAAGCCCGGCAAGCAGATAGCATGGTACATCCTGGCGTTCATCGTCATCACCTGCATCGTAAACTCCATCAACTGTATATGGGTTGCCGTTGCGGGAATGTTCGTGCCGGCATGGCTTTACAATATTGGAACCACAGTGCTGAACGGAGGCGTGTCAATGATCGTGTTCTTCTTTGTCAACAAGATCATTTTCCCTGAGTCTCCAAAGAAAAACTAACAACCGATTGAGGAGGGCTGACCACCCTTTTTGATAAAACAAAAGATTTTTTTCAATGGGAAGGAGAAAAAGAAATGTTATCTATCAACATTGCGGACGTGATAGCGGTACTTCAGACAATGATCCCGCAGCTGGTAATAATCGGCGTTGTTCTTGTCGCAGCTATCATCTGTACAATTGCAGCTATTGGAATTAAGAAGCCATTAAAGGGCTTTGTGAGAAAGCAGGCATGGCTTGTATTTCTGCTTACACTGGTAATCGTTGTTACCAACATTCTCATGGGACCTGTTTACTCAATGGTAAACATGGCAATGGGCGGAGGCAAGATCTCCGATGAGTCTGTTGAGCAGGCTAAAGAGCTCTGCACTGAGATTGCAGAAGAGGGTATAGTTCTTTTAAAGAATGACGCAGCTGCTCTTCCTCTCGCAGCAGGAACAAAAGTTAATGTATTCGGATGGTCATCAACCAACCCCATCTACGGCGGAACAGGTTCAGGAGCTCTTTCTGCAGCATATCCTACAGTAGATTTCCTCCAGGGACTTACAGATGCCGGAATTGAGTACAACCAGGAACTTGTTGATTTCTACAAGGGATGGAGAGATTCAAGACCTTCAGTCGGAATGATGGGACAGGACTGGACAATACCTGAACCCAAGGTTGATGAGTATGGAGATCTCTTTACCAAGGCAAAAGACTATTCTGACACAGCAATCTTCTTTATCGCCCGTTCAGGCGGTGAGGGCGCCGATCTTCCTATGCACTATGACGGCGTTGACAACTATGTATTTGATCCAAACAGCTTCTTTGGCGGCACAGGAACGCGCTACTCAGAGCAGGCTGACGACCTTGACGCAAACAAGTCATATCTTGAGCTTTCAAACAGGGAGCAGGCACTTCTTGACAAGGTAACAGCTGACTATGACAAGGTAATCGTGATCGTAAACTCAGCCAACGCAATGGAGCTTGGATTTGTAAACGACTACTCACAGATCAAGTCAGTTATCTACTGCCCGGGTACAGGCCAGACAGGTTTTGACGGACTTGGCGAGATCCTCGCAGGAACAGTGAATCCTTCAGGTAAGACTGCTGATACATTTGTAGCTGATCTTACAGCAACACCTACATTCAATAACTTTGGTGATTTTGATTACACAAACATGTCTGAGTTTGGTTTTGAGAACATGTTTGCAGAGGGTGGCATGAGCTATCCTACATTTGTAAACTATGTAGAGGGTATCTACGTTGGTTACAGATTCTATGAGACTGCATATGCTGAGGCGCAGGCAGGCAACATGGATTTTGACTATGACAAAGAGGTTGTTTATCCATTCGGCTACGGCCTCTCATACACAACCTTCTCCCAGGAGATGGGACCTGTATCAAACGATGGAAAGACAGTTTCATTTGATGTAACAGTAACAAACACAGGAAGCGTTGCAGGTAAGGACGTCGTAGAAGTTTACTACAATCCTCCTTACACAAACGGCGGAATCGAAAAGTCAGCAGCAAACCTTATTGAGTTTGAAAAGACAGGTCTTCTTGAGCCCGGCGCTTCTGAGACAGTAAACATCTCTTTTGCAGTAGAAGACATGGCATCCTACGACACCTACGAAGAGGGCTGCTATGTACTCGACGCGGGAGACTACGAGATTTCAATCAATTCGGATTCACACAACAAGATCGCTACAGATACTGTAAACATTGCTTCAAAGATCGTATACGACGAGTCCAACAAGCGTGAGTCAGACTTCGTTGCAGCAACAAACCAGTTCGGATTCGCAGAGGGAGATTCTGTTATCTATCTCTCAAGAGCAAACGGTTTTGCAAACTATGACGCAGCAACTGCAGCACCTGCATCCTTCGAAATGTCAGATGCATACAAGGCAACATATTTCAACGAGACCAACTATGATCCTACAGTTTACAACAATGATTCAGACGTAATGCCTACAACAGGCGCAAAGAACGGGGTTAAACTCGCTGATCTTCGCGGCGTAGACTACGACGACGCAAAGTGGGATTCACTCCTCGATGAGATGACAGTACCTGAGATGAACACTCTTATCGCCCTTGGCGGATACGAGACATCGGCTATTGATTCAATCGGCAAGGTCATGACCTACGACTGTGACGGCCCTGCTTCAATCAACAACAACTTCACAGGTCAGGGCTCTATCGGATTCCCTGCAGCTGTAATGATCGCATGCACATGGAACAAGGACCTCGCTTATGCCTTTGGTGATTCAATCGGCAAGATGGCTGATGAGATGGATGTTTCCGGATGGTATGCACCTGCAACCAACACACACAGAAGCGCTTTTGCAGGACGTAACTTCGAGTACTACTCAGAGGACGGCGTGCTTGCAGGCTGGATGTGCGCTAAGGCTGTAGACGGCGCTAGAGCACACGGCGTATACTCATACGTCAAGCACTTCGCAACCAACGATCAGGAGACCAACAGAACAGGCTTCCTGTGCACATGGCTCAACGAGCAGTCACTTCGTGAAGTATACCTTAAGTCATTTGAGATTGCTTTCAAAGAGGCTAACCCTGCAGCAACCATGGTTGCCTTCAACAATATCGGAACAGTTCCCGCTGAGGCTTGCCCTGAGCTTCTCAACACAGTACTTCGCGGCGAGTGGGGCTTCAGAGGACTTGCAGAGACCGACTACTTCGGTGGCTATGGATATCAGGATTCAGACAGAATGATCAGAAACGGCTGTGACCTCATGCTCGCAACCTACGAGACACCTCAGTCAACTGTAACTGACCAGACTTCTGCAACATCAATCCTGGCAATGAGACAGGCATCCAAGAACATTCTCTACACTGTAGTAAACAGCCGCGCTTATGACAAGGCTGTATCAGGTGGACTTCCCGGATGGGTTAAGATACTCTACACAGTAGACGCACTTCTTATCGCACTGATCGCATTCCTTGAGTACAGAGCAATTAAGACATATCTTGCAAAGAAGAAAGAGATGTAAGACAAGGGGACGGTTCTTTTGACTCCCTGAGGAATAAGACAATGGGGACGGTTCTTTTGACTTCCGCAGGAAGTCAAAAGAACCGTCCCCTTGTCTTATTCCCTTTAAGAGCTGTTCATGAGATAATAAGATGCAGGCGTCAGATGCAGGCGTCGGATGGACCAGTAAATGCACATTGGAGCAGGCTTATGAAGTATAGACTATTATCAATATTTTTAATTACAGCATTGATTTCTATAACCGGATGTGGCAAGGCGGGAGTTGCTGTCAGTGATACGCAGATTGCAGAAAGCGCAGCAGGTAGCTCTGAAGCTTTGGACAATCCTGACCTTCCACTTACAGTCATCGACGACAAATACCGCACCACCTATGAAGTCTTCGTCTATTCTTTCTACGACAGCGACGGCGATGGCATAGGAGATCTTAAAGGGCTTTTGCAGAAGCTCGACTATATAAATGACGGCGATGCGGCAACGGATTCAGACCTTGGATGCAATGAGATATGGCTGATGCCCATATCGCCTTCTCCAACCTATCACAAGTATGATGTCACCGATTACATGGCAATCGATAAGCAGTATGGAACAATGGATGACTTTGATGCACTTATAAAAGAGTGCCATGAAAGAGGCGTGAATGTGATCATAGATCTTGTGCTCAATCACACTTCATCGGAACATCCATGGTTTACATCTGCTCGGGATTATCTGTCAAAGAACCCTGAGCTGATTGAGGAAAACGGGCAGATGATTATAAATGAGAGCGCCCTTGAAGAATGTCCTTACCTTGAGTATTACCGTTTCTCGGCGGAGAAAAGAGATGGGTACGAGCCCCTAAGCGGAACGGATCTCTTTTACGAGGCACGCTTCTGGTCGGGGATGCCGGATCTCAATCTTGACAGTGACAGGGTGAGAAAAGAGGTCTCGGACATAACAGGGTTCTGGATAGATCACGGAGTTGACGGGTTCAGGCTCGATGCCGTGACCAGCTATTACACAGGTGATGATCAGCAGAACATAGCCTTTATGACATGGCTGAATGACACGATAAAAAGACAGAAGAGCGATGCCTATGTAGTAGGAGAGGCATGGACAAATTCTGCAACTTACCATAAGTATTATGCTTCGGGGATAGACAGCTTTTTTGACTTTGACTACGCGGGGAGTGAAGGGATAATTGCTGCGACGGTCAAGGGCTCATCTCCTGCCAAGAGGTTTGGAACTGCCCTCGTGAACACGGAGAATGCCCTGCTTGAGGCAGCTTCAAATTCAGACTTTATACCGATTGATGCGCCTTTTTATACCAATCACGACATGGCAAGATCCTGCGGATACTATGTGGGAAAGAACTCACAGGACAGACTCAAGATGGCGGGAGCACTGAACCTCATCATGGGAGGGAATGCGTTCATCTACTACGGCGAAGAGCTTGGAATGAAGGGCTCAGGTAAGGATGAGAATAAGCGCGCACCGATGTACTGGTCAGATGATAAGAACAGCGCCGGAATGTGCAAAGGACCAAAGGACATGGAAAGCTTCGACATGAAGTACCCATCCCTTGAAGAGCAGGAGAAAGATCCATACTCAATTTACAATTATTACAAGTCGGCGATAAAGATGAGGAACACCTTCCCACTGATCGCAAGAGGAAAGACAGATGTGTGTGAGGAGCTGTCGGATGAGAGCATATGCGCTATTTTTAAGAGAGGGAACGAGGGAGAGGACATTCTTATAGTGTTTAACACTTCAAATGAGTCCCGGACAGTGGCACTTTCAGACAGCAGTGCTTCCGTAGCCTTCACCAGGGTAATGTACCAGCTAAATACGGAAGAAGAAACTGTTTCAATTGAGAATGACAGTCTCGTATTGCCGCCATATAGCATCGCAATTCTTTCAGAGTAGAAAATAAAAGACACACCTGAACGCATTTTTGAAAGAAGGGTTCAAAAATCCACAAATGTGGTATTATAAATAACAATAATTCTAAGATGGAGTGTTAGTTACTGATGAAATATTTTTTACTATATATAAAGCAGACGCTGAGGTTTGTCCTGAAACCGATGTCGTTTGTACCTGCGATATTCATGATGATACTTATATTCTCATTGTCAGCCCAGGATGCTGAGGAGAGCAGCCAGCTGAGCTACAAGGTAGGAGTCAGGGTGCTTACTGTTGCCAACGAGAAGCTCGACAGGGGCTGGACCAGCCAGCAGATAGACCACCTCTCGAGGATAGGGCAGCACCTTATCAGAAAGACAGCACATTTTACAGAGTACTTCTGCCTTGCTGTCTCCGTGGCATTTCCACTCTATGTGTATGGAGTAAGGGGGCTGTGGCTTGTCTTTTCCGCGGGGGTATTCTGCGTGAGTTTTGCGTGCCTTGATGAATATCACCAGTCATTTGTTGCGGGGAGATCCCCTCAGAAGAGGGATGTGATCATAGACAGCTGCGGAATCTTTCTGGGGATAATAATTACAAGAATTGTCGGATGGACAGGCAGGATGACAATTTTCAGACCTCTTTCAAACCGCAGGAGGGCAAAGAGAGAAAGCTGTTAAGATAGGGGAGGAATATGTTAAAAGTATTTTTGGCGGAGGATGAGTTCGTGGTCCGCGAGGGGATCAAGAACAACATCGACTGGGCAGGACACGGCTATGAATTCTGCGGAGAGGCCGGCGATGGGGAGCTGGCTTACTCCATGATACAGAAGCTCAAGCCTGACATTGTCATCACAGATATCAAGATGCCCTTTATGGACGGGCTTACACTCAGCCGCATGATCAAGGCGGAATTCCCTTCAATTGAAATAATCCTTCTCACAGGCTATGAGGATTTTGAGTATGCCAAGGAAGCTATCAGGATCGGCGTATCATCATATCTCTCAAAGCCTATTAGTGGTGAGAATCTGATAAAAGAAATTGATGGTGTGGCGGACAAGATCATTGAGAAAAACCGCGAGCGCGAGATCAGAAACAGATACCTCGAGGACATGAAGGAGCGCAACGAGATAGACAAGCGCGAGTTCTTTGAGGATCTTATAACAGGCAGGCGAGAGCTGCCATATATCCTCAAGAGGGCAAAAGATCTGAAGATTGAAGTAACAGCTCTCAAGTATAACATCATTCTTTTCAAGATATGGTCAAACGGAAGAGGATCTGACGAATATTCGAAGAGCGTGGTCAAGGCGGGAGAAGCTCTGCCGGGTATCGCTGACAGATACAGCGCGATCTTCTTCGATCTTGATATGGCGGGAGCAGCTCTTTTGTTCAAGGCTGATACCGACGAGGTGATAGAGACAAATATAAAGAAATGTATCAGCGAGATGAAGGAGTTTTTTTCGGGATTTCCACATGTGCGCTACTTCGGCGGTGTGGGGCAGATTGTCGAGAGGATAAGCGATCTTCCTATATCCTTCAGATGGGCGGGAAGAGCTTTTGCCCACACATACATTTCCGCGGATGACGATTTCCTTGAGGGCACAGAGGAAGGGCTGCGCGTGGACAAAGAGGATGTGATCCTTTCAGAGATCGATCCCAGACACATAGACAGAAGGCTCATAAGAGAGTTCCTGCGAAGGGGCGAGGAGAGTGAGACCGAACTGTTCCTCGACGAGTTCATAAAGGGAATGGGCAAAAATGCGATCAAGTCAACAATGCTGAGACAGTATATAGCCATGGATGTCTATTTCTGCGTATCTGAGTTTGTCGAAAGCGAGCTGGGGCTTTCACGGGATGACATTTCCGGTAAGCTTCCCGCAGCAGAACTTCTTGCCGATGAGGAGAGAACTTACGGTTATCTGGTTGACATACTGAAAAGAGCTGTTATGCTCCGCAAAGAGAATACGCAGGGAAGATACGCCGATGTTGTAAACGAAGTGATCTCATACATCGATGAGCACTACAGCGATGAGGAACTGTCGCTCAACACACTTGCAGCACACGTCAATTTCTCGCCCAATCACCTCAGTGCGGTATTCAGGCAGCAGACAGGCAATACATTTATCAAATATCTGACGGATTACCGTCTGGATAAGGCAAAAGAGCTGCTGCTTGCAACTTCAAAAAAGAGCAACGAGATCGGAGCGATGGTGGGATACAAGGATCCGCACTATTTCTCCTATCTGTTTAAAAAGACGCTTGGGATGACAACCACGCAGTACAGACAGGGCGGCATTGCCCCGGAGGATGCTGAATGAGATATTCCGCTGACAGGGACAGAAAGCAGAATAAATCACGTCTGGCAACGCAGATACGTATATCCTATCTGATACTTCTTTTGCCGATCCTTGTGTTCATGATCTATGCCCTGTACAACCTCTGGCAGATCAACGACAGATATAACGGGATGCTTAACTCAGTGGTTGTGGCATCTGAGTTCAGTCTTGACTTTAAAGAGGACTTTGACTATGAGACCTATCTTCTGATAGTCGGAAATGTCAGTTCAGAGGAGTCGAGGCTGCCGCTTCTCCTATCGGACGCGAGGTCGGTTGTCGAGGGACTTAAAGGCGTCACGGATACAGTTGACAACAAAAAGAGACTGGCAAGCGCGGAAAAGTATCTCAACAACCTTGCGGGATACATTTCCAAGATCACTGATAATCTTGGGTATGATGACCGCTATGACGACAATATTCTGATCTGGGAGAACGACGTTCAGATAGTGACAGCTCTTTTGCAGGAGACTATTAATGAGTATATCTACTACGAGAACAGGCAGATCCAGAGCGCGCAGATAAGGGCGAGGGAGTTTTACCTAAACATCGTCAAGATATCCATGGCAATCCTGGGATTCATCTTACTGGCTATTGGTATTGTGTCAGTACTTGGACCGATATATATTACAAGGCCTATAGAGGAACAGGTAACGAGGGAACAGAAGCAGCTTCGGAAAGCTGAATTTGAGCTTTTGCAGGCGCAGATAAATCCTCACTTCTTGTACAACACCCTTGATGCCATCGTCTGGTCGGCGGAGGCAGGCAATCAGAAGCAGGTTGTTAAGATGGTCGGGAGTCTGTCAGACTTTTTCAGGTCATCACTCAACAAGGGAAAAGAAGTGGTGACTGTGCGCGAGGAGCTGCAGCACGTAAGGAGCTACCTTGAGATCCAGCAGATAAGATACCAGGATATCCTTAAGTATGAGATCGATGTTCCGGAGAGCCTGTTTGGATATGAGATCCCCAAGATAACCATCCAGCCCGTGGTTGAGAATGCTCTTTACCACGGGATCAAGGAAAAGAGGGGCGGCGGAACAATACGTGTTGAGGGCTCTGAAGGCGAAGAGGATTTCATTATCCGTGTTATTGATGACGGGTCAGGTATGGATCCTGAGAGATTACTTGAGGTTCAGAAGGGACTTACAGACAAGGACCCCGAAGCTAAAAAGATCTACGGACTGTACAATGTAAATGAGAGAATAAGGCTTGGATACGGCGAAGAATACGGCATAAGCATCACGTCGGAAAGCGGCGTGGGAACCACTGTAACGATACGCCTGCCGAAAAAGTTAACCGAAATCGTAAAAAAATGAAACAAAATAAAAATACGATAAAAAATCCAAATCTTTTGCTTTGATTATTTAATGGAACTTTTATATTTTTTCTCTAGAATAGTGCTTGTAAGGAATGGTCCTTACAAGCACATCTATTTTAGGAGGGAAGATATGATGAAGAAAGTATTGGCAATTCTTATGGCATCTGCAATGACTCTTGGACTTGTAGCATGCGGATCGGCAGCACCGGCACAGTCAGGCTCGGCACCTGCAGCATCAGGCGGCAAGATCAAGGTTGGTATCATCAACAACGATCCCAACGAGTCAGGTTATCGTACAGCAAATGACGCAGACCTTAAGGCAAAGTTCACAGATGCAAACGGCTATGAGGCATCTTTTGCTTACAGTCTTAAGAACGATGAGCAGATCCAGTACGCTCAG